>Ga0214164_1000171_pt1 | contig 44105 bp, 66 predicted proteins | sample TroBogepilimnion_13_FD_153003 | JGI IMG/M metagenome (GOLD analysis project Ga0214164, IMG submission 153003) | Freshwater microbial communities from Trout Bog Lake, WI - Practice 03JUN2009 epilimnion v4 | ecosystem: Environmental > Aquatic > Freshwater > Lake > Epilimnion/Euphotic zone ... | reverse complement strand
TTTTAATTATCCGCCCGTGGTTTCAACGCCTTGCTCAATGCTTGACGCTCTTGAACAACTGATCCATTAATGGTAGCAGTATTGTTATTGTTAACAAATGTAGATATTTGATTCTGTCTAATTTGTTGTCCGGCAAATGGTCCACTGGCAACATCCTCTGAACCAAACTGATTCATTGTCATGCGTACACCTTTCTGATATAACTTCCAATTTTTTCCATTATATCTATAGAGTGCATGTGGCATATAATCTGTTCGCAGGTAGAATAATCCTTCTGCAGGATCATTAGGAAAACTATTGCCCATATTAAATGGTATGCTATTTGGCGGTGCATCTGTGCCCGAACCGTAGGCCACATACAAATTGTTAGTAGGGGTCTGTAGTATAATGCTACAATCAATACTGTCCATGGTAATGTCGTCAATGACATTTGAAGTATCTAGTGTATCTACTAGCCCTGAAGTCTTTGTAGGTAAAATAAAATAACTATAAGTATCGTAGCCGCTCAGTGGTGCATCTAGATTTGCCTGTTCTACAATTTGATCACTGATTGCAATAGTCTGATTGTAGGTGCTTAATAAATCACGCAGAGTACTACCATCTCCGTTGCCACTATCTCTGTCGAGTATTTGACTGAACTCTTGACTATCTACTAGCGGTGTGCATTTGGCTTTTAACAAATGTGGATACCAAGTCTGACTGAATCCGTTGGTAGGACGGCTAACATCCTGTACTACATAAAAGCGACGAAGTGCAACATAGTTGTCATCCATGGCATATTCGTCTTTTAAGTGTGGCAATTCTATAACATCGCCGGCCATGATCTTTCTAGTCAAGCAATCTACAATAGATCGTAAGTGGAAATGCAGCATGATAGTGTCGTTCTGTAGGAACATACCAAACTGACTTAAATTAAAGTCAAAATCCTGCATCTGATAAATGCCACGAATAACATAAACATCGGGATCATAGTTACGATCTCTGTTCTCCATAAACAGAACATCTTGTATTCCTAATTCAGCAATGGCGTTTGTGGCCGTGTTTGCCGGTGTTGTAGGAGTGATATTGGTACCAGTTGAAGCAACAGGACCTAGATATCGGTGTATAAAAACATCAGTCCCGCCGACTTGAAATTGTTCATTGACTACACGATCAATGAATCTAAAGTCGGGGCCTTTTTCTGGTTTGTAAAGAGAGAGTCTTGGCATAGTTGTATTTATATGGCTAAATATTTGTATGGATCCACTACTTAAAGACCCCCAAGCTAATCAATACCAAGTTCTGATAGATTATATTCAAGCCATGTTAGGTGGCGGGATGGTCGATGTTGAGCTCGACCCTATTCACTATACCACTGCTATTGATCGTGCTTTAAATAAATTTCGTCAGCGAAGTAGTAATTCAGTTGAGGAAAGTTTCGGATTTATTACATTAGATGTAGACACTAACGAATATTACATGCCTAAGGAAGTAATGAGCGTTAGACAATTATTCCGTCGCAGCATTGGATCACGAAGTGGCGGTGGTCAAGGCGGCTCATTATTTGAACCCTTCAATCTGGCCTATTCTAATACTTATTTGCTGGCTAGCACCAATATGGGCGGGTTAGCCACATACTATGCATTTGCAGGATATCAGAAACAAGTGGGTAAAATGTTTGGTAGCGATGTTAATTTTACATTTAACAACACCACTAAATTACTAACAGTGATGCAACGCCCGCAGGCTGAGGAAGAATTACTAGTTTGGATGTATAATCATCGTCCCGATTTTAATCTACTACAAGATCCACAAGCAGGTCAATGGTTAAAAGACTATGCCCTAGCAACATGTAAGATCATGCTAGGCGAGGCTCGTGAGAAATTTGCCACCATTGCCAGCCCCCAGGGCGGCACACAATTGAATGGTGCTGCACTCAAAGCCGAAGGCAAGGCTGAAATCGAAATCCTAGAACAGGATCTAATCAACTACAAAGATGGCGGAATGCCGTTAACCTGGATAACTGGTTAAAATACCTGTTGACTCTTGTAATAAAAGTGTTATAAACTTATATATCGCTGGAGATATATATGATCGTAGGATTTGTAGGACTAATTGGCGCTGGCAAAGACACTGCCGCAGATTTTTTAGTTAATTCACATGGTTTTAGACGAGACAGTTTTGCCAACACACTCAAAGATGCTGTAGCCAATGTATTTGGTTGGGATCGGGTTCTACTAGAAGGTCGAACCAAAGAAGCTCGTGAGTGGCGAGAACAAGTAGATCATTGGTGGGCCAAGCGATTAAACATGCCGCATCTTACTCCAAGATGGGTTCTACAATATTGGGGTACAGAAGTCTGTCGCAATGGATTCCATGACGATATTTGGATTGCATCTGTGGAAAATAAGATGCGTAAAACCACTGACAATATTGTTATCAGTGATGTTAGATTCCCCAACGAGATTCGAGCCATTCACAATGCAGGCGGACAGGTTATTCGCATCAAACGAGGAGAAGATCCAATTTGGTTTGAAGCCGCAGCCAGTGTTAATCGTGGCCCCGAGGGTAATGCATCTTGGGCATTAAGTGTTGCCAAGCTAGAAAAGTTAAAAATCCATGCTAGCGAAACAAGTTGGGTTGGTGGTAGAATTGACCATGTTGTCCTAAACAATTCTACCATTGATGATCTATACAATCAGCTAGAGCAACTACTGCCCACTCGAGAACTAACACTGCCTGTAAAGGTAGCTCTAGATCTAGCCTAAAAATCTGCCCTTAAATCTCCCTGACGCCATTTAACGCCTTCTTTCTGTAGTATGCGTTGGCAGTTAGCACAGATGGTTTTTAAATTTGTATAACGGTGATTCTGTAGATCGCCGTCTACATAAAACACATTAAACTGTTCAGGATGCTTAGAAGTGTAGTTGCATTTTTCGCAGGTTGATTTTTTCTTATATCCATGCAAGGCCCATAGCGGCCTTGTTTCTTTTGCACCTCTAGCACAGTGGTCGCATTTTGATCTATAGAATGTCTTGCCGTCTTTGTAGTAGTTAACGGCCACTGGTCGTTCTCGACATTCTTTACAAAGTTTTCTCATATGTGCCCTTTTTACTGCCCTTTTATATTTAATTCAACAGGTAGTTTTCCCAATGTTCTGCTAAATAAAACAAAGTAATCCATTAAGGAGTTTTGAAGATGGCACAATCACTACAATCACCAGGCGTAAGCGTATCAGTTATAGATCAAAGTTTCTATACACCGGCCGCTCCTGGCACTGTTCCTATGATTTTCGTAGCAACAGCAGAAAATAAAACCAATGCTAGCGGTACAGGAATTGCAGCAGGAACAATGGCAGACAAAGCAGGATGCGTTTGGGTTATCACTAGTCAACGTGATCTAACTGACACATTTGGAGTTCCATACTTCGAAACTGATGCCGAAGGCAACCCAGTTAACGGCGGCGAAATTAACGAATACGGCTTACAAGCAGCTTATAGTTTGCTAGGTGCTAGCAGCCAAGCATATGTTGTTCGTGCTGATATTGATCTAGGTAGCCTAAAACCTCAAGCAAATGTTCCAACAGGCGCCCCTACTTGTGGAACATATTGGTTAGACACTAGCGATACATTATACGGTATCAACGAATGGAATGCAACTACTGGAGAATTTGCAGTAGTAACTCCATTAGTAATCGATGATAGCAATGCTGACACCTACATGACCGCTGCAATTTGTTCAGGTGGTGTTCCTGTTAATTCTTTTGGTTCTATCGGAAGTTATGCAGTAGTAGCTACTTCTGCTAACGAGAATCAATTGTTCTATTATACATCAGGTGGCGGCTGGGTTGTTGTACAAGATACATTCGACAGCGGCAAGCGTGTAGCAATGAGTCCTCACTATCAATATCCAGATTTTACCAATGACGGAGGCGGCTTAAATGCTCCTACAGGCAGTGTTTGGGTTAAAACAACTACACCGGGCAAAGGCGCAAACTGGGATTTTAAATCTTATAATTCTGGCAGCAAGGCTTGGACTTCCGTAACTCCTACATTCTCGACTAGCACAGTTGCAGCAATTGGTGCATTAGATCCAACAGGCGGTGGCTTGAACATTCCTTTAAAAACTGTGTTTGTTAATTATAACTACCAAGCAGGTGCAGGTTCTAAACCTGTCATAGCAGATTTCCAAGCATGGATTCGCTATCGTTCTGGTCCTACTACATTGTCAATTACTTCGTCGGCAATTGCTCCTACAGGAACAACTACATTTAAGATTAGAGAATCACTAACTAGTGGAACATGGGGAAGTACTGTAACAGTATCGGTTACTAAATCGGGAACAACTCCATTGGGTCAATTAATTGCCGCTGCTATTAACGGTAATTCTAGCTTTGTTAACATTAGTGCTAACTGGAATTCTACAATCAACCAATTAACAATCACACATAGCAAAGGTGGCGACTTCGAAATTTGCGACGGTAGCAGTGCCGGTGACTTCTTTGGAAGTGGTTCTACACAGTTTAATTTGCAACAAGGTGTTACACCAAACTTATACTATGCTCCATACCTTGATGTCGACACATTATCCGGCGGCAACCACCCTGCATACACTGGTTTAGTTTCTAATTGGAAGCCATTGGCCTACGAAGCCCTTCCTACAGCTCCTACTACTAATCCAGCAAATGGACAATTGTGGTACGATAATAACATCGATGCAGTCGACATCATGTATAATGACGGTACTGCATGGAGAGGATATCAAAATGCGTTCGAAGGTACTGATCCTAATGGACCGATCGTTGCAGCACTAGCTCCGTTGACACAATCAGACGGTGTTACTGCACTAGCTACCGGTGATATCTGGGTAGATAGTTCTAACCCAGATGAGTACGGTCAAAACATTTATGTTTATAATTCGGTACTGGGTGTTGGTACAGCTGGTTGGGTTAAACAAGATGCTACAGATCATACAAGCCCCAATGGTTGGGTGTTTGCAGATGCTCGTTGGGGAACTGCAGGCTCTATGGCTGATCCAGCAACCGTCGTTGAACTATTGAGCAGCGATTTTGTTGATTTCGATTGTCCAGATCCAGCTTTTTATCCACGTGGAACACGTCTATGGAATACTCGCCGTAGCGGATTTAATGTTAAAAAATATGTTCAAGGGTACGTCAATGTAAACGATAACAATCCACGTTTTAACGAAGATGAATCTATGAGTGAATATTTCCCAGATCGTTGGGTAACAGCAAGTCCTAATAATGCTCAAGGTGTTGGATCATTTGGTCGTTTAGCTCAACGTTCGTTGGTAGTTGAATCACTAAAAGCATTAGTTACTGCTAATACAGCTATTCGTGATAGCGACACATTAACATTCAACTTGATTGCTGCACCAGGCTATCCGGAACTTATCCAAAATATGGTAGAGTTTAATACTGATATCGGCTTAACAGCATTTGTTGTTGGTGATAGTCCATTCCGTTTAACTGATAACGCTACTACATTGAAGAACTGGGGTAGTAATGCTGCTCTAGCAACAGACAACGGTGATCAAGGCCTAGTTACAAATGATTCGCAATTAGGTGTATGGTATCCAAGTGGTTATACTAACGACAACCTAGGACGCAACATTGTTGTTCCGCCAAGCCACATGATTTTGCGTACCATTGTTAACAACGACAATGTTGCTTATCCATGGTTTGCACCAGCAGGTACACGCCGCGGTGTTGTGGACAATGCTAGCTCTGTAGGTTATGTTGATCCTACTACCGGCGAATTTGTTACAGCAAGTTTATATCAAAGCCTACGTGATGTGTTGAGCAGTGTTGAAGTTAATCCTATTGCCACACTACCGGGTGTTGGTTTAACTGTTATGGGTCAAAAAACTCGTGCAAGTAATGCAAGTGCATTAGACCGTGTTAATGTTTCTAGATTGATTTGCTATCTACGTAGACAACTAGCAGTGTTGGCTAAACCTTACTTGTTCGAACCTAACGATTCCCAAACACGCCACGAAGTTACAGCGGCTGTGAATAGTTTATTGTTAGAATTAGTAAGTCAACGAGCTCTATATGACTATGTCGTAGTATGTGATACAACCAATAACACACCTGCAAGAATCGATCGTAACGAGTTATGGGTTGATATTGCTATCGAACCAGTTAAGGCTGTAGAGTTTATCTACATTCCATTGAGAATATTGAACACAGGTGCTATTTCGTCTGGCAACTTTGGCTCTCAATCTTCAGGTTCAGGCGCATAATTAAAAGAATAAGGAGCATAAAATGCCAATCGCAAGTTTAACAAGATTTTCAGTTCCATTAGATACTGATGCCAGCGCCAGCAGCCAGGGGTTGTTGATGCCTAAACTAGCGTATCGCTTTCGCGTTACACTAGTTGACTTTGGTGTAGGTGGAGCTCCTACTACTGAGTTGACCAAACAGGTTATGATGGTTGATCGTCCAAAGCCAAGTTTTGAAGAAATCAAATTAGATGTTTATAACAGCACAGTAAAATTAGCCGGCAGACATAAATTTGAAGATATCAAACTTAAACTACGTGACGACATGACCAATGCTGTAACTACACTAGTTGGTCAACAAATGCAATCACAGTTTGATTTCTATGAGCAATCTAGTGCAAGTTCCGGCCAAGACTACAAGTTTACCATGTACATCGAAATTCTAGACGGTGGCAATGGTAGTTATGGTCCTATCACACTAGAAACATTTGAATTGCAAGGTTGCTGGATCAAAGTTGTCACATATGACGGCGGCGACTACAGCAAGGCAACGGATCCACTAACAATGGAATTAACTATTTGTTACGATAACGCTGTACAAACTCAGTTTGTTGGTGGTGGATTAATTGGACTAGGTGCACCAGTCGGTCGTACTAACGGTACTAACTCTATTGGTAGTTAATTTTATACTACTCTACAAGCCCAGTAATACTGGGCTTTTTTTATGGCATAAATATTGATATGGGAAATCCTTACAAAAAAAATCTTATCAGCTCTAATAATGGAATCATACTTAAAACCTATGACCATGCCTCTAAGTTATACATCAGTGATAAACTAGCAAGAGCACCTAAAGTAGGATTTTTATATTATATAAATTTCACAGTTAATACTTCTGCATTCTCTTCAAAGGTATGGTTAGATAACTTCGGTCTTCGAGATGTTGCACTGTTGGTTAAAAAAATAGATCTTCCTAAATTTAAAATTGCCACAGAAACTGTAAATCAGTATAACAGAAAAACTAATATACAGACTAAAATAACCTACGAACCTATCAGTATAGAATTCCACGACGATAACAATAATATTACAAACGGTCTTTGGCAAAACTATTATAGTTATTATTATGCCGATACCAATTATGGCGCTAGTTCAACTGCCTATACAGATAATAAGTTCAGTCAAGATTATGTAAATTACGGACTGGCAAATCAACAAGATGAGCCGTTGTTTGAAAGTATAGATATATTTGTACTACATCAAGGAAATTTTACAAAACTTAAATTAATAAATCCTCTGATAACACAATGGGACCACGATAGTTTAGATCAATCAAATGGTGCAAAAATAATGCAGAGTAAAATGGTGCTAGCCTATGAAAGTGTAGTATATGATCAAGGAGTTATTGCCAATGACGAAGATGCATCAGCATTTGAATTAAACTTCTACGATCATCGACAAGGGTCTATAACATCGGGTAATGGTGTAGCTATAGGAACAACTCCTGCTTTTCGTGCAACTCCATTAAATCAATCTGTACAACAAATATTTAATATTGACAACACGGGAAGACAACAGGCCAAGATTGCTGCATTACAACAAGGATTATATAACGGCCCTACAGTAGGATATCCAATTCCACCAATACCGTCATCGCCGGTGGGTGTAAATATACCTGTAATACCGCAAATTCCCTCAATATCTGCGTTACCCATCCGACTAAATTAATATGTCTACCTATAACAATTTACCCCAGTCTCTACCTGCTAATGCAACTATACAGGCGTTTGATAATTATTACATTAAACCTATACAGTTAAATGCCGGTACATTTGATGCTATCCGTGGATTTTTTAACGGCAAAGGTTTTGATCAAGTAAGTTCAGAAACTATTGCCACAGCAATAATGAAACAGGCTCAGTTAGGCAACTACAACCCTATGCAGGTATTAGATAATATCAAAGGCTTAACAGATCTTGAATTAGGGAATTTAATTGCTGAAATTATGAATCATAGCAGATTTAAAACAAGTATGCTAGGATCAACAATAGCCTCTAATCCTTACTCTGCTGTTACAAGAAACATATTGGCATGAGTCTCAAGTTTGCTCAAGGAGCCTACTCTCCTAAAAATCCTGAAAAGTACATAGGTACTAAAACTCCCTATTGCCGCAGTTCGTGGGAAACAACCTTCTGTATGTTCTGTGACAATAACCCTGCTGTAGAATCTTGGGCCAGCGAACCAGTTAAAATTCCCTATCGTGATCCTCTCACTGGCAAACAGACTGTATATGTTCCTGACTTTCTAGTATCCTATATAGATAAAAATAATAAAAAACATGTAGAAATGATTGAGATTAAACCTGCTAGTCAAATGCTGATAGAGCGTGTAGGTAAGAATCCCTATAACCAAGCACAATTTATTAAAAATCAAGCCAAGTGGGCAGCGGCAACAGCATGGTGCCAGAATCAGGGCATCAGGTTCCGCATAATCAACGAACACGATATTTTCGCTAATACAAAACCGCCCAGAAAAAAGAAATAAGTAAGAGTATGACTAAAAAATTAAACGAAGTGTTTAACTTGCCCGACCAAGACGAACCTTTAGTAACTCCTGAAGACGCTCCTGAAATGGGTGCAGTGATTAACCTAGAAGAACGCCTAGAAGAGTTTGACAAAATTTCTGCTGCCCTGCCCCGTGTAAAAGGTCTAGGTGATATCAGCGACTCTGAACTAGATGCATTGGCCAACAAGGCTGAACAGGCCTATGACGATCTAATGGATCTAGGTATGAATGTTGAGGCACGCTATGGTGCTCGTATGTTCGAAGTAGCAGCACAAATGATGAATGCCGCTATACAGGCCAAGACCAATAAGATTGACAAAAAGTTAAAGATGGTTGATCTACAACTTAAGAAGCTGGCCATTGATCGTAAGAACGGCGAAAGCAGCACAGCTCCTGTAGAGGGCGAGGGATATATACTTACAGATCGTAATAGCATCCTAGAGAAATTAAAGAATCTGAATAAATAATACACTATGACTAAATCATTTAAAGAATATCTTTCCGAATCTTTTGCTGCTAAAAAACATGAATTTCGTGTTAAAGTAGCAGGTGATTTTACCGCTGAACAAGAGTCTAAACTACAGACCATGTTGAGCCGTTTCCAAGTTGAAACATTTAAAAAGGTAGGCACTACACCTATCCAAGCACTTCCATTAGATTTTCCACAAGTTAAAAACTGCGAAGTACACATCTATGAATTTGTAGTTGACTATCCAACTACTCAACAAGAACTTACAGAATACCTAACACAAGGTCTAGAAGTTAATCGTCAAAATCTTGTTGTTCGTCGTCCTGGCGAACCCTATGAACAATATCAAGAACCTGTGGCCAAGCGTGAAGGTGCATTGTTAAATGACAATACCTATGCCGAGGCAGGTGATCCTAAATTTGAAGACTACTACGGTGACAAATACAATAGTGGCTTTGTTAAAGAATTAAACGATTTGCTAAAACTAGAACGCAAAGCTCGCGGGGAAGAAATTCCAACTGAAAGTGTGGCCAAATATAATATCGAAGCTCCACAGAACAATACAAGTCCTATTGCCAAAGGCGAAGGCACCTATATGGTTAAAGCAGGAAACGGAAAATAATATGCAAATGATCGACGTACTAAAACGCCTAGCAGAATTAGATGCAGGCAATCCAAATGTAATCAAAGAATCACAATCTGTTGAAGAATGTGGAATGTCTCCAATGGGCGGTATGATGGCAGATGCTATCATCGAACCAGCAATTGAAAAGCCTTCTACTCCTGCTTCTATCAATATGACTGCAGGCAGCGGTGAAGAATTAAGCAGTATGTTAGCCACAATCATGCAACTAGCCGGTATGCAAAAAGTCGGTGATGAGCACATGGGTGTAGAACACGAGCCAGCAGTTATGACCGCTGAGCCTGCTATGACCGGTGCTGCTCCCAGTGCTGGTGAAGAAATGCGTGCTGTGTTAGACAAGATGCACGACGGCGGTGCTGAAGGCGGTGAAACCGACGAACCAGACCACGATGGCGAGGAAGAAGAAACAGACGAAAGCGCAATGGGCGGATGGGATAATAGTCCTAATAACCCTAATGACAAAAACGAGTTTGATTCTGAAGAATATGCTAACCACGAAAATCAACCACAAGGTGGCAGTGTTCCTAAAGACCACGAAAATCGTCCACGCGATCGCAACCAACCAGTTGCCACAATGGAACAACGTTTGATGGCTGAATACAAGGCATTCCTTGGCGCATAAGCAGCTGATTCAACTAATCCAAATAGCTCCTTCGGGGGCTATTTTTTTCAGTAAATACGATTATGGCAAGTAAAAATCTCGATGGCAAACTTATAAAAACAGCACATTCAACTCAGAAGTTTACTGAGGAGGATATTGCTAACTTAATAAAATGTCAAGATCCTGTCACAGGGGCTAAATTTTTCCTTGACAATTATTTCTTTATTCAACACCCTACTAAAGGTAAGATACAATATCAAGCGTTTCCTTACCAACATGAATTATTACAAAGTTATAACGATCATCGATTTAGTGTTAATATGCTAGGGCGGCAGATGGGCAAGACTACCACTGCTGTGGGATATTTGTTGTGGTATGCTATGTTTGTTCCTGACAGCACTATCTTAATTTCAGCACACAAATATACAGGTGCTCAGGAAATTATGCAGCGCCTGCGATATGCCTATGAAACCTGCCCCGATTGGATACGAGCAGGTGTGACTAGTTATAACAAGCAGAGTATAGAGTTTGACAACGGTAGTCGTATTGTAGCACAGACAACCACAGAAACTACTGGCCGGGGTATGTCTGTGTCCTTACTATACTGCGATGAGTTTGCCTATGTAGAGCCAAATATTGCCACAGAGTTCTGGACTTCTATTTCGCCTACGCTGGCCACAGGTGGTAAGGCCATTATTACATCAACCCCTAACTCGGATGAAGATCAATTTTCCTTGATCTGGAGAGAAGCCAACAAGCGTATTGACGATTACGGCAACTCTACAGAACTAGGTAAGAATGGTTTCTATCCCTATATGGCAGTATGGAGTCAACATCCTGATCGTGATGAAGTATGGGCCAACGAAGAACGCAGTCGTGTAGGAGATGAACGCTTCCGTCGAGAGCACGAATGTATTTCCGGAGACTCTACTATAACAATTAAATGGCCTAATGGCAAAATAGAGTCTGTAACTATTTTTGAATTAAAACGTTTATTAAGTTTGTAATGTAGGACGAAATGATAAATAATGTTATGAGAAAGACTCATAAACATCATATTGTACCTAGACATGCAGGCGGTTCTGACGATCCGTCTAATCTTGTAGAGCTTACTATAGAAGAACATGCAGAAGCTCATCGATTACTGTATGAACAATATAATAGATGGCAAGACCGAGTAGCATGGTTAAGTTTATCCGGAATTATGAAGGATGAAGAACGTATCTATGAGATACTAAAGAATTCAAACCCCGGCGGTTATAAACACACAGAAGAAGCTAAACAACGGTTATCTGTTATGAGACTAGGAGAGAAAAATCCTATGTACGGAAAACCTGCTCCTAATAAAGGCAAAAAACGGCCGGGAGTAGGTGGTAGGAAAAGAGGTACAGTTTGGTCAGATGCAGAAAAAGAATTACACAAAAAAATTAGAGCCGCTGATGGGTATTACGACTATACAAAAGACCCTATTAGAAATAAAAAAATTAGCGATTCTAAAAAAGGAACAGTAGGTTCTGCCAAAGGAAAATTTTGGTATAACAACGGAGTTACAGAAACTTATAGCCTAGAATGCCCCGACGGTTTTACCAAGGGGAGAATTTCTAAAGCACAGCCAAATAAAAAAGGATTAGTGTGGTATAACAACGGTATTATTAATAAGCAATTTAAAGAAAATACACAGCCGGAAGGATTTAATCGTGGAAGAATTAGTAAAAAATAATCTAGGTTTGCAGGTGCTTACAGATACCGGTTGGAGTAATTTTGACGGATTACTCGAAAAGGGAAACAAGCAAACTATTCAAATTAAAACGCAAAAGAAATCGATTGTGTGTACACCTGATCATAATTTTTTCGATAAATCTTTTAAGACCGTTGAAGCTAGACAATTAAAGCCCGGTTCGACCATACAGATAAATTCCGGCATAGATAAGGTTGTGTCAGTTACATTGAAAGATTCCGAAGTTGTATATGACTTATTCAACGTAGAAAAAAATCACAGATTTTACGCAAATGACATGCTTGTTAAAAATTGTGAATTTATCATCTTTGATGAAACTCTAATTAATAGTATATGTCTTGCCTCGCTAGAAGGCATTGAGCCTATTATGAAGATGGGGCAGTGCCGTTGGTATAAAAAGATCAATCCAAAGTATACCTACATTGTGGCATTAGATCCTAGCCTAGGTACAGGTGGCGACCCTGCAGGTATACAGATCATAGAACTTCCATCGTTTACCCAAGTGGGCGAATGGCATCACAATCTTACCGTTATTCAAGGTCAGGTGCGTATACTGCGAGATATATGCCAGCACATTGCTGCCGAATTTAACAAGAAAGGCATTACGCCTAGCCTATACTACAGCGTAGAAAACAATGCTGTAGGTGAAGCTGCTCTAGTGGCCATAAATGAAATAGGTGAAGAAAGTATTCCGGGACTATTCCTCAGCGAACCTATACGCAAGGGACACGTTCGTAGATATCGTAAAGGATTCTATACAACCAGCAGCACCAAAATATCCGGATGTGCCAAGTTAAAACACCTAGTAGAAAGTGGCAGATTACACATCAATTCTAAAGCACTAATATCAGAACTAAAGACCTACATCGCCAAAGGTCTAAGTTTTGAAGCCAAAGTAGGACAACACGATGACTTGGTCAGCGCTATATTGTTAGCAGTTCGTATGGCCATGGTACTACAAGACTGGGATCCTGCAATCTACGATAAAATGCGTGAAGAACGTGATGACGAATGGGAAATGCCCTTGCCCATTTATGTCAGCGGATCTTACTAAATAGTAATTATGAATGCAATTCAGATAATTTCTCAAGACCTTTTCGACAAAGTTCGTAGCCGTTTTCAAAATTTAGAAATGGGCGACTCTACCGGTGCTGTTACCATTGACCCAGCAGAAGCTCGTTTCTACGATTTCGACTTTGTAATCGAAGGCAACAATCTAGGCCGTGTTAGTGTTAGCATCGGCGACCCTGGCATCCTTAAAGTATATTACAGTCAAGGCATTACAGAAAATCAAGATGATCCAGCCAAGCAAGAGTGGTATAAATTTTTAAGAGAAATGCGTATATTTGCCATGCGTAGACTGCTACGCTTTGACACACGCGACATTGCTAAAACTAATTTAGATAAAAACGACTTTCAACATTTGGCTGCAACACAGCCAACCAAAGGACAAGATATGACAACTATGAACGAATCACGCTGGAGTCCAAAGAGCAGCAAAAAGACTAGCCGTGCTACATCAGGCCGTACTGAAGTTATTGTTCGTCACAGCAACGATTTCCAAGAAACCTATGCAGGCGCTCGTAGCCAACCTAAACACATTAAATCTATCTTTATTCAAAACGCCGACGGCGAACGTTTCAAATATCCATTTATCCATACAGCAGGTGCGTTTGCTATGGCTCAACACGTAGACCACGGTGGCGTTCCGCACGATCCTGCAGGCAAAGCAATTATTAAAATGAGCGAAGAAATTGCTCAACTAGGCGCATTCCACAAGAAAGTAAGAAATGCTACCTTGCACGACGATGCAATTGGTGTAACTGAGCGTGCCCTAGGCCGCATGAATGAACTCAAGGCACAGGTAGCAGCATTAGGCAAAAGACATCACTACGAATCATGGATTAACGAATTCAACGGTATGGCCGACGAAGGCGACATGATGTTAGATGCTGTTACCATGGAACAATACAAACAGAAGTTTACACAAACCAGTTTCCAAGAAGAACTCAGCGCATACTTCCCACTATTACATAAAATCATGAGCGAAACTAACGCAGTTGAATTAGAAGATTATGTTAGTGAAGGCAGTGATGATGACGCTTGCCCAGATTGTGGCGAACATCACGAAGGTGCCTGTAAAGACGACGACGGAAAAATCAAAAAAGAAAGTTTCGAAATGTTTGCCGAGTGGGCCGAAGCTGTAGAGCAAGGTAAATTAAGCGATGATCAAATTGCTCAATTAAAACAAGCACTAGGCGAATTACCACAAGGTCAAAATGGTCCTGAATTAGAACTAGGCCCACAGGGTTCTACAGCTATTCAATTCTTCCAAGGTCTAGGTCTAGATGACAGCGACCTAGAAGATAAACTAAAAGACATGGCCAATGTTGATCCGGAAACTGATGCTCTAGAAGTATTCAAAATTTGGTCTAACGATAACTATCCTGAATTAGCAGTAGCATTAGGAATGAGCGATACCGGTGAACAACCACAGGCCGAAGCACCTCCACAAGAAGTCGGTGCTCCGCCAGAAGGCCAAGAGCAACCTGCTGCTGAAAATGAAGAAATGGATGGTCCTGCTAACAAGACTATGCCTACACGTGAAGCAGTGGTCAAAGAAGTTGCTAAATTGGTTAAGAGCCGTTACAATCAAGACAACCCAGAAGTTGGTCCATTCAATGGCAAAGAAAACATTGCTCTTGATGTTAAGAAAAAGATTGCCGAAATGTTTGGTGATAAGGTCGGCGAACAAGCCGAATCTCTAGCCATGCAATTTATGGAAAAACTTTCCGAACACTGGCAAGAAAAACACGGCCAAGTTAGCCAAGATGACGGCCTAGCTCGCCTAAAAGAGTTGCTAGGTAATGTTAAAACCAAGGTGGAAGACATTGATCGTCCTGCCGGCGGAGTTGCTACAACACACGGAATTATGCCAGCTAATGAAGATATTTCTGATATTTTGAAACTATCTGGTTTGGCAAAATAACATCATAAACTGGCAACTTAACAGGTTGCGATGATAAATAAAAGTGCGTACAATTAGTTGTATGCACTTTTTCTTTTTAGTCAGTGGGCTTTAAAGGAATGGCATATAAAATCATTTATTAAGGAAAAACATTATGGCAACTTTAGCAGAAATCCGCGCAAAGCTTCAAGCTTCTTCTCAACAAAACTCCAATCAAGGCGGTGGAGATAATCAGATTTACCCTCACTGGAATGCTCCAGAAGGATCAACTACCACAGTTCGATTCCTACCAGACGGTAATCCAAATAACACTTTTTTCTGGCAAGAACGTAATTTGATCAAGTTGCCTTTTGCTGGTATCAAAGGTGAAACAAATTCTAAACCTACATTTGTACAAGTTCCTTGTATGGAAATGTGGGGAGAAACCTGCCCTATTCTAACTGAAGTACGTCCTTGGTTCAAAGACAAATCTTTAGAAGAAATGGGTCGTAAATACTGGAAGAAAAAGTCTTACTTGTTCCAAGGGTTTGTCACAGACAGCAAACTACAAGAAGATGGCAAGGTTCCAGAGAATCCAATTCGTCGATTCATCATCGGCTCACAAATCTTTAATATCGTCAAGAACGCATTGATGGACAGTGAAATTGAAGAATTGCCAACAGACTATGTTCGCGGCTTGGACTTCAAGATTGCTAAAACTGCCAAGGGCGGTTATGCTGATTATTCTACTTCAACTTGGGCTCGTCGCGAACGTGCTTTGAGCGAAGCAGAAAATGCAGCCGTGGCTCAGTATGGTTTGTTTAACTTGAGCGATTTCTTGCCCAAGAAACCCGGCGAAGTTGAACTTAAAGTTATGAAAGAAATGTTCGAAGCATCAGTAGATGGCGAAGCATTTGATATGGAACGTTGGGGTCAATACTTCAAACCAGCAGGTGCTGGCGGCAGTGGTCAAACTACAGGAAGTGCACCTACAGCAGCCCCAGTAAGCCGTTCTGCTCCAGTAGCGGCACCTATTGATGACGACGATGTCCCTTTTGAATCAGCGGCACCTGCTCCTTTAGCACCCTCATCAAGCGGTGATGCTGGTTCACGTGCCGCAGACATTTTGGCCAAGATTCGTAGCCGTCAACAGTAATTAGGAGATAGATTATGGTAAAGAGTTTCGATATCTCGAAATTCCGTAAATCTATCACTAAGAGTATTGATGGTTTAGGAATTGGTTTTAATGATCCAACAGATTGGATCTCGACCGGCAATTATGCGTTGAATTACCTCATCAGCGGTAGCTTTGATAAAGGCGTACCATTGGGCAAGGTAACAGTATTTGCCGGAGAAAGTGGTGCAGGTAAATCATATATCTGTTCGGGTAATTTGATTCGTCATGCACAAGAGCAAGGCATTTATGTTGTCCTAGTTGACTCAGAAAATGCGTTAGACGAACAATGGTTGAAGAATCTGGGCGTTGACACTAGCGAAGATAAACTTCTAAAATTGAATATGGCTATGATCGATGATGTAGCCAAGACAATTTCAGAGTTTATGAAAGAATACAAAGTAATGAACGAGGACGAGCGTCCCAAGGTCATGTTTGTTATCGATTCGCTGGGTATGTTGTTGACTCCTACTGATGTAAATCAGTTTGAAGCAGGTGAAATGAAAGGTGATATGGGTCGTAAGCCTAAAGCACTTACATCGTTGGTTCGTAACTGTGTCAATATGTTTGGGAGTTATAATGTCGGAATGGTTTGTACGAATCACACATACGCTTCGCAAGATATGTTCGATCCAGACGATAAAATTTCTGGTGGACAGGGATTCATTTATGCATCTTCTATCGTGGTTGCCATGAGGAAGTTGAAATTGAAGACCGATGCAGATGGCAACAAGACTACAACCGTTAACGGTATTCGTTCAGCTTGTAAGATTATGAAAACACGCTATGCAAAACCATTTGAAAGCGTTCAAGTTGAAATTCCTTACACCACTGGTATGAGTCCTTTTAGTGGATTAGTCGATTTGTTCGAAGCCAAAGGCTTGCTAAAGAAAGAAGGTAACAGTCTTGTCTATACAACCAAAGATGGCGAAATTATTAAACAATTCCGCAAAGGTTGGGAGAAGAATGAGAAAGATGGCCTTACTACAATCATGGCTGAATGGGATGATTCCGAAGTAAGTGCTGTAGTAACCACAGAAGAGTCAGAGGAAGCATAATGGAAGAAGATCAAATCATTGGAATTTGGGATGTATTTAAAGAATATATTCCTGAGAAAAATAAAGATACTGCTGCCAACCACTTTGTCGACTTCTTAGTCGGACAAGATATTGAAAGTAGTGTCTTACAAGGTCTTGTAGGCTACGATACTCACCTCGACGATGCCATTGAACTAGTATTAGGCGATGAAGTCGAAGAGGAAGAGGAAGAAGATTACTCCCACGACGACGACGAGGACTATTGATCGTGACATGGTATGCTAAAGTATCGAAAGATATAGCATATCTCCCAAACTGTTTAGATCATTTCTACAAAGAACTAGAAGACGCAAGGTTAGAGGTCAAAATCCACGGCAATGTGGAGAAGGCCTCTGCTTCGTTGCCTGGTATTGTAGAACAACGATTTAACCAACTACAAGAGATTGAAGCTATTCTAGAGTATCTCAACATTGAGCTACGCCGTATTCGCTCTAAGACTTTTAGAAAGTATTTAGAGAGTTATGCTCGTGCTCTAAGTGCCAACGAAGTTAGCAAATACGTCGAAGGTGAAGCAGATGTTGTTGATATGGAAAAAGTCATCAACGAATTTGCCATGTTGCGTAATCAGTGGCTAGGTATTATCAAGGGCCTTGACATCAAGGGCTATCAAATTAACAATATTATCAAATTAAGAGCCGCGGGGCTTGAAGATATTACTCTGTGAGTGTATAATAAGTTATGAATGTAGAAGACTTAATCATAGGACTGTTCAGATGCAACTGTGATCTCAATAAATGGGATAGTGATGTTGTATCTAATTTCTATGAACAGCTAACTGACGGACTAGGCTTCACTGAAAAGCAAAGTCTTTTGGCTGTTAGGATACTTAAAAAACATTCTAACGAGCTATCCTCAAAAACTGGTGTAGATGTTGCTGCTTTGATTGAAAATCCGGTGTTTAGATTGCCTGTACGTAAAATCAGCAATGCCAAGACAATGAACATTGTTGAAATTGAACCAAATAAACATTTTGTCGAAGTTCGTTTCCCCTACAACGAAAAATATATTGCTGCCTTTAAGAAGGCCAAAGACATGCAGGTCGGCGGAGTATGGGGTGCTGATGTAAAAGCCTGGATTTTTCCGGTATCTGAAGGAAATTTACGATTTTTAATAAATTTTGCCAAAGAAGAAAATTTCACCATTGACGAAGAACTTGAAAAATATGGTCAAGACATTGAAAATATTTTGTCTAACATAGACAACTATATTCCCGCTTTAGTCATAGATGACAAAATTCCAAAAATTGTGAATTTTCCTGAAAATTTGTCAAATTTAGAAACCACCGATATTCGTGGTGCAATTTTCGAAGCTAGAAAATTAGGTATAATGGTTTGGGATGAAACTATTTCTAACTACATTGAAAGCGATCAGGTGTCGGAATTGTTAAGAAATTTCTTAAAATCTGATCCATCGGAAAATTTCCAGATTTTGAGTGAAAATAATGACATTTCTTGCCTAACTGAAATCCTATTGAATCTCGGGCCAACCTTGTTTGTTTTGCCCGGTGGCTCCGAAATGGAAAAATTGGCAAAAACCTACGAATACTTAAAAACTATCAATATTACCAATGACGAAATTAGTGTGATGTTTAGATTGCCGTCAACAACTAGCCAAAATTTCAATGAATTTGTAAAATTTAACCAGTTGAATAGCCCTATCACTAAAAAAACTAAAATTGTTTTTATCAGCGGAAAGCTGCCCAAGACAATTTTGAAGAGTGGCATTAAATTTCACAGTGTGATCAATCTAGGATTTTACAATGCTCACTATACAATGAAAGAATACCTAAAAAATCAGGAAAATTTGGTATCTTACATTGATAAAAAATATAAGAAAGAGTATCCCTTTGCCTTCCTGTAAAATCACCATACTCGACGAAGTAAATGTCAAGATTGCAAATCTAGATCTTGACACACGCAAGGCCTTGGTTAAAAAATTCAAGTACGAGGACCCTACTGCTCGCTTCAGACCGGCCTATAAATTAGGTCGTTGGGATGGTACAGTGAGTTTCTTTGGTCTCGGCGGTACTACTTATATGAGTATGTTGCCACAAGTTTTAGAATATTTGGAATCACACAACTTCTATATCGAACTTGAAGACCTGCGTACTCCTTTAGACCTAAAATTTGATGAAATTTTCGTGGATTTTTGGGGTGAAAAAACGTGGCCAGTTGGTCATCGTTTTGCAGGACATCCTATTCGTCTGCGTGAAGATCAAGTTGATGTTATTAATACTTTTCTTAAACATCCACAGAGCATACAAGAAATTGCTACAGGATTTGGCAAGACAATTACCACCGCAACTTTGAGTAAAATTTGTGAAAAATACGGCCGAACAATAACCATTGTTCCTAACAAGTCATTGGTGGAACAAACTGAAGAAGATTTTGTAAACTGCGGATTAGATGTCGGTGTTTACTACGGCGACAGAAAAGATCTAGACAAAACACACACAATTTGCACTTGGCAGTCACTTAATATTTTGGACAAAAATTCCAAGAATTGGGATGAAGCAGCCAGTGCAAAAATGGAGATGCTGTTAGCGGATGTTTGCTGTGTCATGGTGGACGAAGTTCACATGGCCAAAGCGGAAGTACTAAAGACCTTGCTAACACGTAATCTAGCCAGTGCTCCTATTCGGTGGGGACTAACTGGTACCATACCCAAAGCTGACCACGAATTTCAAAGCATCAAAGCCAGCCTAGGTGAAGTTACAAATCATGTATTTGCTCACGAACTCCAAGAAGCAGGCGTGCTGAGTAATTGTCATGTAAATATTATCCAGACTGCAGAGTGGAAAGAATTTAAATCCTATGCAGAAGAATTAAAGTATTTGGTCACAGACGACACACGAATGAATTATATGTGTGACCTAATTAAAAACATAGCAGAAACCGGTAACACACTTGTTCTAGTTGGACGTATCGAATCCGGCAAGACCATGGTTCAGAAAATTCCTGATAGCGTTTTTATTAGTGGCGAAGTAAAAACTAAAGATAGAAAAGAGGAATATGATGAAGTTAAAACGGTTAATAACAAGATCATTGTGGCGACTTATGGTGTGGCCGCTGTGGGTATTAATATCCCTCGTATTTTTAATCTGGTTCTGGTGGAGCCCGGAAAGAGCTTTGTTCGCGTTATACAATCAATTGGCCGAGGTATTCGGAAAGCCGACGACAAAGACCACGTCGAAATCTGGGACCTAACTGCCGCTTCAAAATACGCCAAACGGCATCTAACAGAACGCAAGAAGTTCTACAAGGATGCCAAATACCCCTTCACGATTCAAAAAACAAAATATTAAAAATGCAAATTCTAACCCTTGAAGACAAGATTTTTTATCTTAATGACTTACCCGACGAAATTGATGAGGACTTGCGATTTGCTGTATTAGACAACAGTGATAATTCTAATCCTGATCACTTTTTTATCCCCTTGATCTTTTTAGAAAGTTTTACAGGGCCTGCAGCAGTCTTAAAAATTGGCCCACATGAACTCACAATGCCACTAGACTGGTGCACTATTGTTGGAGATCCAGAAGGCCCTGACATGGAGGTACTACCACTTACCAGTCTAAATGATCGAGGATTTAAAACGTTCTGTTTCAATCCGTTAAGTGGATTCCGTCCGGAATTTTTAGAGATTGATATCTTAGATGTATATCAAGATGTCAAATGGTATTTTCCTAAAATGCGGCCCGGGCAACTTCTTTGCACACCATTACATGCAGGACCTAAACCATCATGTGCTTACTTTGTTAAAGAAGTTAGTCGTCAAAGTGAAATTGTAGATTATACTAAATGTTGGTAATAAAATTAAAAGGAAGAAAATGAGTTATCTATTTACAAGTGAAAGTGTTAGTGAAGGTCATCCAGACAAGGTAGCAGATGCTATCAGTGATGGAATTTTAGATCTAGTAATGCGTGAAGAAAATCCCGCATTAAGATGTGCTTGCGAAACTTTGGTTACTACTAATCGTGTTGTGGTTGCAGGTGAATACAAAGGTATTCTGCATAACGAAGAAGTTGAAGCCACTATTCGTAAAACTATCAAAGACATCGGCTACGAGCAACCAGGATTTGATTGGCGCACTGCCGAAATCACTAATTTGTTGCATGGCCAAAGTGCAGACATTGCACTAGGCACAGATAACTTTGGTGCAGGTGATCAAGGCCTTATGTTTGGCTATGCCTGCAATGAAACCGAAAGTTTGATGCCCAGTGCAATCTACTGGAGCCACCAAATTGTCAAAGCTCTAGCCAAGGCAAGAAAAGAGTGGAGCCAACATTGGTTAGGCCCTGATGCCAAGTCGCAGGTCACATTCGAGTATGATGAAAATAGTCGTCCTACCCGAATTGCCAAGGTTGTGTGTTCTACTCAACACAGTGAAGATATGACCATCGAAACTGTCAGAGAAAGAGTAGAACTGATTGTTAGAAGCGCATTACCCAAAGAGTATATTGATGAACGTACTGAGTTTTTTATTAATCCTACCGGCCGATTTGTTATTGGCGGGCCTGATGGTGATACTGGCCTTACTGGCAGAAAGATCATTGTTGACACTTACGGCGGCTATAGCCCGCATGGTGGCGGCGCTTTCTCAGGAAAAGATCCTACCAAGGTAGATCGTTCAGCTGCATATATGATGCGCTATCTTGCCAAGAACATTGTGGCTAGTGGTCGTGCAAGTTGGGCAACTGTACAGATTAGTTATGCCATTGGTTTAGCACAACCTATGAGTTTCTATGTTGAGAGTGACGGTGATAGCCGCTACATGACACAGTGGATTCAAGACAACGTCGATTTAACACCCAAGGGCATCATTGATCGTTTCAACTTGTTCCGCCCTATCTATAGTGGTACAACCAACTATGGGCACTTTGGCAAATCTGATTTGCCATGGGAACAAATTAATCTATATTAATCATGGGCTCACTCAAACCAAATGCTACCTATACATACGAAAGCTCTAATGGAGTTGTATATCGGCGAGAATTTGGTTCTGATCCTACTGCCCGAGAGGTAGTAGGTCATGCCTACGATCCTCGAACCTATGACGGTCGTCCTCTGCATGACCATATGATGGATGACAAACTTTGGGGCGATATAAGAAGAGCAGCAAAGGACAATCCCTCTTTACAAGAAGCATTAGAACGTGCTAAAATAATATACTACCTAAGTAAAGAAGATGGCAGCAAAACTTGATATTAAACGTGAACTGAGTGCAGTTGATCATAGAAACTATGACTTCTATGATAATCTCACCGACGAAGAAAAGAAGGTATTCAGCCCTTATATTCTAATGCGTTATACATCAAATGTGCAAGGCGATAGGGATATACAAGAGTGGTTTTTAGAAAGAACTAACGATCTAGTTAATAAAAATCATTGGGACCTAAGTAAGAATCATAAAGCATTGCTGTGGAAATTATTTGCAGCCACAGGCGCAGGTATAAGTTGTTATCACCCATACCTAGCAGCAGGTAAGAAAGAAAAAGCCAACAAGATTGAAAAATTGTTGTGCGAATTACATCCTGCTATGAAGATGGAAGATATTAAACTTTGGGCCAGTATGATGGATAAAGCTGACCGAGAAGAATTGTTTGACCAAATGGGTTTTGATAAAAAGCAGCGAAAGGAATACGAGTGATAGCACTAGTATCACAACCGTTCAAATGTGTTCACTGCAATAAGAATTTTATGCAGGAGAAAACGCTCGTAGCACACATGTGTGAACGAAAACGTAGAGTTTTACAGAAAACCGAAAAACGAGTGCAGGCTGGATTTATGGCCTTTAATCGTTTCTGGACCACTGCACAAGGAAGTAAGGCAAAGACCTATGAAGAATTCTGCGACACCAGTTATTACAACGCTTTTGTTAAGTTTGGCAGCTTCATCAATAATACTAATGCTCTATACCCTGATAAGTTTGTGGATTGGGTGATCAGGAGTGGCGCTAAACTTGACCATTGGTGTAGAGATAGTCTATACGAACAGTATTTGTATGAAACCGTAAAGACAGAACCAGTTGAAGCAGCAGTGCAAAGAACACTACAGACCATGATGGAATGGGCAGATGAACATGGTGCAAATTTTGCACATTACTTTAGGTATGTGAGTTTGTTCAAAGCAGTGCACGATATCAAAAATGGGCACGTCAGTTGTTGGGTTATTCTAAACACCACAACTGGTAAGAAAATGATACAGTCAATGAGTGATGAGCAGTTGAATATGATTGCTCCGGCATTTGATGTTCCTTATTGGTTGAAGCGATTTAGAGAGCTACCAGCAGATGTAGCACTAGTAAAAGAAATATGTGAAGAGGTAGGAATAGAATGACACAATTATCAGGATTTGTAACCAAGGGCTGGGGCCGTGAAAATATTTGGGCCACCAACGACAAGTATTGCGGCAAACTATTAGAGTTTAATCAAGGTGCTAGATTCAGTATGCACTTCCATGCCGAGAAAGATGAAACTTGGTATGTATTGAGTGGCAAGTTTAAAGTTATCTGCATCGATACAAAGAATGCCAGCCAATACGAAAATGAATTAAATGTGGGCGATGTATGGCGTAACGAACCCCTATTGCCCCATCAAGTTATTTGCCTAGAGGCAGGTACTATCATTGAAGTATCTACACCCGATTCAGTTGAAGACAACTATCGAGTAATGAAGGGCGATAGTCAGAAATGAGTAAAGTATTGTTGATCGGTGATAGCTGCATCGACGAATATAAAATTGGAACGATCGATAGGTTGAGTCCCGAAGCACCTGTACCTGTGTTTAAATTAGTAGAAACACAGACGGTACCGGGTATGGCTAGTAATGTTGATCTTAATTTAAAGAACTTAGGCATTAACGCATACTTTGTTCATAATGCTGAGGAAATTGTTAAAACACGTTATATCGACAAGCGATCGGGTCAGCATATGATTCGAGTGGATGTAGAGTCTACAATAACACCATGGAGCGGCGAGTTGTTGGAACCTATTGAAAGTTTCGATGCCGTTGTTATCTCTGATTACAACAAAGGGTTTCTAACCTATGAAGCCATTGAAGGCATCATTAAAGTAGCGAAATGTCCTGTGTTTATTGACACAAAGAAAACCCAGCTAGCTGATATTAGTGCTAGCCATGTTTATTTTAAAATTAACGAACTGGAATATAAAAGTGCTCGCAGTCTTCCTAGCAATTTGATTGTTACATTAGGCGATCGAGGTGCCATGCTTAAACTTCCAGAAAGTGAAACACTATTTGAAATTAAACCTGTTGAAGTTAATGATGTTTGTGGCTGTGGAGATACATTCCTTGCAGCATTGGTCACTCAATACCTATTGACAAAAGATATAGAAAAAGCTATTATATTTGCTAATGCGGCTGCAGGCATTACTGTACAACATCGCGGAAACTACGCACCCTCATATGAAGAAATTAGAACTGCCGGATATTGATGTTGACCTCCTGAACAGACAGCAGATCCTTGATGTAATCAAACATGTCCCTGCTGCACTTGGAGATGGAAAGAAGCACAATACCGGCGTCTATTGCCAACCCATTCCTGTTAACCCTCTAACAGGATGTGCTAGCATTGACTACAAAACTGCTGAGGCACGCGGATATTTTAAGATTGATTTCTTAAATGTCAGCGCCTATGCAGGTGTTAAAAATGAAGAGCACCTAGTTCAATTATTGAACACAGAACCATTGTGGGCTCTGTTAGGTGAAAAAGATATATGCGATCGATTATTTCATATCAATGGATATCATGATTTAGTAAAAAGATTACAACCTCAATCAGTTGTTGAGTTGGCTATGTTCTTGGCCTTGCTCAGACCCGGTAAAAAACATTTGATCCCAGTATGTGAGAAAGAAGGATTCCAAGCGATCAAAGATGAAATATGGATTAAACCGATTGACGGAAGTTACGTATTCAAACATGCACATGCTATTAGTTATGCCGCAGTAGTTATAGTGCAGTTAAATTTAATATGTGAAAAAATATCTTATGAGTTTTCTTAAAAAAGTATAAATATACTTATTAAGGAACTTTAATGTCTAGAAAGGGCAAACCTAACAATAAAGGTACAATAGAATATCCAAGACCTTGTAAACATTGCGATTATATAAGCAATAATCCGTCAATGTATCTTTATCATAGTCGTACTCATATTCCTATTCCAGACGGAACAATTTGCGATCACGGCTGTGGCCAATTAGCAATTGTTAGAGGAACTGGCGGAAAGTATGCGTGTCAAAAAATTGCACACCGATGTCCGGCGTATTCAAAAAAGCAATCTGCTAGTGTAAAAAAACAGTGGGCACAATCTGAAGCAAATGGTAGGAAAGAACAGGCAAGAATAGATTTTGTTAATCGACTTCATAATGAAGAAACCATTAATAAAATGAAGCAAACCAAACGAGAAAAATCTGGAATTATAACACCTGAGCAAATTAAAGATTATCGTCATTATGCTAGGAAAATTAGATCTCGAGCACAACAATGGGCCAGAGAACAAGGTTATGAAATAGGGAAACAAACATTACACGTCGACCATAAATTAAGCATTTTAGATGCTTGGCACGCTAATTTGTCTATTGAAGTTGTTAATCATCCTGCCAACTTACAAATACTAGAGGCAAGAAAAAATTCTAGTAAAGGATCAAAAAGTTCTATAACTGTAGAAGAACTTATGAAAAATATTAACGATTACTCCTAGGGGATCTGACCAGTTGTATTGATTTGCGTTTAATACGCTTCTCTGCAATTTCGCTTAAATTGACTGTAGGCCCAAATACTACTTCTATATCTTTGCTATTGAATGTTTTAATAGCGTATCTAAATAACTGCATTTCCTTCTTTAGAAAAATATTGATAGGTATTTTTCTATTGCTTTCCCACCACCAAACTTCGCCCATTTCTAGAAAGAGTTTTCTTTCCTCGTCAGTTTTAATGGCACTTATATCATATATGCTGGTTACAAAGCTATCGAGATTTATAACAATTCCCACGTATTCGACATCATTCGATTTAACACAGGAGACGAAAGGGTAGTTTTCTTGAAAGGTATTGGGAACTGTCATCTTTATCTATAAATATACATATGCAGAATTTACCAGTCTATTTATACCAAAATAATCTCAACATAATATTAGATTTGGACCCAACCACTCGAGGAGTTAATAACGTCATGTACCAGCGCGATCTACAAATACAGAAAGGCGTTAAGAACGTAGTAAGAATACAATTCAAGAACAGCGATCAAAAACGAATCATTGTTAGCAACACCGGTACCTATCTGTTTACCATGTTCGATGCTATTAATCAAAGACAAATCCTTGAGAAGCCTATTAACATTTTAGATGACGGCACTACCCTAGCTCTACGTGGCGAAGGTGAGGTTGTCTTCAGCGAAAGCGACACCATTGACCTAGAAGTCAGTGAATACCAATTCAGTGTCAAATATCTAGATCCTGCGATCGGCGGCTATGTTCCTGCTTATTCAAATACCTATTATGGAGTTGCTGGTAAAATTAAGGTACTCAACGATATCTACCCTGTGCTAAAACCTAGCCAAAGTGTATCTGACTTCCAACAGACTTATAACGATTCTATCCAATTGTATCAGTGGAATAGCGGTAACATTTATGCCAGCCCCGAATACCACAGCACTGGTGCTGCCCTGCACACCATGGCCCTATACATGACCAATTTTAAAGGAACGGTATATGTTCAAGGCACTCTATTCAGTAGCCCTGGAAGTAGCGGACGCTATGTTACCATTTCTACTCTAACCTATGATGGATTTAGTGGAATTGACTACCTAAATTTCAACGGAGTTTTCTCCTTTGTTCGTGTCATTTACCAACCCGCCAAAGGTCCAATGAACTACGATAATCTCAGCACTGCTTACGCCGGAACATTTGACAAAGTCCTCTACAGAAGTTAAACTCGTAGAGTGAACGACATTCAGACAGCACTTCTAGCACTATTGCCTCCAAAACGAAAAGCCACTCCCAGTGGGTGGACTAGTTTCGATGCGGTATGCTGTCAGCACAATGGAAGCACTAGGGATACACGCAAACGTGGTGGCGTTATGAACACCTCCGAAGGCGGTTTCAGTTATCATTGCTTCAACTGCAATTTTAAAGCAGGTTGGTCGCCGGGTAAATTGCTCAGTAAGAATACCAAATCATTGTTTAAATGGATGGGCATGAGTGAATCGGATATCGGTAAACTCAGCCTAGCAGCACTCAAGATCAAAGATGATCAACCTGTACTCAAAAAGTCATTGAGTCTTACTCTAGAAGAAAGACCACTGCCCGAGGATTGCTTACCCATAGACACATGGATTGCCGAAGGTGTTCAAGACCCTGAACTGCTCGATGTCATAGAGTATTTGGTCAGTGAGAGACAAGTAGGCTGGGAATGGTATAACTGGCACTGGTCAGCTGCTGCAGGTTATAGAGATAGGGTAATCATTCCATTCTATCACGATGGCAAGATTGTGGGTTATACTGGGCGAAAAATCAAAGACGGCAAACCAAAATACCTAACAGATGCACAGCCCGGATATGTGTTCAACATAGACGCACAATCTGCAGAAAGAAAATATGTGATTGTTGTAGAAGGACAGTTTGATGCCATTGCCATAGATGGCTGTGCCATCATGCACAATGAGCCCAACGACACACAGATATTGAGATTGAATACTCTAGGTCGAGAAGTTATTGTAGTGCCCGACAGAGATCGTCCGGGTGCCAAGATGTTGAAGTCTGCTATCGCCAACGGTTGGAGTGCCAGTTTGCCGCCGTGGGAAGATGACATCAAGGATGTAGCAGACGCAGTTAAGAGATACGGTAGATTGTATGTGCTAACCACAATTTTGCATTACAGGGTATCAGGAGAGATAAAAATAAATCTACTGAAGAAAAAATTAGAAGGACTAAATGAGTAATAAACCCAATTATGATTATGAGATGCAGAAACTCTACATGGAGATGTTTCTCAGTGATGCCGAAACCTTTATGAGATGTAGCAACATCTTTGATCCGGAAAACTTCGATCAAAGACTACAGGACTCTGCTGAATTTGTTAAGAAGTATGTTGACGACTACAAGGTCATGCCCGAGGCTAAGATTGTCAACGCAGCCACGCACAGTGATTTTGCACAGATCACATTGCCCAAGGAAAACTATGATTGGCTAATGGACGAGTTTGAGAATTTTAGTCGCCACAAAGGACTAGAACGTGCTATCATTAAGAGCAGTGATTTGTTGGAAAGCGGTGATTATGGTCCAGTGGAAAAGCTAATCAAAGATGCTATTCAGATCAGTTTAAATAAAGACATGGGCACTGATTATTTCGAAGACCCGAAAGCTCGATTAAGCAAACTGAAGGACGGAAATGGACAAATTAGCACAGGATGGCCTAGCATTGATAAGAAGTTGTATGGCGGTTTTAACCGAGGAGAACTTAATATATTTTGTGCTGGCTCTGGCGGTGGTAAGAGTTTGTTTCTGGCTAATCTCGGTGTTAACTGGGCATTGCAGGGATTGAATGTCCTGTACTTAACTTTCGAACTTTCAGAGGGTTTAGTCAGTATGCGGCTGGATTCTATGACCACAGGTATCAGTACTCGCGAGATTTTCAAGAGCATTGATGACGTAGAATTAAAGGTTAAAATGCTGGGTAAAAAGTCAGGAAACCTGCAAGTTAAGTATATGCCTTCAGGAAAAAATTGTAACGATATTCGAGCCTATTTGAAGGAATATCAGGTCAAAAAAGGCACAAAACCGGATGTTTTATTAATAGATTACCTGGATTTGATGATGCCTTTATCAGTGAAGGTATCGCCCAGCGATTTGTTCGTAAAAGACAAATATGTGTCAGAAGAGATTCGAAATTTGGCCATGGAAACTCAGTGTGTTACTGTTACAGCATCGCAGTTAAATCGTTCTGCTGTTGAAGAAATTGAGTTTGATCACTCACATATTTCAGGCGGGTTGAGTAAGATTATGACAGCAGATAATGTCATTGGTATCTTTACTTCTAGGGCTATGAAGGAACGGGGACGCTATCAAATTCAGTTTATGAAGACCCGTAGTAGTTCGGGGGTAGGACAAAAGGTTGATCTAGAATTTAACATGGATACTCTACGTATCACTGACCTAGGCGAAGAAGGAGAAAGCAGTTTTAATCAACAATCATCTGCTCCTAGTACCACTAATAGTATCGTTAATAACCTAAAACGTACTAGTGTTGTTACTACCAGTACTGAAGATAAACCTGTAAAATCTGGATTTGATTTTTCTAAATTACCCACAGGTAAGCCTGCACTGATCAGGTCTATGTTGGATAATATCAGTCCGGAAAAAGATTAAAACCAAGTGCTGACTTGATAGCGAGCGGTGTCGTCGAGCAATTCTCGCCACTGCTCGGATCCTTCTGCTAGAAATACTCTAGCGTCGTTGGCGGGTATGGTTTCCCACTTGTATTGTTGTGATCGTTTACGTGGATTCAACATGTCATCCAAGACCTTGGCTTCCCACATGTGATGTCCTGCAACTGCTCTATATTTTTTAGGGCCTTCGCCTTGGCTTATAGCAGACAGTATGCTGATGTCATTGGTTACTCCAACATCTTCGGTGATGGCTGCGGTACCCGAACTACGCCAATCCAATGAATGGACAACATGAATCTTATTTGGGCTCATATTGCCGCCGTAGTATAGGGGATCGGGATTAGGTAATTCTATCCCTAGTCCCAAGGCCACAGACTGTAGAGTTATGTTATCCATAACTCTGTTTATTTGTAATCCCACAGCCGACTTGTCAGAGTGGCTGATCACTAGAACGATGCTCTTACTAAATTCGTCCATGGGGTTGTTGGGATTTGCTACGAGAAGGTGACCTAGATAGTTCTTTGTTGTCATATACAATTGATATTTACCAAGTATAAATACCTAGTAATGAATTTCAACGAATTTGCCCCTCCTATCGAATATCACAAAGAACTGAATCCCAAGATATGGGATCAGGATCGCCTTCGCAGTGAAGTACGTGGTGCATTGTTACGTATTGCCGAAGACTTTTTAGAATTTATTGATGTGCCTGTGGATGTAGCAGACATTGTCATCACTGGTGGTAATGTCAATTACAACTACACTGGTAAAAGTGATATTGACCTGCACATCATTGCCAATTATGACAACATCGAATGTGATAGAGAAGCAGATGAATTATTTGACACCAAACGTTTGTTATACAAGCAACAATATGATTTAAGCATACATAGTATACCGGTTGAGTTGTATGTAGAGGATCATCGTCATCCTGCTGTTAGTCTTGGTGTGTACAGTGTGTTAGATGATACATGGCGAAATAAACCCAGTGCAGATTTACCGCAGTACGATGAAGAAGAATTAGAACATTGGGTCAGTATTTGGCACACGATATTAAAGCATGCCATGAAGACCGGTGATCTACAAACCTGTAGAACCAGTGTTAAACTGTTGCGTGACTATAGAAAAAAGGGATTAAAAACTCCTGCTGGAGAATTTAGTATTCCTAATTTAGTTTATAAATCTCTGCGTAATGATGACACAGTCAATGCCATCACCACTCTAATTGATCGACTACACGATCAAAGTCTTAGTATCCCACATTAAAACTAATTACTATTTTTTCCCCAGGTTGTTTTTGAGGAACATTTCCGTGTGGGAAATCGCTCTTAAACAAAATTAATCTACCCGGAATACATTCGTAATTAACAACGTTCATTGAATATATAGTGTTTTTATGTTTAGCGGGCAATAATGTTTCGTGGTTATTAAAAAATGTAATTGTATTTTCGGGCACAGTTTTAATATAGTAGGCCCCTGAAAATATAGATCCTGCATGTGTATGTGTAAAATTGTATCCGTGTTGATCGCTGATGTTTGCCCACATCATTTGCATTTTCATAGAAAAAATATCAATAGGATCATATCCCAAATGTTGAGAAAACTGTAGGATATGATCAAAAATATTATTAACCAATATTTTCAATTCTGGGTGTTCGTGAAGATTATTTTCAGTCTCATGTGTACTTTCAACGCCGAGATAATCGGTTTTGATAGTACCCGAATCTTTAATAATTTTTCGTATGACCTCTTCAATCGTAGGTAATTGATCTATGCAAACATTGTCTGCATAGTAAATTGGTTTTGGAAACCAATTTTCAATTTTATGATTCATGTCAAGGGGTTGTAACTTCTACCCAATTAGTAGTAGATTCATTCCATACATATACCTTACCATCTTGAGGATAAGGTACAGGAGAACCCCAAGTCCATGTCGATGTATCTAACACCCAACTAGGAAACGGAGATTCGGGATAAAATACATCATTGGTAGAATCGTAAATGTAACCAATACCGGCATAATTGCCACGTAGTGCAATCCCACCATCTGGTAATCCATCAGGACCATAGTGAACATTACCTCGAGTATTATAACTAGTCTGTATCCATTGGCCGGGGCTTGTATCAACAAATGTGTTGAAAAATTCAGCTTCTGCAACAATAACTTGTTGTACAATACCGTTTAAAACTTTTGCGTAATGGCTCATAATAATTCCTTATATAATTATTTAGTAGGTGCTGTTCCTGTAATAACAGCAGTAGATGTTGCCGAATCGATGGTTAGATATCCTTCGCAGGCAAAATTCCAATCGTCATTGCCATGACCGTCACCAGTAACTAGATCATGAACTGTTAGGCCTTCTACTCGAAAATGTTTGAATAGATATTCATTGCCATTTTCAAATACACGCCAAACGTGATCAGGTGTACCACGTCCGGGCTGGCCTCTACTTTTGTTAAATCTGATGTGATACTTATTCATATAGTTTATACAATGATTGGACCATTAACGGGTGCTTGCTGTTGCTGCTGTGCAGGTGCTGCTGCGTTTTTAGCCACAACAGTCGATGCATCATTTTGCTTTACACCAATGGTAAAGTGAATGAAACGAATTGGCTTAGTGTTGTGCGAATGACGACTAAATTGATGTGGCAACCAAGAATTAGCAAAGAACAACAATCCAGGTTCAGGAGTGAAGTTGATGGCATTACTACCATAGGTTACCTTGGCCATGTCAGCTTCGGGCAAGTTGACTTGCTTTTTAGCAGGACGTGGATCATGAATAATGATTCTAGAGCAGTCTGGTGGTGTTTCTAGAAAGTAGAAACCTGCTAGTTGTGCACCATAACCGTGTGTATGCTCATCCATGGCAGAGTGCTTGTAGTGTTCTTGGCACCATAGTTCCATAAAGAACACACTCTTGTCAGCCATGGCAAAACCTTGACCATTTAGAATGTTCCAAGCCGTGGCACCTACATATTGACAGAAGTCTGTGATGCGTGGGTCATTGAACATGTTCTCAGTTTGATACAATGGATAAATTGGATCCATGCGTGGCTGTTCTTTCTTGCGCTTCATAAGAAACTCTGTAGATACCTTTCTTACCGAACTTAGAAATTCTGGTTTGACAATGGAATAAACAGCACTGGGGAAGTAGCTCATGACTTGTAGCTGATTGTTATCAGGTTGAGCAGCAGTGGTATCAGTGGTTTGTGCAGCTGATTGATTTTGATTCTGCGGTTGGGTAGAAGGTGCAACATCGATGCTGCTTTCTAAAGTTTGTGGGGTTAATTCAATACCATTGGTACCTACTACAATTGGAGCTGCTTCTTCGAGTGCGTTCATATTATCCTTTAATGGTTAGTTTTATTATATATGTTATTGATTTCCTGAACTAGAGGAATCGGTAGAATTTGTTTCGTCAACCACTAGTGCCGGAGTTGGCGCAGGTGTTGGAGCAGGTAATTCAGGCGTTACTGGCCAATTTACATTAAATGGATCAGTGAAATCTATAGAACTTAAAGAAGTAGTATAGTTAATCCATGCTATTTTTGTTTCAGCATTCACCGAATCATCCATTCTTTGAATAACTGATTGAGCAAAAACTTGGCGGTTTGTTAATATAGTATTATTATTACGAATTTGGTCCTGTGTTATTGCGAGCTGCTCACTTTGACTCATAGCTTCTACAGACCAAATATCGGTATAGGTCTTGCCATCTTCCATTAACACATAGGTACATACCCACTTTTCAAATAGACCCAACGGTTGACTAGGTTGAGGAACTCGAACAAATCTTGCAAGACCTGCAGGAAGATTATTTAAATCTATTCCAGGAAATGCACTGATTAAATTTTCTTCTAAAATAGGATGTTCGAATGCATTACCGCCGTCAGTTAATCTAATGTATAAATTCATATTAAGTTATCTCCAAAAAGATTTATATTTGTGAATATTTATTTAACTATTAATCCGCTACTGAAATTAATGAAAACGATGAAAGGGGCAGGATTTTTTTTGTGCATCATTGCGATCATTTATTTTTTCCCGCTCTTTGTATTTTCCTTTAAATTTTCCTAAAACACCAAAGATTTTATTATACTCATCAAAGGATACCAAATGAGTCTTTATGTTAACTGATCGATCAGTCAATGGAATAATCTGTGCCAAAGGCGTATCAGCTTCTAGCAAAGTGGATTCCACTACACCTTCTGTGTTGGGACATTGCCACATTGTATTGATGTCTATACCATGCTGATTTCTAAAGTCTACCACACCCGGAAGAACATGAAATTTAAAAATAGAGTTTCCCATGTTCCATGTAGGCTGGGTAACTAAAAATTTTACACCACTGGTTTCTTTTAGCCGCCATTTGGGTTTAAATTTAAATTGCTGGCACTGGCGATAATCGATAAAATTTTTAAATTGTGATTCGTGATGAATATCAAACTCGCTGCTCATATCAGCAAATTTATATCTCCAAATCTTTTGTTCCATTTGAATCTGTAGCTCTATGGACACATCACTCCAAAGTGGTAGTATAAAACTTCTAGTATACAGATCCATAAAACCGTGGCATCGTTTCATTGTTCCGTGGGTTACCAATTGATGCCCGTCGTTGAAATCTGGCAACGACTGCGGAAGTTCTTTCCACCATTCGGGAGTATATTGTGTGGCCTTGACTATGGGATACCCTTCTGCATGAGCAGCATCATAGGTAAACGCATCGACAACCACGGGTTTATTTTTTTTAAATAGGAAAAACATTTTATATATTTTATACTCATGTTGTAATGAACACAAGTATATATTTTAAAAATATTTATGAACCAGTGGACGTAGATACCGAAACCAAGGGTTGACGAAGATGCATATGTTCATCTATATATTCATCAGGATCTAGGGTTCGTATAAGTTCCCAGTAGTTTTTCTCAGTGTTCCATCCATATACCAGCCCTTGATCGTTTACTGGATAGGGCACTGGATATGGAAAAGTTTCAACCCAGGATAGTGTGGCTTCGTTCCACCTATAGAAACGACCGTTGGCAAAACTACCGGGATTTGGTGTAGGGGCTATCCATGCACCCCGGGGCCAAGGATAATTGTTCCAAATAAAACTAGGAAATGGTTTGGAAGGTCGAAATTCATCAGCCACGGGATCATAGTAGTCACCGGAATTGGGTTTTGGATAAAAGTGTCTTATAGTGTTGTCTATGGCACATTCAATCCATGTTGAAGGATCTCCGCGAACTCCAAGATCAATGTAGTCTTGAGTAGCAGTGATAACTTCTACTACAAGATTATTTTCATCTATTCTTGCAAAGTACTGTGGTGGTGGTAATTCTACTAGCATATAAGAGTTATTTTCCTTGATATCGTATGACCACTAGACCGTTGAAGCCCGCGCCACCGCCCTGCCCGCTGTAATTGTAGGCATAACCGCCACCACCTCCACCGCCTCCACCGCTGCCCCAGGTAACTCCGGGACCCGATCCGCATCCACCAGAGTAGTAGCTGGCCCAACCGCCTTGTCCGCCGCCCCAAGTAGAGGTAGTGGCTGCTCTTGCACCGGAATAATTTCCGCAGAGTCTCATACCGGCATTGCCGCCGCCGGCTATTCTATTACATTTGGTAAAGCCTGTTATAGCAGACAAATTGGGGAAGAATCCGCCCACGGTAAAGTTAGTACAGGCTCCGCAGAAGCCCGCGCCCCCTGCAGCACCACTGAAAGCTGGGGTTCCGCCTGCAGCAGCCTGTCCATCAGCACCTGCACCGCGGGAACCGCCCCCGCCTCCTGAGAATTGTTGGCAACCGTGTATAATGCCACGCCCGCCCTGATAGGCACATGGACCCGCTGGTGGTCGTGAGCTATAGACGTTACAGCCCGATGCATTGTAGGTAGTGGTAGTGGCAATGTTAACGCCGCTGCCACTGATGCTGCCCGATGCACCCCCGGCTCCTACGCCAAAGCTGCCCCCTGAGCCCCCATAGGCATTGAAGCCAAAGGCCGAAGTTCGGCCTCCGCAGCCCGCCACGGCAGGGCCCGTACAGGGAACCAGAAACCCAGGACCCGGGTAGCCATAGAAATAGGTATTATAGGTGGCCAAAGAACCCCCTCCCCCGGCTCCCACAGTTATACAGTAGGTACCGGGAGTAACAACGGTACAGATAATGCGAACGTTGCCCGCGCCCCCTCCCCCACCCTGGGTACTGCCCCCACCAGCTCCGCCCCCTACCAGTAGCACCTTAATAGAGCCCCCGATCTGCACAGTGAATTGTCCCGAGGCATTATAAACGTGGCTGACAAACTGGTTGTTTCGTGAAGTAACTCCCCCAAAGGCTATTACCGCACCGGGAATAATAGCGCTCGCAGGTTGTTGGGTATTGGTAAAGGTAGCACAGACAATCTGCGCCCCGCATCCCCAAAGAACGTAGTTAGTTGCTGTAGTTAATAACGCCATATGTATATGTAGATAAAATAAAGTTGTATATATTTACCTGATCAAGATTAGGGAGTGCAAGGCCCAGGGTCGCGAAGCGCGAAGCGCCCAAAAAATCGGTTTAAAGAGATTTTCCCACCCTATTATCTACCCATATAATATATCTCTGATAAAACTCCCTACCTCTACACACTCTATCCCCAACGTAGTACAAACAGTAGACTGTCTGTCTCACGCAGAAAGCGAACTCCACAGAGTCTAGAGTTATCCACGTTGTACATGTCCCAAGACCATGAGGACCAATGCGGCCCTACACTGGTCTCCAACCAATCTTCTATACTGGTACAGGCTAATATCCAATCCAACTGCTCTCCGTCAATGGTGACCACAGGCCAAGGCACTATAGCGTGATATGGCAGTCTAGGATGTCGATCATAGAGCATTTGCATGTAGATATTTACACGCAGCAACTCAAAATTTTAAAAAGAGCTTACTTAGAGCTTACTTACTGTATGTGTCTACAGTAGTCTCTACACTGGCTTCTAAACTAGTACTACTGGCGTCCGAGTTGAGTTCTTGAGCTTGTGCTCGATGAAATTCCAAGGATTCAGCAGCAGCACGAGCTTCCAGTGCCAGTCTAGCAGCATTGGCAGTGGCTTTGTTAGCAGCAGTTTCAGCAGCAGTACGAGCTGATTCAGCAAGTTCAGTGGCTCTGCGTATACTAGCAGCCAGAGCAGCACGAGCACGAACTACATCACTGGCAGCTATGGTGTGAGCACGTTTTACACGATCGAACTCGGCAAATACATCCTTTTCTCCACGAGTGAACAGTGAGGATAATTTAGAAACTAGGGCTTTAATAATAAACATGTGAATGGGTCTCCTGTATGTATAGACTATATAGGGTGTATAGATTTATAGTATAACACACCTATTTAAGCTCGGTCTATATAGTAGAGCAAAATTTCTAGTAAAAAAAATTTTAAATCCCAGGTTTGTGAGTGGGAAGAATGTGTATATAGTGTCGAGGTAATACTGAGTGTTGTACTGACCGAACCCTTGCTGGGCCCGGTCTATATATAGGGCAAAAAAATAGCCGCGCAAATTTTTGTGGTTTTGGAGATCTCTCAACCAGGGGTTTTAGTCTAAGTCAAGGTTTTAGCGGGGTGGGATTTAGGAAAGAAAGGTGAAAAATCATTTGGCAAGCGGCAGCTGCTTAAAAAAGCAGCAGCTTGTGCAAGCACCGGCCCCACCCCAGGTCTCGCCCCAGGTCCCACCCCAGGTGCCCCACCGGCCTACCAGCCACTACCCCACTCCAATTACCCCCCAATCTCACCCTCCTCGATGAGTTCCTCCACAGCCTGATGAAACTCTGATTCCAAGTTCCAATAGGCTTCTGCTCTACGGATGTCCTTGTGCCTACGGGCCAGGTTAGACCCCTGTTGATACACTGTCCAAACGTGCTCTGAGCAGTAGCTCTTATGCTCTATGCTGGGCAGGCCACAGCAACCCTCTAAGCTCTGCTGACCCTCGCCCATGTACATGCATGTAGGACTGTAGTCTATGATGTTGTTACTCATTGTGATCGTCCTTACGCATCAGCTCATTGATCTCTTCTACAGTCAGTGTGTCCTCTCCACGATGCAATCCATCAAAGCCATCCTTGAGCTTGATTAGGTTCTCACGGGGCATGTTCAGCAGGTAGTCAGCGGCACGGGTAGCACCCTGACGATCTGCCAGCCAATCCACTATGAAGACTAGGGTAATGATACACCAGAACAGTGTATTGTCCCACGCTAGTCCTCCTGCTGTCAGCGCTAGGGCAATGCCCGAGAAGCAGACCAAGCGTTGGACTGTGGGCCCTGTGATGATGTCCCACATACAATTAACCTCGCTTCATACAGGTTGTACGTGCCATGGATTCCCAGTTGTTGGGGAAGCTCTTGCGCAGGTCAGCGATCTTGAGCACCATGCGCAGGCTCAGCTCACGAAGCTTGTGCTGGTTCTGCTCAATGAAGTCAATGATGATGTCTTTGGTGGTGTCTGTGAACTCATACTTGTCCAACATACCATCACGGGTGATCTGCTTGATTCTCAGGATCTTCTCGCGGTTGGTGTCCATCTGCAAGTCAATGTAGTGGCAACGGCTTTCTAGTGCGTCCAAGTGGTCTCTTAACTTCTTAGAGCGGACATGTTCAAACTTGATGTTGGTGATAAAGATAGCACCTGCACAGAACTCGAAACGATCCGGAATGCCTTCACTCCTTAATACACGGCTGTCGGTGTTCCAGCTGATAAAGCGGCGATTGGATGAGTCCAGTGCACCCTTCAAGATGTTCAAGCTCAGGTCTTCCATAAGGATTGAGTCGCAGTCATCGAAGACCACAACGTTGCCTGCTTTGGAGTACTCGAACAATTTGGCGTAGAGACCGATTGAGCTCATAGCACCCTTGACGATTTCGAACTTGGGTTTGCGTTCGCCCAGAGTGTCAAAGAGGCCGTCTTTGGCCAGAACTTCTTCAACACCAAAGCTCTTGCCCACGCCGGGGGGACCGGATACGATCATAGCACGAATATCACCCTGCTTGACTGCCTTGGTCATGTCTGTGAGAATGTCGAAACGCTCTTTGAGACGGCTGATGATCTCTTCATCGCTTTCACGAGCTACTTCTTGCTCACGAGCCTTGATAGCATCTGTATCAAACTCAATGATGTTAGCGGGACTGGGTTTGGCTTTGGCCATCGGAATTCCTTTCTGTTTAAAATTGTATTATAACAGGGCTGTTGAGCCCTGTCTAGTGTTCATTAGTCCAAACGGCTACCAGCATAGGCTGTGAAGCCCTGCAGTTTGAATACTTCTGCGGCCGCATAAGCGCCTGCTTCCAGAATGCCCACACTCTGAACACCCAACTTGCTGGGGTTCCACAGGCAGTAGGCGCCCGTGTAGTCTTTGCGAACACCTGCGGCGATCAGGGCCTTGCCCAACTTGGAGTTGGCGCGGATCTTCTTGCCATTGTGTTCCCAGATATTGACCCAAGCAAAGCCACAGGCATCTGCGTCGCCGTGTTGGGCCAAGGCTCGCTGTGCGGCCTCACGGGCTGTGGTCATAGCGTCTTGAACGATTGTTTGGACTTGAGTTGCGGTGAGTTCCATATTAGCTCCTTTGCTGTGTTAGTGTGTGTATTATACTGCTCTTTTAGACTTCTGTCAACCTCTAGGGTTAATCGCCGATAAACACATACGGCTCGCCGTTGTTGTGGGAATCAAACGATTCAACACGAATGTCTTCATCATCAATACCGCGTTGGTATTCTTGGTTCATACCAATCTCAACTGGCATCGTGCCATCCAACTTGCTCAAGATTGCGATCAATTCTGCTACTGTTAGTTTGTTTTTCATAGTGTGCTCCTTGTTACGATGTTAGTATTATACTGCTCTTTTAGACTTCTGTCAACTCTTTTTTAAGTTCTTGCTCAACTAAATTGTGGGCAGTGTTCAGTGCCATCATCACATAGGTCATAACAGTGGCACGCTCACTCCGGTTGGAGATGCCTTCAATCTGAAGCATAAGAGCTTCCAAGTTGATAGGAGTAGCGAACATATTGGACTTGGGGATGGGGTTATTCATAGTTTGCTCCGTTTACGATCACGTTCATCAAAGGGCCAGTTCATAGTATGCTCCTTGTTACGATGTTAGTATTATAAGGCCTAATTAGGCCTTTGTCAACATAATTTCGTGTTGACGTTCTGTGGCCAGGTCCATGTCACGGATCAGAGCCTGTTGCGACTTCTTGCTCAGGCTCTTGAACATCTCAACCATGAGGCTTTCATAGTAGCCTGTGGCATAAGAGTGGCTACCATAGACTTCATAGGTCGTAGCCGAGAACTCTTTGAGAACCTTTTCAAACTCTACTTGTGCATCTGTTTTGAACATACATCTACTCCTTGTTGCGATGTATGTATTATACTCTCAGTAGGGTAGAGTGTCAACCTTTTTTAGGCTTATTCTTTGCTTCCAGTGCAGCCAATTTGCCACTGTAGGTGCTGCCCGCCTTGTGGATAAGTCCGGTCTTGGTGTAGGTAATAGTGCCGCCGGTAGAGGATGGGGTGGTCTTGTTCATATTAGTCTTTCTTGAATTTTGCGTTCGTACTAACCGTTTAATAGCATTCTTCGTCAGCCATCTGATACTCGTCGCTGTCCTCAAACAGGGTATCATCTTTGAGCATCTTGTTAACGGTCTTCTTGTCTACCACTGTGGACATCAACTTCCACAGCTCTGCTTCACGCTCCTCTAACTCAGCTGTGATATAGGCTCGGATGGCCTTCATCATGGCCAAGTCCTTGTTGGTGCCCACATTACAGGCACACTCGTCGATCATGTCAAAGGCGCCTTTAAAGGAGAGCTTTTCTCCTGTGTTCTTGTTGTAGGCTTTGCGAGAGGCGCCTAGGTAGTTGATAGCGTCTTTCAGTTCCATAGGGCGGATAAAGTCGTACATGATAGCTCCTTAGTGTGTATGAGTGTATTATATCTGAATTTCAAAGGCCTGTCAAGTATTCTTTTAGGCCTTCTTGTATGCTGTCATCTTTATCAAACTGGGCCGCTACCATGAGATCACGCATAGCATAATACTCGGCGCCGCCGGCCTTGCAGAGATCTTCTACGGCGTGCATGGAAGGCATACGCCATAACAGTTCGCAGATCATCTTTTGGATAGGTGTAAGTCCGGTGATGGTGATTTCTTCTTTGTTCATACTACTTCCTCAAATGTACGACCTCGCAGGTCAATGACGATGGGTTTGGGATACTTGCGAACAGGATGCCGGCCAAAGCCACAGAAGGCCACGACCTTAGCATCACGAGCGCCCTTCTTATAGTTAGAGAAGATGTAGACATGGCGACCTGTGTCCATACTACCATCTTCCCACATGGTAGTCTCACGCATAATTTGGTATTTCTGTTTCATGTGTGTATTATACTGCGATTTGGAGTTCTTGTCAACCGATTTACCAGCGCCACTCTTCGCAGATCAACTCACTGCGAGTGTTCTTTTCCCACTTGAGGCAGCGGGTCTTGGCTTCCGCTGGCTCTAGGAATACTAGGGTAAAGGCCAGGATGATCAGAGTGAACATTGTGAACAGTTTGACTAGGTCTTTCATATTAGGCTCCGTAGTAGGTGTCTTCTTTGGCCATCTCATAGCCATACAAGAAGGCTTCTTGCTCCGCAGGTGTCATACTGTCGAACAGGTCGTCCTGCTCGTCCAGGATGCGATTGATCTCGCCTGTACCTGTATCCACAAGGATGTATTCACGAACTTCACCGAAGACCTTGATGGTCTCGTCTAGGGCAACGGTATGCTGAACCTGTCCACCGTATTTGACACGGCTTTCCATGACCATGCCCTTGAATGGGAACAAGCCCAAGTAGATACCGTTTATGCGCTTGCCTTCTAAGTTCCAGTCCATAGTGTGTGCTCCTTGTTGCGATGTATGTATTATACTGCCGTTTGGGTTAAAAGTCAACCGATTTCAACTCCGAAATGATCTTCAATCGTACTAATAGCAACAAACATACCATCATCAAATCCCTGAGTGTATTCTGGACCAGCGTATCCTGATTTGATTTCACGGACCTGTTGAATCTGTGTCATACATTCCCTAACAATCAACTCGGCGAACTTTACAGGATCCAATTCACCAGCAACATAATCACCGTTGCTTTCAAGAACCAAGGCTTGGTCATATAGTTTTGCGATTCGTTCGTTCATTCTTCAACTCCGAAATGTTCTTGTAGTTTTTCAACCAGTTTAGGACGACTAGCAAACTCACCACCAGCACCAACAATATCACAACATTCCCTAACAATCAACTCGGCGAATTTTTCAAAATCATCTTCTGTAAATTTGACAAAGTTCGTACTTCCAGCAAATCCTTCATAAAATTCTCCACCAGCATGTTCGGCAAGTTCTTTAATTCGTTCGTTCATTGAGTGCTCCTTAGTGTCTATGAGTGTATTATACTGCCGTTTGGATGAGTTGTCAACCACGCACGATGTCAAAGATCGAATTCTGTAGTCGGGCCACTTCATCGTTGGGCACATAGAAATCAGTGCGGGGATCCCAGTATTCGCCTGCCTTAGGATCATAGTAGAGCACCTGCCCGTTGGGATAGTGGAATGGACCTTCCAAACCCTTGCGTGGACCATACTCTGTATTGTGCTTGAAAACGGTGTAGGCCATAGTGTGTGCTCCTTGTTGCGATGTATGTATTATACTAAAGAACTGCACTCTTGTCAACCAAAAAGAAAGGGCGACTCTCCCGAGCGGCCCTTTCCCACACTAACATGATCCGGGGAGCAACCGGATCTCTTTCGGGACACTACCCCCGAAACTCAAGCAAAGATAGCGGCGCGGCTACCTTTGACATCACGAGCGCTAACAGAGTAGGCTGAGCGGCCTTCTGTGTTTACGGTACGATTGACCTTCAAACCTGCTTGGCGAAGTTCTGTCATACGAGCGCGAATGTTCTTGATACCATAGGTTGCTTCTGCTTGACGAGCACTGATCGAACGACCGGTACCGCGTAGGTATTGTTCCAAGAACTCTTTTTGTGTTGTTTTCAATGTAATGAAACTCATAATATGTTTCTCCTTTTATATAGTATAACAGGAGAGTGATAATCAATCAAGCCTCAATCTTACCAAATTCTTTTGTGCTATAGAAGTCCACAAGACGACGCTGGCAAAGGGTAATCAAATCACCGCCATCATCGGGAATGATGAATCGAACAGGACAGTGGCCCCAAGCTCGCTTCTGTTGGAACTCATAGAACCAACGACGATGATCCTTGTTGGCGGCATCGAATGGAACATAGGGACGACCGAATAGTGCGAGCTTGCTCATAGATCAATCCTTCTTGGTAGTGATGTTGACGGTAAGGAAACTCTTGACCAAAACCACAGCGGCCCAAGTCTCCCAAGTGTAGGGAATGTTCAGCGCAGGGAACAGCGTGTTCAATGCCCAAATACTGATCAGTGGTCCCAGTGCAACGACCACGCCGACCAGCACGATGAATAGAATAGTCTTCATAGGTGCTCCTTAAAAGGGGGCTGGGCCCCCTGTGATCAATATGGTGCGTCGTCCATGGCATCCAACTCTGCTTGGATCTCTGCCTTGGACTTCTCGTCAGCGGCTACCTGGGGGATCTCGATAGGCTGTGCCTTGGCACGGATACCTTCGATGGTGATCGCTTTGGGAGCGGGTGCCTTCTTGGGCTTCTTGGCTTCCTTGGTCTTACGGGGCTCCTTGTTGGCGCCTTCGATGCGCTTGTCAGAAGCTTCAGCGAGTGCCTGTGCAACATCAGCACGACCATTGGCAAAGTCAATCTTGATCAAGTAGGCAACGGCATCGGCCTTGCTCAAAGGCTCAACCAACTCAACCAAGTCGATCTCAATGTGATCGTTCTTTTGGAGAACCTTGACACGAGTCATATCATTGGCAAAACGAACCTTGGTCACTCCGTTGAGTTTAGAAGTACCAACAACCTTAAATGTAGACATAAAATACCTTTCTGTGTGTGTTAAAAATATAAGTTAATCTTCTAACTTATGTATATATTATACTGTCAACCTATCCGAATGTCAACCAATTTGTTGTTGTATTTTTACAACAATCAACTGTTGATAGTTTCATAGGGATCGAACTCACCCTGTGCGATATGTTCGCTTTCGATCCATTCGTAGACCAAATCGATGTCGATGTTCAATGCGGCTGCAATGGTAAAGGGCTTGTAGCCCTCGATATACAT
>Ga0214164_1000163_pt1 | contig 44615 bp, 50 predicted proteins | sample TroBogepilimnion_13_FD_153003 | JGI IMG/M metagenome (GOLD analysis project Ga0214164, IMG submission 153003) | Freshwater microbial communities from Trout Bog Lake, WI - Practice 03JUN2009 epilimnion v4 | ecosystem: Environmental > Aquatic > Freshwater > Lake > Epilimnion/Euphotic zone ... | reverse complement strand
AAACGTATGGCACAATTTTTATGAGTCCGCTGCTCTAACCAAGCATGAGCTAAGGGGCCGAAACTTTTAAATTACTTCCACAGTTTTGATATTTTGCTTCCACAGAAAGTGTGGAAGCACTGTGGAAGCAAATTTCACTACTTTTTACAAAACTAAGTTACTGATTAATATAAACTTTGTTACCTAAACTCAACTTCTTAAATAGATTATGAGTAGGTTCAAGAAATATTAATTAATATAAATCAATAAGTTATTTAACAAAATAAAAACTGTGGAAGTAAATGTGGAAGCAGGTTTAATTTCTAGGTGATTTTAGTGCGTTCAAGTTTTGGATCTAAGCGTTACTTTAAGTAACGGTCAAACTGGTTTCTCACCGTTTTTTAAGGTCTGAAATCTCATCCAACAAATCAAGCACCATCGCTACACCTGGAGTGTTAATTTCAAGATCACGAGATAGTCTTAATGCTTTTTTTGCTCGACTTAACGCATCTCCACTGAAACACCAATCCTCGGGTGAGTTACCAATAGGGTTAAGTATTCCTTCTTGAACCCAAGCAACTAAATCTTCTTGTTCTATATTAATAGTTTGGCATAGCTCAATTATTGACATGTGAACTTCATCTTCAACGATTGATATTTCTGTAATCTGAGTCGTGTTCGTTTGCATAACTATCCCTTAATATCTTTTCTTGGATTGAAATTGAAAGACTTCGCCATAGAACGGTAAGCTTCTTTCTCCGCTTCTGTTTCAGCTGCTGGCGTTACAATAACAATCACAACATAAAGATCACCAGGCTCTTTGCCAGGAATGCCACGACCTTTTAGTCGTAATTTACGGCCTGAATTAGAACCTGCTGGAATTTTAAGATCTACTGATCCGCTAGGTGTTAAAACATCAACTTTCTCACCAAGCGCGGCTTCCCAAGGACTAATAGGCAAATCCATATATACATCACGCCCATCTACTCTAAACTTATCATTAGGTTTAAATGAGATCTCTAGGTACAAATCACCAGAGGGGCCTGTGCCAACGCCTGGCGAGCCTTGTCCAGTTAACCTAAGATGTTGTCCAGCATTGATTCCCTTGGCTGGATTAGATATATTTTTACTCAGGATATTATCTGACATGGCCAAGCACTCTTTATCGATGCTCGATAATCGATTATTTAGTTCAGAATTGTTGGTCGCCCTGTATCTACTTCCAGCTCTCTATGCGGGCACTGGAATTAATTTAATCTCCCATATCCTAGTCACACATCTCGCTAAGGCCGAAAGGAAATTCGACGTTGAACACAACCCCCTATAATTAAACCTGAGGCAAATATTTTTCTTTATCAATTAGAATTTTTTTAGATGGATTAATAAAGTTCTAGCATTGATAAAAATCAAAAACAAAATAATCAAGCATGTTAGCCTTTACCAAACGTGTTAGCCTATACTCGACTTGCGCCAGCGTTGAGCGCTCACTCTTTACAAATACAGGGCTTTAGCATTACGAGCACCTCAGACCTAGAATGTTACGAACAATAAAAGGCATTTCGTGTTTGGCATATTAAAAATTGCACTTAAGCTTCTCATCAATGACAAAGGTAAATTCTCCGCCCTATTCATGGGAATTACTTTTGCAGTCTTTTTAATGGTGATGATGACCTCAATGTTTTCTGGAATATTGGCAAGAGCTGCCTCAACCGTGGTCAACGTCGGGGCAAGAGTATGGGTCTTAGATCCAGCAGTTAACAATGTATCTAGCAGCATTCCTTTACCTGACTACGTTCTAAACTCTGTCAGAAGTATCAAGGGTGTACAGTATGCGGAGCCAATTTATTTTGGTGGTGCTTTAGCAAAGCTCGATAACGGAACTTTTCAAGCCGTTTCTATTATTGGGCTGGATGATGGAACGCTTTATGGTCGTCCAGAACTTACTGAAGGAAATATTGAAAACATTTATGCTGAAAATGCATTTATTGTTGTTAAAGATGCCGAATTTAATAAGCTAGGCAATCCAAAAATTGGGACTGAATTCGAAATAAATGATCATCGCGGGCGTGTCGTAGGCATAGCTAAGGTTGCAGCATCTAGCTTATTTGGGGTTCCAACCCTGTATACAACCTACAATAGAGCTTTAACCTACATCCCCACCACCAGATTCACCAACTCATTCCTTTTAGTAGAGCCAAAATCAGATAAGGATATTCCTTTTATTCAGCATGAGGTTCAAAGAATGGGATATCAAGCACTAACCAATGAACAGTTTATCCAGAAAATTTCCGACTTCTATAAATATCAAACAGGGATGGGGATTAATGTTCTATTAATGACCGTGATTAGCTTTATTGTTGGGCTATCAATTTCAGGACAAACTTTTTATACCTTTATTCTTGAAAATTTAGAAAAATTTGGTGCTCTAAAAGCAATAGGGGCGAAAGGGCATGAATTAGTTTCAATGATACTATTTCAGGCAACATTCACATCCCTACTCGGCTATGGGTTTGGTGTTGGCCTAGCAACATCATTGATGATTTTAGCTAGGTTACGGCTACCAGACTATGCTGCACAAGTAAGTTTTTACAATCTTGGTTTAGCATTTTTCATGGTCATGATTATCGCTGGAATTTCCAGCTATATCGGAATCAGAAAGGTTTTACAAATCCAACCTTTTGATATTTTCAGGGGGTAGTGTTGGACAAAGTTGCAATCAAAGCAATTGGCTTAAATAAATGGTTTGGGGAAGCTGAAGCCAGGACATTAGCTGTTAACGATGTAAGCTTTGAAGCTTATCGCGGAGAAATGTTATACATTGTAGGGCCTTCAGGAAGTGGAAAAACCACGCTACTCAGTATGATTTCTGGCCTTCTTAAACCTAACTCAGGAAAAGTAATTGTCGAAAATAAAAATATTTGGGAGATGTCTTCTGATGATATTGCAAATTTTAGACTTAATAAAATTGGGTTTGTTTTTCAAGACTTCCATTTATTTCCAAAATTAACAACCGCTGAGAATGTGGCGATTCCATTGATTCTAAAAAGAATGAATTGGGATGAGGCAATTAAAACGGCGATAGAATACTTATCCATCGTTGGATTGAAAAATAAAGCTGAACTACCACCACTTAAATTAAGTGGTGGCGAGCAGCAAAGAGTTGCAATCGCCAGAGCAATTGCAGCAAAACCTGAAATTCTTATATTGGATGAACCAACAGCTTCATTAGATGGTGATACTGGTCGAAAGATCATTGAATTCGTAAAGCAGAATGTACTCAATGAGACTCGCTGCATCATTATAGTGACGCATGACAGTCGGATTTACGAGTACGCAGATGCCATTATGAACATGGAAGACGGTAAAATTATCAAGATTCAAAGGAATACCAATGAGAAATAAATTACTCGTCACCTTAGCAATCCTAGGACTTTTGCTCGGCATAGCAACTTCATATTATTTGGGTGTAAAACACCATCCACTCCCACCAGCATTTTTGCCAGCTTCTAACCCATACACTGAAGGGATTTACGCTAATGGCATTATTGAAAGCCCTCAATCAAGCGGTGAAAATGTAAACATGTATCCAGAAGTACCTGGAACAGTTACAAAAATTCATATCAAAGAAGGTCAACTAATAAAGGCAGGGGATTTAATTTTATCTTTAGATGACTCCCTGCAACAAGCAACTGCAGATCAACAAAAAGCCCAAATTGCAGTTTGTGAGGCTATTCTCAAGAATTTACAAGATGAACTAGACAAGCTGGAGCAATCTTTCAACATGGACAATCGATCCATTAGCAAGGACGCCTTAGATAACGCAAAAAATGCTGTTTCAATTGCCAAAGCAAATTTAGACGCAGCTAAAAAACAATTCATCACAGCAATTAGATTACTCTCAAAATATCAACTAAAGGCGATTGCTGATGGCAAGATATTGTCAATCAACACCGCAGCTGGAAGTTACGTTACCTCTCAGGGCGTATATGATAGCTATACTGGTCAATTAAGCCCTGTAGTTGTGATGGGAAACGTGAGCGATTCATTAGCGGTAAGATGTTACGTAGATGAAATCCTAATCCAACGCCTTCCCGATCTCTCTAAAGTAAATGCACATATGTTCATTCGTGGCACTAAGATTAACATTCCTCTTAAGTTTGTCAGACTACAACCAAATGTGTCACCTAAAGTTGAACTATCCAATCAAAGGGCAGAGCGCGTAGACGTCCGGGTGCTCCCAGTCATTTTTAACTTTGAAAAACCTAAGAATGTCACTATTTATCCAGGACAGTTAGTAGATGTATATATTAGTGAGAAATAGATTGAAAGTTAAAGCATCCGTTTTTTTTATAATCATTTCATTGGCTGGGTGCTCCGCTGGGCCTGACTTCGTAAAACCAAAACCACCTCAAACTGATCAATATAACGCTGGTAGCGACAGCATTCAAAATATAAATGGCGAAAATATTTATCAGGATTTTGAAAAAGGAGCTCATCCCATTGCTCACTGGTGGGAGTTGTTTGGCTCCCAAGAATTAAATAATGCGGTTGTACATGGCTTAGATAAAAATTTTGCTGTAAAAGCCGCTCAAGCAAATCTAAAATCAGCGCAAGAAAATTACATTGGGGGGTCAGGTATTTTTTACCCTCAAGCCAACGCTAATATCAGCCTATCTCGTGAGAATTTTATGTCAAATACAGGTAGCGCAAAGTCGCCATTTAGCTTAAATACAGCATCCATTTCTGTTGGGTACAATCTGGATATTGCAGGTGGGGCACACCGCACCGTTGAGGCTCTTGGTGCCCAAGTTGATCAACAAGACGCGATAAGACTGGGCACCTACTTAATGCTAACCGGTCATATCGTGAATACACTAATCGGTTTAGCGGAGTTGCAAGACCAGACAGATCTAACGGAAAAACTAATCGCCTTACTTAATGAACAAAGTGCAATCTCTGAAAAACAATACTTGGCCGGCACAATCCCATATGCAGGGGTATTGGCTATTAATGCACAAGCTGAATCTTTCAAAGCTAGCCTTGCAGTATTAAAGGGTCAACAAGATCAGAAGGAACACCTACTTGCAACATTGGAGGGTGAATCTCCCCAACAATTCACTACCCCAAAGATTCAACTTGAGAAAATTACCCTACCCCAAAAATTACCCATTTCCCTACCTTCTGAATTAGTTCATCACCGTCCAGATATTTTAGAGGCAGAAGCACAACTACATATCGCAAGTGCGAATGTGGGTATTGCTACAGCGGCTCTATATCCAGGGATCACACTTAACGCCAATTTTGGACAAGGAAGTGAATCTGTTCAAAATATACTAGATTCAAAAAATAAATTATGGGGAATAGGTTTAAACTTAACAGCCCCGCTTCTCAATGGGGGTGCACTCCGCGCGCATCAAAAAGCCGCATTAGCTAATTATGATGAAAGCTTAGCTAACTACCAACAAACAGTAATTAATGCATTTTCACAGGTCGCTGACAGCATTAGGGCTTTACAACATGACGCAGAGCGGTCTCAAGCTCTTAACAGAGGACTAAAAATAGCTCAGGAATCCCTCATGATTTCTCAAGCAAACTATCAATCTGGCACAATCAACTACCTACAGATGTTAATCGCTGACATTCAATACCACCAAGCCATGTTAAGTAACAGCAACGCGCGAGCACAAGCATTACAGGACACAACGGCGTTGTTTTTATCATTAGGGGGCGGCTGGGATGCACCCCCACATTGATTTAATGTTTTTTCATTAACCTTAGCTAAAACCATAAAATTCGGAACAGGGAAAAGCAGGGAATTCACGGGAGTTTTTACATACAAAATTGGAAGACAGTCGCTCACAATTAGGGGCCTCAATCAGCCTTGCTACAGTATCCAGCAATCCTCGTATTTATTGTAGGCAATAAAAAACCCCCACCATTTCTGATGAGGGGTTCTGTTCTGGTGGGCCTCCTGTGAGTCGAACACAGCACCAACGGATTCTGGTTTGTGTGGCTTTCACCACTCCCTGGACTTTGTCTTCACCATGGCCGAAGCTTTAGGTGGGTGCCGTCAAGTCTCTACACGTTCCTAATATTTCTACTAGGCTTCGCTCGGCATTGCCTTGTGCATTGCTGCCGTCAGGTTTCACCGAATTTGACACCATCCCATACGCAGTTTCCAAACGTATGGCACATTTACATATGAGTCCGCTGCTCTAACCAAGCATGAGCTAGAGGCCCGAAAACTTAATTTACTTCCACAAAAACTGTGGAAGCACTGTTGAAGCAATTTTTGGTGTATTTTCGTCTATTCAAAAAATACTAACCAACTGATTATATTAATAACTTTATGATTTCAATCAGTAAAAAATCAAAAAGGCAATCTCTTATGAGTCCGCTGCTCTAACCAAGCATGAGCTAGAGGCCCAAAACTTAAAATGAGACTAATCTTGTCCTGTTTCTAAGAAACTACGAAGGCGTTCCGAACGCGTTGGATGACGCAATTTACGTAGCGCCTTGGCTTCAATCTGACGAATACGCTCACGCGTCACGTCAAACTGCTTACCTACTTCTTCTAGCGTGTGATCAGTGTTCATTTCAATACCGAAACGCATGCGAAGAACTTTAGCTTCACGCGGCGTAAGTGACTCTAAGACTTCACTTGTAGCATCACGCAAGCTTGCATAAACTGCTGCATCCACTGGCGCAAGCGTAGTATTGTCTTCAATAAAGTCGCCCAAGTGTGAATCATCATCATCACCGATTGGTGTTTCCATCGAAATTGGCTCTTTGCTAATTTTAAGAATCTTGCGAATCTTATCTTCCGGCATTTCCATTTTCTCAGCGAGTGTTGCTGGATCTGGCTCCAAACCTGTTTCTTGTAAAATCTGACGGCTAATACGATTCATCTTGTTAATGGTTTCAATCATATGCACAGGAATACGAATCGTCCGCGCTTGGTCAGCAATAGAACGAGTAATCGCTTGGCGAATCCACCATGTTGCATAAGTCGAGAACTTGTAACCGCGGCGATATTCGAATTTATCAACCGCTTTCATCAAGCCGATATTGCCTTCTTGAATCAAATCCAAGAATTGCAAACCACGGTTGGTGTATTTTTTAGCAATCGAAATCACCAAACGTAAGTTAGCTTCAATCATTTCACGTTTGGCACGACGAGCACGGGCTTCGCCCGTGGTCATTTGCTTATTGATGTCTTTTAATTCTTTAATTGGCAAACCAACGTCCGCTTGCAAATCAAGTAATCGCTGTTGTTGATCCACGATAGAGTGTTTGAAACGCTCGAGCTTTTCAACATAAGGCTTATCAACTGCTAATTCGCCGGCAAGCCATGTGAGTTCACATTCATTTCCTGGGAATGACTTGATAAAGTGCGCGCGTGGCATGCCTGATTTATCAACACAGAATTCCATAATCTTACGTTCGTGACCACGTACTTTTTCTACCATGTCACGTACTTGTCCGCAAAGCGCCTCTACTTGTTTAGCAGAGAAACGGAATGCTGTAAGTTCCTCCAGAATCGCCGCTTGAAGGGCTTGATACTCTGGATCTTGAGAGCCTTTGCTTTCAAGAATCACTGTCATTTTTTTGTTTGATTCACGGATAACGGCAAATCGAACCAATACTTCTTCCTTAAGCTTAGCTAAGGCTTCAGCAGAGATAGCAGCAGCTTTTGCGCCGTCATCATCCTCTTCTTCCTCTTCTTCAATCTCAGGCTCTTCCTCTTCATCACTCGCAGCCGTCATGACTTCATCAATGCCAACGTCCGAATCAATTAAGCCATCCACCAAGTCATCAACACTCAGCTCATCCGCTTCAACTTTATCCACCATTGCTAACAATTCAGCAATCGTGGTTGGGCAAGCGGCAATCGCTTGCACCATGTGTTTTAAGCCATCTTCAATACGCTTAGCAATTTCAATTTCGCCTTCGCGGGTCAGCAAATCAACTGTGCCCATTTCACGCATATACATACGCACAGGGTCAGTCGTACGGCCAAACTCAGAATCCACAGTGGCTAAAGCTTGCTCAGCTTCTTCAACAGCATCTTCATCAGCAACAGCTGGTGGCGCATCAGACATCAACAACACTTCAGCATCAGGCGCCTCTTCATACACCTGAATACCCATATCATTGATCATCCCAATGATGCCGTCTATTTGCTCTGAGTCTTGAACATCATCTGGTAGATGGTCATTGATTTCGGCATACGTAAGATAGCCGCGCTCTTTACCAAGAACAATCAGTAATTTTAGACGTGTACGGCCATCAACTGCTTGCTCTTCGCTTTTATCAATGTTTTGTTCGTTTTGCAGATCTTTATCTTTTGCCATGCGTAACCTCTATCCTATAACCATAAACTGGTGATGGAAAACCCAATATTATACCTCAAAACTACATGCTATTTTTTTGTGAATTACCCAAGCCTCTAAGCAATGCTTTTTCTTCATCAGTGAGCTCACTCAAACTTTTTTCTTTAATCTTGTCGAACAAGTTACTGTGCGCCCGCTGTTGATGCATTCCCATAAGCTGCGTCCTCGCACCAGTCATTTCAAGTTCAATATCCAAACTTTCATCTAACAATTGTAATTCACGCTCAACCTCACGCATTAATTTAGCATCTGCCTTTTCTTGCATATAATGCAAAATTGCTGCCGGTTTGGAGCTCGGATACAAAATTGCCGCATCAATCGCCGCACGCAACATTTTATCTTCTTCAGTATCGCCCTTCACCCAGCTTAAATCCTGCATAGTCACCAAATCAGGTCGCATCAACAACATTAACAAGAAACGACGCTGTATTGAAACTGGAGTCCGCGTCTGCTTTGGCCTTGCCACTTGCGGGCGCTGAAGGTTAGGCAGGCGAACCATGCTTTGCATCTCCTCCTGGGAAACACCGGTTAACTCTGCAATTCTCTTACTCAAAAATAAGCGTGAACGTGGCGCTTGTATTTGCTGCAAAATAGGCTCAGCATCATTTAAAAAGCGCACCCTATCCTCTTGCGACTGCAATGGATTATCTGCACTCAAATGCTGAATAATATATTGCGAAAGCGGCAAGGCTGTTTTCATTTTGGCTTCAAACGCTTCTTTGCCGAACTCACGTACATAACTATCCGGGTCGTGCTCTGAAGGCAGAAATAAGAAACTAAGCTTTAATCCGTCCGTCAACGCTGGCAATGCATTCATCGCCGCACGCCATGCAGCTTTTAAGCCAGCATTGTCGCCATCAAAGCAAAATGCGATCTCATCCGTCTGGCGCATCAATTTAGCGATATGAAATGGGGTCGTCGCTGTGCCCAAAGCCGCCACAGCATATTCAATGCCATATTGCGCCAAGGCGACGACATCCATATAACCTTCAACAACCAAAGCTCGGCCTGCTTCTCGCATCGCACGGCGAGCCATTAACAAACCATATAGCTCATGTCCTTTTTGGAACAATGGCGTTTCAGGCGAGTTGTAATATTTAGGCGTATCCTCAGGATTAATCACGCGCCCACCAAAACCAATCACCTGTCCTTTTTGATCGTGAATGGGAAACATAATGCGGTCACGGAAACGGTCATATCGCTTACCTTGCTCATTTTTTACAACAAGGCCTATTGTTTCAAGCACTTCACTTTCGTATTGTGGAAATACAGATTGTAAATTCTGCCAACCTGCAGGCGCATATCCCATTTGAAAATTCGCGGCGACCTGTCCACTTAGGCCACGACCTTTCAAATAATCTATCGCGCGAGGTGATTTTTTTAATTCGGCACGATAATAATTAAGCGCCGTTTGAAGCGCTTCTTGCATGCCAGGGATAACCTTTTGTTGTGGTTTATCAATGTCCCGAGTTTCTTGGGGAACAATCATGCCCGCAATTTTAGCGAGTTCGTGAACCGCCTCTACGAAACTCAAGCCTTGATACTCCATTAAAAACCCAATGGATGTGCCGTGCGCACCACAACCAAAGCAGTGATAAAACTGCTTAGTGGGGCTTACTGTAAAAGAAGGAGATTTTTCGTTATGAAAAGGACAGCAAGCAGAGTAATTCGCCCCCGCTTTTTTGAGCGGAACGCTTTTGTTAATCACGTCATAAATATCTACGCGATTAATGAGTTCTTGGATAAAGCTTTCTGGAATCATATTCTTAGGCTTATCGTACCAAAATCGTTGAGGGCTGCGGCTTGTAAACTTCACCGCACAAAACATCATAACGCATTGCCAAACAAAACAAAAAAGGAGCTTTCAGCTCCTTTTTTCATTTTCCAACTTACTTTAAATACTATGAAATTATGCGCCGAGCCTTGTTTTAATCAAGCCCGATATTTTTCCCATATCGGCACGCCCAACGACCAAAGGTTTAACCCCCGCCATCACCTTACTCATATCCTTGATGCCCGCAGCGCCAGTATCAGAAATTACTTGCTCCAAAATCGCACTTACTTCATCATCGGTCAACGCTTGTGGCAAGTACTCTTGCAACACGGTTACTTCAAATTTCTCAATATCAGCTAAATCATGACGATTTGCAGCTTCATATTGAGAAATCGAATCACGACGTTGTTTGAGCATCTTTTCGATCGCTTCGATTACCTGCATATCATCAAGCTCAATACGCTCATCGACTTCGCGTTGCTTGATGGCTGATTGCAATAAACGAATAGCACCTAAACGCGCACTATCTTTAGCGCGCATTGCATTTTTCATGTCTTCGGTAATACGCGCTTTAAGTGACACAACAACCTCGAAATTCTTAATTAACTAACAACAACAAACAACCACTAACAAATATTAGTAAAGTTTTGGTGCCAAAGTTTGGTTACGAATACGACGATAGTGACGCTTAACAGCAGCTGCAGCTTTGCGTTTACGTTCCCATGTTGGTTTTTCGTAGAATTCGCGAGCACGCAAATCTGTCAACAAACCAGTTTTTTCAATAATGCGTTTGAAGCGACGAAGCGCAACGTCAAACGGCTCATTCTCTTTTACACGTACACTAGACATAGAACTCTCTCTACTTAAATTTTTGGTCGAAATTGCGGAAAAGTTTGCTATTCTATCGGTTAAACCACAATTTATCAAACACTTTGCGTCCAAAAACGCATCATCATTCAGATAACGCTTAAATATGCTTGTTTTAGGAATTGAATCTTCTTGCGATGAAACGGGTATCGCGCTTTATGACACTGAACAAGGATTGCTTGCCCATGCGCTTCACTCGCAAATCGAAATGCACTCAGAATACGGCGGGGTGGTTCCAGAACTTGCCTCTCGCGACCATATTAGACGCGCATTACCACTAATTCAAAAAGTATTAAATGACGCAAAACTAGCACTATCAGACATTGACGGCATCGCTTACACTCAAGGCCCGGGGCTTTCTGGTGCATTGTTAGTAGGTACTTGTATCGCTGAATCTTTAGCTTTCACGCTGAATGTCCCGACAATAGGCGTTCATCACCTAGAAGGCCATTTACTTGCGCCTTTGCTTGAAGAAAATCCACCGCAATTCCCATTTGTTGCATTGCTCGTTTCTGGCGGCCATACACAATTAATGAAAGTAACTAGCATTGGCGAATACGAACTGCTAGGCGACACACTGGATGACGCAGCGGGGGAGGCTTTTGATAAAACCGCAAAACTACTTGGGCTTGATTACCCAGGCGGCCCAGCCGTCTCAAAATTGGCAACCCAAGGTAGAAAAGGTCGATTCAAATTGCCACGCCCCATGATTAACAGTGGCGATCTCAATTTTAGTTTTAGTGGCTTAAAAACTGCCGTACTTACTTTGGCCAATCAGCACGACAGTGATTTGCAAACCAAGGCTGATATTGCGTATGAATTCCAAGAAGCTGTCACAGAGATTCTTACCGTCAAATGCATGTCTGCTTTACGTGAGACAAGACTGGATAATTTGATTGTCTCTGGCGGTGTTGGCGCGAATAAGCGACTTCGTGAACAACTTAACTTCGCAACCAAACGCAAGCTTTGCCATGTTCACTACCCACGTTTAGAGTTTTGTACAGACAACGGCGCGATGATTGCGTTTGCTGGAGCGATGAGATTAAAAGCACTTCAAGGTAATAAGCTAAACCACAGCTTTACCGTGCGGCCGCGCTGGGATTTAGCTGAGTTACAAAAACCGCAATAACTTACATATCACTTCTTACCAAAGCCTGATTCCGTGCCGTTTAGTAATTTTTGGATGTTTGTTCTATGTCGCCAAACCAGCATTACAGCCAAGAACAAAAAGACAATCTCGTAATCACGATATGCCTCAAACCAATTTAGTGAGCCTGCGTAAATAGGCAATAAGATTGATGCGACAATCGCAGCTAAGGATGAATACCTAGTGGCTGCAAACACCAGTATCCAAGTAAGCATAATCAAAAGCGCCAACCATGGTGAAAGTGCCAGCAAAATGCCGAGGGCCGTCGCCACACCCTTTCCGCCTTTGAATTTATAAAACACAGGGTATAAGTGTCCAACAAATACTGCAATCGCCACAGCGCTTGTTACCCACATCAGGCCACCATCTGGCTGCATCACAAACCAGACAGGAAACCAGCCCTTGAAAGCATCACCGACCAAGGTCAACGCAGCCGCTGATTTTTTTCCGCTACGAAGCACATTGGTTGCGCCAGGATTACCTGAGCCAACCGTACGTGGGTCCGGCAAGCCGAAAAGCTTGCTAATGAGAATCCCAAACGCGATCGACCCAAGAATATACGCTGCAACGATTTGTATTAATGCAATGGGGTTAACGTCAATAAAACCTAACTCATTCATGGTGAGATGCTCTAAAATCCAAAAGACTTATTCTAAACCATATAGGCATGATCGGCATGGACATCATTTTTTTAAGCGAAGTCAAAATTCAGACCAGATTAGGTGTGCCAGATTGGGAGCGCATGGTGCCACAGACCATCGTGTTGGATATTGAAATTGCTATGCCAAACAGCGCAAGCTGTGCCACAGACGAAATTGGCGACACCATTGATTATGGTGTTGTGGTTTCAAGGATGCGCGAAACTCTAACAGAAAACAGCTTCAAGCTAGTGGAAGCGTTGGCAGAACATCTTTGCCAACTAATCATTACAGAATTCAAAGCGCCTTGGATCAAAATTAAAGTGGCAAAGCCTGGCATCTTGCCTGGCGTAAAGTCGCTCGGCGTAGTGATTGAGCGAGGGAGTAAATCAACCTAACCGCGTGGATGATGCGCTGTATGTAGCTGCTTCAACCGTTCTCTCGCCACATGGGTGTAAATTTGTGTGGTCGAAATATCTGAATGTCCTAATAACATCTGCACCACGCGCAAATCAGCGCCATGATTCAATAGATGTGTTGCAAAAGCATGTCGTAACACGTGCGGGGACATTGGTTTATGAATCCCTGCCAATAAAGCATAACGCTTAATCAAATACCAAAAAGCCTGCCGTGTCATAGCTGCGCCGCGCTGGGTTACAAACATGCTGTCACTGAGCCGCTTTTCTAAAATCGCTGGTCGCGCCTCTTTTAAGTAACGTCCCAGCCAATCAACGGCCACTTCACCCATGGGAACTAAACGCGTTTTACTGCCCTTGCCAGTCACACGAACCACGCCTTCAGAAAGACTCACTTCCGTTACCTTTACACCAACTAATTCGGAGACCCTCAAACCGCTTGCATAAAGCAGCTCAAGCATTGCTCTATCTCTTAAGCCAATCGGGTCATCTAAATTCGGCGCACCAAGCAAAAACTCAACATCCTCTTCACTAAGACTTTTCGGGAGTGAGCGTGGTAATTTAGGAGACTCAATTTGTAAGCTTGGGTCTTGAGCGATTTTATTTTCACGTAAAGCAAAACGGTAAAGCCGTCGCAAACTGGCGATTAAACGGCTAATACTACGTGGCTTACTAATAGGAAACTTAACAGCTAGGTAACGCTGAATATCAAACTGTTCAGCCTGCAATAAATCTTTAGCCGCATCTTTCTCTACCCAAGCTGCAAATTGTGTTAAATCTTGGCGATAGCTATCTAATGTATTCCGAGCAAGACCTTCTTCTAGCCATATCCTGTCGATGAACTCATCTAGAACGGCCTGATTATTCATTGATAAGTTATTTTGATTCATGCGCCAATAACCACTCTTTAATTTTTAGCCCGCCATTAATACCTTGCATAAAACCACCCAATCCATTTTTAGCAACTATACGATGACAAGGAATCAACAAAGGCAACCTGTTTGCACCACAAGCATTGGCAACCGCACGTGGTCCAGAACCAACTTTTTCGGCCAGCTCTGAATATGTCAGCACTTCTCCAGCAGGAATATCAGAGATGGCCTTCCAAACAAGTTTTTGAAATGGAGTTCCCGAGACAGCATATGGAATATCTAATATTGAGCCTGCTTGCATAAAATACTGGCTGATTTGATGTGCTATGTATTGCGCAAATTGGTGAGAAGTCTCACGCGCACTTTGCTGGATAGGAAAGAGCTGAATACCAACGACATAATCACTCTCAATATGAATGCCAACCCCGCCGAATGGCGCATTTATAATGACATCGCAATATTGAGTAATTAGCTTAACCATGCGCTTTATATTAGCTTAAATTCAAAGCAGCAGATAATAAAAAAGCCCCAGGCTTTCGTCTGAGGCTTTTAATTTTGAAGCTATGAATAATAAAGCTAAGCTTATTCTGCTGCTTCTGGCGCCATAACCTCACGGTCACGTGCTTGTAATTTCTCTTTAATACGTGCAGATTTACCTGAACGCTCACGCAAGTAATAAAGTTTGCTACGGCGAACATCACCACGGCGTTTAACTTCGATACTTGCAATCAATGGTGAGTAAGTTTGGAATGTACGTTCCACACCTTCACCTGATGAAATTTTACGTACGATGAATGAAGAGTTAAGGCCACGGTTGCGAATAGCAATCACAACACCTTCGTAAGCCTGCACACGTTTACGTGTACCTTCAACTACGTTTACACCAACAACAACTGTGTCGCCTGGTGCAAAACTTGGAATCGTTTTGCCTAAACGGGCAATCTCTTCCTTTTCTAACATTTCAATAATATTTGCCACTTTCGTGCTCCTTCTAGTTATGCGAATCTTGTTCCTGCTTTTCATTAAGCTCAACATCGAGCTCTGCTAGCAGCCGAGATTCCTCTTTTGACAACGACCTTACGGCCAATAAATCGGGACGTTGGTCCCGAGTCCTTTTCAATGACATTTTTAAGCGCCACTGTTTAATCTTTGCATGGTTACCTGAGGTCAACACTTCAGGTACTTTTTCACCTGAGTATTCTTCAGGCCTCGTGTAATGCGGGCAATCTAGCAAGCCATCTACGAATGAATCTTCTATCGCAGAATCAACATCTCCCAAAGCGCCGGGCAATTGTCTAACAATCGCATCCATCAACACCATGGCTGGCAATTCGCCGCCTGACAACACATAATCACCAATCGAGTACTCTGCATCAACTATACGATCTAACAACCGCTGGTCTACACCTTCATATCGACTAGCTAACACCACTAATCCTTGCTCAGCCACTAGCGCCATCACTATCTCATGGGTGAGTGGTTTGCCGCTGGGTGACATATGAATCACCTTAGGCTTTGCGACGCCTGCTGCCACTTGTCTTGCTTTAGCAGCTTGTATTGCTTGCTCTAAAGGCTCCGCTAGCATCACCATGCCAGGGCCACCGCCATACGGTCTATCATCTACCGTACGGTGATTGTCAGTTGTGTAATCCCTTGGGTTCCACAGAGACAAACTATATAACTTATTCTCTAACGCTCTTGCAGTGATACCGTGCTGGCTAATCGCATCAAACATCGGTGGAAAAAGCGTGACCACATCAAACTGAATCACTTACTCATCCCACTCAATCGGCCAATCAACCAACATCGTTTTTTCTGCAATGCTTACTTCTAAAATCGTTTGATCAACAAAGGGTAGCAAACGCTCTTTGCCCTCTTTAGGGTCTTTGACGACAATTACGTCATTCGCACCCGTTTCAAACACATCACTAATCACACCAAGCACAATACCTTGTTGATTAGTCACATTTAATCCGATTAAATCTGACCAGTAGTACTCGCCTTCATCGGCTTCTGGGAACTCTTCACGCGGCACAGCCACATGTTTACTTTTAAGCACTAAGGCAGCATCCCTGTCATTCACCCCTTTGAGTTTTACCAGCAAAGTATCGTTATGTACTTTTGCCGTTTCAACCGTATATTTTTGCCAAGGTGAATTTTTAATGCCTGGCTGGGTAGAGTTATCGTCTCGCCCAAGCCACCAATATGGGTAATCAAGCAAGCTATCGATAGACTCTGTGCTAGTTTGCACTTTTAGCCATCCAAAAATGCCATAAGGGGCGACGATGCGCCCCATGACTACCATATTACTCACTGATTGTTCTACAACAACGCTTCATTCAAGCTACACACGTAGCCTTAAGAATTATTCAGCGTCAGTTGCCTCAGGAGCAGCTTCAACAGCTGGCTCTTCAGCATCAGCTTCTTCTGCGGCAGGAGCAGCGGCAGCAGCTTCAGCGGCTTCTTTTGCAGCAGCCTCTTCTTCAGCTTTCTTAGCAGCGGCAGCTTCTTTTGCAGCAGCAACTAATTTAGCTTCAGCAGCAGCTTTAGCGTTTGCAACTTTAGCAGCGTCTTTTGCCTTTTTAGCAGCTAAGAATTCTGGGCCTTTAGCATTGTCTTTTACCAAGCGAGCTACGCAATCAGATAATTGCGCGCCATTGCTTTGCCAATGACTGATACGTGCTGTATCTAAGCGAAGACCTTCTTGACCTTCTTTAGCTGATGGGTTGTAGAAGCCAACACGCTCAATAAAGCGGCCGTCGCGACGATTACGTGAATCTGCAACTACTACGCTGTAGAAAGGGGTCTTCTTCGCGCCACCGCGGGCTAGTCGAATGATTACCATAATATTTTGTTCTCTAATCGTTTTTACAGAAAGGGGCGGATTTTACGTTATTTTCTAATACTTTGGCAAGGTAAATATGCGGTATTTGCAAATTTATCCAAATGGTTTTATCCAAGGCACTATTGATAGTGGGTTGGATCAGGCAATCCTGCGACTGCAAAGCCTTCTTTGCGGAATCGGCAAGAGTCGCACAATCCACATGCACGCCCCTCTGTATCAGCCTGATAACAAGAAACTGTCATGCCATAATCGAAGCCTAAAGAATGGCCACATTGAATAATTTGTGCTTTGGTCATATCAATCAAAGGCGCATGAACGGTAATCGTTTTGCCTTCGACCGCGCTTTTCGTGGCTAAGTTAGCCATACGCTGGAATGCAGCCACATATTCTTGGCGGCAATCAGGGTAGCCTGAATAGTCCAAGGCGTTTACCCCAATGAATATATCTTGTGCAGCTAAGGTCTCAGCCCATGCCAAGGCTAAAGACAACATAATGGTGTTGCGAGCCGGCACATAAGTCACTGGGATCCCTTCACTTGGGGATTCTGGAACATCAATATTGTTATCAGTCAGCGCAGAGCCTCCAAACATTGAAAGGTCCAATTGGACAGTTTTGTGTGCTTTAGCACTCAAAGCATGAGCAACGCGTTCTGCGGCTTGCAGCTCAGCCACATGGCGCTGATGATAATCCAGACTTAAACAATAACATTCATACCCTTGGCTTTTCGCGATCGCCAACACGGTTGCCGAATCTAATCCACCTGAAAGTAAAACCACCGCTTTTTTCATAAATCTCATTCCGGTCCTAGACTCCGGCTTTTTCGCCCCAAAGAATTTTATGTAACTGCACTTGCATACGGACTGGCAAGCGATCTTCCAATACCCAAGTCGCTAAATCAGCTGGCGGAAGCGTTTTATACACTGGTGAAAACAACACTGGGCACTTCTGAGTCAAATCATATTGTGCCAAGATTTGCTTCGCCCAATCGTAATCTGCCCTATCCACCAAGACAAACTTCACTTCATCCTTTGCTTCCAAAGCCGAAATATTGCTCCAAAGGTTTTTGCCTACTTCGCCAGAGCCTGGTGTTTTGATATCCATAATCACAGAAACACGCCGATCTACTTGGCTTATATCCATCGCACCGCTAGTTTCAATAGAAACTTGATAGCCCGCATCACAAAGCATCTTCAATAACGCATGACAGCCTTTTTGCGCCAATGGCTCGCCGCCGGTGACACATACATACTGAGCTTGATAACTGGCCACATTCGCTAAAATCTCCTCAAAGCTTTGTGTTGAGCCGCCATGAAAAGCATATTCAGTATCGCAATAACCACAACGCAATGGGCAACCTGTAAGGCGAACAAACACTGTAGGCAAGCCAACTCTAGATGACTCGCCTTGTAATGAATGGAAAATTTCGAAAATGCGTAAGGACATATTTTTAAAGGCGCTTCCTGCGAAGCTATTGGCTTATTTCTTTATGGATTCCAACACAGCTAAACGACGTTTCGCATTAGGAATCAATTCGCTAACTGGATGCTGCGCAATTAAATCTCGCAATGATTTCTTAGCCCCCTCAATATCAGAAAGCTGAATTTGACAGTTTGCAATATTAAATAACGCCTCAGGTACTTTTGCGCTGTCAGGAAACTGGCTAATCAGCTTTTGCTGAGTAGCAATCGCTGCTTTGTAATTTTTAAGTGAGAACTGTGAAAAGCCCAAACTATATTGGGCATTGGGCACTTGCTTGCTATTTGAGTAAGTCTGTAAAAACTTATCAAATGCATCAAACGCCTCTTTATATTTACCTGCCTGAAGTAAAGCTTGAGCGCTATCAAAAGCTTTGGATTCCGCATTAGATTCAGCAGGAGTTGCATTTGTATTATTGACTTGCAAAGTCTGCTCTTTATTTTCTGGTGCATTGTTTGCAGAAGATGTGCCGCTATTTTCTAATTTACGCAAACGACCATCGGTGTCGACATATAAATCTTTTTGACGTTGCTGCGAGATCTCAATATTGTGCTGCGCAACATCTAACTCGCCTTTTACTTTACTTAACTCTTCATTCAGCCTATCAATTTGGCTTAATAAATCCATCAAGCCTTGGCTCTTAATCACATTCTCAACTGAAAGAATGCGCTGTTCCAAGGCTTGCTGAGATTTTTTTAATGCCTCAAGCGACGCTTGAGTAGCTTGATTCTGAGCATCTGTTTTTTGTTGCAAATCGACAATTTGCTGGCGCGCCTCTTTATCGTCAAACAAAGCAGCGTGCGCCCATTGAGAAACGCTCAATAAGCAAATGCTAATCAGAATCAGTTTACGCATATTGATTAATCGTTATCGTAAACGATATCAACGCGACGATCTTTTTGGTAACAAGCTTCGTCTTTACAATCACCAGCTTTTTCTTCACCGTAGCTAACCGTTTCGATTTGCTTGTCTGGTGCGCCTAATAGGTTAACTGCTTTTTTCACAGCCACTGAACGACGTTGACCTAATGACAAGTTGTATTCACGTGAGCCGCGATTATCTGCATTACCTTGTAATACCACTTTAGCATTTGGATTTGCGACTAAATATTTAGCATGCGCTTCAACTAATGGACGGTATTCAGCTTTCACTTGATCTTTGTCAAAATCAAAGTAAATGCTTCGCTTTGAAAGAATATTATTTGGATCTTTCAAAGGGTTTACTGCCATTTCAGTTTGACTTGCTGCTGCAGTAGAAGCACTATCATTGCTCGAAGATGAGGCATTTGATTGTGCTTGTGTTGAAGCATTGCTGTCCACCACTGGCGCTGCTGGCTTATCTTTAACTGCATTAGTTGAACATGCCGCCAAGGTAGCAGCTAACAGTACGCTCATTAATAAACTTTTTTTCATCATCTTTCTCCTAAATAAACCACAAAAAAATCTTTTACTTCCCACTCTTAATTCATTACCGAACCCCATGAAGGCTCACGCACATCACCACCACTGTCTTTCAAGCGCTGTTTTACACGACCATCTACTGAAACTGCAGCAAGCGAACCTTTGCCACCTACACTAGTAGCATAAAGAATCATACGCCCATTCGGGGCAAAGCTCGGAGACTCATCCTGTGAAGTATCACTCAAGGTTTGTACTTGGCCTGTCGCTAAATCTTGCACTGCAACCTTGAATCCTGCTGGCGTTTGCTTAATAAACGTTAATAGCTTGCCATCGGTTGACACATGCGGACTCACATTATAAGAGCCTTCAAAAGTGATGCGCTTTGCATCCCCGCCAGAAGCAGGCATACGGTAAATTTGCGGGCCACCCCCTCGATTGGAGGTGAAGTAAATTGATGAGCCATCTGGCGACCATTCTGGCTCAGTATCAATGCCATTACTAAATGACACTTGTTGTAAACCTGTACCATCCGCATTAATCACATAAATTTGTGAGTTAGCACTATAAGTCAGCACGATCGCAAGTTTGGTTCCATCTGGAGACCAAGCAGGCGCGCTATTATTTCCCTTAAAATTTGCCAACACGATGCGCTGACCAGACACCAAAGACTGCACAAAAATAATCGGCTTTTTCTTTTCAAAAGAAACATAGGCTAGCTTGGTGCCATCTGGCGACCATGACGGGGAAATGAGCGGCTCTTTAGATGAAACGACTGTTTGTGCATTAAATCCATCGGCATCGGCCACTTGAAGAGAGTAGCGACCATTTTCTTTATTCACGTAAGTAATACGAGTCGCAAATACGCCTTTTTCACCTGTTAATTTCTCATAAATCATGTCGGCAATTCGGTGCGCCGTTGCTCGCTGCTGAGCTTGCGTGATATTAAACTCCATTGCCAACAGTTGGTTTTGCTTGAGCACATCCAGCAACCTAAATGAAACTTTGAGTCTATTCCCTGGTAACGCTTCAACCGTACCTATCGTTAAAGCCTGGGCTTGAATGGCAATCCAATCATTATATTTCACTTCAGAAATCATATGTGGCTGCGTTGCTACACCACGGGTTTCAAGCACGCGAAACAAACCACTCATGCGCAAATCTGCGCCAATCACATTAGTAATATTGTCTTGCTGAATTGCCAGGTTACCATTTGGCGCTGCAAATGGAACAATGGCAATGGGAATTTGCTGAGCTGCGCCACCTACCACCTCAACAGTAAGTTCAGCTCTACCAATGATAGGCAGTAACAGCAAAAAGATGAAAAACAGTCGATTTTTAAACATTCTTTAATTCTATCAAATTAGTTGGTGTCATTTGGACGGAAAACTAAATTTAACTCTCGGAATTGGCTAAATAAATCAGCAGATGTTGGCACAGGCAAGGGCTGAGACTCCAAAATTGCCCGCTCAACCGCATCATCACATGATGACATGCCACTTTCTTTCATCAGTTTTGGACGCCCCATGACCTCACCAGTTGGCATCAACGCAATCATGAACGTCACCTTAATGGCCTTATCAGCGCCACACAATTGCTTATTCACATGCTGCTTAATCTTGTTACTAATTAGCCCCTTGTACTTATCAACCTCGCTCGCATTTGGTGTGCCAGCCTGTGCCACTTGGGCAGTTTTTGATCCCGCTGGACTGGCAGCTGGTTTAGCCACATCATTCTTTTGAGACTGGGCATCCTCTGCCAAGAGCGCTTGCTGTAATTTTTTAAGCGCGTCTGGATCCATTTTTGTTTTATCTACCTTAGGTGGCTCTTTAGGCTTTTCTTCTTTTGGCTTGATTGGCTCAGGTTTAGGCTTCTCCACTTTGGGTGGCATCGCTGGCGCTTTTTTGGTTTGGATTTCAGACTTAGGTTCCGGCTCAGGCGCAACTTTTGGTTCTGGTTTTACTGGCTCTACCACTTTAGGCGTTTCTGGCTGAGGCGTCGGTTCAGGAGGTTGCGGTGGTGCAGGTTCAGCCCGAGGGCTAGGTACACTATCCCAAAGCTCAACTTGCGCAACATTCATTGGTTGCACTGTTTTCCACTGAAATGACACTAAAAAAAGCGCCAATAAGAGCCCATGCACAACCGCAGTAAATGCGCCTGCCTGCCAAACTACATCTTTTTCATGCTGACGAATCATCCGTTTTTTAGTTAGCTGGATTCAATAACAAGCCTGCTTTAGCCCCTGATTTTTTAAGCAACGCCAACACATCAACCACGTGCTCATAGCCCACCTTTTTATCGGCGCTAATCACAAAGGCGCGATCTGGTTCTTTGGCAACTTGATTTTTAATTTCAAATAACAATTGGTCGCTGCTCATTTTCTTTTCTTGAAACAGCACTTTTCCATCCGCCATAACAGTAATCACAACTGGCGCAGTTTGCTGCTTGAGCACTTCAGCACCCACTTTAGGTAACTCAACCACACCAGGGTTGGTCATCGGCGCTGTCACCATAAAAATCACCAACAATACCAAAGTCACGTCGATATAAGGCACGACGTTAATTTGATTCATGGCTCTACGTTTACGAAGGCGTGCCATGCTTAGCTCTTACGTTGAAGGATATTGGTGAACTCTTCTATAAAGCTCTCATAACGAACTGCCAAACGGTCCACAGAAGATGAAAAGCGGTTATAGGCAATCACCGCAGGAATCGCGGCAAAAAGGCCAATTGCTGTCGCAATCAACGCTTCAGCAATGCCTGGTGCTACGTGTGCCAATGTCGCTTGTGCCATATTAGCTAAGCCGCGGAATGCATTCATAATGCCCCATACCGTGCCAAACAAACCAATATATGGGCTAACCGAACCCACGGAGGCGAGATAAGGCAGATGAGAATCTAAATCATCCATTTCTCGGTTATAAGCCGCTCGCATCGCACGGCGCGAGCCTTCCATTAAATCACTCACTTCCAAGCCTGGCTGTTTTTTTAAACGCACAAACTCTTTGAAACCGGCCTCAAAAATACTCGACATGCCGTGCGGTTTATTACGACCTGCTGATAAGCCCTCATAGAGCTTGTTCAAGTCACCGCCAGTCCAAAAGGTATGTTCGAAATTTTCCGCTTCTTTTTCTGCACGACCAATCGTCATGACTTTGATGAAGATATACCACCAAGAAACAATAGATACGATAAGCAAAATCGCCATCACCAACTGCACTGGCAAACTCGCTCCGGTGATGAGCGTCGATAAAGACATATCTGCGGCTGCATTTACTGGCAATTCAGTCATTATTTCTCCACTATTTCTATTAATTAAATCTAAAGCATTAATAAACGCATCATTTTTTCAGGAATACTCACAGGCCTAAAACTATCAGCACCAATACAAACCACATCCACCTTGGCGGCGATTAAATGTTCATCACCGCGATAGATATTTTGCTCAAATTCGAGCAAGCTACGGCCAACCTTAATAAGCGCTGTATTCACATTAAGCGCATCGTCAAACTTCGCTGGTTTTTTAAAACGAATTTGAATGTCGCGCACAACAAACAAAATACCGAACTCATCTCTCAGCACAGTTTGCATCAAACCGAGACTGCGTAAAAACTCCGTGCGCGCACGCTCCATAAAATTAAGATATTGGCTGTGATACACAACACCACCTGCATCGGTATCTTCCCAATAAATTTGTACAGGCCAATCAAATTTCATCGCCGGCTTTTCTAAACGTCTTCCGCTACCCACAACTCCCCCGTTGCAAGCGCCTTAGGAATTGGAAGACCAAAATGTTGATATGCTTGTTGGGTAGCAACACGACCTCGTGGAGTGCGCATCAAATAACCTTGCTGAATCAAATAAGGCTCTAGCACGTCTTCAATCGTATCGCGCTCCTCACCAATCGCTGCAGCAAGATTGTCTAAGCCAACAGGGCCGCCGCCAAATTTTTCTAACACCGCGAGCAATAACTTTCTGTCCATCACGTCAAAACCAAGCTGATCTACATCCAACATTCGGAGGGCTGCATCAGCAATTTCAGATGTCACAATCCCGTCTGATTTGACTTGGGCGTAATCACGTACACGGCGTAATAAACGGTTAGCAATACGAGGAGTGCCACGTGAGCGTTTAGCGATTTCAAGTGCACCATCGCCCTGCATAGCAACTTCTAACAGGCCCGCTGAACGCTGAACAATCCGAGCCAATTCATCTGAAGTGTAAAACTCCAAACGCGAGACAATACCAAAGCGGTCACGCAAAGGATTGGTCAGCATACCCGCACGTGTGGTAGCGCCCACTAGCGTGAAAGGTGGCAAATCCAGACGGACTGAACGCGCGGCAGGTCCTTCGCCTATCATAATATCTAAGCGATAATCTTCCATCGCTGGATATAAAATTTCTTCAACTACCGGTGATAAACGATGAATTTCATCAATAAATAAAACATCGTTAGGCTCGAGATTTGTTAGCAAAGCAGCTAAGTCGCCCGCACGCTCAAGCACAGGTCCGGAAGTCTGGCGCATGTTGACACCCATCTCTTTTGCAATGATGTGTGCTAAGGTTGTTTTACCTAAACCTGGCGGGCCAAATAACAATACATGGTCTAAAGGCTCACTCCGACCACGCGCCGCATTGATAAAAATCTCCAATTGACCACGTGCTTTTTCTTGCCCCACATACTCATCAAGCACTTTAGGGCGTAGTGCTCTTTCAAGCGTTTCTTCTTGTTGGGTTAATGACTCAGCGGCAATCAGGCGATCGGTTTCAATCATGATTTAGACAATGCCTTTAACGCAAGTTTGATACCTTCAGAAACGCCAACATCAGGAGCAAGTTGTTTGACTGCCAATAAGGCTTCTTTTTCGTTATATCCTAAAGAAACGAGGGCATTGAGCACGTCACTAGAGGCAGATTTAGGCGCATTGACGTTACCAGCAAGCCCTTCGACCGAGAACTTATCTTTAAGCTCGAGCAACAAACGTTCAGCCGTTTTTTTACCGACCCCTGGAACACGCGTAAGCAAACCTGTTTCCTGAAGGGCAATGGCTTGAATCAAGTCCTCAACCGACAAACCGCTCAGAATTGAAAGTGCAGATTTTGCACCGATGCCATTCACTTTAAGTAATTGCCTAAATGTTGCACGCTCGCGATCCGTGCCAAAACCATAGAGCAATTGTGCATCTTCACGCACCACAAAATGCGTCAGCAAAGTCAGCGTTTCACCAATATTAGGTAAGTTATAAAATGTGCTCATAGGCACTTCACACTCGTAGCCTACGCCATTGCAATCAATCACTACATGCGGTGGCGTTTTTTCAAGCAAAATACCTTTTAAGCGAGCCATCATAGGAGCCTTCCCCCTTTTACACGATAACCAGCTGTTGCTAGTTTACCCATACCTTGGCCGCCATGGGCATGTGCTATTGCACAAGCAAGGGCATCCGCAGAATCAGGTTTAGGGGTTGCTGGAAGTGTGAGCAGACGTTTGACCATTTCTTGGACTTGCTCCTTTGCGGCGTGGCCGTTACCAACTACCGCTTGTTTGACTTGCAGCGCAGTATATTCCGCCACACTTAAATTTCGAATCACCGCCGCACTAATCGCGGCGCCTCGCGCCTGACCAAGAAGCAAGGTTGATTGAGGATTCACATTGACGAACACTTTTTCTATAGCAACCTCGTTAGGCCTGTAGGTATCTATCACCTCAAATAAACCATCGATGATGATTTTCAACCTCGCTGGCAGCTCTTCTCGATCTTCGGTTTTCGCGCTGGCAGTCTTAATGGTGCCACTTGCAATATAGGTGATTTTCTCACCATTTTTTTCAATCACGCCAAAACCAGTGAGTCGTAAGCCTGGATCTATGCCCAATATTCTAACAACATTCACTGGGGCGTTATTAAAACTCACTAGTCTTCGATAACCGCTGAAGTATAAACCTCTTGCACATCATCCAAGTCATCTAATGCATCAAGCAGTTTTTGCATTTTCACTGCATCATCCCCAGTAAACACAGTTTCGTTATCCGCCTTCATGGTAACTTCAGCAAGCACAGCCTCCAGACCTGCCGATTCCAAGGCTTCTTTCACTGCCGAAAAATCTGCTGGCGTTGTAATCACTTCGATACTGCCATCATCGTTATTGATAATGTCTTCTGCGCCCGCTTCTAAAGCAACTTCCATCACTTTATCTTCGCTGGTACCTGGTGCAAATAATAAACTGCCACAATGTTTGAACATAAAGGCCACAGAGCCGTCAGTTCCCAAATTGCCGCCAAACTTAGTAAATGCATGGCGCACATCAGCCACTGCGCGATTACGATTATCTGTTAAACAATCCACAATCACGGCCGCACCGCCAATGCCGTAACCTTCGTAACGAATTTCTTCGTAATTCACACCCTCAAGAGTGCCGGCACCACGTTTAATTGCATTTTCAATATTGTCTTTTGGCATGGATTCGCCTTTGGCTTTATCCACTGCCATACGCAAACGTGGATTAGTCCCCACATCAGCACCACCCATACGAGCCGCCACTGTAATTTCTTTAATAAGACGCGTAAAAATCTTGCCACGCTTAGCATCTTGACGACCTTTACGATGCTGAATATTGGCCCACTTGGAATGCCCTGCCATGACCTAACCCTCAATTGCTGAAAAATAATGCAATTTTAGCATAAAGCTACCCACCTTTTAATCCTCAAGACTTTAGTCTTGACCCATCGCCGGCTCTATTTCTTCATGCGCTTTCATGGCATGCAGAGAAATAACAATCAACGCTAAGCCAATCAACAACATCCCCACAATCTCAGATGTCGACGGCTGCTCGCCTAGCTGAATCCAGGCCGCCAACACGCCAATAAGTGGTGCCAACATAGAGGTCATGCTCGCAACTCCTGCGGCGAGCCTTTGTAAAGCATATAGCCAAAGTAGCCAAGCCAGTGCATTACATAAAATGGCATTAAACCCAATAGCAGCGAACAATCTTGGCGACCAATCAATCGGCGGCGCATCGACCCAAAAAGCCACTACTACTAAAGGCAGTGAGCCAAACAACATTTGCCATGCAGTGAGCGATACCAAATCTAACTGGGGTACACGATGATGGAGTTTTTTAGCCAAAATAACTGCCAAAGCCCAAAAAATACCTGCCATGACGGCAAGCGACATACTAAATAGATCACCGCCTAAATGTAGCGGATCAAAAATCAATACCAATCCAATCAATGAGGAAAACACAGCTAGCCACTGCATGCCGCGAATTTTCTCACCTAACAACGGCCATGCGAGCACCATTACCCAAAATGGCATCGTGTAAGTTAAGACTGCCGTTTTACCTGCGCCACCCTGCACAAGTGCCCAAATAATTAAGCCTGTGAAGCCACACGTTTGCAAGATTCCAAGCAACATAAGCGTCGGCACTTCTTTTGGACGGAGTGGTTTTTTTAGTACCAGCAAGACACCCATCAAACACAAAGCACCGAAGAAAGTACGCATCGCGCCAAATTGAAAAGGGCCTGCATCAAGCAAGGCATATTTCATCACCACCCAGTTATAGCCCCACAAGACTGACAGTAACAACAAAGCGCCGAAAGCTTTTAAGGTCGTTGATTTTGTAGCACTCATTTATTTCTTCCTAAGATTTCTAATCTGCCTGACTCAATAAAAAAAGGCGCTTAATTAAGCGCCTTTTTACATGATACTTTTTATAAATACCGCGCCAACATGGCGTTTTGTAAATCGGCGGCTGGCAAACGCAGCTTAACAGAGATACCGCTACCGGCAGCTTCCGTGACTGGCTCCCCTTTTTTATTCAGCATACTTTCTACAACAATTTCACGATTACCACTAGGATGAACAATCTCCAAACGGTCTCCCACTGCAAAGCGGTTTTTTACAGCAATATCTGCCAAGCCTTTTGCATCGTCATAGCCCGTAATATCCCCAACATATAAGCTACGGTTAGATTTTGAGTAGCCTTGCATATAGTTTTGATGGTCTTCCGTATGATGACGCTCTAAGAAACCATCGGTATAACCACGATTTGCCAAACTTTCCAATTCCCCCAATAAACGCATATCAAATGGACGGCCAGCAACTGCATCATCCACCGCACGCCGATAGGCTTGGCAAGTACGCGCAACGTAATAACGTGATTTGGTACGCCCTTCAATCTTGAGTGAGTTCACACCGATTTTAGTCAGGCGTTCCACATGCTCAATCGCACGCAAATCCTTACTATTCATAATATAGGTGCCGTGCTCATCTTCCATAATTGGCAATAAATCGCCTGGGCGGTCTTTTTCTTCAATCAGATAAACCTTATCCGCTTCAGGATGCCGCACCATACTGCCACAGCTCGATAAGCTAGACTTTTCCATCTCAGCTTTAAAATCAAAATCTTGCAAGCGAATCACGCCTGCAGCATCTTCATTGGCATCATGTACTTTGTAATCCCAACGACAACTATTGGTACAAGTACCTTGGTTAGGGTCACGATGATTGAAGTAGCCTGAAAGCAAGCACCGGCCTGAGTAAGCAATACACAAAGCCCCATGCACAAATACTTCTAACTCCATATCTGGGCAAAGTTGGCGAATTTCTTCAATTTCATCAATTGAAAGTTCTCGTGACAAAATGACGCGCGTTAAACCTAACGCCTTCCAGAATTTCACAGCCGCATAATTCACCGTATTGGCTTGCACAGAAAGATGCACATCAATCTCAGGCCATTTCTCACGGACCATCATAATCAAGCCAGGATCAGCCATAATCAAGGCATCTGGCTTCATCGCCACGACTGGCTCCATGTCAGCCATATAGGTTTTGATTTTAGCGTTATGCGGCAAAATATTGCTCGCCACAAAGAATTTTTTACCGCGCGCATGCGCTTCGTTAATGCCGACTTCAATATTCGCCATTGAAAAGTCATTATTGCGGGCACGCAAACTATAGCGTGGCTGACCTGCATAAACGGCATCTGCACCAAAATCAAAAGCAGTACGCATACGGTCTAAATCGCCAGCTGGCGCGAGTAACTCTGGAACCTTCATTGCTAAAAACCTTTTAATCTATCAAATTTTATTCGCCAATAATTTTAACGAGTACGCGCTTTTTACGACGGCCATCAAACTCGCCATAAAAAATCTGTTCCCATGGCCCAAAATCTAAACGGCCTTCGCTAATCGCCACCACCACTTCACGCCCCATAATTTGGCGCTTCATGTGTGCATCCGCATTATCCTCTCCGGTATCGTTGTGACGATAATTACGAATCGGCTCATGCGGGGCAAGGCGCTCAAGCCACTCTTTGTAGTCGTGATGAAGCCCTGATTCATCATCATTAATGAACACACTCGCCGTAATATGCATGGCATTTACTAAAACCAAACCTTCACGCACACCACTCTCACGCAAACACTCATTAATTTGATGTGTGATATTAATTAATGCCACACGGGTTGGCGGATTAAACCAAAGTTCTTTACGATAGCTTTTCATAAATTTTTATCCTAACTATATAGTCAGCATGGCTAATGACTATTTTTTAGACTGCGAACTCTCTTTGACGATAAACCAATGGCCATTCTCATTTTCAAAGTTCAACACCTTAGCCACGGTATCGCTAAATTTTCCACTGGTGTAATGCTGAATGAACGTGACTTCCGCCTTATTAGCATCCGCATCAACATTCACTTTATCCAGCACCAACATAATCTGACCTGAATTACCACCAACACGTTGTTTTCGTTGCGCTATCCAGGCTTTCTGGCTCATGCCCTCTGGCTTAAATTTAGCCGAGTAAGCACTCAAATAAACATCTGAATTTTTCGTGCGCCAAGCGTTAGCCCAAGCGTATAGGGCTTTTATGACAGCTTCTTGATCATTTGATTTCTGAGCCACAACAGACTCTTCGTTAACATTCTCATTAGCCGCAACTGGGCCTTCCGCTGGTTTTGCTAAAGCCTCAACTTTTGGCTCCGGTGCTGGAGCAACGGCTGGCTGCGTTTCCTGCTTGACTGTTGGGGGTGTGACAACAACGGGCGCTGGGACAATGATTGGCTCTACAGCAGCAGTCGGCTCAACCTTGGTGACTTTAGCAACGCCGTTTGCCTTACAAGCAACATACTTAGTGGTTTCATTAACATCCAAACTCACATCATCAGTGGTTAAATCTAGTTTACTAATCCCGTTTGTGTAAACTTTGCTTGTTCCGCTTTGTGTCAGCAACACCTCACGCTCAGGCAAAATCAGCCATGCAGAAGCACCTTTATCCAACATCCGCACAAAGAATTTTTTGTTACCCTCGCACAAATAAGGTACTGAATTGACCGGATGATAAACACGCGGCGTATCAGCGCTGCTTCCAAATGGCCAAATCTTCATGTTGGTTAAGTCGACATTGGTTAATTCTTTAACTGAGCTACAGCCAGAAAGGCTAGCAACTAAACCTAATAAAAACAAAAGTACAAACATATTTAAAACCTGTTTCATTTCAACCTCTCAGACTTTTTAAAAGCCATTGTAATGTTCATGTGCAATTATAACGAAATCATTGCCATTAAGCTTAGTGCAAGTTACTGCTCGTTTGAATAACCGATTAATCCTAAAAATAGGCGCAAAAACCCATAGGCCAACCATGAGGCAAAGCGCCCTGCGAAATGGCGATGGCGCCAGTCTTCATGCGTGATTTTAGTCGCGCCATCTTGGATGGCTGTAAGAATGTCTAGACGAAGCTCACTTGCAAATGCTTTATCTGATACAAGCACATTCGCTTCACGTGCCAACAACAGACTAAATGGATCAATATTTGAAGAGCCTACCGTAGCCCATTCACCATCGATGACCGCAACTTTGCTATGCATAAAACTTTTACGATATTCGTATATCTCGATGCCATTTTGCAAAAACACACTGTAAAAAGCATGCGTGGCAAACATAGCAAAGTACTCCACTCGTCCTTGTAATAAGAGTTTAACGCTCACCCCTCTACTGACAGCTTCGAGCAAAACTCTCCGAAAGAGCCAACCAGGGACAAAGTAGGCATTGGCAATAATAATTTCACTTTTTGCGTTTTGAATCGCAGCGAGATAAGCATCTTCAATATCACGACGGTGCATGATATTGTCGCGAAAAACCAAGGCGGCTTTGATTCCATCACGTTTCAAGTCCTTAGGATTGTTAAGTGATGTCCGTAGTTTAGCAATTGGACGCAATTGAGACCAAGCGATGCGCCGCCAAAGCTTATGAACACTCGCGTGGAGGGCTTGTAATAAAGCTCCCTCGATTTTCACAGCGTAGTCCACCCTAGGCGTTGCATCCATTGGTACATCATCATCGTCGATAATATTAATCCCGCCAACAAAACCGACTTTTTGATCTATCACCACTAGCTTGCGATGCAATCGGCGCAATCGATTGCGCTTAAGCGACCAAGGAGAAATTTTGGTGCGGTAGAACATCACCTGAACACCACCTAAACCTAAGCCTTGAATATAGCTGAGAGGCAAATCTTTACTGCCAAAACCATCTAAGAGCAAACAAACGGATACCCCGCGTTGTGCAGCACTCATCAGAGCTTGGCCAATTTTAATACCGGTTTTATCCGCTTGGTAGATATAAGTTTCTAGGTGAATTTCATGTTTAGCCGCATCAATTGCCGCTAGTAGGGCCGGGAAATATTCAGCGCCGTTTCGCAACAATTTGATTTGATTGCCATCGATAAAGTTAGTCATGTTTAATCTGCAGGGTATCTATTTAAGCGAGCGCTTAACATGGCATGGTCAGACATTTTGATAAAGCGTGCACCAGAATGGACTTCAGTATGTTGTATATGAAAGCCACGCACATAAACGCGATCTAGGCTCAATATCGGCAAAACCGAGGGGAAGCTTCTCGCATGGCTTCCCCTGTGTTGCTCAAACACCTCATGTAAATTCAAACGACTGGCAAATTTTTCGCCCGCGCGCGTTGTCCAGTCGTTAAAATCGCCGGCAATCATTAGGCTTGCATCAGCAGGCACATGAGCATCGATATAATCAGCCACCATTTGTAACTGAGCGTGCCGCCAGCGTGCAAATAAGCCCAGATGCACACAAATGGCATGCAAAGGTTTATCCCACTTAGGGATTTCAATGATGCAGTGCAACATACCGCGCTCTTCGGTGCGGTGCACTGAAATGTCCGCATTCTTTTCAGCGACAATAGGAAACTTTGAAAGAATCGCGTTACCGTGATGGCCAGCTGGATAGACTGAATTTTTACCGTAAGAAAAGTGTGGCCAAATTGCATCCGCTAAAAAAGAAGCTTGCCCTGTTTGTGGCCAATTGATAAAACGCTTGCTGTGTGTGGCATGCTCATCACGCACTTCTTGCAGAAAAACGATATCGGGCTGCAATGTTCGCAATAGCTCACGCTGCTCATGCAGTGCAAAGCGAGCGTTAAAGTGCGTTAAGCCCTTGTGAATATTAAAAGTGGCGATGTTTAGCGTGTTATGCATTCATTCGCCTTGAAGAGTTTAGGAAACCGCTAACATGCGGTCCAAGGTGAGTTTAGCAAGTGCGGCTTCTTTAGGTGGCACTTTAATTTGATTAACCACATTACCTTCAACCAAGTTTTCCAGCGTCCAAGCAAGATGTTGCGGGTCAATACGCGCCATGGTTGAGCATTCACATACCACATGCGACATAAACTGCACGGTTTTACCCTGAGGTTTCATTTGCTCAGCTAAACGATTCACCAAATTAAGTTCGGTACCCACTAGCCAATGCGTGCCTGCAGGAGCATCAGAAACGGTCTTTAAGATATATTCCGTTGAACCCACATAGTCGGAGTTCAAACAAACTTCAAAAGGAGATTCGGGGTGCGAAATCACCAATCCTTCAGGATGCTCGGCACGGAATTTGGTGATGTTTTGCTCACGAAACATTTGATGTACTGCGCAGTGCCCTTTCCACAGCAAAATCTTAGCATCTTTGATTTGCTCTTCCGTTAGACCGCCCATCGGTTGGTCTGAGTCCCAAATCGGCATTTGTTCAAGTGGGATACCCATTTTGTAACCACTCCAACGACCTAAGTTTTGGTCAGGAAAGAATAAGACTTTTTCTTTTTGCTGAAACGCCCATTCTAAAATTTTGGGGGCATTGGTGGAGGTGCAAACAATACCGCCATGCTCACCGCAGAATGCTTTTAAATCAGCTGCTGAATTAATGTAAGTAACAGGCGTAATTTTTTCATCAAAATCAAGTACTTTAGATAACTCACGGCGAGAGCGCTCGACCTTAGCGAGATTCGCCATATCAGCCATAGAGCAACCTGCTGAGAGGTCTGGCAAGATAGAAATTTGCTCAGGGCGCGACAAAATATCAGCCACTTCTGCCATAAAATGCACACCCAAAAACACGATATATTCAGCGTCCGTTTCAGCCGCAAAACGAGAAAGCTTCAGAGAATCACCGGTGTAATCCGCATGCCGATAAACGCCCTCTTGCTGATAATGGTGGCCAAGAATGACTAATTTTTTACCGAGCTTTTGCTTCGCCGCCACAATGCGCGCCTGCAAGTCTTCCTCATTGCGGGCTTGATAGGGTTCAAATTTAATCTGAGAAATTTGCATAGCCATTCCGTTAAAGTGTTAATTGGTGGCGCTCACCAAGCAATCTGAGCGCCTCCACATTTGTCCAAGAAAATACACGCTTGACCGCTTCGCGCCAATCCACCCATTCATAAGCCACATGCTCATTGGGCGCTAATTTTATATCTACGATGTTTGGCAACTCTAAGCCAAACACATGCTCCACATTTTGTGTGACACCTGGCGCATAACGGTAGCGCCAGTGTTCATATATTTCGTATGTTTGGGCGAATTGCCAATCTTCAAGCTTGTACTGCTTAGCATCCAAACCAGTTTCTTCCATCACTTCGCGGATTGCCGTTGAGCTCAAATCGGCATCTTCAGTCTCAATACTTCCTGTGACTGATTGCCAAAATCCTGCCTTATCCGCACGCTCAATTAACAACACTTGTAAGTCAGACGTGTGAATCAACACTAAAACAGAAATTGGGGTTTTGAAGTCCACCGATGTCATCCACTGAAAATTAGAAAGGCGCTTTAAAAGCGCCTTTCTAATTTTACTTAAGCGCCTGCCACATTTGGCGTACGCACTCGAATATGCAATTCACGTAGTTGTTTTTCATCTACCTCATTTGGTGCATTCGTCATCAAGCATTGAGCACGTTGTGTTTTCGGGAACGCAATCACGTCACGAATAGATTCCGCACCTGCCATCAAAGTCACTAAACGATCTAGACCAAAAGCCAAGCCGCCATGAGGCGGCGCGCCGTATTGAAGCGCGTCTAGCAAGAAACCGAATTTTTCCTGGGCTTCTTCTTTACTAATCTTCAATGCATCAAATACTTTTGATTGCACTTCTTGTTTGTGGATACGTACCGAACCACCGCCTACTTCCCAACCATTAAGCACCATGTCGTAAGCTTTAGATAAACACGCCCCAGGATTAGTCGCGAGTAAATCCTCATGACCATCTTTTGGAGAGGTAAATGGATGGTGTAGCGCAACCCATCGATCTGCTTCTTCATCATGTTCAAACATTGGAAAATCCACTACCCATAAAGGCGCCCAAGCACGGCCATCCACATGGCCTTTATCGTGTCCGACTTTAAGGCGCAACGCGCCCAAAGCTTCTTTCACGACTTTAGTTTTGTCTGCGCCAAAGAATACGATATCTCCGTTTTGTGCGCCTGTGCGCTCAATAACTGCTTTCAAAGCCGTTTGGTGAATGTTCTTCACGATAGGGCTTTGCAAGCCTTCTTCGTTTAACTGTGTGATGTCGTTGATCTTGATATAGGCCAAACCTTTAGCACCATAAATCTTCACGAACTCAGTGTAAGCGTCGATTTCAGAACGGCTGATCGCCGCGCCATTAGGCACGCGCAAAGCAGCCACACGACCATTGTCCATATTGGCTGCGCCTGCAAACACTTTGAAATCCACATCTTTCATCACATCTGAAAGCTCAGTGATTTCAAGCGTTACACGCATATCTGGCTTGTCTGAACCATATCGTGCCATGGCTTCGGAGAATGGCATCCGTGGGAATTTTGTTGGCAAGTCGATATCTTGTACGTCTTTAAACATCTTACGAATCATGTCTTCGACGATGTTCATGATTTCTTCTTCACCCAAGAATGAAGTCTCGATATCCACTTGGGTAAATTCTGGCTGACGGTCAGCACGTAAATCTTCATCACGGAAACATTTAGTGATTTGGAAGTAACGGTCAAAGCCTGACACCATCAATAATTGTTTAAACAACTGTGGTGACTGTGGCAAAGCGAAGAACATGCCATGATGCACTCGGCTTGGCACCAAGTAATCACGTGCGCCCTCTGGCGTGCTGCGCGTCAACATTGGCGTTTCAACTTCAATAAAACCGTTGCTATCCAAATGGTCACGCAAAGTCTTCGCGACGCGGTAACGCAACATCATATTCTTTTGCATTGCAGGACGACGCAAGTCAATATAGCGATGCTCAAGACGCACTGTTTCAGTCAAATTCTCATCATCCAACATAAATGGCGGTGTGAGCGATGGATTGAGTACTTCAATCTCTGTCGCCAACATTTCCACTTCGCCAGTTGCCATGTTTGGGTTAACAGTGCCTTCAGGACGTGCACGTACTTTACAAGTCACCTTTAATACAAATTCACTACGCACAGTTTCAGCAATCGCGAATGTTTCTGGGGTGTCTGGATCAATCACGATTTGCGCCATGCCTTCACGATCACGCAAGTCAATGAAAATCACGCCACCGTGGTCACGACGACGATGCGCCCAACCACATAAAGTTACTGTTTGGCCAATTAGATCGCGGTTTACATGTCCGCAGTAATGAGTACGCATATTAAAAAGTTCTTTAGAAATGAAGGTTAAAAGTTAAGAATTAAAAGTTTAAGCGTCTGATGTTTCATCAACGCCAGGATCATGTTCGACCATATGTGGCACAACTGGCGCGACCACACCCATCGAAATAATATATTTCAAGGCTTCATCAACACTCATGTGCAGTTCGATTACATCGCTTTGATGCATCATCAAAAAGAAACCTGATGTTGGATTGGGCGTAGTTGGTACATACACACTGACATAATCACCTTTAAGATGGTTCGCTACATCACCACCGGGATGGCCCGTCATAAAGGCAATCGTCCAAGAGCCTTGACGAGGGTATTGCACTAATAATGCCTTGCGGAAAGCGTTACCTGAATCTGAAAACAATGTGTCAGAGACTTGCTTTACACTAGAGTAAATAGACTTCACTACAGGCACCCTAGCAAGCATCGCTTCCCATAGCGAGAGCAAACGTTTACCAAAAAAGTTGGTAGCAATGACGCCCGTGAATAAAATAATCAGCAAGGTCAACACTGCACCAATGCCAGGTATAGCACGGCCAAACTGAGCTTCAGGACGCCATTCAACAGGTAATAGCAATAAGCTTTTATCCATCACGCCAATCAGCGTGCTTAGCACCCACACAGTGATAAACAGCGGTACTAAAACCAACAAACCTGTAATAAAGTTTTTTTTCATATCTTCTTAATTAGTGACAAGCACATCCAGTGACGCAAGCAGCTGGCGCCGCTTCAGTTTTCGTTTCAGCTTGAGGCTTAGCTGAACCACCCTTAAAGTCTGTCGCATACCAACCTGTGCCATTTAATTGAAAAGCAGGAGCAGAAACTTGTTTCGCAAAGGTTTCTTTACTGCATTCAGGGCAAACTGTGACGCTGGGTTCACTGACCTTACGCATCACTTCTTTTTTAAAGCCGCAACTTGTACATTGGTAATCATAAATAGGCATATCGCTCTCCTACTCAAAAAAGAGAATTATACCCGAACAGAAGGGCTTACACATTCCCATTAATCGTGTTGCTAGGTGCGGTTTTCCAAGGCGCAACTTTTAACAGCAACAACATTCCCGGAATAGCTAAAACAAAACACAACACGAAAAAGTGCACCCAACCAAAATACTCCACCAAATATCCCGTTGCCGCATTGGCGAAAGTGCGTGGCACCGCAGCGAGGCTAGTGAATAAAGCAAATTGCGTTGCCGTGTAAAGTGGATTGGTGGTTTGAGCGATATAAGCCACAAATGCCGCCGTGCCGAGACCAACGCCCAAAGCTTCTAAACCAATCACCAAGGCTAGCCAAGGCAAACTATGGCCGACCATTGCCAGCCAAGCGAAGCCTAAAATAGCGAGCATTTGTATGACACCAAAAATCCATAACGCACGGTTAATGCCTAAGCGCATCATCCAAACACCACCCAACATGCCGCCGATGACGCTAGGCCAGAGTCCTGCATTTTTGGCGACTAGGCCAATTTCAGTTTTACTAAAGCCCATCTCTAGATAAAACGGCGTCGCCAGCGCGGTTGCCATGCTATCGCCCAATTTATACAAAAAGATAAACAGTAAAACGGTGAGCGCACTTTTCAAGCCATTGCGATCAATAAACTCCTGAAAAGGCTCAACCACTGCAGCACGTAAGGTTTTTGGTGAAACATTTTTAAGCGTAGGCTCTGTGATTAACAAAGTCATCACTAGGCCTGGCAACATAAACAAAGCCGTGATCATAAAGACACTAGACCAATCCATGTGGTCCGCCAATATTAAAGACAACGAGCCTGGAACCAGGCTCGCAATTTTGTAAGCATTCACGTGGACTGCATTGCCAAGACCCAGCTCTAAATCGGGCAATAATTCACGTCTATAAGCATCGAGCACCACGTCTTGGCTGGCACTTAAAAACGCCACCAAGACACAGAAAAAAGCGATCGTGCGGATATCCAATTGCGGATGAAAAAATCCAAAAATAGGCAAGGTGATAAGCAAACCAACTTGCGTGATAAGTAACCATCCGCGGCGGCGACCAAGCGTCGGTGTAAACCGGTCAAACAAAGGCGCCCAAATAAATTTCCAAGTAAATGGCAGACCAATCAGCGCAAACAAACCGATTTCTTTGAGCGAAACGCCTTCGCTTTTGAGCCAAGCCGGAAGCAAACTAATCAGGATGTAGAGCGGCAAGCCTGAGCTAAAGCCTGTAAAAATACAAATCAATATGCGCTTATTGAGCATGGCTTGTAAAAAACTTGGGTTATTTTTCATAGACTCAACATTACCCGAAAAGTATCGACTCATGCCACAATATCGACATGATTGAATTAAGTTTAATGAGTGCTGCTTTAGTCGGACTGCTTGGCGGCGGACATTGTGTCGGCATGTGTGGAGGCATAGTTGGCGCTGTAAGTATGCACTTACCTCAAAGCAAATCCAAAGCGCCTTTTTTGTTTGCTTATAACGCTGGGCGAATTTTAAGTTACACCGTAGCTGGCGTGATTGCTGGGTTGGTTGGTGCTTCTAGCTTTTTTCTTGAGCACGTTCTACCCATACAACACGTTTTATACGGCATCAGTAGTTTAATACTGATTACGCTTGGCCTTTATTTAGCTGGCATTGGGCATGGTGTGACTTATTTAGAGAGCGCTGGACAAGTCGTCTGGAAAATCCTACACCCTTACTCAAAGCGCTACATCCCTGTGCAAAATTTAAAGCAAGCATTTCTCTTGGGAAGTTTGTGGGGATGGCTGCCATGTGGCTTGGTTTATAGCGTCTTAATTGCAGCAATTGCAACAGGAAATGCTATCAATGGCGGTTTGCTGATGTTGACTTTTGGACTTGGGACTTTACCAGCTTTGCTCACGATGGGTATGGCCGCCCTTAGGCTCAAGGGTGTATTACAAAATATTTGGGTGAGACGTACCAGCGGCTTAGTGGTTTTAGGTTTTGGTCTACTAGGCTTGCTAAGAATTATTTAGATCTCAAGCGATACATCGCCAAAGCGCCCATCATATTCGGCATAAAGTGCACAGGCTCTTTATCGGTGAGCACCAAACGCTCTTGAATGACAATATCGCTCTTACGACAAAACTCATCAAAATCTTGAATCGTACATAAATGGACGTTGGGCGTGTCGTACCATTGATACGGCAAAGTATCCGACACAGGCATGTGACCGCTAAGCGCCAATTGAAAACGATAACGCCAGTAGCCAAAATTAGGGAAAGTCACAATCACTTCGCGACCAACACGTAGCATCTCTTTCACAATTGATTCAGTATTCAGCACGGCTTGCAAGGTCTGCGACAAAATGACCACATCAAAAGACTGAGCCTCAAAGCCAGACAAACCTGACTCCAAATCCATTTGAATGACATCAATGCCGTTGTTCATAGCTTTGAGCCAGTTAGCATCATCTTTTTCAACGCCATAAGCGCGAACGTTATGTGATTTACGAAGCTGAGTCAGTAATGCGCCATCGCCACATCCCAAATCCAGCACTTTGGCATTGGGCGCAATCCATTTTGCGATTAATGCAAAGTCGGCACGATTTTCAGCATTGAGCGCGATATTTTTTTCTAGATTTCCCATATCACACCTCAATCTTTGCAAAGTAAGCACGCATGATATTGTGATAATGCGCGTCAGGCATTAAGAAGGCATCGTGGCCATGTGCCGCAGTGACTTCGGCGTAGCTCACCGAAAGCTCATTATCGAGCAACGCTTTGACAATTTCGCGGGAACGGGCTGGCGAAAAACGCCAATCGCTGGTGAATGAAACAACCAAAAAGTCTGCTGTAACTTTAGCGAGTGCAGAGGACAGATCGCCGCCATACTCAAACGCTGGATCAAAATAATCCAACGCGCGGGTCATACGTAAATAAGTATTAGCATCAAACTCACCAGCGAATTTATCCCCTTGATAACGCAAGTAAGATTCCATCTCAAACTCAACATCAAAGCCATATTTGATATTGCCATCACGCAATTTTCGGCCGAATTTCACCCCCATCGCATCATCACTTAAATAAGTGATATGTCCCAACATTCGAGCAATACGTAAACCACGACGCGGCACTGCACCATGATTGTAATAATCACCTTCATAAAACTCAGGGTCGGTAATAATCGCTTGGCGAGCCACTTCATTAAATGCAATATTTTGGGCAGTTAAATTCGGCGCAGAAGCAATCACCAAAGCGTGACGTAGGCGTTCAGGGTAAGCAATCGACCATTGCAAAGCTTGCATACCGCCTAGGCTGCCGCCCAGTACAGCGGCGAGTTTATTAATGCCTAAGTAGTCAGCTAATCGTGCTTGTGAGTTGACCCAATCCTCAACCGTAACAATTGGAAAGTTTGCACCCCAAGGCCTATCAGTGTTTGGATTGGTGCTAATTGGGCCACTACTGCCATGACAGCCCCCTAAATTATTGAGACCAATTACAAAGAATTTATTAGTGTCGAGCGGCTTTCCTGGCCCAATGAGGTTATCCCACCAACCTGGATTTTTATCGTTTTCGCTATACTTTCCCGCCACATGATGGTGCCCAGAAAGCGCATGACAAATCAACACCGCATTGGATTTATCGGCGTTAAGTTCTCCATAAGTCTCATAAATGAGATTGAACTGAGGCAACACTTGACCGCTTTTTAGCGTCAGTGGCTCATTAAAATGCGCAATTTTTGGGGCAACAATGCCGACTGATGAATTTTCTGACATGCACTGATTATACTATGGCGGCGTTAAATTGCGCCAAATGTGACGCGCAGAGTGCCTGCAATGTCCTTTGCATGCTCAATTTGGCTAAAGCCTCGTTCGCTTAATAATGCAGCAACCGCACCCGCTTGGTCGTAACCATGCTCCAACATGAGTAAGCCATTTGGTTTTAGATAGTGCGGTGCATCTTGAATAATTTTGCGAATATCATCCAAGCCATCTTTGCCTGAGGCCAGCGCCGAGATTGGTTCAAAACGCAAATCGCCTTGTTTGAGATGCTCATCATCTTGAGCGATGTAAGGAGGATTGCTGACAATCACATCAAAATTTTCGGCTTCTTTATCTAAGGAAAGCGCTGAAAACCAATCACTTTGTAGCATGCGCACATTGTTTAATTTCAAGGTTTGGGCATTTTCTGAAGCGACACTTAATGCACTTCTAGATGATTCAACTGCTGTCACTTTGCAGTTAGGTCGGTTTTTTGCAATCGCGAGTGCCACAGCGCCAGTACCAGTGCCTAAATCCAACACATTTAAATTTGAGTTTTGTGGTATTTTCGCTAATGCCGATTCCACTAAAGCTTCAGTATCAGGCCTAGGGATAAGCGTTGCAGGAGTGGTTTTAAGTTGTAATCCATAAAACTCGCGCGAGCCCAAAATATAAGCAATAGGTTCACCGTCCAATCGACGTTGCACTAATGCCTCAAAAGCCGCTTGCTGATTAACTTCTAGAACATCGTTTTCGTGACCTATTAACCACGCAGCATCCGCTAACAATACATGCCTCATCAGCACTTTCATTTCATTAAAAGCTTCTGATTTTTCTAAACCAAGCTGCTCAACAGTTCGTTGACTATTTAGTCGAGTAAAATATGCGATAGAGTTCATAGATTAATTGTAACTCTATATACTTCTAGACATCGTCTTGAAAATCTAAACAAATGAAATTATCAAAGAATCTATCGCCAGAGCAGTTGTTAGAACGATCTCAATGGCTAAAAGAAGCTGGCAGACTTGAAGAAGCGACTTTGGGATTTGAAAAGCTACAAAAGCTATACCCCAAGTTCCCTCCTATATTAAATGATTTAGGGATTTTATATTTACATAAAGGAAGATTCAAAGAAGGAGTTGAATTGTTAGAGAAGTCTCTTCGTATTGATTCAAAACAACCCTTTATTTCATTTAACTTGGGCAGAGCATTGCTGGCACAAGGAAAATTCAAGGAGGCAGCTCATTTATTCCACCACACAAAGAAACTGAAACCAGAGTTTACTGAGGCATATTTTAATGAAGCTTATGCATTATTTTGTCTAGAAAAATTCGAAGAGTCACAGGTTCTATTTCAACATTTAGTTTCCCTTAACCCTAACTCAGTAGAAGCCATAAATGGTCTAGGTATAAGTCTTTATCACTCAGGAAAATATAATGAAGCACTAAAGCATTTAAAAATAGCGCTTAACATTAACTCACAAAGTTCAGAAATCCACAATAATATTGGCCTTGCCCTTCACAAACTCAATCATTTTGAAGAGGCGATTGAGCACTTTTCAAAAGCAATTGCTTTAACCCCGATGTACGCTGATGCCATAAGTAATCGTGGTCTAACTTTCCAATCAATGCGAAAAGTGGACGATGCATTAAAAGATTTTAACAACGCTATCACCATTAATCCCAACCATGCTGACGCTCAGTGGAATAAATCTCTACTCGAAATTATGATCGGAAACTTTCAAGAGGGTTGGTTAGGTTACGAATGGCGCTGGAAGTCTTATTCAAAAAAATGGGCTAGAACTTTCAAAGAGCCACTTTGGCTCGGCCAGGAGTCGCTAAAGGGAAAAACTATTTATATTTATCCAGAACAAGGCTTTGGAGATTTCATCCAATTTTGTCGGTTTGTTCCGATGCTATTGAAACTGGATGCTCAAGTAATATTAGAGGCACCGCCTTTACTAACCAGCTTAGCTCTATCTTTAAAGGGAAATATTAAAATTATTAAGTCAGGAGAATTGGCTCCATATTTTGATTATCAATGTCCAATGATGAGCCTGCCTCTAGCTTTCAAAACAACCTTAGATACTATTCCCCAACAAGTCCCTTATTTATTCGCTTACAAAGAAAAAAAAGAAACTTGGAATACGTGGCTAGGCATAAAAAAACTGCCAAGAATTGGCCTCGCATGGTCTGGCGCCAAAGGCCAAGCTAATGATCATAATCGCAGTATGAAATTAGAAAATTTACTACCCTTGCTTGAATTGCCTTTCGAGTTTCATAGCTTACAAAAAGAGATTAGAGCAGAGGATGAAATATTCTTGGAAAAATCATTAATAAAAAATCACAGAGATAATTTAAACGATTTCTCAGATACAGCTGCGCTTGCTGAAAATATGGATCTAGTTATATCTGTCGATACTTCAATCGCTCACTTAGCAGGTGCTCTTAACAAGCAATTATTTGTTCTACTTGCATTTAACGCGGATTATAGATGGCTACTTAATAATGACCAATGCCCATGGTACCCCAATGCCACCTTACTTAGACAGAGTAAAATAGGAGATTGGGGAGGTCCCATTAACGATTTAATTAAAACAGTTGAACAAATGAAATTTAATTTTTAGAGCCCTATCTGTATAAGGTCAAATAAAAAAACGACACCTTAAGATGTCGTCTCATCTATCCAAAAAATTAACAAGAAACTCATTAAAAAAATAAGTCTATTGTTTACACTGAAAAGTAAAGTCCCTTTTTGTGCCGCGACCGTTATCCTCTTTACTGATAACAACAAAATTTTTATTGCAGGTCAATGATGCTTTCTCATAACAATCTGGCCAGCCCTCAACGGCGCCTGCGCAAGTAGTAAAGTAAATATTGTCCTTCAAACCAATCTGTTTTACTGGTTGCATTTGTCCATGCTGAAGTTGAGCACATGCATTTAATATAAGAACACTAATCACTAACAACAATTTATTCATATCAATCCCATCATTTAAACAAAAACGGCACCCGAAGGTGCCGTTAAACATATCAAACTAAGAATTTAATCCTAGAAGAACATGATAGCGCCAAGAGATACTGTCTTAGCGTTTGTTGTTGCAGAACCAGTATTCTCTACTTGCGCATAATTATACTCAGCAACTAAATTAACTGATTTTGTAAGTGGATGATAAGCACCAACAATCCATGAGTTTTGTTGATATGTACCACCAGTGTAGTCTAAATTAGACTCGCCATAGCTTAGACCAAGTTTTGTACCAACACCTGGCAATTTGTATGTGCCTTGAACGTAGTAGCCATCTGATTTAGTTTTTGTGCCTGTCGTGCCTTGAACAGCATTCAACAAGAAACCAGTGATACCAATACCTTCACCTGAGTAGTATGAAGCAACCAACTCGGCACCTTGGTAAGCAACTTTACCACCAATGTCCCAACCAGTAGCCGTTGTATTTACATTTGTATAGTTATCAGCTGTACCTTGAATTTTTTGTGTGATTCCACCAATCCAAGCGCGACCTGTTACATCATTTGCAGCAAAGTCATAAGTGGCTTTACCTTCAAAGCCCATGTCTTTATTAGCATTTACAAAATCGGTAGAGTTTGTTGTGCTTGTACCTGTCCATGGAGAATCCATAGCAACAGTAACTTGGAAGCCGTTCCAATTTGGGGTTGAGTATTGAATTTGTGACTTCCAGTCAGCGTAAAGATAACCATAACCGATACGACCTAGAGTTGTGTTACCAGTACCAGCAGCACCAGAACCAACGCCCAACAATGTCATGTCTGACAAGATAGCATCAGATTCGAACACACCAAGATCACGACCTAATTTAATTTGACCCCATGAAGCATCACCGATAGTCATGAATGCTTGACGAATATTTAAGCTGTTCATACCAAGCGCAGCGTTTGTGCCATAACCGTGATTACCAGCACCGCTAACTGCGTTATTTGTACTATCAATACCAGTAAAGAATGTGAATTGGAATGCAACGTCTAAATCATTTTGACGTGTCTTAGCACCAATACCAAGAGCTGCTGGCAACAAACCAGTGTTAACCGTATTTGTTGTTGCTGCTGTGCCAGTTGTGTGAGTGTAGTAAGCATTAACGTTACCACCGATGTCAACAGTCCAATCACCAGCTGGGATTGTGATACCAGCGTTAGCTGCAGATGAGAATGCTACT
>Ga0214164_1000160_pt1 | contig 44782 bp, 35 predicted proteins | sample TroBogepilimnion_13_FD_153003 | JGI IMG/M metagenome (GOLD analysis project Ga0214164, IMG submission 153003) | Freshwater microbial communities from Trout Bog Lake, WI - Practice 03JUN2009 epilimnion v4 | ecosystem: Environmental > Aquatic > Freshwater > Lake > Epilimnion/Euphotic zone ... | reverse complement strand
CCTCCTTCCACCGGAACCTTGAGTGGAAACAAAACAACAAACCGAAACCACCGGAAACTGTCTCATCACAAGTGGCTTAATGAACGGGGTCCAAGCACGACCACATTAGAAGTCGCATTAGCCTGAGCCCCAGTTACACCGGCCCGATCTGCCGAAGGAGTTTTCGCCACGGCCGCCGACTCATGAGATTGAATTGGCTGCGCTGAAATCCCTTCAAATATTCCACCCACCTCAACAGACTGAGACACGGAACCAGCATGAAGCACTTCGCTGCTTGAGGGAGAAATTTGGTGAGCTACTTCTACGGAATGGTTAACTCCAGCAGCACCGCTCGCCGCCGCCAAAAAAGCATCAGCAGATAGCAAGACCCTTGGCTCGAGGGACTCGAGCTCAAAACGATTCTTTAAATGTTTTGAGGATTTGCTCAAACGCTTGACACCTGTTTTCCACTTTTAAGCCCATCAGTCAATTGTTAAATTTTAAAAATATCCCAAATAACAAAAATACATAATCAGCCGCCAATCTTTCATCTTGAATTTAACCTAGCCACGATGCGACCAAGGCGCTAAAAAACAAAACAATTCCACTGCGCCAGATTGTCGCTTATTCTAGCATGGCTTTAGAAAGAATAATTTTACAACCAATCCTTTGCTCAAGATTGTAAATCTTAAGCGTAGGCAGATTAAGGGGCTTACTTACCAGCTACGACATTTTTGCAGGTTTTTAGCGTGAAGTTTCTTGGTATAAGCGCCCATTCATAGTTAAATTTCTCAAGAAATTTAAGGATATCAGGAAAATTATGACTACAACTCACATTTGGAAATTCTTTCGCGCGGGCGGTTTTGACCAAGTTAAACTGGAATCCGGCGCCGACCTTGCCAATCTTAACCAGCTTGACCAAAAGCTTTGGGTGGCGCTCGCCTGCCCGACGCGCGGGTTGGAATTTGATAGCCGCACCTTGGATTTGGTGGACACGGACAAAGACGGTCGCGTGCGCGTGCCAGAAGTCATCGCCGCCGCAAAATGGGCGACCAGCCTACTCAAAAATCCAGATGATTTAATCAAAGGCTCACCTTCACTTTCGCTGGCCGCAATTAACGACTCCACGCCGGAAGGAAAACAAATTCTGTCATCCGCCAAACAAACGCTTATCAATCTTGGAAAAAAGGATGCACTGACCATTGGACTCGAAGAAGTTGGCGATACAGCAAAAATCTTTGCCGCCACAAATTTTAACGGCGACGGCATTATTCCCGCCGACGCCGCTGATGACGAGGCAACAAAGGCCGTCATTAATGATATTATGACGTGTCTCGGCATTGAGGCCGATCGCAGTGGCAAACCGGGCATCGGACAAGCCAAGGCCGACCAGTTCTTCGCCGAAGCCCAAGCGTATTCCGATTGGTGGAAACAGGCCGAAGGCGACAAAAATATTTTGCCGCTGGGCGAAGCCACCGCATCCGCGTCGGCTGCCGTAAAATCAGTAAAAGTAAAAGTGGATGACTTTTTTGCGCGTTGCCGCCTCGCAGCGTTTGATGCGCGCGCCATCACCGCATTGAACCGTCAGGAGTCAGAATACCTCGCGCTGGCCGCCAAAGACCTGACGATTACTTCTGCAGAAATCGCGAATTTCCCGCTCGCACAAATTGCCGCCGGAAAATCACTGCCACTTGTTGAAGGCGTCAACCCCGCTTGGGCAAGCGTGCTCACCACGCTACAATCAGCAGCAATTAAACCGTTGTTGGGCGAAAAAAACGCCATCACTGAGGCTGATTGGGCAATGCTGACCGCAAAACTCGCGCTTTTTGAAACCTGGTCGGCTGGCAAAGTCGGCGCGACGGTCGAAAAACTTGGATTGAAACGCGTGCGCGAAATTCTGGCCGGCGACGCAAAAGTGAAAATCACCGCGCTAATTACACAAGACAAGGCACTCGAGCCGGAGGCTAATGCCATTGCGGCAGTGGAAAAATTAATCCGCTATAACCGTGACCTTTACACGCTCTGTGTGAATTTCGTTAGCTTCAAAAATTTTTACAGCCGCAAAATTCCAGCGATTTTTCAGGCCGGACGGTTGTATCTCGATCAGCGCAGTTGCGATCTCTGCCTCACGGTAGAAGACGCGGGCAAGCACGCGACCATGGCTGGACTTGCAGGCGCGTATCTCGCTTATGTCGATTGTGTGCGCAAAGCCACGGGTGAGAAGTTGAGCATCGTCGCTATTTTTTCGCAAGGCGATGACGATAATTTGATGATTGGACGTAACGGCGTTTTCTACGACCGCAAAGGCAATGACTTCGACGCCACCATCACCAAAATCGTCGCCAATCCAATCAGTATCCGGCAGGCATTTTGGGCGCCTTACAAAAAATTCGTGCGCTTCATCGAAGAGCAGGTGGCTAAACGCGCCGCTGCCGCTGATGCGGCTGCAACAGCAAATCTACAATCAGCTGCTTCCGCCACAGCCAGTGGCACTCCGCCCGCTGCACCAACTAAAATTGATACCGGCACACTCGCGGCGATTGGGTTGGTGTTAACGACTTTGATGGGCGCTTTGGGCGTCATCTTCACCAAAATTTTCGATCTGAAACCGGGCTGGATGATTCCACTCGCCTTTGCCGGCATCATGTTGGCGATTTCCATGCCTTCAGTGATCATCGCGTGGCTCAAATTGCGCAAACGCAACCTTGGTCCGATTCTCGACGCGAACGGTTGGGCCGTGAATGCCAGCGCCAAGATGAACGTGCCGTTCGGCGCAAGCCTCACGCAAATCGCTGTGCTGCCGCCCGGCTCACAACGCGACCTTGTGGATCCGTTCGCCGAAAAGAAAAAACCGTGGGGATTATACATCACCCTGCTGATTCTTGCCGGCATCATTGCCCTCGCATCCGGTTGGTATGTCGGCAAACTAGATGGCAGCTTACCGCCAAAATTCAAAAGCGTAAATGTGCTTGGCACAAATGCGCCGGCCTACGTGGCCCCCGCCAACGCAATTCCGGCCGCAGTTTCAACTAATCTGCCAGCGGCAAAAAATTGACTGAAGTTTTTTCTACTGCCCGGACGTGCGCGTCCGGGCTTTTTATTTTTCCTCGTTGTGCGAAAATGATTTCGATGCCGCGCGAAAGCACAGCCGATAAAATTGCCCGCACGCAGAAAATCATTTCTGCGTTGAAGCAGACCTATCCGAACGCGCACTGCGAACTGAATTTTTCCAATCCGCTCCAGCTACTCGTAGCCACAATTCTTTCTGCGCAATGCACGGACAAACGGGTGAACATGGTTACGGAGGAACTGTTCAAAAATTTTCGCACCGCCAAAGATTTCGCCGAGGCACCGCTGGCAGAAATTGAAGAAGCCGTGAAATCTACCGGCTTTTTTCGCAACAAGGCGAAGAACATTCAAAATTGCTGCCGCGCGCTTGTGAAAAATTTTGGCGGTGAAGTTCCGCGCACGATGGACGAACTCCACGCGCTCGCAGGCGTTGGGCGCAAGACCGCGAATGTTGTTTTAGGCAACGCGTTCGGTATCAACGTTGGCGTCGTGGTGGACACGCACGTTACGCGACTTTCCAACCGGCTTGGCCTCACGAAAGGAACCGATGCCGTCAAGCTGGAGCAGGAGTTGATAAAACTCGTGCCGCAAAATGAATGGACGCTATTCAGCCATTGGCTCATCTGGCACGGTCGCCGCCGTTGCGATGCGCGCAAGCCGGACTGCGCGAATTGTGAAATCCAAAAGCTCTGCCCGCAAATTGGCGTAAAGAAATGAACTGGCTTTTACTAAACTCCGGCATATGCGATGCGGCATTCAACATGGCGCTAGATGAGGCCTTGCTGGAAAATGTTTCGCAACTTGGCCAACCGGTTTTGCGTTTCTACGGCTGGACGGAACCGGCCGCGACGTTCGGCTATTTCCAAAAATATTCCGAAGTGGCGGCGGCGAACAAACTGCGTCCGCTCATCCGCCGTCCAACCGGTGGCGGCATCGTGCCGCACGATGCGGATTGGACTTACAGTGCTATTTTTCCACCCGGACACGAATGGCATTCGCTCAAGGCCGAAGAAAGCTACCGCCGCATCCACGACTGGCTGCGACTCGCGTTTGCGGAATTAAAAATTGAAACCGAACTGGCACCTTGTTGCAAAAAAACATTGCCCGGCCAATGTTTTATCGGCCACGAGAAATTTGATTTACTCTGGCGCGACAAAAAAATTGCCGGCGCGGCGCAGCGCAGAAATAAATCGGGCTTGCTCATCCAAGGCTCGGTGCAACCGCCACCTTTAAATTTGGTGCGGAAAGATTTTGAAGCGGTGATGCGCGCCGTGGCGGAAAAATATTTCGCCGTGGCGTGGATAGATTTAGTGCTAACCACAGAATTACGCACGCGCGCGGAAATGTTGGCACGGGAAAAATTCTCGCAGCAAAATTATAATCAAAAACGCTGATGAGCATTGCCAGCGCGCGGCGCAGCCTTTAACTTGCGCGCGCATGATTCGGCTCGTTCTCTTCGACATTGACGGCACGCTGGTCCATACTGGACACGCGGGCACGAAGGCGTTCGCTAAAACGTTCGCGACAGAATTCAATCTTCACCACGGCTCGGAAAAAATGAAGTTTGCCGGTCGCACCGACGTGAGCCTCGTGCGCGAATTTTTCAAGATCCACGGCCTCGACGAATCGCCCGCGCACTTCCGCCAATTTTTTGCGCGCTATGTTTTCTGGCTCGACCACATCCTCGCGCACAGCACCGGCCACGCGTGCCCAGGCATTTTTGAATTCATCCGCGACCTCCAAAATCTGCCGAACCCGCCGATGCTCGGTCTGCTCACTGGCAATATTCAGCTCGGCGCGGAAATTAAATTGCGCGCGTTCGGCCTCTGGGATTTTTTTGTCATGGGCGGATTTGCGGACGACCACGAAGACCGCAACCACATCGCCGTTGCCGCACTCGAACGCGGTCGCCGCGTGCTGTCAAAGGATTTGCAGCCGCAAGAAATCGTCGTCATTGGTGATACGCCATTCGATGTGCGCTGCGGAAAATTCATCGGCGCAAAAACTCTCGCCGTGGCGACGGGCGGCTCAAAGTTGGATGAATTAAAACCCTGCGGCGCAGATTGGACCGTGCAAGATTTGACCAAGATTTCAGCCCGCGAAATCTGCCCGCGCTAAATTGGCAAAATACAGTGCGTTTGCGCTAATTTACGCCCATCGTTGGTTGCGGTTATCCGATAGATTGCTACGGCAATGAAACGGAATCGGATAATTTTTACGACGCTCGCAGGAGTTTTATTTATCGCTTCGACAACGACCGGAACGGAACTAGCAAAGCCGACTTGGCTGACCGACTGCTCGGTGGGCATCAAGGAAAGCTACGACAACAACGTATTTCTTTCTGGCGTAAATAATCCACCACCGACAACTGCACCCGCTGGCAGCGTCGTCGCGCTGAAAAATTGTTATTCGTGGATCACAACTGTTTCCCCCAAAGTCGGCATTAATTTTTCACCGATAATCGGCGCGACCAACTTGCCGATATTGTCGCTCGCGTATGCGCCAGACGTGGCGGTTTATCATGATCAAACTTCTGAGAGCTACACCGCGCACCGCGTGTTGGCATCGGTAAAAGCTAAAACGGATCCGGCAACTTTCAGCGCAGATAATATTTTTACTTACATTGATGGCAACGGCATGGGTCCGTTTTATCCAGGCAATCTTTACAGCGCATTTGCCACCACTGCAGACCGCGAGCGCCGCCGCCAAATCCAAGAACGCGCCAATGTAAGCGTGCAGTTCGATCAAGAAAAATGGTTCGTCCGTCCAACTGCGTCGCTGCTGTATTACAACCTGATGACGGAGCAACTCAACGTGCCGGGCTATCAAAATTATTGTGACCGCCATGACGTGAACGGCGGTGCAGACTTCGGCTACAAAACTACGCCGCGACTGGCGTTGACGCTCGGCTACCGCTACGGCCATCAATACCAGCAACAATATTCGTTTTCGCCTTACAGTTCCTCTAGTGATTACCAGCGCGTGCTTGTCGGTATCGAAGGTAATCCGTGGAAATGGTTATCTTTGAAAATTCAGGGCGGTCCGGATTTTCGTAGCTATCAAGGCGACTCCGCCACGCACACGACCCCAGTTAATGATTTACATCCCGTAACATATTTTTGCGAAGCGTTAATTACCGCAACATTCGCCCCAGACAACACGCTGACGTTCAAAAACAAGTCGTGGCAATGGGTTTCTGGCTCCGGCAAAGTTCCGTATTTTGACAGCGCCTACGAATTAAGTTGGCATCGCAAACTCATGGACAAACTGACGCTTGACCTCGGCGAAAGAATTTTAGATTGGAATTTTTCCAGCGGAAATCTACCAGCGTGCAAACGCGATGACCTGCAATACACCACCTCGGCTGGACTAAATTACGCCATCAATTCACACATCAGCGTCACACTCGCTGGGGCGCTGAATTGGGGACGCAACGCAGAAAGCGATGTCGCGAACCCCGGCGCGCGCCAATTTAATCAGCAACTCATTTCGCTTGGCACCCAGTGGAGATTCTAGCCGGCCTACCGCTCCAAGGTGACGCTCATCAGGCCGATGACCACCTCGTTAGCGAGCGCGCGAACGGTAAGTGACTTCAATTCCTTTGTTACGTCCAACGGCAAATCCAACACCGTCGCCGCGCCGCCAGAAATTTTACCACCCGCGCCCTTGAAAGAATTCATTTCCAACACGCGAATTTTTCCCGTCTTCAAATCCACGCGCACCGGCAACGGCTCCGGCCGCGCGAACGCAAAATCATCAATGTAATAATCCTGATTAATCGGCCACCAGTTCGTCGGATTACGCAAAATCAATTTAGTCGTCGAACCGTCCGCGTAAGTCACCATCACTTCGCCGTTATCAAAACGACTTTGTAGTGCGCCGGTTGATCCTGCCATCAGCAGAAACGCGTGCGAGGATTTTCCTGATAGCGGCACAGAAAACTCACGCGGATAATTGTCCCATTGCGATGTGAATATAATATTTTTTCCACGACTCACACTCGGAGTTGCGAACGAAATTCCATCCGGCAAAATAATTTTTCCGGAATTCTTGGTAGCGAATTCTCGAATGCCGGAATCATCCACATCAAATCTCGCATTTGGTTCGCACCAGCCGCCGATGCCTTGTTTGGGCGTCGCGAGCGATGCAAACGGCGAACGCGGCGCGCGGTATTCATTGCGAAAAATCTGCGTGACGTTGTCGTTGAAATACGGCGCAAGATTCACGGCCTCAAATTTTACATCGCCGGAAATTTTCTGGCTCCAATCAAAGGTGGCGCGAGCACCGCGTCCTTCCTTTGAAAGTCTTGGGGCAAGTTTTTCCTCCGTGCGCACTGGCGTTCCCGTCCCGTTTTTCCAATTGACCGTCACCTCAAACTTTTCTGTCGCTGAATGTTTTATTTCAATTCGTTGGTTGCCAAACAAGTCTGCAACCCAGCTCCACTGAGCCGACTGTCCGTTGATGAAGATTTTCGGCTCACTTCCCATGGCGAAGATTTGAAGATCCAACGCCATCGGTTTAGAAAATTTTGGTTCGACCAGATAAGTTTCATTCAAACCGTCGCGGCGAAACTCAAAATTGAAATCTGGATGGTGGATGCGAGCGAGATTCCACTTTGCTGGAAAGCCGGGAATGATTTTTAATTCGCCCGCAAGCACGTCCGGCCTGATGCCGAAAAGCCCTTCAATCAGTGCACGGGAATTGACGCCAATCGCGTCGGCGAAATCACGTTGCGCCTCGCCGCGCGCCATGTCATGCGACGTCATGCAACCAAAATTTCCAGGACACAAACCGAGAAAACTGGAATCCAGCAATTCGCCTTTGAAAAGTTGAAAAGCCGTTTCGGGACGATTCGCCTGCCAGAAACCAAGTGCCGTGTGCGCGTTCTCGGCCATCACGACGTTGTTGAGCGACCATTGATACGGCATCCAACTCGTCTCCGGCAGGGTGAAAAGGTTTTCGTCCGGGACATTTGCGCCACGAATCGGAATGTGTGCGATGCTGTCGTCAATCCAGCGCGCCATCTGCCACGCCTGCGCGGGTGTCGGCACTTCGGAATCCAGCGTGTGATAAAATGTCCAGAGGCCGGAATTCGGATGCACCAGTTGCAAGCCGAGCAAATCCTTGGATTCGGCAAAATTTCCTTCGTCTACGAGCCACAAATATTTATTCATGCCGCGCAAAATTAATGCAGCTTCGTTTTCATAAATGGCCGCGTCTTTGCCGAGCATTCTCGAAACGCGGGCGGCCATTTTGTTTGCAAAATAATTATACGCACTTGCATGCGCTGTGCCGCCGCCGTTGTAATTTAAATCATCGCTCGCCCAAATCGCGGCATAAGCTTCGTAAAGCGGTAATTTGTCGTCGCCAAATTCGCGGCGAAACAATCTACGTTCCCACGCGAGGTGTCGTTCGATGACCGGCCACATTTGCGCGGCAAAATTAGTATCGCCCGTCCACAACAAGTGACGAAAAAATGCGTCCACCGCCACCAGGTTCATGTCGTAATGATTGTGCGACATATCGCCGTTGGAATGAATCGCCGCCTCGCTACGCGCGAGGTTAAATTGCTCATCAGCGGGCGGAATTGTTTCAGGAATTGGATTCGTATTTTGATTTTTCGCAAAGCCGGTGAAGTGCGCTGCCGTGCGTTCGTGCCAACCCAATTCATCGCCAACGTATGGCCCGCGCCAACCTAGCAGGCGCGTGCGCCACGCGACCGCGCCATGCATAAACGATTGCTGTTTCTCGTCCCAAACCGCATCTACCGCAATGTTTAGTGCGGCAGCAGCAGCATTGATGAATGGGTCAGGCGTTTCGACGATAACTTTTTCTGCGATGGCGCGGCGATGATTTTCGGCGGCGGTAAATAATTGCGGCAAATCGCTCGCGACAATTTTTTCGTCGCCGTCAACTTTTAGCGCGAGAAATTCTTCGCAGCCGTTTTGCAAATTCAATCCGCCAATCACAACCGGTAATTCAGCTTTGCCGTTGGCGGAAGAAAACAATTCTACCGGCGAATTCCATTTGGCTGCGTCAGCGATTTGCAGTTTTGCGTCCACAGGAAAAATTCCGGCGATGGCCGCCGTTTTGCTTTGCAAAATAAAAGTGTTTGTCGCGATAGAAAATTCGTTGCCCTTGCACTGCTCTGGCTTGAGCTGGAAAAATTGCGCGACCGGCTGACGCTCGCAGCCGATATCGCCGCCACGCTGACCTTTCATGCCATTCGCGCCACCGAAGGCCCAGATGAGCTCAACAGCATTGGTCATTCCACGCAATTCCGCTCGGACGATAAGACCTTTCGTTTCGCTTAATGGCAGCGCGATCAAATCCAATTTTTCATCGCCAAGCAGCGGATCGCGAATTTCATAAACCATTGAGCCAGGACGGTAGCGCGCGATGATTTGCGCCGCATCGTTCAGCCATTTAATTCCAGCGGAAGTTTTGATTCCAAAGCGCAAGTTGCCGCCGCGACCGGGCAAATACAGCGAGAATTCCGGCTTGTCGCCGCCATCAATCCGGAACGCCGAATTCAGGCCGTAAAGCGGTCGATTGAAAAATTCCGCGCCGTTCGTAATGACAAAATCGCCAGCAACCGGCCAGTAACGCAGCGGACGGTCAATGTTGTTCGTCAGAAAAACCGAAGCAGAATTTTGCGCCGCGGGATTTTTTTTTACCGCTGCAAAGCCGGAGGAAATCAGCGCCAGCGAACTGATAATTAAAATTGTTGTAAGTCGCATTGCGTGATTTTGCGGGTTAAAGGCTTTCAACAAATTTGCGCATCGCATCTTCCTGCTGCGCGATGGATTCGACCAACTTGAATTGCCGGCGACTACGATCAAGATTTTGGCCAGCGCGGTGCACTTTAAAATATGTGTCACCTGCTAGGAAATCCGTGAGGAAACGCAAGCCGGTTTCAAACGTAATGAGCCGCCCAGCAAACGGCAGAAAGCTTTTTTCCACCGGCGTCAGAAATTCAGCCGCCGAACTCAAATAGCCGCGCGCGAGTGCCGCGAACATCGGAAATTCCATCTGCACTTGGCTTAAATCTAATTCATCTTCCGGTGACGGACACGTTGCCGAGCGCACCAAGTCGCCGAAATCATAAAGCGCCAAGCCGGGCATCACCGTGTCGAGGTCGAGCACGCAAACACCTTCGCCCGTCGCGTTGTCCAATAGCACGTTGTTGAGTTTCGTGTCATTGTGCGTCACGCGTTCCGGCAATTTTGCATCCAGAAGCACGTGGCAAATCGACTGATGGCGCAGGGTGAATTCAATTTCCGGTTTCGCCAGCGCAGCGCGATTGAATGCGTCCGCTTCAATGGCTTTTTCCAGCGCAGCAAAACGTTTTGGCGTGTGATGGAAATCTGGAATGGTGTCGTGCAAACGTGGTGTCGGCAAATCTGCGAGTAGTTTTGCGAATTGGCCGAAAGCCTTGGCTGCCGCCTGCGCTTGCGCTGGATTTTCCACCGCATCATAGCTGCGCGCACCTTCGATAAAAAAATAAACGCGCCAATAATTGCCATCCGCATCACAAAAATACGGCGCGCCATCGCGGTTCGACACGAGCGTCAACACTCGCCGACGGCAATCCGGTTCGGCAGCAACTTTAGCAGCTAAATGCGCGGTGACGCGTTGGATGTTTTCCATGAGCGCCACCGGCTGTTTGAAAATATCGCGGTTGATGCGTTGAAGAATATAACGAACGCGCGTGCCGCCGTGCTTGAATGTGACGCGATAGGTGTCGTTGATGTGACCGCTGCCGTAAATTTCCGCGCTGACAAATTCGCCGGCAATCTGAAACTGCCGAATGATGACGGACAACTCAGGCTTTGGTTTCGCGTTCATTCACGGCGCGTTGGCTGGAATCGTCAGATAAGTCGAAACGAACTGGTAAAGCACCGGCGGAAAAACAAATACCCAACGGTCGCCGCCGAAATCAATTGCGGCCAGTGCCGTCTGTGCACGCGCCAGTTCCGCGCCAAAATCCACACTCAATTTTCCGCCAGTCTTTAAATCAATCGTGATGGAAAGATTGTTCGTGCTTAAGCCAAATTTTTCCGGTGCGGTGACGTTGTGCGCGACCCAGCCAGCAGCGGTGAGTTCGCCAAGACGATGGATGGTTTCTTCGATGGCGGGTGGATTGTTGAGTATGCCCTGCGAATTCGGGCCGAGCGACCATTTGTTTTCACCCGTGCGCACCAACTCGCGCAACTTGCCGTTCTGCCGCAAGGTGATTTGAGCAACGTTTGTTTCGGTAAAATTCCAGATGTGGCGGTCGCGGAATTCCCAACCGGCTTCCGGCAACCGCGCGAAATCTTCCGGCTTGAGCGCGTAAATAAAATCTTCGTCGCCGCGTTTCACCAGCACACGACTCGGTTCGTTCGTTCCGAAAATTAATTGCGCCAGCACGCTGTTCGTGTCGCCCGCCGCGCCGCGCAAAATGATTTGCGGTGACGTTGGCGTGAAGCCGAAGCCCTGCAAATCGGTGGCGGTGGCGGTGTCCTTCACAAAATCTGCCGCGCGTAAACCGCCGAGCAGTTTCAGAAAGTTCTGCACATTATCATTGTCGGCGGTATATTTTTCGCCGGCGACCGTCCAGTAATCCGCACCTTGTTTTTGCAAGGTAAAATGATTTTGTCCGCGCACTTCAATCTCGGCGACTGGCGCGGTGAACGAGAACAGATGCGGGTCGCGAAAATCATTTACCGCGCCGCGCCAAGCGGCAAAAATATCCTTGGCGGCGGTCACCACGACGTTCCAGCCTTCGCGCCGCGCAAATACCTGCGCCGTTTCCGGTAGATTTTTCCCGGTGTGAATGGCCGCGGTAAAATTCGTGCCGTGGCCAAGCCACACATCGAATTCCGCCGGCTGTAAACCATAGCTGCTCAGATCCACACGCACATCGTCCGTGACAAATTGGGTGATGCGACTGGCCTGAAGCTGTTGCAGCGCAGCGGTAATGCGCGCGCCATCCGCGCGCGCGGCCAGCGGACGCACCATGCGCCAGAGTTGATTCGTCGGATCGCGACGAAATTCCATCGCCTTCGCGCCGTTGGTAATGACGAGCCAGTCCGTCGCGCCAGTCGCATCTACGAGCGCCGTGTCGCGCCATTCATTTGCGGAGTGCGGGAGCAATTGCAGCCAGCCGGCGTCGGTGACAAAGGCGCCATCCAGACCAACGACGCGAATAAACACCTGATCACCGGGCGCAGTTTTTTTACCGATGATCAATTGCCAGCGCTGTCCGCCTGACATGATGACGAGCGAATACTCTGGATTTTCAAAACCAAAATCCGCGTCGGAATTTTTGTGGCTGCTGATTTCTGCGGCCGTCAGCCGGGTGACGGGAACCAGTTTTTCTAACGCGGCGGCGAGCGACTCAATCGCCGCAGCTTGCGCGGGATACGCAATCGGCTTCTGTAATTGCCACGCGTGATTGGTGCGGATGGCGTCAATTTCATACGCGCCAGCGGGACTAATTTGAAATGCTGTCAATTCTGCGACGCGCAAACCAGCCAGCAGACGGGTGCTTGCGGGCGTGGTCGGGTGGAGAAATTTATGGGAAAGCCAGATGCCCGCGAATAACGTGGCCGCTAGCACGAACCAAATAAATGTGGTTTTGGATTTCATTTACGGCGCACGAGCCAGACCAGCCAACCGAAAAATAGCACGCCGCCGGGCAAGGCGCCGAGCAGTAGCCAGTCGAGTTGCCGCGATTGTTTTTGCGTGAGCATCAGGCGAAATTCTTTGACGGGTTGCGGGCTGATGCCCGCCAATAATTCCTGACGATCCAGCAGCCAATTAGCGGCGTAGCTGAGAAAGTCACGGTTCGCGCCGCCCTCAATATAATAGTTGCCGAGAAAAATTGAATCGCCCGCCACCACGATGCGCGTGTTGCCGCGCCGATTGACCACGCCAGCCACCGGTTTTTGTTCCACCGCCGCCAACACCGGGTAACGACGCGGCGCGGCGGTCGGGTCGCCCGCGAGCAAAGCCGTTTCACTGGTCAACGCCAGTTCGTTCACCTGCGGCGCGTTGGCCGGCGGGTTCTGCCAGTTCACTTTCATGACCGGACGCGGTAAAATCATTTGCAAAGAAAGTTGCGTGAGCGGCGCGACAAACGTTTGCGGATTGAACACGCGAATTTTCACGTCCTGACCGGTGATGGAATTTTGCGGGTCTTTGATGTAGTCGGCCAAAACATTCACACCCCAGTGCTGCAAAATTGGTTCGAGGCCGGTTGGTCGTTCGATGGAAGCGTAGTTGAGCAACACCAGCAGCCGACCACCTTCTGCGAGATACTTGTCAATTTTTTGTAGTTCAGAATCTACCAATGGCACAGTTGGCGCAGCGATGATGAGCAGATTGCAATCCATCGGCACGGGCTGGTCGGCGGTCAATTCGAGATTCGTCACGGCAATATAATTTTGCGCCAGCTCCAGACCAAACTTGGCAAAACCAAATTGACCGCTGTCGGCGAGCGATGATTCGCCGTGGCCTTGAAGAAAATACGCCTTGAACGGCTGCGCGCTGGCGAGCGCAAGCAACTTGGAGGTGAACATGATTTCACCGTTAAATAAAACCGGCCGGTTGCGGAACTGTAATTCCTTCTGGTTCGGGTCATCCTTCGCGGTCTGCTCCAACTTGTGCTGCACGATGGCTTCGCCGGGAATCACGATGACCTTGCCGCCGCAGTCGAAGATGACCAAGTCTTTCGCCGGCGGCGAATTCGGACTGTCCGTCGCAGCGGGCAGATTATATTGCACCTTCAATTTCTCCGCCGCGCCTGCGTCGCGAACATAATCCACCGTGCGCACAGAAATTTTTTTGTTCGCCTCACGATATTCGTTCAACAACGCGAGAATATTCGGATAAAAATTTTCCTGATCCCGCGTGTCGTAATACAACGTCACGTCTACATGATTCGTGAGCGTGGAAAGAACGGCCAAAGTGCGCGACGACAGCGCCACCCGCGTCTGCGAACTCATATAAAACCGGTGGAAAAATTGCGCGCCGAGATAATTGAGCATCACCACGACAGCCAGCACCAGCACCGTGCGCAACAGCATATCAAAGCCGATTTGCCATCGGCTCGCGGGCGAAAAACTGGGGCGCGGGTTGATCATTTTATTTCCAACGGCGGCTTTCAACCACGCGCAAGGTCAGGAACAAAAACAGGAACGTTGCGCTTGCATAAAAAATCACCGCGCGCGTGTCCACCGCGCCACGCGCGAAGTCGTGCATTTGGTCAAACAGATTGAAATACGCCAGCACCTGCGTTTGCCAGTGCCCGTTCACCGGTGTGGATTTCGCAAGATACGCCAGCGAAAACAGGCTTACGCCCAATACGAAGCTGATCATTGCCGCCGTCATCTGGCTGTAAGAAATGGCCGAGGCGAGACAGCCCATCGAAAGAAACACACAGCCGACCAGAAAAATTCCCAGATACATTCCGCCCATCGTTCCCGCATCCAGCGCACCGGCTTGATTCGTAAAATGCTGCACGATGAATAAACACGCGAGCAACGGCAGCCACGCGACCATGTAAAAAATAATTGCCGCCGTAAATTTTGCCGCAACCACCTGCATATCGCCTACCGGCGTGGTCATCAGTGTTTCAAATGTGCCGCTGGCCTTTTCCAGCGCGAATAATCGCATTGTGATCACCGGCGTCGCGAGCAGCAGCACGAGCCAGAAATAAAATGTGCCGTAAAACATTTCTGTCACCGGCGCCGTGAACGGATCGCTGCCCACGCCTGCAATCAACACCACAAAGCTCAAGCCCACCAGCAGCGTCACGGCTGCGATGATGACGTAGCCCGTCAGCGACATAAAAAACGACGACAGTTCGCGGCGCAGCAGCGTCCAGAAAATGCTCATTCGACCGCCTCCGTCGTTGGCTTCGTGACCTGCATGTAAATGTCTTCCAGCGAATGCCGGCTGCGCGTCAATTCACGCAATGCCCAGCCATTCACGCGCGCGAGATTAAAAATCAGCGGACGCAAATCTTCGCCGTCGCGCGGCGTCAGCGCGCAGCGGAAAAATTCGCCTTCGCCCGCTGAAATATCAAACTGTGCCACTTCCGGCAAATTTTCCCAGACCGAGCGCAATGCAGGCAACGGCGCGGCGATTTCTGCGATGATTTGACTGCCGCCAGACATCCGACGCTGCAAGTTTTCCGGCGTGTCCGACGCCAGCACGCGTCCACCAAACATGATTAAAACGCGCCCACACATCATTTCCACTTCGGGCAAAATGTGCGTGGAAATCAAAACCGTGTGTTTGCCCGCCAGACTTTTTATCAACGCGCGAACGGAACGAATCTGCTGTGGATCCAAGCCAATCGTTGGCTCGTCCAAAATGATTAGTTCCGGCTCGTGGACCAACGCATCTGCCAAGCCAACGCGTTGTTTATAGCCTTTGGAAAGTTGCCCGATGACGCGACGACCGACATCCGTCAGACCGCATTGTTCCATCACCGTCGTCACGCGCTCGCGCGATTTTTTCCAGCCGAGACCTTTCAGCCGCGCGCGAAATTTCAGGTATTCACGCACGCGCATTTCGGGATAGAGCGGATTGTTTTCCGGCATGTAGCCGATGCGCCGCCGCGTCTCATCCGAATCGTGGAACACATCGAAGCCGGCCACTTTGACCGTGCCGCTCGTCGCGGGCATGAAGCCGGAGAGCACCCGCATCGTCGTGCTTTTGCCCGCGCCGTTCGGGCCGAGCAAGCCGACGATTTCGCCACGCGCAACCGTGAACGAAATATCGTCCACCGCCGTGCGTCCGCCCGCGTAGCGCTTCGTCAAATTGGAAACTTGAATCATCACTGCTTGAACCGCAAAAAATCTAGCGTCAGTGTAGCTGGAAAAACCCGGCTACGGCGAACAAAAATTTTGGCGATTCCAGCATTAAACCGGCGAAAACCCGTTTGGTTGCGCACAAAATAAATTGACTCGCCGTCCGCCGCGCAAAAAACTGCGGTATGGATTACGGTGCGGAAAACTTTTACGCCGTCTGGCGGGAACGCCAGCGCGCCCTGCCCACGTTGCGCGATGGCGATTCTGTGCCACCGGAAAAATTACTCCAATCCATCTGGTTCCACCAGCGCCTCCTTCGCGACCAATTAAAAACGGCTGACGGCAAGACGATTCGCGTGCTACATCCCGGTTTCATGAGCGTCGAAGGCGGGCCGGATTTTCGCGGCGCAGTTTTGCAGTTCGAAAACGAAAAGCCGATCTCCGGCGACGTGGAAATTGACCTGCAAACCAGCGGCTGGCGCGCACATGGCCACGATAAAAATTCCAGTTTCAAAAATGTCATTCTGCACGTCGTCTGGGACGCGTCCAAAAAATCCGAAAGTGTTCCTTTAATTTTGTCGCTGAAAAATGTTTTGGATGCACCGCTCGCGGAACTTGCGCTCGCGCTCGAAAATGAATCCGGTTTGCCGGAAAAATTGCGCGGTAAATGTTCCGCGCCCTTGCGCGAACTTGATTCAACCCAGCTCACAGAATTGTTGCAAGCAGCGGCAAAAGTGCGTTTTCGAAACAAGGCCGACGCGATTTTGGCGCGCGCAAAAAATTCCGGCTGGGAACAGGCGTTGTGGGAAAATCTGTTTCGGGCGCTCGGCTATAAAAACAACATCTGGCCGATGCAAAATCTCGCAGAGACCAAATCGAACTGGTCGCGCGGCGCGACTTCCGCTTTTGCGATTCAGTCCCGACTGCTCGGCGTCAGCGGACTTTTGCCCGATGATTTGACGCGCGCGCAGAAAAGTTCCGATACGTTTCTGCGACACGCCTGGGATTTTTGGTGGCGTGACCGCGATGAGTTTGAAAATTATATTTTACCGCGCGCGGTTTGGAAGTTTCACGGTTTGCGCCCGGCGAACCATCCACAGCGTCGGCTCGCGCTGGCGGCGCATTGGCTCGCGTCAGAAAATTTGATTTCAAAAATTGAAAACTGGTGCACGACGAAAATTCCGGACAAAAAGCTTTTGGAATCGCTACACGAGATTTTCCAAATCGAGCGGGATGAATTCTGGTCGTGGCATTGGACTTTCAAATCCGTGCGCCTGACCAAACCCCAACCGTTGTTGGGCGAAGCGCGCGTCACCGATCTGGCGGTGAACGTCATTTTGCCGTGGTTATGGATTCGTGCGCGTGAGGGCGGCAATGAAAAATTGCAGTTGGCAATTGAGCGCCGATTTTTTGCGTGGCCGACGGCGGAAGATAATTCGGTTCTGAAACTCGCGCGTCAACGTCTGCTGGGAACTTCAGCCACACGCGCCTTGCAAGGCGCAGCACAGCAGCAGGGTTTGATGCAAATCGTCCGCGATTTTTGCGAACACTCGAACGCGATTTGCACGGACTGCCGGTTTCCGGAGTTGGTTGAATGTCTGAAAGCCAAAACCCAAAGTTAGCAAATTGCGAACTTTGGGTTTTGAACGTGAAACTTGGAACTTACTGAATTTCCAAACCGGCAAACGGATTTTGCAAGCCACCGGACGAAGGTTGTTCGGCAACGGGAACTTTGGGCTTCTGCGGCGCGGCTGATTTTTCCGGATGAGATTTTTTCGGCGCTTCCGCAGCGGCGGCGGGTTCGGCTCCACCTTTTTCCACTTCACGCGGATTTTTGGCGCGTTTGCCACGCGGATGCGGGCTGATCATCAAGTTGATGGCGCGGCCAACGAGCTTGGGCTGAAAATCGGGATGACCAAAAGGGGCGATGTCGGCGATGAATTTATTGATGACTTCGAAGCCGACTTCGGTGTGCGCCATTTCGCGACCGCGAAATTTCAAGGCGACTTTCACCTTCATATCTTCGCAAAGAAAATCAATCGCGTGCATCAATTTAATGCCGAGATCATGCGGATCTATGCGCGGGCTCAATTGCACTTCCTTGACGATGGAGGCGTGCTGATGTTTGCGCGAATCTTTTTCCTTCTTGGCAAGTTCGTAGCGAAATTTGCCGATCTCAATGATGCGGCAGACGGGCGGAACGGCGTTCGCGGAAATTTCCACCAAGTCCACGCCGTGCTGACGCGCAAGGTTGAGCGCATCGTTCAGCGGAAACACACCGAGCTGGTTGCCGTCCGGTCCGATCACGCGCACTTCGCGAGCGCGAATCTTGCCGTTGACGCGCATTTGCGAGGCGGCGGAGTTATTACGCGGGGAAAAAGGGCGACTCAAGCGACCCTCTCTGGTTGGGGCTGATTTGTGATGTGCATCAAAACGGTCGTCTGGCTAATTCTTAAGATACGATTTTTTAAGCAATGCCCGCGCCTGCCGCAAGCTAATAATGGCAACAAATTCATGACCAATTGCGGAATGCCTGCACGCTGGCCACGAAATCGTCCGGCACGCCAAAGTCAAAACGCTGCGCGCCGGTCATTTCCAAAGCGAGATAACCTTCGCGCTGGCGCTGGATTTCCTGCGCGCGCGTGAGTTGAAATTCACCGTTGTCGCGCACGTTGTCGCGGATCATCTCGCCGAGAATTTCGTAAATGCTCGGCGCGAGCAGATGCATACCAAACCAGCCAAGCCACGTTTGCGGCGGCAAGCCATCAACTTGCAATTTTTCCTGCGCGACAGCCACGGCGGGTTTTTCGATGATGAGCGAAATGTCAATCAAGCGCGGATTTTCGGCGCGACGCGTTCCCGCAATCGTGCCATAGCCTTTCAATTCATTGGCCGAAATACGATTCACCGCAGAAACACTCTTGCCGCGTGAAATTTTCGCCATGTCCGCAAGTTCGCGATAAGGAGAAACTGGCGAGCCGCGGAACAAATGGTCGCCGAGGCCGAGCAAAACCATTTCGCCATTCGCAAAACTTTTTGTCTGGAAAACGGCGTGACCGTAGCCTTCTTGCGTGTGCTGCACGGCAAACGTCACGCGTTCGGAAAACTTTTTCATCTGCGCTGCCTCTTGCAGCAATGCCGGATATTTTTCCAGCCGCTTCAGATAATTCGCATCCGGCCCGCGCAGATAATTTTTTACCGCTTCATCTTCGCCAGGCTGGACGATGATGCAAATCTCCTCGATGCCCGCCGCGTCGAGTTCAAGCAGATGATAATGGAACAGCGCGCGCGCGATGCCGTCCGTGCCGACGACGGGAAACATTTCCTTCTTCACCGCGTGCGACGCGGGAAAATGCCGCGTGCCGAGGCCGGCGATGGGAATTACTGCTTTACGAACTTTCATGGTCACACGTCGAAGCGTTTCCAGCCGTTCGGGCCGAAGGCGTAGCGCTTCGCACCAAACTCAATCGCGCCGGGCGAAGTGCCTTCAAAAATATCCGGCGTCACGCCGACGCGCCGGGAAAATTCCACGGCGATCTGCGGAATGTATTCTTTTAGCGCGGCAATTTTTCCGAACACCGCAACGGTTCCACCAGTGCCGCCGCCGGTGATTTTTGCGCCGTAAAGTCCGGCTTTAGCACCGCGTTTTTGCACGGCTTCGACGAGAAAATTCACGTCGGGCACGGAAAGTTTGCAGTTGTCGCGGTAACTTTCGTGCGCGCCATACATCAATTCGCCCGCCGCCACCAACGCTTTTTCATCGCCGGATTTTGCGGCCTGCAACGCAGCGATAAATTTCAGCACGCGCTCGTTTTCACCAATCGGATGACGCGTCGGGCCGACGACGCGGTAAATCGCATCCGGCTGAATCGTCGTCACCGGATCGTCATGCGTTTTATATTTGGCCAGAAAATCGGAGCCGAGAATCGTTTCGGGAATTTCCTTTTCGTATTCGTTTTGAAATTCAGCGGAAGAAATTTCGGTAAGATAATTCAGTGGCGCACGGCCGGTTTTGGCGCGCAGTTCGTTGATAATTTTTTTACCCATGAACGCGCCAACGCGGACGTTGCCGTAGGCGTTTCCCGCAACGGAGTGGCGCACCATCGAGTTGATACCGACGAAACCAGTGCCGGCAGGAATCTCGACTTCGCCCATGACCGCGCCGGGGCGACAGAGAATGTGCGTGAGTTTTCCCTGATGGCCATTGGCGACGGCGATTTGATCCATGATACCGCACGGTGCGCCGACGACGTGATTTTCCGCCATCTGCCCGAGCCGCGCGATGCGCGCGCCATCGAGCTTGAGACCGAGATAGGCATTGAGACAACTCAACGTGCCGATTTCCACGGCGGCGGAACTGCCGATGCCGACGTTCATCGGCACGGCGCTCAACAGGAGAAAACTGAAGCCGTAAGGCAGTTCGACATTTTCCTCTTTCAACAAAGTGAAAATGCTGCCGCCGATGTAAGCCGCCCACGTTGAAATCGGGTTGGCGTGACACAATTCACGGACTTGCGCGTAGCTGCCGACCGCGCCGCCACTCGTAAAATAATCCAGCGGAATGCGCGTCTCGACGGGCAGACTGCGCACGCCGGTTTGCGCGGAGCGGATGCGCAACGTGCGGTCCGTGCGCGCCTGAATCGCCATGAGCATTCCGTGGCCGAGCACGGCTTCGCAGACGTTCGCGCCGGAATAATCGGCGATGCCGCCCATCACGTCGAGCCGCGCGGGCACGCGCGCGACCCACACTTCGCCGCTGTTGAAAAATCCGGCGAAACCCGTCGGGTCACTATTCGGCTTGCGTAACAGGTTTTCAAATTCCGAAACTTCAAACGGCAGCGCGTTCATAAAATTCAATGGTGATGCCGGAATAGACGGTTCCGGTTTTTGTAAAGATACCAGACGATGAAAATATTTGCCGCGAGCAGAATGGCGAGGCCGGTTTTCGGATGCGCAAACATTGCGTGATGCGTTTCCGAATCCGGCACACGCCGGCGGACGAGCTCATAAATCTCAATCGGAATAAAAAAAGCGGATTCGCCAATCGCCAGCCAGATGGCCCACTTTGCCCGCAGCGCCAGACCGGTGCCGCCGACAAATAAAAATAATCCGTAAAGGAACGGAACCAACGCAGCTTTCTTGACGTTGGCCGAGGTGAGCGAGTCGAGCCGTTCGCCGACGGCGGTAAAAAAGCGGCCTTCGGGATCAAGATGCACCCAGCGCAAAAACCGCTCGAACAAATCCTGCAGATCGCGTCCCGCCAGCGAATACACGCCTAACGCCACGAGTAGAAGCAGCACACCCTTGATGATTTTGATACCGACGATTAAATACAGCGTCGGCGCGGGCTTCTTCACTTCCGGCGTTTTGGCGTTCTCAGTCATCAACGAATCTTTGACAGCAAAAAGTCCAACAGTTCAGAAATTTTCACGCGTTCCTGTTTGCTATCGTCACGATGACGAATCGTCACCGTGTCGAGCAACTCCGGCTTTTCGCCGAGCGTGTCGAAATCAATCGTCACGCAAAACGGCGTGCCGGCTTCGTCCTGACGCGCGTAGCGTTTACCGATGCTGCCGGTCTCGTCGTAAAACACGTTCATCCACGGACGCAACAGGTCGCGGACTTCGAGTGCTTTTTTGACCAACTCCGGTTTGTTTTTCAGCAACGGAAAAATGCCCGCTTTGAACGGCGCGACGCGCGGATGGAATTTCATCGTCACCGACGTTTCGCTTTTGCCTTTGTCGTCGGTTTTGGTTTCTTCGGAATACGCATTCGCGATAAGCGCGAGAATCAAACGATCCACGCCTGCGCTCGGCTCGATGACGTGCGGAATGTATTGGCCCTTCGCGAGACCGTTCGCGTCGTCCGTCGCCTGCTGGGAAATTTGCTCCGGCGTTTCGTCGGGCTTGGCGCATTTGGTCAGATAATTTTTGCGGTTGTCGTAATAACGCTTCCACAAATCATCCTGCTTTTCCTTCGGCAATTTCGCCCAGACGGCGCGCAATTCTTCATCGAACACGCCCATCGGCTTGCCAGAAAATCGCTGGTGCTGCGACAAATCAAAATCACTGCGCGCGGCGATGCCTTCGAGTTCGTCGCCTTTCACATTTCCGTTCTCGTCTTTTTTGCTGAACGGAAACTTGAACAAAATATCCACGCACGCGCGCGCGTAATGCGCCAATTCCTCTTTCGTCTGGATGTGAAAACCCAGCGTCGCGCGCGATAAGCCAATGCCTTCGTAGAAACGCACGCGTTCCTCGACCCAATATTGATGCCATGCCTGCCAGCCCCAATTCGGCTGCGGTTCGCCGGGATGGCCAGTGGCTGGAACTGTCGCGACCGCGCCATGAATCGCCTCGATGACTTCATCCGGCTTGATGAAAAATTCCAGTTCCATCTGCTCGAACTCGCGTGAGCGGAAAGTGAAATTGCGCGGCGTCACTTCGTTGCGAAACGCTTTTCCAACTTGCGCGATACCGAACGGGACGCGTTGGCGCGACGTTTCCAAAACATTTTTGAACTGCGCGAAAATCGCCTGCGCGGTTTCGGGACGTAAATACGCGATGTCCGCTTCCGTCGCTGCCGGACCGACGTAAGTTTGAAACATCAAGTTGAACGGACGCGGCTCGGTCAATTCCTTCGAGTCGCAGCTCGTGCATTTCGTGCCCGCAGGCAATTCATATTTTCCCGCCGCCGTTTTGATGAGCGTCAAACCCTGATCTTCGCAAAGCTGGTCGGCGCGAAAGCGCTTCTTGCACTTTTTGCAATCGCACATTGGATCGCTGAACGTGTCCACGTGGCCGGACGCTTTCCAGATCGCGGGCGACATGATGATGGTTGCTTCGAGACCGGCCACATCTTCGCGCTGGCGCGTCATCGCGTTCCACCAAAGTTCCTTCACGTTGCGCTTGAGTTCTGCGCCGAGCGGACCGTAATCCCAAAAGCCGTTGATGCCGCCGTAGATTTCGGACGACTGAAACACAAACCCGCGCCGCTTGCACAGCGACACGATTTTTTCCATCTGCAAATTTTCGTTAGACTCGGCCATAGGGTTGGTCAGTGTTCGGTAAATACGGCGGAAAATCAATCTCGAAGGCGACCAGACGCAAGATGGGCGGGGCTGCGCGGCGTGCCCAACCGCGAGTTTATGATTGCGAATAACTTTTCCCGCCTTGCGTGAAGTTCACGCATTCCGCGTGAGAATTTCACGCAGCCGACATGGTTTACAAAAGCACAACACCTGATTCATTGGGTTTTCCACGTGTTTTCCGGTTGGCATTGGCATTGCTAAAGAAAATCAACAATCCGTGTTGACAGTGGCGACAGCTACATTAGATTCCCGCCCCTGTCCCCGGATAAAACAACTAAATAACTATGAAACAACAAACAAAAAAAGCGTTTACGCTTATTGAACTCCTCGTCGTCATCGCGATCATCGCGATTCTCGCCGCCATGCTTTTGCCCGCGCTCGCGGCCGCTAAAGCGAAGGCGCAAAAAATCAACTGCGTCAACAACCTCAAGCAGGTTGGTCTCTCCTTCCGTCTCTGGGAAGGTGACAACAACGACAAGTATCCGATGGCGGTGAACTCGTCGGCTGGTGGCGCGTCGGAATTTGTTGCTAAAAACAACCAAACTACGCCTACTGCAGGCACGACACCTACCGCTCTTCTTCCCGGCGTGTCAACGGTGTTTCAAATCATGTCCAACCAGTTGAGCACGGCGAAAATTCTGTATTGCCCGTCGGACAACGTTCACCAAAGCGCTGGCACCAACTTTGTTGATTTGCTTATCAAAGTCAGCTACTTCATCAATGGTGACGCTACGGAATCTGATCCGCAAATGGTCATGGCTGGCGATTACAACATCGGCCTAGCCACGGCTACGGGACAACCTGCCACGACGGGTTATTCCATGGGAACCACCGCAGGCTCATTAGGAACGGCGCAGGCATATAAGTCCTATGTCAACCTGATGGCTTGGACCGCTGGCGACATGCACAAGAAGTCGGGCAACGCGCAAATGTCTGACGGCAGCGTGCAATCCCCGACAGTTTCCGGCCTGCAAACCTTGTTGCAAAACGGCACGAACACGGTGGCCTTGCCGTATTACAACTTCCCCAGATAGAGAATAAGCTTAGTTAAAAACACCAAGGCGCTCCGCAAGGAGCGCCTTTTTTATTTTCTACGCAACGGCGAAATTCGCGAAGCGTCTGGACTACGTGCGGCTGCCACCTCTCAATTTTGAAAACGATGCGCCAAAAATTATTCCGCCGCCGGACTTTCGCCATTCTTTTTCGCCGCGCGCTGCTCGGCAAAAAAACTGCGCAGCAGTTCGCGACATTCTTCCAATCGCACGCCAGACGTGATCTCGCACTTGTGATTGAGCGTGGGAAACTGCAATAGATTCAGCGCGCCGCCCGCCGCACCGCCTTTCACATCGCCCACGCCAAACACCACGCGCGCAAGGCGCGTATGCACGACTGCGCCCGCGCACATCGGACACGGCTCTTTTGTGACATAGAGCGTGCAATCGGTCAGCCGCCAGTCGCCCACGGCATTTTCCGCCTGCGTGAGCACGAGCATTTCCGCGTGCGCGGTGGCATCCTTGAGCGTCTCAACTTGATTAAACGCGCGCGCAATAATTCTTCCTTCGCGCACGACGACGGCACCGACGGGCACTTCGCCGCGTTCGTAAGCCTTCGCCGCCTGCCGCAACGCTTCGCCCATGAAATAATCGTCGCTGTGCAAATCAATGATGGAATCACTCATTTCGTTTCCTCCAAAGTCCATTCGTTCCGGCCGTCGGCGTGGCAATGACAATGCGCCGCAAAAAAGCCGCCGCGAAATTGCCAGAACCACGGCCAGAGTTGCTCGCGATCCGTCTGCGGAATTTTCAGTGCGAAAATTTTTTCGCGCGGGAAAAATTCAAAGCGGCCTTCGCTCATCGCCGGCGGCAGCAATTTCAATTTCACCTTCACCTCGAACAAAAACATCAGCCAGTGTGTCTGGCCTTGATAACCATGTTCGCTGATGAGTCCCGCAAGATGCAAATCCGACGGCGCGAGTTGCAAACCGATTTCTTCGTGCGCCTCGCGACACGCGCACGCGTAAGGCGATTCACCAATGTCCATTTTCAATTTGCCGCCGCACGGACTCCAGAAACCGCGATTCGGTTCCTGCGCGCGTTCGAGCAACAGGATTTCGCCCGTTTCATTGAAGCAGTAAAGCAGCGTGGCGATTTTGTAAGGCAGAGCCATTGGCGATTTTGGATTTACGATTTACGACTGCCTATGTTTAACCCAGACTAGCGTAAATCGTAAATCGTAAATCGTAAATTCTTCATGTCTCGGCCACGCCTCATCGCTTTGCTGCTCGCGCTCGGCACGCTTGTCGTGTTCCTGCCGACCGGCGGGTTTGGCTTCGTGAACTATGACGACCCGGATTACGTCACCGAAAATGTGTTCGTCAAAAACGGCTTGAACGGACCGGACATCGCGCAGGCGTTCACCTCGTATCACGCCTGCAACTGGCATCCGCTCACCTGGCTGTCGCACATGACGGACTGCACGCTGTTCGGCCTGAATCCGGGCGCGATGCACTTCGTCAATGTCCTAATTCACGCTGCAAACACGGCCTTGTTGTTCACGTTGTTGCTGCGATTAACTAAAAAAATCTGGGCGGCGGCGTTCATCGCGGCGCTGTTTGCGTGGCATCCGCTGCACATCCAATCCGTCGCGTGGATTTCGGAACGCAAAGATGTATTGAGCACATTTTTCGGACTGCTCACGCTGCTGGCCTACGCGAAGTTTGCGCAGGAAAATTCCCGGCGCGATTACTGGCTCGCCCTGATTTTCTTCGCGCTCGGATTGATGGCCAAACAGATGCTCGTCACGCTGCCGTTCGTCATGTTGCTGCTGGATTATTGGCCGCTCAATCGCGTTGCAGGTTTCAAGTCGAAAGTCAAAGGTGCGGAACCGCGCGAATTTCAAATTTCAAATCTCAAATTTTTACTCGTTGAGAAAATTCCGTTCTTCCTGCTAGTGATTCCGGCGTGCGTGCTCACCTGCCTCGCGCAACGTGCCGCGATGAGTTCGCTCGAACGCTTGCCGTTCCCGCTGCGCCTAGAAAATTCCGTCGTCACCTACGCGCTTTATTTGCTCAAAATTTTCTGGCCGACGCACCTCGCCTTTTTTTATCCGCTCACGGCGCGTTCGCCGGAAAATCTCACCATTGCCTCACTGGTATTGGTGATTATTAGTTTTCTCGCGTGGCGCTGCTGGCGCTCGCAGCCGTTTGTCATCGTGGGCTGGCTGTGGTTTTTGGGCATGCTCGTGCCGGCCATCGGTTTCGTGCAAGTCGGCGAACAATCCATGGCCGACCGCTATTCGTATCTGCCGTCCGTCGGCATTTTTATCAGCGTCACCTTCGGCGCACTGGCCTTGGCCGAACGCTTTGCTTTCGTAAAAAAACTTTGGGCGCCGGCGGCAATTTTGATTCTCGTCGGCTGCATGCTCGCCACGGAAATTGAACTTCAAAACTGGCGCACGGATGAAGCTTTATTTTCCCACGCCGTCGCGGTGACGCGGAATAACGAAATCGCGCATCTCAATCTCGGCGTCGTTTACGAAAAACAAGGTCGCACCGCCGACGCCATGCGCGAATATCGCGTGGCGTTGCAAATCAATCCGCGCCGCGCGCACACGCACAACAACATCGCCGATTTGCTCGATACCGCCGGTCAGCCGGAAGCCGCGCGCACGGAATATGAAGCCGCCATTGCCTTGGATCCGAACGCACTGGAAGCGCATCTCAACTACGGAATTTTGCTCGTCGAACTGAACCGTTTTGACGCAGCCGCTGAACAATTCAAACTCGCCGTGACTCTGGAACCGACCGACGCGCGGCCGCATTATCAAATGGGCAAAATGTTGCTCAAACGCGGCGATGATACGGCAGCGATTGGCGAATTGCGTTTAGCGTTGCAAAACGATCCGAACAATTTTCAGATGCTCACCTACACCGCGCACGTGCTCGCAGCGAATGAAACCGTCGGCGTCCGCGACGGTGCAATGGCCTTGGCGCTGGCAAACAAAGCGAACGATTTGACCGGCGGTGCGCAGCCATTCGTCTTGGACGTGCTCGGTATGGCTTGTGCAGAAAATCAAGACTTCGCCAATGCCATCGCCTGCGCGCAAAAAGCGATTGAACTGGCCGAGACCGCGCAGATGCAAAATACCGAACCGCTGAAGTCGCGCTTGGCGCTTTACCAAAGCCGCCAACCGTGGCGCGAATCCTTCCGCGCCACCAACGCGCCGGCCACGCGGTAAAATTCCATTGTCAGCGCGCGGAAAAAAATTAAAATCTCCGTTCTTAATTTATGAAAACTTTCAACATCGCCGCGCTCGCGGGTGACGGCATCGGCAACGAAGTCATGGCCGAGGCCATCAAGGTTTTACGCGCCACCGAAAAGAAATTCGGCTTTCAACTCAACATCACCGCCGCGCCGGTCGGCTGGGCAGGCATTGATGCCGCTGGTAAAGCGTTGCCGGATGCCACGCTCGCGCTCTGCAAGAAATCGGATTCCATTTTGTTCGGCTCCGTCGGTTTGCCAGACCGCGATCCGACGATTCCGAAAGAGGAACGCCCCGAACGCGCCGCGCTGCTGCGCTTGCGTAAAGAATTTGGTTTGTTCGCCAATTTGCGTCCGGTGAAATTGCCGAAAGTGTTGTCCCACGCGTGTCCGCTCGCGAAGGAACGGCAGGGCGATGGAATTGATATTCTTGTCGTGCGCGAACTCACCGGCGGCATGTATTTCGGTCAGCCGAAGAAGACGGAAGATTTGGGCGGCGGAATTTTCCGCGCAATTGACACGATGGTTTATACGACGCCGGAAATTGAACGCATCGCGCACGTGGCGTTCAAGGCCGCGCAATTGCGCCGCAAAAAATTGACCAGCATTGACAAGGCGAATGTGCTGGAAAACGGAATTTTGTGGCGCGAAGTCGTCACGCGCGTCGGCAAAAATTATCCGGACGTGACGCTGGACCACATGTTCGTGGACAACGGCGCGATGCAGCTCATGCTCAAGCCGACGCAGTTCGACGTGATGCTGTGCGAAAATATGTTCGGCGATATTTTGAGCGATGAAGCGGCGGCGCTCGGCGGTTCGCTGGGAATGTTGCCGAGCGCAAGTCTCGGCGCAACGAATGGCGGCAATACTTTTGGTTTCTACGAACCAGCGGGCGGCACCGCGCCAGACATTGCCGGAAAAAATCTGGCGAATCCGATCGCGCAAATTCTGTCGAGCGCGATGATGTTGCGCCAGAGTTTTGGTTTGAACGACGCGGCAGCGGTGATTGAAAACGCTGTGACCACGGCCATCAACGCGGGCAATCGCACCGGTGATATTTACAATCCGATTGAGACAAACGCCAAGCGCGTCGGCACATCGCAAATGGGCGATGCGATTGCAGCGGCGGTTTGATTTTTTAACCGCGAAATACGCAGACTACGCGAAAACAAAAAGCGCGGCCAAAGTTGGCCGCGCTTTTTGTTGGCGGATAAATTACGCTACGGAAAAGTATTCCAAACCAAATCTGGATTATTGGTAATACCAACGGAAGTGCCGTTGTAATATTCAGATTTATTGAAATGCTTGGCGTGACCATCAAGGAAAGAAAAGTTTGCGCCGGAATGAACATTGGTTACCGAACCACCGTCGCCGAGGGCGGGTAATTGTCCATTGTCAAACAGCCACACCACTGAAACGGGCGCGGCGGGAATGGCGGAGAGTTTTATTTTGGGATGGTCGGTGGCGCCAATACCGTTGAAAGCTTGATTGATGGCGTAATGAAACAAATTATTTTTGAGCGCGCTGGCATCGCAGGTTCGTAAATTTGACGGACACAGCCAGATCGTGCCGCTGACATCGGCACTTGAATTGGTTCGCCACGGCATATCGGCATAGCGCGGCAGGTTCATGGCTGCGGGAACCTGAACATACCAAGCCTGATAAGTGGCACTGGCAAGATCCGTCGCCAGCGGAGTTGCCTTGCCTTCTGGCGGCATGTAATCCTCATTATCGGCCACATAAACCTGCGTCGCCAATCCCCATTGTTTAAGATTGTTCACACATTGAACGCCTTTGGCTGTCGCCTTGGCTTTGGCCAGCGCGGGCAACAACATCGCCGCCAGAATCGCGATGATGGCGATAACGACAAGGAGTTCAATCAGGGTGAAGGCGGCTTGGCCACGCGCCGGAGTTTGGCGGCGGAGCCGGAACGAAAAAAGATTTTCAGCAACAAAATTCATTGGCCGTTTGCTCCCTTAATTACCGCCGTCAGCATTCCATATCCGCCGCCGGTCGGCAAGTGTTTCAATGACCAGATTGTAGCGGCGCTCTGTGAGCGCCGTTTGCGACGGTCATAGACCGCCGCTACATCCAAAAAATTTCCGTGGCGTGTGAACGCGGAGCAGCTAACCTGCGTCCAACTGAACCATGACTGCTATGAATAAAATCGCCGCTCTCTGCCTGTTCGCCGCCGCTCTCTGCCTGTTCACCGCCGCGCTGTCGCTCCGCGCCGCCGATACCAATGCGCCCGCCACCGCGCCGGAAAAATCTTCGCTCGGCCAGATTCCCGACGCCTCGCACGCGCCCGTGCGCGTGACCAACACCGTCAGCATCGCGGGCGAACGCGTCACTTACATCGCCGAGACCGGCATGCTGCCGTTGCTCAAGGCCGACGGCACGTCGCGCGCGTCCGTTTTTTACGTCGCCTACACGCGCACGGATGACAAGGCCGGTGCGAAAAGGCCGGTGACATTTTCTTTCAACGGCGGTCCCGGTTCCGCGTCGCTCTGGCTGCACCTCGGCGCGCTTGGCCCGCGCCGCGTGAAGATGAATGAAGACGGTTCGTTGCCCGCGCCGCCGTTCGCGCTGACGGACAATGAATTTTCCATCCTCAACGCGAGCGATCTGGTTTTCATTGATCCCGTCGCCACCGGTTTCAGCCGCGCAGCGAAGGACGAAAAGCCCGACCAATTTTTCGGCGACGAGGCGGATTTGGATTCCGTCGGCGAATTTATCCGGCTCTGGACGACGCGCCATGACCGCTGGCTCTCGCCGAAATTTGTCTGCGGCGAAAGCTACGGCGTCTTCCGCGCCGCCGGCCTCGCGGAACATCTGCGCGGCCGCTGCGGGCTTTATCTGAACGGCCTTATCCTCGTGAGCGGCGTGCTGGACTTCGGCACCATCAGCGGCGGCACGGGCAACGATTTGCCGTATCCGCTGATTTTGCCGGCCTACACGGCGGCGGCGCATTTCCACCACAAACTTCCCGCAGACTTGCAATCCGATTTGACGAACGCCCTCGCCGAGTCGCGCGAATTTGCTAAAGGTGAATTCACTTCCGCGCTGCTGCAAGGTTCGTCGCTCGCCGACGACGAGAAGAAAAAAATTGTCGCCGAACTCGTGCGGCTCACCGGCCTGAAAGCGTCCGTCATCGAGGACAATAATTTGCGCGTGGACCCGTATGTTTTCCGCAAGCAACTGTTGCACGACGACGGTTTGATTCTCGGCGCTTACGATGCGCGGCTGACCGGACGCGACGGCGATCCGGCTTCGCCCGGCGCGGATTTTGATCCGGCGAGTGCGGCGGTGATGGGGCCGTTTTCGGCGGCGATGAATTCGTATGTGCGCAGCGAATTGAAGTTTGAAGACGACCTGCCTTACGAACTTATCGCCGGCGTGCAGCCGTGGAATTACGGCGCGCGCAATAATTTTGCCAACGCCAGCGACCGGCTCGCGTCCGTGATGAACCAGGAGCCGTATCTGAAAATTCTCGTGCTCGGTGGCCGCTGCGATCTGGTCTGCCCGATTGACACGATGCGGCACAGCATCGCGCACATGCCGCTCGCGGACGCCTACCGAAAAAACGTTTCCTTCGCCGAGTTTGACGCTGGCCATATGATGTATATCAATCTGCCCGACTTGAAAAAATTGCAGGCGGAACTGGAAAAATTTGTGAAGCCGTAAAATCAAAATAATTGTTAGGCGGCACTACGTTTTATGAACATACGTCCATTACTCAACCTGTGTGCGGTTTCTGCGACCGCATTTTTCGTCGGTTGTGCCAGCGGGCCGACTCATACCTTCTACAAGCCGACAGGGAAAACAGTCGTTCAGCCTTTCAAGGGTGACGCTGCCTTGATACAGTCGGATGATATGAGGAGTGATGTGCGACGTTATTTAGATGATGGTTACGTTCTAGTTGGCACATCAGACTACAATGGCAGTTACCCAAAAATGTCCGAGATGACTGCCCAAGCCAAGCGAGTTGGCGCAAGCGTTGTGGTATTTAACAGTAAGTATATTGGCACTGTTTCAGGCGTGAGGTCTTTTTCGCTTCCGAATCCATCGCAAACTGTCACATCGCAAAGCTACGGCAATGTTTATGGTTATGGTGGGTCGGCATCTTATTCCGGGACGACTACCACAACGGTTCCTGGAGGTTATACGCAGTATCAGATTCCATACGCTATTGACAGATATGAGATGCATGAAGCATTTCTTGGTAAAGGATGGGAATTGTATCAAAAGCAGCCAGCTTTGTTGGGTTTACAATCCCAACCACTGTCCCCAGACATACAGAAGAAATTAGATGATTCCACAAAGAAAATGGATGAAGACATGAAGAAGCTTTTTCCAGACGACAAAAAATGAGAGACCATAATCATCCAGTTTTTACTTTGCTATGACCGTGCCGCCTAACAAGTCGGCGGCTTAACGTTGCTTGTTTCCGAACGGACGCGCGCCGGTTAAACTACGATTGCCAATGAAACGCATCCTTGTCCTGTCCGCCGTGATTTTCAGCGGCCTGCTCGCGCGCGCGCTGCCCGCCAACGACACGCTGTCGCTGGACGGCACTTGGCGCTTTCAACTCGACCGCGCCGACGCGGGCATCGCGGAAAATTGGGCGGCCAAAAAACTTTCCGGCCGCCTCCGCCTGCCCGGCTCGCTGCCGGAACAAGGCATCGGCGACGACGTGACGACGAACACCGTCTGGACGGGCAACATCCGCGACCGCTCCTTTTTCACCGCGCCGGAATTTGCAAAATATCGTCAGCCCGGAAATATCAAACTGCCTTTCTGGCTGACGCCGGAAAAATATTACGCCGGCGTCGCGTGGTTTCAGCGCGCGGTGGAAATTCCTTTGGACTGGAAAAATAAGCGTGTCGTCCTGACGCTCGAACGTCCGCACTGGCAGACGCAAGTCTGGTTGGATGGAAAAAATTTCGGCACGAACGATTCCCTTGGCACGCCGCACGAATATGATTTCGGCCAGCTTGCGCCGGGCAAACACACGCTGACGATCCGCGTGGACAATTGCCGCGTCGTGGACATCGGCGAAGATTCCACCAGCATCAGCGACCACACGCAGGGCAACTGGAACGGCCTCGTCGGCGACCTCTCGCTGCGCGCAACGCCAACGGTTTGGATCGAGGATTTGCAAGTCTATCCGCACGTCGCCACGCATTCGGCGACGGTGACGGGCACCATCGGCAATTCGTCCGGCGCGAACGGCGAGGCGGGAATGCTTTTTTACGTGGACGGAAAACTTCTGCATTCGGTCGTGGCCAACTGGACGACGAACGGCGGAACTTTCACCGGCGAAATTCCGTTGGGCGAGAACGCAACGAACTGGGACGAATTTCATCCGGTCGTTCACCACCTGACCGCCAAACTCGGTGACGCCACGCGCAGCACGACTTTTGGTCTCCGCGAAATTTCGACGCAAGGCACGCAGTTCACGGTGAACGGACGCAAAACTTTTTTTCGCGGCACGCTGGAATGTTGCGTGTTTCCGCTCACCGGCCATCCGCCGACGGACGTGGCTTCGTGGAAACGAATCATCACCATCGCCAAGGCGCATGGATTAAATTTATTTCGCTTTCATTCATGGTGTCCGCCGGAAGCGGCGTTTCAGGCGGCGGATGAATTGGGCTTTTATTTTCAAGTCGAAGCCGGTTCGTGGGCGAACCACAGCACGTCGCTCGGCGATGGCAAGCCCGTGGATGCTTGGGTTTATGACGAGACGGAACGCATCCTGAAAACTTACGGCAATCATCCGAGCTTCGCGCTGATGGCTTACGGCAACGAACCGCGCGGTCGAAATTACGGAAAATTTCTTACGGAATATGTCGCGCATTTCAAGTTGCGCGATGCGCGCCGGCTCTGGACGGGCGCAAGCGGCTGGCCGGAATTGCCGGGTAATGATTTTCAAGTGCTGTCGGCTCCACGCATTCAGCACGGCACGAACGCGCCGCGCATCAGCGCACAGCCGCCGCAGACGACGACGGATTATGGAGACTACATCGCCCACCGCCAAATGCCGGTCATCAGCCACGAGATCGGCCAGTGGTGCGCGTATCCGAATTTTTCAGAAATAAAAAAATACACCGGCAATTTGAAGGCGCGTAATTTTGAAATTTTCCGTGACTCGCTCGCCGCGCACGGCATGGGCGACGAGGCGGAATGGTTTTTGTATGCGTCGGGAAAATTGCAGACGTTGTGCTACAAGGAAGAAATCGAATCCGCTTTGCGCACGCCGGGCATGGGCGGTTTCGAGTTGCTCGGGCTCACGGATTTTCCCGGCCAAGGCACGGCGCTCGTCGGCGTGCTCGACGCGTTTTGGGACGACAAAGGTTACGTCACTGCGGCGCAATTCAGCCGCTTCTGCAACGCGGTCGTCCCGCTCGCGCGCCTGGAAAAACGCGTGTTCACGGCGGATGAAACGTTGTCCGCCGATTTGGAAGTGGCGAATTTCGGCGCGGCTCCGCTGACGAACGCCACGCCGCATTGCAAATTGCTCGCGGACGACGGACGCGTAATCGCGTCGCAAATTTTTGACGCGCGCGACGTGCCGGTGGATAACGGCATCAAACTTGGCACGGCGAATTTCAGTTTGAAAAATGTTCCCGCGCCCGCGCACTACAAACTGGTCGCCGGTTTTGCCGGCACGAAAATCCAGAATGATTGGGACGTGTGGGTTTATCCCGCGCCAACCGCACCGAAAACGTCGATGGACGTGACGGTGTTCCACGAATTGAACGCCGCCGCGCTCGCGGTGCTGGATTCCGGCGGAACCGTTTTGTGGTTGTTGCCGCCGGAAAATGTCCGCAACGATTCCGCGCGTCCGGTGAAATTTGGTTTCAGCAGTATTTTCTGGAACACCGCGTGGACGAAACGGCAGGCGCCGACCACGCTGGGAATTCTCTGCGATTCGCGCTTGCCGTTGTTCGCCGAATTTCCGACGGAAAATTTCAGCAGCTGGCAGTGGTGGTATCTCGTGCAGCGCGCGCAACCGATGATCCTCGACGATTTGCCGCAGGGACTTTTGCCGAGCGTGCAGGTGATTGATGACTGGACGACGAATCACAAACTCGCGCTCGCGTTTGAGGCGCGGGTCGGCAAAGGAAAGATTTTTGTCTGCAGCGCAGATTTGGAAAACGATCTGGAACACGACCCGGTGCGCCGGCAATTCCGCACCAGCTTGCTGGATTATCTCGCCAGCCCGCGCTTCCAACCGAAATGGTCGGTGGACGCCGCCACATTGCAACATCTGGCGATTCCGACTGCAAAATAATTTTTGCGCGGGAAATTTTTCTCCTGAATCCGTTCGCTTATTTCGCGTGGTTCACGGTTTGAATTAATTTCCAATCGTTTTCCACTGTGCCAAAAAGCGATTTTCTTTAACTTGACGAAACTCTTCATTGTGCCATTTTGCCACTCTAGAAATTGATTTTCGCCAATGGCTGCAACCAAATCCAGTTTTCTCGACAAAGTGCTTGGCCGCATCGGGCGGTTGGACACCGAAGGCTTGCAGACGGTCGTCCAGCGGCTGGCGCGCGAACGCAGTTTTCTCGAAACATTGTTCAACACCATCGAGGACGGCGTGCTCGTGGCAGACGAAGCAGGTCGCGTGATTTATTTTAATCAGGCCGTCACGCGGCTCATCGGTTTGGTGCCGGACGCGGAAGATTTGCACATCGCGGATATTTTGCCGGAGGTGGATTGGGCAAAAATTTCGCACGCGGATCATGTCGGCGGCGCGCACGTCACGCGCCACGAATTTGAAATCCATTATCCGCGTCCGCGTTTTCTCCGGCTCTACGCCGCGCCGCTTGACGGCGAAGCAACGGGCAGTTCCGGCGTCGCGCTGATTTTGCACGACGCGACCGAGGCGCGGCAAAAAACCTTTGAAGCCATTGAGAGCGAACGCATTCAGGCGCTCACGCTTTTGGCCGCCAGCGTCGCTCACGAAATTGGCAATCCGCTGAACGCACTGCACATCCATCTGCAACTAATGGAGCGCGAGGTGAAAAAATTGAAAACTGCGCCGACGAGTTCAAGGTTGCTGGCGCGCGCGCGTCCAAAAAATGCGGAGACGGAAATTGACGCGACGGAAGCGGCCAAAAAATTGGAGCAATATCTCGACGTGGCGAAGGGCGAAATTCACCGCTTGGATTATATCGTCACGCAATTTCTCGGCGCGATTCGCCCGGCACCATTGCAATTGAAACTGGCATCATTGAACGACGTGGTTGAAAAAACTTTGGATTTGCTGCGTCCGGAAATTGAAAATCGCGGCGTGACGGTGAAAACCAAACTGGCACGCCATCTGACGGCGACGCCAATTGACGCGACGCAAATCCAACAGGTGCTCGTGAATCTGGTGAAGAACGCGTCGCAGGCGATGACCACCGGCGGCACGCTGACGTTGCAGACCGGCGAAAATAGCGACCACGTCTGGTTCAGTGTCGCGGACACGGGCGGCGGCATTCCGCAGGAACAGATCAACCGCATTTTCGAACCGTTTTATACGACCAAGAAAAAAGGCAGCGGACTCGGCTTGATGATTGTTCAAAGAATCGTTCGCGCCCACAACGGCCGCATTGAACTCGATAGCCAGGTCGAACGCGGCACGACGTTTCGCATCTGGCTGCCACTACACGAACGCAAGCCACGCCTGTTGGAAAACAAAAATTAAGAAAAATGAAATCGACTTTGCTCATTGTGGATGACGAGAAGACGACGCGCGAAGGCCTGCGCGCGGCGCTCGAAGAACGTTATGACGTTTACATCGCCGAAGACGCAAAGGCGGCGATGGATTTGCTCGAAAGCGAAAATTTCGACGTGATGCTGACGGATTTCCGGTTGCCGAATGAGGACGGCATGAAATTAATTTCGCGCGCGAAATCTTTACCGAAGCCGCCGATTTGCATTTTGATGACGGCTTACGGTTCTGAAGAACTCGCCGTGGACGCGATGAAGCGCGGCGCAGATGATTACATCGCCAAAGGCCGCTTACAGATTGATGAATTGGAAATGCGCATCGCGCGTTCACTCAAACAGCAGCATTTGGAAGTCGAAAATGTTTCCTTACGCAAACAACTCGATTCCAAATTTGGGCTGGAAAACATCATCGGCAAATCGCCGGTGATGACGGAGATTTTTGAAGTCGTGCAGCAAGTCGCGCCCACGCGCGCAACGGTTTTGGTGCTCGGCGAAAGCGGCACGGGCAAGGAACTCATCGCGAAAGCGCTGCACCAATTGAGTCCGCGCGCGAAGCAGCCGTTTGTGACCGTGCATTGCGCGGCGCTCGCGCCGACGTTACTCGAAAGCGAATTGTTCGGTCATGAGCGCGGCGCGTTCACCGGCGCGCACGAACGGCGCATCGGACGTTTTGAGCAAGCGCAAGGCGGCACGTTATTCCTAGATGAAATCGGCGAGATTGACGCGACGACGCAAGTGAAGCTGCTCCGTTTTTTGGGCGAGCGCACTTTTGAACGCGTCGGCTCGAATAAAACTTTAACCGCCGACGTGCGACTCGTCGCCGCGACCAATAAAAATTTGGAGGAACTGGTCAAGGCTGGAAAATTTCGCGAAGATTTGTTTTTTCGCCTGCGTGTGGTGGAAATCGAATTGCCGCCGTTGCGTGAGCGAACCGGCGATATTCCGTTGCTGGCGCAAAGTTTCTTGCGCGAGTTCGCCAAGGAAAACGGCAAGGCGGTAAACGATTTTACCGCCGAAGCTTTGGAAGTGTTGATTGGTTTTTCGTGGCCGGGCAATGTGCGCGAACTGCGCACAGCCATTGAACATGCGGTGGTTTTGAGCCGTGGCGAGCGAATTACGTTGCGCGATTTGCCGCCATCGGTGCGCGGCGAAATCTCCGGCGGTGGCGCAAAATTGTTTCAGGGAAAAGATGTCACAGTGAAGGACGCGGAGAAGCAATTGATTGTGCGCGCGCTGAAAGAAACGAGTGGTAACCGCACCCGCGCGGCGCAAAAAATCGGCATGAGCCGCCGGACGTTTCACCGGAAATTGCACGAGTATCACTTGGAAGGATTTTAATCATGTTAAATTCCGAGCGCATTCAGCACTTCATTCACGCACTCGAAGTTGGACGCTTTTCGCGCTGGCTGCAACTCTTGCCGCTGGCGGTGGCGGTCGTCGGGTTGGCGGTGCTTTACGATTTGAGCGCGTATCGCGGCTTCAATTCCGTGGAGGCGATGGACGCGGCGCAGGTGGCGCGCAACGTGGCGGATGGCAAAGGTTATACGACCGATTTCATTAGGCCGTTCAGCGTCTATCTCGTGCAGAAACATAACCACGAATTGCACGCAGGCGAAATCCAGACGACGAACGCGGTGGATTTCGCGCAGCTCAATGGTGCGCATCCCGACCTCGCGAACGCGCCGGTGTATCCGACGGTGCTGGCGGGACTGATAAAATTCTGGCAGCCAAAATGGGCGGTGGAAATGCGCAAACCATTTTGGTCGGAAAACGGCCGCTTCCTGCGTTATCAGGCAGAATTTCGCATTGCGATTTTCAACCAGCTTTTGCTGCTCGCAGTGGTGGCACTGACATTTTTCATCGCCAAAAAATTGTTTGATGCGCAAGCCGCGTGGCTAGCGGCGATTCTAACGCTGGGCGCAGATTTGCTTTGGAAATTCAGCGTATCCGGCCAATCTACGTTGCTACTGCTCGTGATTTTTTTAGGTCTGGTCTGGTGTCTGATGAATATTGAAGAGCTGGGGCGCGCGGAAAAACCATCGGTGCAAAAACTTTTTATTCTCGCCGTCACCGCCGGTCTCATCGTCGGCGCGGGCATGCTGACACGTTATGCGTTTGGCTGGACAATTGTGCCGGTGATTATTTTTCTGACGCTATTCGGCGGTGTGCGACGACCGGGATTGGCGGTCGCGGCGTTTTTGGCGTTCGCGCTCGCGGTAACGCCGTGGCTCATCCGCAATCTCGCGGTGAGTGGCACGTTGTTCGGCACGGCGGGTTACGCGGTGGTAGAAGGCACGTTTGCGTTTCCCGGTTCGCGACTGATGCAGTCCGTCAATCCCGATCTGACCTCGGCTTACTGGGTGCGGCCTTACTTGAGCAAATTCATGGGCAACATCCGTCCGATTTTGCAAAACGATTTATTGCGCGTCGGTGGCAACTGGGTGGCCGTTTTGTTTTTTGCCGGCCTGTTGTTGGGTTTGCGCAATGTCGCCGCACGCCGGTTGCGCTACTTCACGATGATGTGCCTCGGCGTGTTCGCCGTGGCGCAGGCATTGGGCAAAACACAGCTTTCCAATATCACACCGGAAATTAATTCTGAAAATTTGCTCGTGCTGCTCGCGCCGCTCGTGGTGATTTTCGCCATCGCATATTTTCTGACGCTGCTTAACCAGATGAAAACACCGTCGCCACAAATCCGCCTCGCCGTCATCGGCATAATGGTGGTTATCTCCTGTCAGACGCTCATCGCGAATTTGTTGCCGCCGAAAAGTTCGCCTGTTTCCTACCCGCCGTATTATCCGCCGGAAATCCAAAAAATTTCCGGCTGGATGCAACCCAATGAACTCATCATGAGCGATATTCCGTGGGCCGTCGCCTGGTATGGCGACCATCAATGCGTTTGGAACACCGTCAATTCCCAATACGAATTTTTTCAGTTCAACGACTACGTTAAACAGGTCCGCGCGCTCTACCTCACGCTCGATACACTCGACGGCAGACTCTTCACCGAATGTCTGCAAGGCGGCGTGGATAGCTGGGGGAATTTTTGTTTGAAGACCGTCGCCGCCAATCAGATTCCGCCGCAATTTCCGTTACGCACTGCGCCCTACGGTTTGCTTTCTGGCCTTTTTCTAACCGACCGACAACGTTGGGAAACCCAATAAAATCAAGCCGCCGCGCGCCGCAGACGATCCACGATACCTGACCACTCCGGCCCATCCGGCGGCACCTCCACGACAATCAACTGCGCGTCCGCCGCATCGCAACGATGCAGCTCCGCATACAGCGCGCGCGCAAACGCCTCTGTATCATGCGGCATCACGCTCACATCTGCAAAATTTTCACCCGCCGGAATTTTCGTGTGCGCGATGACGTGGGCAGCGGCCAGATTCAGTTTGAGAGTTGAAAGTTGGGCACGCAAATCTGCGTCGTCACGCCAATTCAAAACCACTAGTTTCGCTTTTGGCGAATAATGTTTTGCCAGCAAACCCGGGCTCCGCAGCGTTCCCGTAATTTTCGATTCTGAATTTTGAATTCCGCCACCAACGGACGCCAACGCTTCCACGTGGATCATGCCCGGCCGCAAAACGCGCGGCGGCGAAACAGACAAATCCAAAACCGTGGATTCAATTCCCACCTGCGATTGTCCGCCATCCACAATGAGTGAAATTTTTCCGGCAAGTTGCGCGCGGACGTGTTCTGCGTTCGTCGGTGAAATCTGATTCGATAAATTAGCACTTGGCGCCGCGAGTGGAAAACCGCATTCGCGAATCACCGCTTGCATGAACGGATGGCTTGGCCAGCGCACGCCAACGGTTTCGCCGCCGGCGGTCACGGCATCAGGAATTTTTTCTGCGCGCGACAAAACCAATGTCAGCGGGCCGGGCCAGAATGCTTTTGAAAAATCCTGCGCCAGCGCGGAAAAATCTTTTACGCAATCGCGCGCCATTTCATTTCCGGCGACGTGGACGATGATGGGATTGTGCGCCGGTCGGCCTTTGATCTCAAAAATTTTGGCCACGGCTTTTTCATCCAGCGCATTTGCGGCAAGACCGTAAACGGTTTCCGTCGGCAAGGCGACAACTTCACCGGCGCGCAGCAGTTCGGCGGCGCGACGGACGGCTTTTTGAAAAAGCTCCGGCGTGTGGGTTGGAAGAATTTCAGCGGCCACGGCTTATTCGTAGCGCAAAGCTTCAATCGGGTCGAGTCGCGAAGCTTTCCACGCGGGGTAAAAACCGGACACAATGCCGATGGCGGCGCTGGAAACACAGGCGATGCCAATCCACGCAAACGGTGTCAGCGTCGGCCAGCCGGTGAAGTGCGAGGTGATTTTTGCCGCGCCCATGCCCAGCGCGATTCCTAAAATGCCGCCAAACGCGCTCAACGTAACGGCTTCAATCAAAAATTGAATCAGGATGTCGCGCGCGCGCGCGCCGACGGCCATGCGAATGCCGATTTCGCGCGTCCGTTCCGTGACGCTGACGAGCATGATGTTCATGATGCCGATGCCGCCGACGATGAGCGACACGCTCGCGATCGCGCCGAGCAGCACGGACATGATGCGGGAAGTGGAAGTCGCCATCTGCATCAACTCAAGCTGGCTGCGCACGGTGAAATCCGGTTCCGCACTTTTGTGCCGGTCGAGCAAAAGCGTGTTGATGTCCGCCTGCACTTGATTGATGGTGTCCTTGCTCGCGGCCTGCACCATGATGGAGTTCACAAAATTCCGGCTCGTGATGCGGCGCATGTGACTCGTGTAAGGAATAATCACCACGTCGTCCTGATCCTGGCCGAACAGATTAAATCCCTTCGACTCCAGCACGCCGACAACTTTGAACGGAATGTTGCGGACAATCAAAGTTTGTCCAATCGGATCGTCGTTCACGAAGAGTTGATCCACGACGGTTTTGCCGATGACGGCGACTTTTGCCAAAGCGCGCACGTCGCCTTCGGTGAACATCGCGCCGCTCGCGATGTCCCAATCGCGAATCTGCGGATAGTCCGGCGACTCGCCAATGACTTGCGTATTCCAGTTCAAACCGTTCGCCAAAATTTGCGCTCGGTCGCGGACTTCGGGACTGACGGCAACGACATTGGCAACTTCATTTTTAATCGCGAGCGCATCCTTAATCGTCAAGGTTGGCGCGCTGCCCCAACCGCCGCGCATTCCGCCGCTGCTGAAATTGCCGGAGAAAACTGTGACGACATTTTGGCCGAGGCTGGCGACTTTATCTTCCACCTGTTTCGTCGCGCCCGTCGTGATGCTGACCGACGCGATAACCGAGCCGACGCCGATGATGACACCGAGCATCGTGAGCAACGAACGCATTTTGTTCCGGCGCAAGGCGCGTGCGGCAAGTTTGAATGGCGCGAGAAATTTCATGCGAGCTGCACCGCCTCCTGCGCCAGCTTCAAATTCTTCAACTCGTGTTCCGCGTTCAAACGGTCGGCCACTTTTTCGTCCGTCACAATTTTTCCATCGCGCAAAATAATCATCCGCTTGGTGTAACGCGCCACGTCCAGCTCATGCGTGACCATCACGATGGTGATGCCTTGTTCGTTCAACTTCTGGAACACGCCCATGATTTCGATGCTCGTCTGGCTGTCGAGATTCCCGGTCGGCTCGTCGGCGAGCAGGAGTGATGGCTGGTTCACCAGTGCGCGCGCAATCGCGACGCGCTGCTGTTGTCCGCCGGAAAGTTGGTTTGGCTTGTGGTCCGCGCGTTTTGCAAGACCGACCAGTTCCAATGATTTTTGCGCGCGTTCTTTTTGTTCATGCGACGGCACGCGCTGGTGGTTGTAAAGCATCGGCATCTCGACATTTTCCAGCGCGGTCGTGCGCGAAAGCAGGTTAAAACCTTGGAAAACAAAGCCGATTTTGTCGTTACGAATTTTTGCGCGCGCATCGCGATCAAGCGTGGAAACGTCGAGGCCGTCGAGAAAATAATTTCCGCTCGTCGGCCGGTCGAGGCAACCGATCATGTTCATCAACGTGCTTTTGCCGGAGCCGCTGGAACCCATGATGGCGACAAATTCGCCGGGCTGAATGTCGAGCGAGACACCGCGCACGGCGTGGACATCCACTTCACCGGTGCGGTAAATCTTGTGGATATCCGCGAGTTTGATGACAGCGTTCGTTGACACGATAAAATTAGCGGCGCGGGAAGCCGCCACCAAACGGACTCGATGCGGAGTTGGAACCTTGCGCGTCGGTTTGCGCAACGCTAGAGACAACTTTGTCGCCTTCCTTCAAGCCGTCCACAACCTCGGTGAAAATGCCATCAGTGATGCCAGTCTTAATTTGCATCGGCTTTAATTGCGGCGAATTATCGCTGCCCGCGAGCATATAAATTGTGCGCAGACCGCGATTACCTTTGCCTTTACGCGGACCTTTACCGGCAGCAACTTCATTCGTTTGCACCACGCCACCGACCTGATTGGTCAGCACTACGGCGTTGTCCGGCGGACGGAAACGGAGGGCCACGTTGGGGATTTTCAAAGCATCTGTCCGTTGCGCGACGATGACGGAGACATTGGCCGTCATGCCTGGTTTTAATTTGTAATCCGCATTCGTCACGCTGATGACGGTGTCATAGGTGACGACGTTGTTGACGGTGATGGGTGAATTGCGCACCTGCGCCACCTCGCCGTGGAATGTCCGCGTCGGATACGCGTCCACCGTGAAATCCACGCTCTGACCCTCGACCACGCCGCCGATATCAGCTTCGGCGACGTTGGAATCAATCTGCATTTTCGTCAGGTCGTTCGCGATTTGGAAAATCGTCGGCGTATTGAAGCTGGAAGCAACCGTCTGCCCCAATTCAACCGCACGCGAAATCACCACGCCATCCACTGGCGAAACAATTTTGCAGTAGTTCAGATTCACCTGCGCATTGCTCAACGATGCTTGTTTAATTTTCACCGTGGCTTCGGCTGAATGCAGCGAAGCGCGGGCGATGTCGTAATCGGAACCGGAAATCAACTTGTTCGTGAAAAGTTCGCTGCTGCGGTCATATTGCACCTGCTGCAATTCCAGATTGGCGCGGGCATTCGCGAGGTCAGCGCCGGCCTGCTCGACGGCAGCTTGATAGGTTGAAGGATCAATTTCTGCGAGCACCTGACCTTTCGTCACCGGCGAATTATAATCCACATACAACTTGCTGATGCGGCCGGACACCTGACTGCCGACCGTGACGTTCACCACCGGATTCAACGTGCCAGTCGCCGTGACCGTGGCGGTGAGTTCGCCGCGCCCGACCGCGACGGTGTTGAAGGCCAAGGTGTCACTATTGCCGTGGTGGAAATAAAAATACGCACCCACGCCCAGTGCGAGAATAAGCGCGAGCCAAATCCATTTCCACCATCCACCGCTAGTTTTTTCCGGCATAAAATTTATAGGTTAATCCGCCCAAGCAGACCATGGTTGCAACCCACAAGTTACGACAAATTCTGGGCACGTAGCAATTGCAGTTTCCGCCTTTCGTGGTCAGCTTGCGAAATTGGTAAAAACTTTGTAACCACCTTCTAACCGCTGCGTCTGCCTTTACGTAGTCCAATTAAAACAACAAACAAAACAATATTAATTAATATGAAGAAATTGATACTCGCCGCCATTGCGCTTTGCTTTGCTACCGCCATCGTGGTTCAAGCGCAGGATGCCGCTCCCAAAAAACAACACAAGCTGACGGCTGAACAGAAGCAGGTCCAAGCCGACATGCTGGCCAAATACGACACCAACAAAGACGGCAAACTCGACAAGACCGAGAAAGCCGCGATGACGCCGGAAGACAAGGCCACCTGGGCCAAAGCTTTCCCGAAACCGGGCAAAAAGAAAGCCGCCGAAGGCTCCGCCACGGATACTTCGACCAATGCGCCGGCCGTTAAGTAATTCCCATTCTATTTTGTAAACGCAAACGCCCCGCTGGTCCAGCGGGGCGTTTTTATTTTACCCAGAAATTATCCGAGCAACATTTAGAATGGTGGAGGCGGCGGGAATTGAACCCGCAACGGCACATTTCACAGAACCATTGAAAACAAAGAGCAATCAATAGAATCAATGGTATCAAGTGTTTTTCGCATTTTCGTTAAGATGCGGCAAAATGCAACAAAACCCGTTTTGGATGATAGAAAAAGATAGACGAATCACCGGCGGGTTCAGCGACACACTACCCACCCGCGAACACCGGCTGAAAGTTCGCCTCGGTCAAGATGCGAGCGACCTCCGCGCGCTTGTCACCCTGAATCTCGATCTGGCCGTTCTTTACCGTGCCGCCGGTGCCGCAGGCGCGCTGCATCGCCTTTGCTAGTTGTTCCTTTTCCGGTAGGCCGATGCCCACAAAGTTTTTCACCACCGTCACCGTCTTGCCACCGCGCCCAGCTTTAACCCGGAGGATGTCCACGCGCCCGCGATGCTTCTTCGCTGGCGGCGGTGGCGGCGTGATATTCGCTGGCAATGAATCAGTCAAATTTCTGAAATGTCTTTCCGGAGCGGCTAAAGGTCGGGGTCGTCTAACGCATTAACCCTGCCTAGACATTAAGCCATTCATGTTCAGAACACGTCTCTCCATTCTGATTTTCTCATCTCAACTATTAAGTCTTTAAGAAAATCCGGTGGCACAAGTTTCTGAAGTGATATTTGCCCATGAAATCGTGTTCACACATTTACACCGTGAACAACCCAGACCAGACAGCGAACCAGTGTTCATTCCACTGCTTCAGGGAGATTTACAAAGGCGGGAAGAGTTATGATGCTTTTTCAAGTGTAAACGGCGGTTGAAAAGTGCGGCGGGTGGCGCTCGAAAAGTGCTGCACCTTCCGGGCAAAGAAGACTGTTTTTTCAGGGTTTCGTCAAGCTGTTG
>Ga0214164_1000157_pt1 | contig 44943 bp, 47 predicted proteins | sample TroBogepilimnion_13_FD_153003 | JGI IMG/M metagenome (GOLD analysis project Ga0214164, IMG submission 153003) | Freshwater microbial communities from Trout Bog Lake, WI - Practice 03JUN2009 epilimnion v4 | ecosystem: Environmental > Aquatic > Freshwater > Lake > Epilimnion/Euphotic zone ... | reverse complement strand
ATCATCTTCCCAAATATGTATTAATGATATACCTATATTATCACATCTTTTTGTTTTTTCTATATGATAATTTTTATCTTTAAATATTTCAGAATGCCAATATAATCCATTAAATTCTATTGCTATTTTATTATCGGGTAGATATATATCTATTATCATCGGACTTATTATTCTACTTGATGATTCAACATATATACCCATTGACTTAATCCAATTGATAATTTCATCCTCATAAGAAGATCTATTATATTTTTTGATACAAGATCTTGAATGATCCGTATTTAAATAAGTATTAACTCCATATTTTCTAATACATGTTTCTTTTATCCTTTGTTTAACATATTCTATATCTAACTGATGCTCAACTCCATATTTTTCTAAGTAATATTTTTTAGTTTTTATTTTAAATTCATCTGTTTTAAAATAATGATCAGTTCCATATTTTTCTATAATTGTTTTTCTCCATTTATTTTTAACATCTATATTTTGAAATGATGATTTGTATCCATATTTTTCAATGTTTGTCTTTTCTGTTTTTATTTTTATAGATTCTATTTTTGCAATATTATCAACCCCATATTTTTCTATAGTTGTCTTTTTTCTTTTTTCCTTTACATCATTTTCTGATTGTGAACATTTAGCAGAACAGTTTTTTCTATACCCTTCAATCCAATTTCTATTAAATGATGTTTTCTTACCACATTTACATAAAAAATAACTATTCATATCATTTGTCCAATGCCATATCTTTTGAATAAATGGTAAGTCAGGTATATTACTACAATATGATTGTATATCATTATAAATATTAATATAATTTTTTTTTAAATAAGATTCGCGAAGTCTATTTGATTTATTTTGAGTTATATCATTTAATATTTTAATTTTTTCCGTATTCATCGTGCAAATGTTGTTTCAGATATATATTAAATAATGCATTTCCCTTTAAATGAAAAACCCTCTCAAATGAGAGGGTTTTTTTAAGACTAATATATGTATTAGTTAAGGTAACCACCAGCGTCAGTAACGTTGATTTGCATATATTGTTTTTGAGGATACCAACCAACTTCAGCTACAGCATATCTAGAACGTAAAAGCATTCTTGGAGCGAAAGTAGCTTCAGAAATGATGCTAATAGATTGTGCCATTAAATATGGAACAAAGATAACACCAGGTTGATCAGGATTGTTCTTTCTACCGATAACAATTCTGTCGTCGTTATACTTCATGTAAGGATCAACATATATAGTGATATCACCGATTTGACCTACAGGGTATAATTGACCTGATCCGTTTAATTTAGATTTAACTGGGTTAATAGTGTAACCAGCGATATCCATGAAAGCTGCTGCTAAACCTCCGTTTGTAACAGCGAATTGAGCTGGTCCAACACGACCTTCAGTTGCGATGAAGTTAGAAGCGTGTACTAATTTAGTGATTAACTTTCTTTGTACAGCGTGTGTAGTTTCACCACCTGGGCCAGATGCTACGTAGTTTGTGTTTAAATCGAAGATAGAAACACCACTTCTTACAGGAGCAGATTGTTTGTTTAATACACCTAATTCGAAGATTTTAGCTACGATTTGTTTAGAAATTGTTTGAGACAATTCGTTAACAAGGATAGACTCCATTTTTTGAACGATATCCATACCAGTGTTAGCTTTGATATCTTCAATTTCAGTTCTTCTTAATGCTGAAGATACTTCAATACTACCAACTGCAACAGTTTTAGAAGAAATTTTAGGTCCGATTACACCAGCATAAGTGTTGTCATCATCACCTCTTCCCATTGGATATTGACCAGGGAAATTACCAGCAGAAGTCCAGTTAGAAACGAAACCAGGAATATGGTCTTCTAAAGCTGAAATTAATTCAACTTGAGGATTGCTAGCCGTAACACCTACAGTGCTCACATAAATGATTTGAGAAAGCATTGATGCGCTTGGTGTAAATGTGTTTAAAGTTTGGTCGAATGTATAAGGAGCAGTAACCGGAGTTCCACCGTATCCAACTGCGTTAGCTTGTCTGTAAGCCTTAAACATTGGTAAACCATCAATACGAGAGAATCCTAAGAACTCTACGATATTTTGGTGATTGCTTGGGCTAGGATCAGTAGTAGAACCATTGCCACTAGAGCTGATGTTATACCATAATCTACCACCTGATAAGCCACCTACTGTCTGAGTGATACTTGCAGAAGCTAAGTCAGCAGTAATAGCACTAATAACAGCACTTGAGTTATCACTATTCAATTTGAATAATTGTGGTCTGAAATCAGGACCTTGTAAATCATCGTATTGGAAATCGATGTATAACAAGTCGATTTTTGGACCTGGAGAAGGTTTTACAGCAACAAGGTCAAGACCAATTGTTTGAGCTGCAATCTTCATTGCTACTGGTAATAAGTTTTGACCTAAGTCACCAGAACCAACTTGAGTACCTGTAGTGTTTACAGTTTGTCCTGAGTAAGCAGCTGGTTGAGGAGCTACTACGTTACCCATACCTGCGATACCTGCGTTAAGGTATGCGTTTTCATTGATTGAGTGGTACTCAGCATATTCTGACATCCAATCTAATCTTTCTTCGCCTTGAACTCCCATGTTCTCTAATACTGGAGCCCATTTTTTGTAGGCTTTTTGTTTGTCTATTCTAATGTTTGACATTTGAATTTTTTTTGTTTTTTGGTCTTTATAATTTTGTTATAAAGATTAAAGGTTTTTGAATCTTTCCATGATTAAATTAACTTCACTATCAGAAAGTCTATCTTCTTGAATTAAACTTTCGTGTGCAACTAATTTCTTTGTTACAGATTCATTTTTCTTAAGGTTTCTAGTTAACCAGAAATGTTCGATTTTAGATTCGGTATTCAATTCTGGATATAATCTAGCTTGTGATAAGATAGATTTTTTAGAACCCTCGTTTAATTGACTCCAGATTGGCTTAATGTTTTCAGGCATCAATCTGACTAATTTGTCCTCGATTTTTTCATTCTTAACTGAAAGTGCTTCAGTGATAAGTTTTATAACTTCAGAACTTGTAAAATAACTTCTTTCGTTTATATAAAGTTTTACTTGTTCTTGATCTTCATTTGATAATTCGTAAAAACTATCAACTTGAGACTTGTTTAAAAACTTCAAGAAATGCAAATCGCTAGATTCAGAAACTTTACGTTTTTTAGCTTCTTCTATTAGTTTGTCTATTTGTTTTGATAAATCACTGTCTGACTTACCATCAAAATTTTCTTCCATTTTTTCGTCTTCCTCATGCCCTTCTTCTTCTTCTTCGTGACTTTCATGATCTTCATGTCCTTCATGTCCTTCATGACCCTCATGTCCCTCATGTCCCTCATGTCCTTCTTCTTCTTCTTCGTGATCATTCCACCCTTCTTCTTCTTCTTCTTCAAATTCTGGTAACATTTCAAAACCAGCGTCTTTTAAACTTGGTAATGATTCACCATTGTTTTCAAATAATTTACCGCCATTTAATTTTTCAGAAATCATACCTGCATAAGAAACAGTTTTATCTAAATTCTCAGCAATGTATTCTGCATAAGCGATATTATCATCTAAATGTTCAGCGATGTATTCAGAGTAGGCGATGTTACCTTCTACATGTTCTGCTAAATATTCAGAATAAGCAATTGTGTTATCTAAATTTTCTGCGATATATTCAGAGTAAGAAATATTCTTATCTAAATTCTCAGCGATATATTCAGAGTAAGCAATGTTTTTGTCTAAGTTTTCAGCGATATATTCAGAGTAAGCAATGTTTTTGTCTAAGTTCTCAGCGATATATTCAGAGTAAGAAATATTCTTATCTAAATTCTCAGCGATATATTCAGAGTAAACAATGTTTTTGTCTAAGTTTTCAGCGATATATTCAGAGTAAGAAATATTCTTATCTAAATTTTCTGCTACATACTCAGAATAATTGATAGCTTTTTCTAAGTTTTCTGCTAAGTAGTCATTGTGACTAACTAATTTGTCAGTTGTTGATTTTAATGATTTGTTTTCATTAACAACAATTTGTACCTTCTCAGCTAAGTAATCTAAGTACTTAACTACTTGGTCGTTAGTTTTTTGTAACTCTTCGTAGTATTCTAAGAGTTGTTCTAGCTTTTTCGGATTTAAGTTACCAGATTTTAATGCAGTTCTAACTTCTTTCTTAGTAGATGATATCTCATTGATGATATACTTAGAATAGTCGGTTAACTGATTTTTGGTAACAAATTGATCTTTGTTCATGTTGAATAAATCGTTAATTTTTGACTCATCGGACATTTCATATATCCTAAAGTTGGTGTTATTTGAATAGTTTAATGACTCATTGATTGAGCTTAATTTAGCTGATGCGAAACCCGGATCAGCAACTATATCATAAGTAAATAATTTTTTTAATGTTACAGTTCCATCAGCTTCTGTAATACCAGCAGCTCTTGATGAAACAAAAACTGGACAACCATCATCAACTAAAGCTTTTGCTTCTTTACCCCAATAGGTATTTAATAGTTTGATTTTACCATCAACTCTATTATGTTCTTTGACATAATTTACACTTCTGATAAGGTGAGAAGCTCTTGAAAGTGATGTGTCAAAAACATCAGGGTGGTCGAACTCACCATAAACTACACCCATAGTACTGATTCTTTCATTAAGTTCATCTAAGCATGGAATGAATTTGTCAGCTGTGTATATTCTTTCATTACGGTTTTTAACACCGAATTCAGTGAATATACCACCTAAAACATAATCTTTCTTGCCTGTTTGAGTGCTTTCATATAGACTTAAAGGACTTGTATTGTTTTCAACAATTAGTACTGGTTTCATTAATTAATTAATTATTTTGTATCAATATATATAACCTTGAAAAACCTAAAAAAATAAAGGGTGGATTTTTTATAGATAGACGAAAAACTTTGTGAATTTTGACTTCTATAATGATCATGGAAAATTTTATTAAGCTTGAAATTTTTACAGAAATCCAAGATTTTGATAAATTATTTATCAATTTTAAGAATAATAAATTTCATCATAGAGAAAAAGCTATTTGTGAGTTATTAGATGAAAAATTTGAAGAAAAATCAAATTTTTTACCAGTTATTGGTGAGCCATATACAAATAGTTATATGTGTCAAATTGATTTATCAAGAGTATCACATGTTATTTCACAAATTTTTTCTATAAATAATAAGTATTATGGGTTTATTAAAATTCTTGAAACAACAGAAGGTAAAAAATTAAAAGACCTTGAAGATTATTTAGTTTTAAAACCCGTATTTTGTGGTGGTGAGATAAACACATTTAATATAGATATTGATAGAGGACCAATTTATAAAAGAATACTAAATAGAAAATGATTATAACAAGAGAGATATCAATAAAAATTAATGAGACCAATTATTCCTATTATGAAGAATTGGGTTATAATGTTACTATTGGTGAGAAATTATTAATACCAATTGAATTACTATCAACAGGTAGTCATCAAAAAATTACCTGTCAGTGCGATGGGTGTGGTAATACCAAAGATGTTATATTCAAAAACTATGTTAAATATGGTAATAAGTGGGGAGAATACTATTGTCGAAAATGCTCCGAATCTAAAAGAAAAAGGTCATTGAATATTAATCATGGAGTTGATTATCCAATTCAGAATAAAGAGATTAAAAAAAGAATACAACGAACCATGATAGAAAAATGGGGAGTTGATAATCCATCAAAATCTCAAGAATTAATTAGTAAAAAATATAAAAATTAGAATTCAAATTCTCCACCACCTTCTGCTCCAGCTTCAGGTGATCCTCCTTCAGGTGCTGGTGGTACTCCACCTTCAGGTGCTAATCCGCCTCCTTCAGGTGCTGATCCGCCTTCAGGTGCAAATTCTCCACCCTCACCAGCGGCAGATGTACCAGCTCCCATTCCTTTAGCTTTAATCCAATAAGCTTTATTTTCTTCTTTTTCTTCTGGAGTCAACTTCATTACTTTATCAATTAAATATTCAATATGAAAATATGGTTGACCATCCGCAGTTTGAATTCCTAAAAGTGTTGATAATATAGAAGATCTTTTTTCCATATTAGCTAATTTTTTCCATTCTTCAAATATTTGATTAGAATTAAAGTTGATATCTACCTGATTTAAAAATATTTCATCATCTTTTAATTCAGGAAACTCCATACACATTTGTAATTTCAAAGGTTTTACAATCAATTCTTTGAAATTAGATCTTAATCTATTGATGAAATTTGAGAATTTTACCTCATCTCTAGTCATTTCTGACGCATCTTGAAATACATTTCCACCACCATTTTCTTTTTCAAATCTTGAAAAAGGTATTTTAGTAGCTCTTTTTAGAGAGTTAAAAAACCAAGTCAACATATCACTTTCATTCAAATTATGACCTTCAGGAGAAACTAATTCCATATTTGGAGTTCCAGCATCACCTTCAGGGAACCATATTTGCTTGTTATAAGGTAAATGTTTAGAGCCGCTAATAGTTAGAGTCCCTAGGCTATCATCCCATTCAACTTCTTCAGAATAATCAGCAATTAATTGTCCAATTTGTTCTTCTGCTCTTTGTCTTGGTAAACCTTTAATAGGTATAGTAAATTTTTGATAAACAGTTGCATTAATAACATTGAACATAATTCTTGTTTGTTCAATAATTTTTAACTGATTATATGGTTTAATAAGTCCTTCTACATAAGAAGTCTCTGAATAGTCATGTTGAGTAGAATAAGATATGAAAACTATTTGAGAGTCAAGAAAAATTCTTCTTAACTGAGGATCTTCTGGATATTGAATCCATAAGTTACCGATTGTAGGTTCATAAGCAGGAACAAGTGTTTCTGGTCTTAATCTATTAAAATAAATAATATTTTTCTTTTTATCATCCCAAACTATTTCCAAAGCTACATAACCATCAATCAAGAAATCTTTTATCATATTCCAAGCAGTGATACCATCTGAAAATCCATATTTATTATAAATTTTCTCAAAATATTCCTGACATTTATCTTTGATATCTTGTGAATAATCATTGGTTAAAGATTTGATAAAGCAAAAATCTCTATCATCATTATATACAATAGATTCATCTGCTACAGTAGAAACGAAATCTCTAATTTCATCTTTGATTGAATATTCTCTTAAAATTCTTCTTTTATCAGAATAAGCTCTATCTAAATAAGGAATAGATTTTTTATTTAAAACTTGTGCAACCGCCCTTTGTGAGAAAAAGTCATACATTGAGTTTGACTTAATAGAATAAGGGTCTTCATTCATACCAACACCTACAGTATTTCTGATGATCATGTCATCATATTTCATACCCCAAGAGCTAAGACCTCTCAATAATCTATTGAATAAACCTTTGTTCTCTACCGCAGATTGTATATTGGTTGTTTGTTGGTTAAGTGGATTATAGCTAGGCATTTAAGCAAAATATTTTTTCATATATATTAAATTTAGCATATTGAGTTATACTATAATATATTAAATAAGTTTATCCACCATATTTATCTATACTTTTTTGAATTCTGGCTATGTGGTTTTTTAATAGTGTATAATTATCTAAAATATCATCAGAAGCTGTATAGAAATCTTTAATTAAAGCAGATGACATTTCTCTGTGACGTTCAGCTTTATCATCTATCTTAGCACTCCAAATACTGTATAATTTATTTGGATCATATTTATTAACTGGATGTTGAGAATATAAAAATCTTGGAACTAAATTCATACTTATCTTATGTACATACTTAACCTGGGCTAGATTATATTCGACTATAGCATATTCAAATCCATATTTCAACAATTCTTTATAAACACCCTGATAGGTCACAGGGAGTAATATATCTTTTTCAAAGTTATCTTCGGTCATAAATTTATCAAAAATAGTTGATCTTATTTCAAGTGGTATGAAGTTGAAGTTAACTCCATATACAATTATTAGATTATCAAATTTCTTAAAATCAACGGTGAATACCGGGGAGTATCTCATCCAATTGGAATCATCTAAATAAAAAAAAAAGTAAAATCCACCAACTTGTATTTTACCTATTGGAATACTCATTACATTCTTATCAGACTTGGAATATGCTTCTTGGAAGAATATTGAATTTGCTTTGAAATTTTCAGCAATTCCATCACCATGCACTAGGTTACTTAACTTAATTCTTTCTATTAATTCTCCCATATACTATCTAAAATTTTATCTATACTATTAATATCATAGTATGGTATTCTCACTAAATTTATATTATTATCTAGGCAATATTGATTCTTAATCTGATCTCTTTTTTTGATATCATTAAGTTGATCATCACCACCAAAAAAATTAATAGATTCAAAATGTTGTTTACCATCAAATTCAATACAAGTATTTAAATTTGGTATGTAGAAGTCAAATAATAAGTTATTTACATTTGAGCATCTTTCAAATTTTTTTTCCTTCTCAAATAATATTCCCCTCTTTGATAAATAATTTAAGATCATATTTTCTCCTTTACTACTTGAACAAGAGGGACATCCACGACCACTTAGGTGCGTATTTGGTTGTTGCAGGAAATCTCCGTGTTTTTTACATTTTATTACGACCTTTATTTTATCGGATTTATAACTCACTAATGAATAATCATATTTATCCTTATGTATTATATTTGATTTATTAATGAATATCGATTCGTTAATCTTGGCCTTTTTTAGAATCGAACATTTTTTACATCCTCTAGATAAATGATTGATTGGAGTTTGTTTGAATACTCCATGATCAGGGCAAATAATTTTTATTTTTTTAGCCCTATTTTCATAGTTAACCAATGAATAATCATATTTTCTATCAAATTTAAGATTTGACTTTTCGATAAATTCATGTCCCCTTCTTTGATATGATGATACAATATTTCTTGAGCATTTTTTACATGGATGTCCATTTAAATGATTCTGTGGAGTTTGTTCAAATATTCCATGATCAGGACAAATAATCTTAACCTTTGACATGCAATTTTGGTAATGTACCAATGAGTAATCATATCTATTATTATATAATTTTGAGGATCTACTAATGAATTCGTCTATTGATAATCTAATTGGCATAAAGTATATATTAAAAATTGATCTGCCCTCGTAATGAAGTAATCCCAGAGGACCTTCATTATTTATATATATTAAAAACAGATTATCATATGATAAATAACGTACCAAATAATAAAAAATACCATCAAGGATTGTTCACTCCAATAAATAAAGATAAGATAATTAAATTAAATTCAATCGGTGGACTCTATTATAGGAGTTCATTGGAAAAGAAGATAATGATTTGGTTAGATAGTAATGATAATATTTTAAAATGGTCAGCCGAGAGTCTTAATATACCTTACCAAAAAACTGAATATAATGAAGTTACCAAAAGCTTAGAAACAACAACTCATACCTATTATCCTGATTTTTACTATGAGTTAAAAAGATCTGATGGTTCTATATCAAGGGTTGTTGCTGAAGTAAAACCTTCTAATGAAACTGTTGAACCAAAATTACCCCAAAATGCAACAGCTAAACAATTAAAGAATTTCAAATATAGCCTGATTATGTGGAATAAGAATTTATCAAAGTGGAAATATATGATAGAATATTGTCAGAGAAAAGGATTTGAATTCATTATTATCACAGAACAACACTTATCAAAAGGTTGATTTAAAAAACATATATCCCAAAATTAAGATACATGAAACACTACATATTACGTCATAGATATCAGTAACCCTTTTACTTTTGAATAAAACGATAAAAAATTTTATCGCAGAAATTAATAAAATAGATAAAAAAGCCATTGAATGGGCAGAAAATAATCCAACTAATACCCAGATAAAATAAAAAATCTTTGTTATATAAAAAATATAATCTGTAAAAGTGGTCTTGTCTATTTTTCTTTCATTGAATCTTACATAAAGTCTATCTTTATATTTTATATGGTAAAATTCTGACCAAATAAAAAATAAAGACATTATATGAAACATTTTATGTAAAAAACTAATCAACATCTACAATAATATTTTTTAATTTAATTAAATTACTTAATTGAAATTGAGCCAATCTTAAAGTTTTTTCAGATGATACAATATTATATATCTCGTCTTCAACCTTCACTTCTATTGGATTCCCAACAATTCTTTCATACTCATTTGGGATATTGTTAATATCTCTATCATTATAAACCTCTTTTATATATCTTTTGTGTGATTGTTTATCTATATGTAAAGAAGCTCCATCGGGTCTAATTCCCCATCCTCTTTCTGATTCTTCCCAAAATTGCATTAAAATAGTCCTCATAAATTATATTTTATAATTTTATTTTAAAAAATATTTAAAGTTTAAATTTAAAATCCACCATACTGTGTGCCTATTTGAGCAAATACTTCGTAATCTGCTAATTCAAAGTAAACATACATCATTTCTTGATAATTCTCAACATCTTGTGCAAAAACAACATTTAGGTTATAATTCATACTATCTAACTCTGTAATATATTGTGAGATTTGTGCTCTAATTTGATTTTCAACAATTTTGGAATCAACTCTAGTTTCATATAATAACTCCTCAAGGTTGCATCCGAAATTTGGATCACCTAAGAGTTCACCTTGGTTGGTAAATAATATCATTTCATATTTTTGAATAATAACATGTATGACATCATCTTGCACAAGTACTCCATCTTTATACATAGGATGCCCTTTGTATCTAATATAAAAGTCCCTAAAATCGTAAGTTTGTGCCATAATTGCAATATATATTAAAATTTTACAGCACAGATATAGTTAAAAATAAAAATGAAGGATTAAAACAAGTCTCTTAATCTTCCTATTACCGTCATACCAACAATAATAGGGTCAGTTGCAGTTTCCAATAATCTAGTATTTTCAGCTAAAATATAATTAACTTGAAATAATTTATCGATGTTTTCTCTTTTCTCAGCAAAACTCCATTGGATAAAACTTCTTCCAAATAAAGACATCATTTCATCAATTTTTTCTGGACCAAAGTTATCCATTAAAAAGTGATAAATATCTTCATAGGTTTTTGATTTATCATATACAATTGAATATAAATCATTTCTTAATTTAAGATTAACAACTGATGCAGCAACAATAGTCTCACCAGTCTCCTTAAAGTGTTGGATTTCATTCATAATAGAACGAAAATCTGGAAAGTTTTTATTGATAATCTTAATTAGGTCTTCTTTTTTTAGTGAAATGTTTTCTTTAGGTGCAATAACATCCATAATCCTTTTGTAAATAGATGTTTTAAGAAATTTTTCTTCTTCAGCACTAACACAATCAAAATTTACTTGCATTAATCTGGATTTAATACCATCAGAAATTTTATTGATATGATTGGTATTAAATATAAATCTCACATTTTTAGCGGAATATTCTTCAATATAGGCTTTTAGTGCATCTTGATATTGGGTAGAAGTTCTTTCAAACTCATCTAAAAAAACATATTTGATAGGATCCATCTCAACTTCAGTATCTAAGTCTAATCCCATATAAACTTTAGAACAGAAGTCATCAATCTTAGTTCTAAGAACATCTATTGATGTATAAAATGATGAATTTATTTCAAGAAAAGCTTTATTTTTAGAATATTTGCCTATTAAAATTCTAGCAAGTGTGGTTTTGCCGGTGCCGTAATGTCCATAAAGAATGACATTTTGTTTAATCCCAGATTCAAATATTTTTCTAATTCTTGGAAGAAGAATGATATTTTCTAAATTTTTTGGTCTCCACTTTTCACTAAGTAAAAGTTCTTTCATATGTCAATTTAATATAATTATTATGGACACAAGTTGAAAAGTTCAATTAAAAGAATTTAAATTTCTTTATTCTATTTAAGAAAGTAGATTTTAGTTCAGGTAGAAATTTTGGATCTCTTATTGTAAAATAGATGTGTATATGACTAATTTTTACATTTTCATCATCGTTAATTTCCTGAAAATTCTCTTCATATGAAGTAAAATTGTATCCGTACTCATTCATTCTCTTAACACCATCAATATACTTCATTTCCGATCCTTTAAAAAATGGTAATATTATCATTATCACATAGATATTCATACATAGAAACAATTGATTCCAGTTTCGATCTAACTGACGATTCGACATTTTCAAAATACTTTAGATACTTCATAGATTATATATTAAAATGAGAAGGATATAAAATTAATATATAATTAATGATTAAGTATGATACCAATAAATTTATAGAAAAGTCCAAATTAAAACACGGAGATAAATATGACTATTCACTGGTTGATTACAAAAATGACAGAACAAAAGTTTTGATCAATTGTCCACACCATGGTGAATTCTCACAGATTCCCAACTCCCATTATGTATCTGGATGTCCAAATTGCGGACTATTGAAAAGATCAGAAAGTAGGAAGAACAATATCAATGATATAATTTCGAAATTTAGGAAAATACATTCCGATAGATATGACTATTCCAAAGTGGAATATGTTAAAATGAGAAATAAGGTTCTCATAAGGTGTAAAAAACATGATTTTGAATTTTATCAATCACCAATGAAGCACTTGGATTCCAAAACTGGTGGGTGTATTAAATGTAATAGTATAGGTAAGGGATCCTCAACGAGAGAATCTTTCATCGAAAAAGCTAATTTAGTACATCAGGATAAATATGAATATGATCTGACTGATTATAAAAAGTCCAATAAAAAAATTAAAATAAATTGTTCTAAGCATGGGGTATTCGAGATGACACCAAATTCACATCTAAATGGTAGGGGGTGTGGGATATGTAATAGAAATGGTGGAATAATTGAAAATATATGGTTAAATGAATTTAATATAGATAAAGATTACAGACAATATAAAATAGGAAATGTATTTGTTGATGGTATAGACTTGAAAAATAAAATTATATATGAATTTTATGGAGATTTTTGGCATGGAAATCCGAATATATATAATCAAGATGATGTTAATAATGTAAATGGGAAAAAGTTTGGATATCTATACAAAAAAACTATCGATAGAGAAGAATGTCTTAAACTATTGGGTTATAAAATAGTTTCTATTTGGGAATCGGATTATAAAAATAATTTAAGGTTATGATAGGTGATCGTTACAACTTCGAAGATTGCTTTTTTCGCGATTTAACCGTTTGTGTATTAGATACAATTGAGGGAGAGGTTTTCTGGACGAATCGTTTTTCCTCTGGTGACAGAGAAGTTAGGGTACCATTTTATTACTCCATGACAGGTGATGAAAGATTTTTACTAGACAGCTTCACTGATGATGTAGTTTCTGATAACAGATATGTTGAGTTAAATACTGATATTATACCGAGAGGTCATCTAACTATGACTGGATTTAATATCAAATCAGATGAATTTGCTAATCCGAATGTTTGGTTAAGAATGGTAGTTGAAAATGAAACAGAAATTAAAAAAGTTTTAGCAAAAATTAGAGCAGTTCCTATTTCAGTTAAATATGACTTAGTGGTTTTGGTAAATTCTGAAATCGACTCATTTAAATGTAGTCAAGCAATTATTAATACCTTGTGGCTTTATAGGTTTATGTATTTTGAGCACAATTTCATGAATATAGATGCTGTTCTATTGATGCCTGATGATCAACAAGTTGATATATCAAGAGAAAAAAATATGACCAGTGATAATGCTATCAAGTTAACCGTTTCTTTTGAAGTTCATACTTATTATCCGGCATTTAGAAATGATAATGGCAATGACATAGTTAATCCTAAAAGAACTAAATGGTACTTGCATTTACGTGAAGCAAAAAGCAATGGAAAGCCATCAAAATGGAATAATAATGATTCACAGCAGTTAGATAAACAAAGTGAAAAAAATAAGTTTCAGGAATAAATATATATAGTAATGTCTATTAATAAAAAATGGGAAAAATTCATTTTTATTTTATTATATATAGATTATATAAAATAAAAAACAATATTTATTATGAAGAATATTAAATTAGAACTATTTAATTTCAGAAAAAATTCAAGTATGGATCAAGAAGAAGTTTCAATGATAGTTGAATCCTATATTGGATTATGCAATGAATTATCTGAGAAGCAAGTTATTAACGCTCTTAATGAAAGATTAAGAACTTATACTTTTGATAAAAGTGTTAAATCACTTCTTGAATCACTTAATACTGATATGAGAGAGTATCAGCTTTTATATGAATTAAAACATTTATATAATGTTTTGAATAGCAAAAATCAAGGAGAATTATATAGACAACCTATTAATGTCCTTTTACAAACTATCAATTTAGAGAATGATCAAGATAGATTGTCAAAAGTTCTTAATGAATTAGCTATTTATGATTGGGTTCCTGAAATTAAATTATTCGTTCATAATTTAACAAAATCTCCAGAACAAAAAGCAAATTTACTATCAGGTGGTAAAGGTGAGTCCGTTTTCACTGTTGTTGAACAAGTTGAAGATGGATATCTTTGTTTAGTAAAGGAATCATGGTTCTTATTATCTGAGAATAATGTTGAAAAAACTCTTTTAGAGACTCATGTTAAAGACAATAATAAATTAAGAGTTTTAAGAACTTTGGAAACTGCTATGAAATATGCAGATATTACTGAAGATAGAGTTAATTTCAGAATTTCTGAAAACTTAACAGTTGGTTTATCTGTTTCTAAAAAAGGAATTATCTTCATCAATGATGATGAAATGAATAAAGAAACAACTTTAGAAAATTTATTCAGTTCTCCTATCATTCCTATTGTTAATAAAAATTTCTATCCTGTTTTATTAGAAACTTCAAATAATTTAGATAAATTTGTTGAATTAGATGTTGTTAAGAGAGTTTCTAACTTAGTTAATCCTTATTTAGAAGCATTTGCATTTAATTATAAAAATGCTACTTATCTTTATAGATGTGATGAAAGATATGGTAATTCATTCTTCAAATACGAATCAGCTATTGAATTAGTAAACGAGGTTAGAAATGAATTAAATTACGATTTGACATATTTTTATGAAAATAAATTAAGTAAAGAATTAGTAAGTAAAAAGAAATTAGAAGATAAAGAAAGAGAAATTTCATTAAAATTAGAAGATGTTAAATTTAACATCAGTAAAGTAAAAACTTCAATTAAATACATAGGAGAATCTAATGTTTTAAATGTTGCTTTAGAAAATCTAGAAAAGAGAAGAAAATCATTAGAAGTAGATTTACAATCAGTTAAAGAATTACAATATAAAGAAAGAGAAAGAGCTTAATTTAATATAATAATTAGAAAAACTTAAAAAACCTTAACAATGTTAAGGTTTTTTTTATTAAAGGGAGTTGCCACATTTTAATATATATAATATGTTAAAAAATAATTTTATTAAAATTCCAACTAAAGGGTGTAGAAAGTTACCATATTTTAAATCACTTGGATATGATATAACTGGTGAGTTTATTGATGTGAATATTAATCATTTAAATACTGGATCAAGGCAACTAATAAACGTAATATGTGACTATTGTAATAAAGAGGTGGAAATTACTTATAGAGAATATTATAGAAATATTTCAGTTGGTAATAAATATGCCTGTTCAAAAATTTGTGGATCTGATAAGGCTAAAGAGACAAATATTAAAAATATTGGTGTTATTAGTCATATGCAACTAAAGGAGACTCAAGAAAAGACTAAATTAACAAATTTAGAAAAATATGGAGTTGAATTTTTACAACAATCCGAGATATTTAAGGAAAAATCAAAACAAACGTTATTAAAGAAATATAGAGTTGAGCATATATCAAAATCAGAAGAAATAAGATTAAAAACATCAAAAATATCAAGTGATGTTAATTATATAAATTATATAAAGGATAATACATCTCTTTTTAAATGTGATAATAATTTTGATCACACATTTGAAATAAAAAATGATAATTATTATACTAGAAAAAAATCAAATATTCCAATATGTACAATTTGTAACCCAATAGGAGATTCATCATCTATTAAAGAATCAGAATTTTATAAATTTATAAAATCTATCTATAGTAAAGATATTATAAGAAACTTTAAAGATAAACTTGAAATTGATATATATCTTCCAGATATAAAATTGGGATTTGAATTCAATGGGTTATACTGGCATTCAGAAGAATATTTGGATAAAAATTATCATAAGATGAAATCAGAGTTTTTTAAAGCAAAGGGAATTAGAATTATCCATATTTGGGAGGATGATTGGTTAAATAAAAGTGAAATATTAAAAAGTCAAATAAGTAATTTACTAGGAGTCACAGATAATCGTATTTATGGAAGAAAATGTCATGTATCTGAAGTAGATAATAAAATTTCTAAAGAATTTTTAAATAAAAATCATATCCAAGGATATGTATCTAATAAATATTCTATTGGATTATTCTATAATGGTGAACTTGTTAGTTTAATGACGTTTGATAAATCAGAAGGTAGATTTAAAATGAGTAAAAATGGATGGAATTTATCTAGGTTTTGCTCTTTGATAAATTATAGTGTAATTGGTGGATTTTCCAAATTATTAAAATTTTTTATATCCAAAAAAAATCCTGATAGAATAATAACATATGCTGACATTTCCTGGTCTTGTGGTGATATATATTTAAAAAATAATTTTAAGATATCATCTATAATAAAGCCGGATTATAAATATAATGTAAAGGGATTAAGAAGAAATAAACAGGGATTTCAAAAAAAGAGTCTAAAAAAAATGGGATTTGATATATCAAAATCGGAATCGGAAATAATGAGTGAAAATAATATTTATAAAATATGGGATTGTGGTAAAATAAAATTTGAAATAAATAGTTAGTAAATGAAGTTAGAAATAAACTATGATAAATTTAATGATATTGAATCAATACTGAAAACAATCATATAAAAGTAATATATACTAAAAATAAGAGGTTGTCTCTATAAAAAATAATAAAAAGCCTATCTATTTGCATAACAGGGATTTATTTAGCGAGATAGTTGTCTCGAAGTCCCAAGGAAAATTGACCAATAAAGCTAAATTAATGTTAGAAATTTTAGCTAAACGAACCATTAAAAAAATGAGATATTGGAGTAATGATGATAAAATGGATTGCTATCAAAGCGGTCTATTAGATATGTTCGGTAACTGGTATAACTTCAATGAGGAGAAGTCAGATAATCCGTTCGCATACTTTACTGAAGTGTTCAAAAGAGGGCTTGCGAAAGGATTTAATGAGATTTATAAGAAAAAAGGAGATAATGAAAATCTCATTAAAGTAATAAGTATAGAGTCTTCTAATGATGGGCAGGGGTTACATTCGTTATAAAGTAAAATTCGATAATTCGTTTGATATCATAAAACTTATTTATAACTATAATATATAATATTATGGATAGACTAGAATTAGAGATACTGGACAAAATCTTATGGGCTGAAAGATGTGTTAAAAAACACATATTATTATATAATAACATTATTGATTTTAATATCAATAATCCTGATATTCCATTCAAAGTTAAAATTTATAATTACTATAATAATATAGTATCAATACCAATATGTAAAATTTGTACAAATCAAGTTAAATTTTACAATGGTTGTTATTCTGTTTATTGTAGTAATAAGTGTTCAAATGATGATCCAGATTTTAAAAAAATTAGAGAGGAATCTATGATTAAAAAATATGGAGTAAAAAGTTTAATAGGAAATAAAGAAGTTAGAGACAAAATAAAGGCAACAAATTTAGAAAAATGGGGATTTGATATTGCATCAAAATCAGAATTAGTTAAAAATAAAGTATCCAATTCAAAAAGGAATATATCAGCTGATCAAAAAAATGAAATAAATAAAAAAAGACAAAATTCGACTTTACAAAAGTATGGAGTTGATAATGTATCAAAGTCTGATGATATAAAATCAAAAACAATTGAATCAAATCTCAACAAATGGGGTTATCAATTTCCAATAATGAGCAAGGAAATATTAGAAAAAAGAAAAAATAATTATTTAGAAAAAACTGGTAAGGAACATCATTTTCAATTTGAAGATATTTTGAAAAATATGCAAGTTTCTAGAAAGAAAAAAATGACAGAAAAATATCTACTTAAATTAAGTAATCTAAATTTGGATGTCAAAAGTTATAATGATGGAAATGTTGACATTATATGTAAGAATTGTAATTCAGAGTATAATATATTAATATATGTTTTATATCAAAGAGTTAGTACTAATAGAACTATATGCATCAATTGTAATCCATTATACAATAAAACATCATCATATCAGTCTGAAATATTAAGCCTTTTAGAAGAAAATAATATCGAATATATTAAAAATGATAGAACTATTTTAGATGGGAAGGAAATTGACATATATATGCCAAATTTAAATTTGGCGATAGAATTCAATGGATTATATTGGCATAGTGAGCTTTATAAAAAAAGATATTATCATTTAGATAAAACTAAATTTTGTGAAGAAAAGGGAATAAATTTAATTCATATTTGGGAGGATGATTGGAGAAATAAATCAGATATAATTAAATCTATTTTATTAAATAGAATTGGTATTATAAGTAATAGAATATATGCCAGAAATTGCCAAATTAGAGAAGTTTCTTCTGATGTTTCAAGAGTTTTTCTAGATAATAATCACATTCAAGGATTTTCTGCATCATCACTAAAATTAGGATTATATTATAACAATGAGTTAGTTAGTTTAATGACGTTTGGATATAGATTTACGAATTCAAAGAAAGAATATGAACTAATTAGATTTTGTAATAAGATTGGATTTTCAGTCATTGGAGCTAGTTCAAAATTATTCAAATATTTTTTGAATAATTTTGATTTTAATAGAGTTATATCCTATTCGGATATATCTATGTTCACTGGTGGTATGTACGAGAAGTTAAATTTTAAGTATATCTCTACATCAGAACCCAATTATTTCTGGATAGTTAATGGTGTCAGAAGACATAGGTTTAATTATAATAAGAAAAAGTTAATTAAAGATGGATTTGATGGTGCTAAAACCGAGGTAGAAATAATGCATGAAAGAGGATATTATAGAATATGGGGGTGTGGTCAAAAAAGATGGGTGTATGAAAAAATGTAAAGTGGTTCATCATAAGAAGGAACCATATGATATATTAATCGATCGAACAAGTAAGTGGGGTTGCCCCTTTTCATATAAAAAGGGAACCAGAGCCCAATTCATATTATCAACAAGGAAAGAGTGTATTGAAGCTTATAGAGAATGGATCACAAATGGTGATGGTAAATATCTATTAAATGACTTGCATGAATTAAAAGGTAAAACCCTTGGATGTTGGTGTAAGCCAAAGACTTGTCATGGTGATGTATTGGTGGAATTGGTAAATAATTTAGATAAACCTAAAATTGGATTTGATATTTAAACAGAAGATATTCTTTTTAAGGATATATTATAATATTCTAATTCCTTTTCTATTCCTACAATGGTAGAATGCTATCCCATTTACACCTTGTTGTGCCATATGGTAAATCTGCACATATCATATCAACGCTTTTGTCTGATATTTTTGGCAGTATATTAAAGCAATCATCATTATATAAATCCATCTTATTGTTCATAAGTAAAAATTTGATTTGGATTTATAGTAGCTTTTTTTCGTTTGTTTACTTATAATTTATTTAATAGGGCAGTATGTTGCTGTGTAGATATAATTATGATTTTGTTTTATAGATACACCAAGTGATTTAGCTGTTGTCTCAATGTCTGTGTAGCATTCCAGAAAACTGCCACCTACCATAGTAACTTCACTTCCTTTTAATTTAACAAATAATTCATATAATTTCTTCGGGGTGTGATACCAAACATGCCGATTTCCTATATAAACAATAATAGTTCCTTCAGTTGTTGGAAAATAATTTCCTCTTCTCAATAAGCCCTTATCTTCTTTATATTTAACATCTTTATATGTTTCTTTATCTAATATTTTTTTATAAAAATCAACATCAACATCATATTGGTACCTCTTCTCTATCAAATCCTGTTCCCCGAAATTATATAAATCAGCATTTGGTATATCTGGCTTTTTATCATATAAATAATCTTTATCTACATTTGTTCCTTGATAGTGATTATCCCATATTTGATAAACATAAGTATATTTCTGAGCATATTCTTTTAGCTTTTGAACATAATTATCAGTAAAGAATTTTTTAAATGCTGGTTGCACATCTACTATAATTAAATTGGATTCATTATTAGAAGATTCATTTATATTTTTTGGAGCAACAGTAATTGTTTGTTTCCAAATTGGATCTGATACATAAGCAACTCTATTTGTACCATGTACAGGTATTTCTTTAGAGTTATATCCATTGCCAAATTTAGAAATTTGATTATAATACACATCATAGTATGGATCCATTCTCTTTAAAGCAACAGATATTGTCTTTTCAACATATACTTGGTCATAAATATCATAGAAAATACAAATTTTATATCCTGGTATTCTCTTTTTAACTGATAAATCTCTTAGTTTTCTACGACCTTGGCCACTATCGGATTTATTAACTAAATGACGTGTTACTTCTACTTTAATAGGTAACTCGTCATCTTTATGGTCACTTAATTCTAAAAAATAATCTTCAACTTCTTCAATATCCTCAGATTCTTTAGATTCTCTTACTTTTTCACCCGGTCTTAATACTTGTTTATATCTAAAATCGTGTAAGTTATCTTGAATAATTATTATAACCTCACAGAAATATTTACCCGAATTGATTATTGTTTTAAGTACAAAAAATATATTTATATTCCAATGATTATAGAATCTTTTAAAATATTGAATGAGTATTTGTTTCGCATAATTTTCATAGTCAAAAGAATAATTTCTAACCATGTATGGATGTTTTAACTCCATACTCATTATAATAGAATCCGCATCAGGATTAATATTATCTCTATTATAAAGATTATGAATAGACATGAATTTAGTTCTCCAACTTGACCATAAAGAATTCGTGACTTTATTTTCATCATAGAATTCAATTTTAATATCACCACTATCTACTTTATCAATGAAATGTGTTAATATATCATCTTTATATAATTCGGAAAATGGGTGTTTATTTTCTATATTATAAATAATTGGATCATTAAATGCATCAAATATCTTTAGATACTTCATATATGTATATATTAAAATTATATTTTATTTAAATGACAAATTAAATAGATTTAATCTCTAAGTGCCAAACCAGCTAACATATCTGTTGGAGTAATTAGACCAAAACTATAAGTACCCGACTATATCCATATTATATATATTAAAAATAATATATAACCTAATGAAATATTTAAAAACATTTGAAGGCTTCTTTGGAGATGGATATGAAACCACTTATTTGGCCCCTCGTTTTCCGATACCTGCCGTCGATAAAGATTTTATTAAACCTAAAATTGTTGAAGGAAAATTACTAGATAAACAAAGAATTAATAATAGATATTATTTAGTCTTAGAAATTGATGGTGATCCAGAAACTATTGAAGTTGAAGTAAAAGACTTTATAAATAATGAAATTGGTGATGATATACAAATAAAAAACCCACTTAGTTAAGTGGGTTTTTTTAATTTATTTAATAATTAAATAGGTAATTCAGTTTCTTCTTCACCTTCTTTCTTTTCCTCTTCACCTTGAGCTACTTCTTCTTCACCTTCTTCTTTCTTTTCTTGACCTTGAACTTCTTCAAATTCACCTTGTGATTGGCCTTGAGCTGGTTGAGCTTGTGGTTGGCCTTGGGCTTGTGGTTGTCCTTGGGCTTGTGGTTGGCCTTGGGCTTGTGATTGAGCTGGCTCTGATTGAACTTGAACTTGAGGCTGACTTTGAGCTTGACTCTGAGCTTGACTTTGAGCTTGAGGTGATCCACCAAATAAAGCTGATGGTTCTAACTTATCGATATTTAAACCTTGTTGTAGAACAAATTTTGTAATTTCTTCTGCTAATTCAACATCAGAGAAAAATTGTCTCGCATTTTTATCTAAAGTATCTTTAACTTTTTTAATATAAGCATTTAATAAAGATTGAGGTATATCCGCAGTGACTCTTACTTTATATACATCATCAACAACCATAACGCTTTCTTTAATCGCTTGGTCTAATTTTCTTTTTTTAGAATATGATTCAAATTTTCTTACATGTTTCATTTTTTAAGAAATAATTTTTTTATATTACTATATATTATAAACAAAAAGTCATTTTTTTACAAATAGCAAAAGTATAATTCCGACTATTGTTAATCCACCTCCTACACCAAATGCTACTGTTCTTTGAACTTTTAATTTTATATTTTGAACTTTATAATTACTAATAATAGTATCCTTTTTTGCTAATTGTAAATCTGATAATAATTTGTCTTGCTTATATCCATCTATTTGTGATTTTAGGTTAGCTATTTCTAAATTTTTTCCATTATTTAAGTCTTCTAATGTAGATATTTTTAGTTTTAAAGTAGCCACTTCTTTACCATAATTATCTATAACCACGAGATAAGATGAATCTAATTTGTCTTGTTTTGTTTTATATTCTTTTAATAATGATAATAAATCATAATCATTATCTATTTTTTGAGCTTGTTGAATTGTTATAATAACACCTAATGTATCACCATTTTTAATATAATATGATGGGTATATAGTTTGTGATTTTAAACTAAAGCTAATTAAAATAAATATCAATATTAATAGTTTTTTCATATTAATTTAATTTCTTTCTAAGTGAATTTATTAAATCATCACCAGTTCTTTTAATAAATGTGTCATTTTTTATTTTATTATTAATAGAATCCACTGAAGATTGTAGATTATTTAAATTATCTAATGAGTTTTGTAAATCACTTTCGATATTTACTAAACTATCATTAATTTGTTGTAATCTTATATATTTTAATGAGTCTGCACTTTGTAAAGACTTATAATCAGTTTGTAGATTATTAATATTATTTTGTAATGAATCTCTTTGTTTTTGTATTTGTTTAATTTGATTCTGAAGATTTTGATTATCTTTGATACCTGAAAAAGTCCACATAATAATAGTTATAATAAGACCAATAATAGAATAAACTATTTTTTTATTGGAAATATCAGGTGTTTGTTGATCTTCAGCCATAAATTATTTTATTTTTACAAAAACTTTGTCTATATTTGTAATATATATCTAAAATTATTTTCTACCTAAAAATAAATAAATTCAATGTTTAAAAGAATAGTGTCATTTGATTTCGACGGAACCTTAATTCACACGCCTACTCCTGAAACTGGAAGAGTAGAATGGGAACATAAAACCGGATTGAGTTTTCAAGGTAGGGGATGGTGGGTAAATCCAGAATCTCTGAATACCAAGATATTTTACCCTGCTTTAAACCAGTGGGTTTTCAACAAATTTGATGAATATCAATCCGATCCTTCTAACTATGTTTTTATTGCAACAGGCAGATTGAAAAAGTTAGAGCCTCATGTAAAAAAGGTTTTAGATTTACATAATATTAAATGTGATGTTTATTGTAACACAGGTGGAGATACATTTAACTTCAAATGTTATTTATTTGAAACATTAATCAATGTAAATCCTAAAGCTGAAGAGCTTATTATGTTTGATGATAGACATGAACATTTAGATAGATTTGTAGAATGGGGAAAGAAACAACGTATTAAGGTAACTATTATTGATGTAATTAACAAAAAACAAATGTTATAAAATGTTACCTAAGATATCTGAACATATGTGGTGTTACCATTGTGAACATGAATGGGAAACCGATGATTATTATAATTGTAAGGAATGTCCTAATTGTAAACAGGAACCTATACATATTATGAGAACAAGCTCAACTGGATATGTATATGCTTGGATGTCGAAGCATAAAAATGATATTAGAGATAAAAAAATAGATTCAGTTTTAATTTACTCTAAAGGAAAAAAAATAAAATTTAATAAATAGTGATATATGCCAACGATAACTAAAAAACAACAACAAACTGATTTACAAGATAAACTTAATTCACCATTTATTTTGTGGTTACACAATGATGATTATAATTCTTTTGACTGGGTAATTGAGTGTTTAATTAAAGTTTGTGGTCATGAACCAGAACAGGCTTCTCAGTGTGCTCATCTTGTTCACTTCACTGGTAAATGTGATGTTAAAAGAGGTGATAAAGAGACTATTACTGAAATGTATAAGAAGTTAAAAGGTGCTAATCTTACTGTTAGTATGGAAAATGCCTAATTATAATTTAAAATTACCACCAAAATACTGATTACCGTTATTATAAACATGATTTTGAAATTGTTTCATCATCTTTCTTTGTTTATTGATATTAATAATAGATGAATAGTCAGCTGCTTCTGAAAAGTCTGCTTCTTTCAAGATAAGATTAAAATAGTTTCTTGTTTCTGTATCTAAGAGAGTAGCCGCATAATCTTCACACATCTGTCTAAAATCATGTTTAGCAAAAACACTTGAGGCATTAACTAAGGACATAGTGGTATCATCATTTCCGATATCTGCTGCATATCTTATATTTCCAGCAGATGTGATATGTTTAACAAAGGTAGTAATCTCTCTAATGTTATCTTCGTTTGTAATTACAAACTTCTTTTTATCCATAGCATCTTGATATTCTTTAACTAGTAAATTTTTATTATCTGTGATTTTTAATCCAACTCTTTCTTCAATAGCATCTGCTTTGTGTTTATACTTGAAGAATATACTTGAGCCATAGTTGTTATTACTATCAAATACGTGTGGTAAATGAGCTAAAAATTCATTTCCATAGTTATTTAATTCCAATACCGCTTTAAAATTATCATAGTTTAGATACTCAAATACCAATAGGTAAAAGATTTCTGCAAGTTGTTTAACTGATACTAAGTTAGACCTAAACAGTCCTATTTGAACTAAAGTAAAGAAGTCACTCATATTAGTATAAGTATGCTTTTGTAGTTCAATAATTTCCTTAGACTTTGGTGCAAGTTTAAATATATTAATAATTGAATAGTCTTGCCCCAAACCTTCTGATATATCGACTGATAGAACGCCTCTTATAATTTTTCTATGTATCGGCATAAACACTTCATCATCGTCAATCCATTTTAAATCCTTATAAGAGAATTTCAATTTTCTATCAAATTCATAAATTTGTTCACATTCATAATTCTTTTTATTATTTAGTAATCCCTCTATTGTTGCCTCATTCAATAATGATCTACTTGAATTAATAAATCTAAGACCATATTCTTGGTTAAATGCATCTTCACCACCTATATCTTTGATTGCTTCTTCTTTCCAGGTTGTTGTTTCAGAAATTGCTTGAATTGGAACTTCTAATCCATTTGAATCTACAAATTGAAATGCTTTCGCCATTTGGTCACTACAAGCATCATTATTATAAACTAATATAACATTCTTTTGTGTATCACTATAAAATTTCATTTCAACTTTGGTCAGACTTCCAAATACTTGTTGAGTTTGTTCTAATATTTGTTCTTTAGCAACACCATATTCGTGCATTTTATGAGGATTTAGTCTATAATAGGTAACAAATCTTCCAGGAACTTGATACCAGTAAACTCTCATTGCACGGTAGTTACTTCTTAATGGGTCTCCCTCTGGTCTTTCAGCATCAGTTAATAATCTATAAAATAAATTCATGCCGTTAGGAGTAGAGGTGATAATAATTTTAGAGTTTTCTATAGCTGATACAGTCGGGAATGCAGCGGTATAGTAAGCTTCAATTATATTGGGTGGAATGTGTGCAAATTCATCCATGTAAAGAAAGTCAATGGTAAAACCAATAGCTGGTGTTTTTGTTCTAGCAGAGCTTTTAATTCTACATCCATTATCAAAAATGATGGATCTTTGGTTCCAGTTTTTAATACCAACTTTTAAAAAGAATGGTAATTGTATATAGATTGACTTAATTTTATCTATAATTTCTATGGCGGTGTTTGCAATATTTGCCACAATCATAATATTTTTATCATTATTGAATGTGATAAAGTGAAGCATGGTGATTGCTGCTGATACTGTGTTGTGACTTAATATACCATTTGTATAATATCTATGATCCTTATGATTAATAGTACTATCAAACATAGAAACTTTAAATCCACTATTCTCAACTGATATAACTTTGGATAATCCAATATTGGTTTGAACCTCATTTCCAATTTTCAAATCTTTTACAAATACACCATTATGATTTTCATCGAATACTATATGATTATCGGCACAATTTAAATAATATCCATTACTCAACATTAAATAATACTGTCTATATGGCTGTGTAATATGTATATCGGTCATTTCTACCCAACCTGAATCTGACTTTACAGATAAATTTAAGTTGGATATTGTATTTAATATTTTTTTATTAATATCATTCTCGTCAATATCTACTTTACTATATTCTATCTTTTCTATAACTTCTATTATGAGATATAATATTTTAATTAAATTATTCCTAAAAAAGTTAAACATTTGTCTATTACACTATTTTTATTTTTTCTATACTCAGAATCCCAAACTGTTAGAACTTCAAAGTTATTTTGATTTGCAATATCAATTTTAAACTTATCTTTGTTCCATATTTCTTTTGATGTCGGACCCTTTTCTTTCAAATAAGGATGTGGCTTATCATATTCATTGAACATAATTGGATTAGCGTGATAATAATCACCATTATATTCAATAATTTTTTTTCTTTTCTTGTCACAAAAATCATATACAAAAAATCCTTTTTCTTTTACTGAGATATAAAATTCACTATTCTTTGTAGAGAAGTAAACATCTTTCAATTCAGAAACATCGTAATTATTTATGATATTATAAAATAGTTCTTGACTAATTTTTGAATATCCACATTTTATATTTCCATTTTCCAATAAATTCTTTTGCCATAGATGTTGTCTTTCTTTCCATCTTTTCAGTCCTTTTTCCTCACCGTATTTCTCAATACATTTTTCTAAACTAAATGTCCTTTGTCTATTTGATAAAATTTCTAAGGATTCCTGTTCAGTGAATCCTTTATTTAAATAATATTCCTTTTGTAAGGGTGATACTCTATCTTTCAAAGCTTTTTTAGCAAAGCTTTTTACAACCTCATCTTTATCTTCAACTTCTTTATATTTGGTAAAATCTTTTGAAAATGGACTTCTTGACTTTCTTTCCTCTTCAGTAGTTCTACTTTTATGATTTGGATTTTTATCACCAACATACATATCACGAAACATTTTTTTATATTTATCATCTCTCATATGCTTGCCCATTTTTTCAGTATCAACTTTTGCCATCAATGGCGCACCTGGATATAATTCTTTATATTTCTCAGATGTTATATTGTGATATTTTAGATGTAATCCATATATTCTTTTGGATCTTCTACCACATATACGACAGGTTACTACATCATAGTTATCAATTATTTCAAATTCCATGGTTTTTTATTTTTATATATTAAAATTTTTGGTTCCTGTCTAATAGGTATAGTGCGTTATACAATTTAATTTTAAAATATTCTAATAAATTTAGTGGCCTAATCTCCGAAAGAATTTGGTAGTAAAGGATTCCGAATCTATATATTTGACCACTTTTCAACTCTATCAACGTATTAAATGAGAAGCATTTCCCAATTTGTCTACTTCCACATAAGATACTGAATCTTCCGTTATGATATAAGTCTAAGATATCTTTTTGATATTCTCTTAATTTAATATTATTAATACTTCCATCTTCTGTTTTAACTCGACAATATTTTTCAGCGAAATAATGAATATCTAATTTACATTTAATATATTCTTCTATTTCATCATCGATTAAGGCAAAAGTAAGACCACTTCTTCTAACACCGATTTCATTTTTAAACCATGGATTTTGAAACCTTTTAATGATGTATCCATCGTTAATTTGGTCAGTTATCTCTTGGACATTTTTACTATTGAATATAAATTTCTTTTCTTGAGCTTCTTTTACTGCTGGCATAAAGGAATAGAATCATTTTCAATATATATTGTAAAATTAGATTCTCCAATGAGTGATAAGAAAGAGCAGAAAATAAATGAGCTTCAAAATGAGTTTGAAAGAATTCAAGATGGGTCAAAAGATATAGATATTTCAAAGTATCTGGCTAAAAAAGATGATCTACCTGATTTAGGAGAAATTCAAATTTATGACTATGATGCTGACTTAACGCAGTCTAGTGAGCAAGCTATGGATTTATTAGAGAGTCTAGTAGATTTATATTTAGGAGACGCTAAAAAGGTAGTTGAGCATCCTTATATTAAAAATAAAATGAAAGAAGATGCTTTAGTTTATGCCGAGACTATATTTCTTTCTAAAATGACAAGAAAAAACTTCCTTACACAACTAAGACAGGTTGATAACGGCGATAATAGTGCGAGAATGCATGAAGTTATAAACCAAACCGTATCACAAATTAGAGAAAACTCTAAATTCTCATCTACACAAAGAACTGAGCTCGAAAAGTTCTATAAAGAAACTAGAAAAGATTTAGGTTTAAATGAGTTATCCAATGTTGAATCTATACAAAGTGAGACTGAAAAAGAGAAAGAAGATACTAAAATTATGGATTCAAGGGGCTTGAATGATATGATTGATAAATATTTGAAAAATAAAGGATAATTAGAGCTTATCTAAAATATCTGCCAATTTACTATTAAAAGTTTTACCAGATTTGATATAATTATCTAATAATGTCTCTGTAATATCCTCTTCTTTAGGACCAAAACGTTCCATATCTGCTCTATATTGATTAACATAATCAGAGTCAGCATCATTTTCAAAGAATAAAATGTTACATTCATCTAACCAATCTTCTATATCTGATTGAATTTTATCATAGTTATACATTTCTAATTCCTTCAAATCTTCACAATACTCCATTTTATTATTCATTATTTTAATTAAGGAATTTAAATATTCTTTTTTCTGTTCAAATGTATTTGTTTCATTAATTCTATTTAATTTGAAACTTTCAAATGTTTTAAGAAATGTTAAATATTCAATATTAACTTTCTTACTAACTTTTTTATTAACTAAATTTTCTGATATTTGATTCACTACTAAAACTGGCTTGTTTTCTGAAATGTCTTCTTTGATAACAGATTTCAAACCATCTTCTGTTTTTTTTAATAACATTTTAAGAGTGGTATTAACTTCATCTGCAATTTTCAAAGTATCAAATTGGTTATCATAAAATTCAACAACATTATAAAATTCAACTTCTTCATTGATGAATTTAGTATCATCATTTTTATATCCAGTTAAATGTTGTAGTAATAATCTTATCTTTTTATATTTGATATCATCACTATTTTGGTCATAGAAAGTCTCTGAGATATAATAAAAATTTTTAATTTGTAATCCTTCTTCTTTTAATTTTTGTTCTAGCTTTTCTATAATTTTTAGATAGTTATTTTTTGTTTGTCTTGAACACACAACGAATATATCATCATTAGAATTCTTTAGGTGTAGAATATTATCTAATAAGAATTCTGGTTTCATATCATCTATGATATCTTTATTTAGGAATTCTTGCATTGATATCCCAAGATTACCTAGACTTGAATGTGATATTTTTAATTTAACTTTTAATTTATTTGATAATTCACTTGATAACCAATAGGTAATGCCATTAAAATCGACTTTGTTTCCTTGATTTTTATAGATTCCACTTTTTATTAATTTAAAATCAGATTGGCTTATTTTCAATAAAGGTATATTTGGTTTAGTTTTATCTACTATCCAACAATATTGTTCTAATTTAACCAAGGTATCTAAGTCGAATATATGAGCTCTCATCTTGCGTATTTTTTAATATTTAAAGATGTTTGATGTGGTAAGCCATCCATTCTTGGTCCGTCATATTTTCTTTCATTCCAAGAAACTCCGCCTGATAATTCACTATCAAAACTTTTACATTTTGGGCAAACATCAGGTCTTTTATCTTCTTTGTATTCAAAGGTGGCTTTACACCAAGGGTTTTTACAAATACCTTTTTTTATTTCATCCATAATAGTATATATTAAAATACTATCTCACAAAACCTTTACACAGAGCAAAATCATATAATGTAGGTAAATTAAGATATTTAAGCAATCCCTTTTTAATATCGCCTAATGTTTTTGAATTTTTAATAATCTCAATAATTATAAACCCAAATTCTTCTTGAAAATCTAAATAACAATCAACCCAAGGTCTATTATAATTTTCTAAAAAAATCCACTCTTTGTTACCACCACTTAACCAATATAAACACTTTTCAGGATCTATTTGTATATTATGATTAATTTCTAAGTTCCATAAATTCTTGTCTTCGATATTCATCATAAGTGCGACAGCTTCTGCTAAATCAGTTGTTATTTCTTTTTTAATTTCGAAAAATAGATCTTGATTAGGTTCTTGTGTAATTTTAACATTGTTATTTTTGAAGATTATAACATTGTTTTCTTTTACATCTCTTCTCTTTTTCATAACCTTGAGTTTTTTTTTTATATTTTTACGGATGGGGATGTAATACCACTTATAAACTTACCTTTGAAATTGCCATTTTCAAAAATGCCGTTTTCCCAGATTCCGTAAAAATTACCATTTTTCCAGATCCCATAGTGCCAATTGCCAGAATAAAAGTTACCAGAATTCCAGATAAGGGTCTTATTGATTATTTCAATAGAAGCATCTTCGATCTCGGAGTCGATGATCCAATGGAATCCTTCTTGGTGTAAGATTTTTATAATTATAAATTCTTCTTTAATAGAAGTATCTTTGTAAAATAACTCTTTGTATTTCATAAAATTAATAACATATATATTTTAATTTTTAATAATAAAGTATCGTAAGTGGATTTTTTAAGAAATTTTAAAAAAAAATAATTTTATAGATTCAAAAAACTTTTGTATATTTGTATCTAATATATATCAATATGCGAGTATTATGTATAAAAGACGGACACAGTTCAGATCCAAAAGTAATTCGAGCTTTGAAAGGTTCATATTATCACGTAACTGAGGTTATTGAAAGAAAAGAAACCTTTGAAGGATGTAATATTTTCTATCGAATCTTAGAAACTGGAAAATATTTACAAAGTGCATTATTATTTGTAATTGCACCAGAAGAAAAAGAAGATTCTTGCTTTGAGGATGTTGTAGAAGTCGAAAAAACTGAAAAAGTTAAATCAGCAAAACTGGTTTAACTTATTTTTATTTTAAATTCTGGATTTTTTGCTTTACCTGAATTAGTGTTTTTAGACCAATAAGCAATTAAATAGTCAATTGCCTCATCTACACTAAAGAACTTTTTACTTCCTTTTGTATAAGGTTGCTCTTCTTGTCCTTCAAATTTTTTACTCAAAGATAAGTTCTTTTTATTTTCAATTTCAGTCTCATAAAAGTATATTGTAAGTCCAAATGTAGGACGATTGAATACATTATCTACTAATTTTAACTCAGCTATCACTCTATTATTGTGTATAAATTGAAAATAAGTATCTGATATTTTCTTAGAAGATATATCCCATTTTTTTAATTTACTACTCTCTTTACTTCCGGAAAAGAAAGGCTTTAAACCTGAAAAGGTTTTTTTTAATTTGGAAGAAAAATCTCCTAATAAGCCTTCATTGAAAGAATCAAAATTTTTGATATACATATCAGTTTTTTATTTTAATTATATATTAAAAAAGATTTTCTAAATTTTGTGTTTTATTAATTTAATATATAATCAAAATAAATGTATCATTTTAGTATGAAATATCTAAAATCTCAAAACTTATATAAATCTGAAATCGAAACAAAATTAAATGAAGCAGTAGCAGATGCTTTTGGTAATGATATTACATGGGGTGGGTCACTTCTTGGAAGATTAATAAATTCTAGTATTAGAAAATTAAAAATCGGATATAATTATACTAAAGTTAATAATTTAGTAAACCTTGTTAAGGAAGAATTAAATGCTTTACTCGGAGTTTATTTACCGGATGATAAACAAAAAGAAGAATTTGGAAACTTACTTGCTAGAAGAATTCTAGAAAAAATATACAATGAGTCTACTGGTGATAAAGATGTTAAGGAAAAATTAGAAATTCTACTTGGTACTCCAACTACAGAAGGTCTTATTGATCAAGTTATTGAAGAAGTAAAAAAGGTTGAAATGCCAAATAAGGAAGTCTTGATACAAAAGTTAGAAAAATTCAAAGAAGATTTGCTTAAGTTAAAAGAAGAAGGTGATAAAGAAGAAGGTGAAACATCTGGATCAGAAGATGAGAAGTCTAAAGCTACTAAAGTATTCTATCAAAACTCTAAAAATTTATTAATTGCAGTATCAAGAATACACTTAGATATTAAGAATAATACTGTTAAACTTGATATAAAAGTTAGTGATAATGTTGGAGTTAGAGCAGGAACATTTTTTGATGAAGAAAAATATAAGAAAATGAGAACTAATTCAGTTAATGATGTTAATGCAAAGTTAGCTGAGGCGAAAAAAGCTGTTACTATATTTACTACCAAGAAAGACCAAGGAAAAATAAATTTTTATACTCAAGAGGTAAAAAATTTGACTAAAAGATTGGAAACACTTCAAGGAAAAAAAGTTACACCTAAACCTGAAGCTGAAAAGCCTGGTGAATCATCTATTCCTGAGTCAATGATTTATCTTATGAACGAAGCTTCTGCTAATATCAAAGATCAAGAGTTACACGCAAAAGCAGCTTGGAAAAAAGTTGTGAATGCTTATAATAAATCTGGAATTTCAAAATTTATACCTTATATAGACTCTTTAATTAATGCTACTGGTATTGATAAAATAAAAGAGTCAAAAGTAAAAATACTTGAAATCGGTAGACAAGTTGTTATAAATTATGATAATGTTGGTAAGCCAATATCATTCGATGAATTAATCACAGAAGAACAAGGTCCATCTGTAAATGATGTTGCCAAATCAATTTCCTTATTCGGTAGAGTTTTATTAGCTTTTTCAGAAGATTTAGGTCTTTTAGGTGCGTATGGTGCTTCTGGTGATACTGGTGGTGCAACTAATCATATAAAACTTTTCGTCACATCTTTCAATGAGATGAACAAGTCTTATCCAGTTATTAAAAAAGAATCTGTAATTCTTGATTACTCATCTTTTGTTTTAATAAAAGAGGCGGATGAAGATAACGTTGATTTAGATGAAAGCGATACTGATAAAAATGAACCGGTTGAAGACACAAAAGAAACTACAACTGAAGTTGAGGGTGATAGTGTTAAGAAGTCTTGGTTTAAGTTTTTTAAACCAGGTGAAGAAAAAGAATGGAAGGTTACCGATAGTGATGTGAAATTAAGAGAAGACATTGAAAAATCAGCTGATAAAGAAGTAAATTTAAAAGCAAGCGATGCGGTAAATGATGATCATATAATTAAAATCGTAAATCTTTTTGGAAGAGCCTATAGACTTTACGCAACAGATTACATACCATCTGGTCGTCCTGGTGGAATTATTTCACAGAAGACTTTAAGAGAATATGAATATATAGGAAAAGGTTCAACAAGGACTCAACCATCTGGAACAGGTATATCGGTTGACTTTGGTCCTTGGGCAGCGAAAAGAGTATATGATAAATGGCAAGATGGTATAACAAAATTATTAGAAGATAAGTATTATAGAAAAATTTTGGCTAACATTAAATTTGTTTCAGAGGCAGAATCAACAACCGGCACACCTATGGATCAAAAAACACAGAGATCTGGTAAAACTTTATTTAGTTTTATAAATGATATGTTAGCTCACGAGGGTTATTTCAAAAATCATAGACAAGACATATTTAGAAAATATTTTGGTGTAGAATCATCTACAAGTGGTGGAGAAATTGAAAACTTAGATAAAACTCCAAGATTTGATCCATCCATACCAAAAGAAGACCAAGGTGATAAAAACGATCCTTTCTTTAGTAGCGCAGTTGATACTTTTAAAACTAAGAATTTAAAACTATCTAATTTAAATGATAAGGTTTTAAAAGTAACTACAGATAATGCGGTATTCATAGTTTACCCATTTAAATCAGCAAAAGATGGTGAATGGGTGATGTTCAAATATCAAGTAAGTTCTAAAGATAATCCTTCACAATCTTTAGTAACAGATGCTTTAAAGGAAAAGAAACTTAAAATTGAATCTATCGAAGATAAAAAAGTAAATGGTATTCAATATAAATCAAAAATGGACTTTAATGTAGGATATGCTATTATGAAGGGCAATACATTCACAGTAGGAAACAAATTTGTATTTAAATATGTTTCTTTAGATAATGTTGGTGATGTTAAGGACTACACAATGAATGTCAAAAAGATTGAGTATCTAGTTGTACCGACTAATTTCAAAGATAGAAAAGGTGTTGAAAAGCAACAACTTGATTTATTGACTATCAAAAAATTACCAGCGCCTTATCTTATACCTAATGAAAAAAATGATGATATATTAAAATCATTCCAATCAAGTAAGTAAAATGATAAAGAAGTATAAAGATTTTATAAGTGAAAAATTTATTATTGACCAAAATGATCCAGCTGAATTTGCAGCAGATAAAACAAGCTTTAATAAGTTAGAGGCAGATGTTAAAGAGTTTATGACTAAAAGAGTAACTCTTGATAATATCTATATTACGTATAAAGATGAGAAAGATTTAATTAATAAGTTATTTGCTCAGAAGTTTATTCCACAGAATACAGGAGATAAGAAGAAGATTAAATTTAATAATCCTCTATTTGGTTTATATGCGCAAGCAGCTGAGAAGAAAAGAGAATTAAAAAATATTCAGGATGACTTAGATACACAGAAGGATACATTATCTACTAGACAGTCTGATATTGCATCTAATCCAGATAATAAAGACTCTTTACAAAATGACGTTGATTACACACAATCAAAAATTGGCGATTTGAATGATAAGATATCTAAAATTAAAAATGAGATTGTTACACTTGAAAGAAATACAAGAGATAAATTAAAACAGATGCAGAAGGATTTAGTTAATAATAAAAAAAGAATAGATTATTTTATGAAAACTAAATAAAATGAGAAAAAATCTGATTTTAAAATATAATATATAAGTTAATAAAAATAAACATTTTAATATGGCTATTCAAATAAGCAAGTATAAAAGACCTGGCATCTTCATAGAAGAGTATGATAGATCAATTATTACCAGCCCTATAACTCAAGGGTTAAACACTTTGGTTGTTGGTTTCTCTAAAAAAGGACCAGTTAATACACCTGTATTATTAACCAATACTAATGATTTAACCAATATATTTGGTGATATTGATAGAGGTTTAGAAAGAAAAGGATCTTTCTTCCACAGAACTATTACTAAGATGTTAGAGTCTAGTCCGGTATATGCTCTTAATCTATTAGCTACTGATGATAATTTGGATACTATCCAATATAAATCATTATCAGCAGCAACTGATAAATCAAATGGAGATATACTTTCAAATTCCTACAGAAAGTTCTTCAATACTACAGGTTTCTGGAAAAGAGACACTGAAGCATTCCTTAATCTCACTAAAGATGATAGTGATTATAGTAATGTTGTACTTAGTATGACTAACCTTTCTGATAAGCCAGTGAGCATATTTGTATTCAAATCAAATGCAATTGGTTTTGATGTTAGTTTAACTACTTGGTATGGTTCTAATGATTTAATACCACCATATTTGAATCCAAATGACTATGCTTCTGATTATTTAGTAGATGTTGTTGTTGTAGCCGGAGATTGGTCAAATTATAAAAGCTTATCAGTTGACCCAAGATGGTCATCATATTTCACATCAACTGGTCTTATCACAAGCCAAGTTGGTAACTTTACTAATGATAGAAACGTTAATTTATTAGCATATTATGAAGGTTTATCTTTAATCCCTTATTTCAGAGATTTAAATGGTAAGAATATCTTTGTTGAAACTATTGTTAACTTAGATACTGATAAAACTGGTGTGTTCTGCACATTCAACATTGATTTAGTTGAAACAGATTATTCAATGGGAATGCTTGATTTAATCGGTAATAACTTAGTTGGTACCGAACAATCAACTATTAACTTCTTATCTTATCAAGATACAATTACTCAACAAATGCCTTATGGTGATGTTCCACTTGATAGACCAGGAAATGTTTGGGCTATCGTAAGTGCTTCTTATTCATCATCATTTAGAGGAGCCACATCAACTTATCAAAGAACAGCAAACTATTCTGAAGGATATGTTAGTGGTGTTTCAGCAACTGCTTCGTCAACTACCGCTTCAGTTAACTTCAATTTAAGTTACAATATGCCTTATGCTGTTATTGGTGGTTTAGGAGTAACTGTAGATTCAACTACAGCTAGCTATACTGTAGCAACTTCAAGTTTCCCTAACACAGGAGCAACTTATACCTCTACTTTAGTATTACATAGCACTGGTGTAGTTGGTTCAGTAAATGGTACATTAACAAATGTAAATCCTGTTGTAGGTGCTAATGATTTAGTATTAGGATATGCAACTGTTTATTTAGGCACAAACGGTCAATTTAGTAATTTTAATTATCATAATGTTTATGTAAATCAAACAGGTTACAATGATTTAGCATTAGGTACTGATTACACAGTGTCTACTTCTGGTAACGATGTAGTAGTAACTTTCTTAGATACTGCAGCAGCTCCATCATTAAGTAACTATGGGCAATATAGAAAAATTAAATACTTTAATAATATTGTAAGTCATCTTAACTCACCAAGTCGTTTTGAAATGGCGACTATAGTTAATGGAGTTACTCAAGAAAAATTATCTTTAGCTGATGTAACAGTATCTAATGTTGTAACATCTACTTTATTAGATAAATCTTTCCAATTATCAGGTTTAGCTTCTTACACAGATATTAGTGTAAAAGGTAACTTAGTATTCTATGTTAAAGATGACGAGTTCATCGTTGGTTCAAACGGTATGACTACAACTACTTTAATTGGAACTACAGCTTCTGGTGTAGTAGCTAAATACTCTCAATTCTATTTAGATTACTATAACGGAGACATCAATGACATGGATTATCTATATACTAACTTTGTAGATCCAATGGATATTGAAAACGGTGGATTTAATGTAACATTTGAAATCAAAAACGGTTTATACTACGTTGTATTACAAACTCAAACTGGATCAGCCGCTAATGGATGGCCAAACGGTACTGTTCAGTCTGGTGATTTAATGATATTCCCAACAGCACAGTTAAACACTGGAGCTATAACTATCGAAGATTATACTAACCAAGCTACTTTATTTGGTGGCACTGGTAATGGTAATGATGGTATGTATGCATTCTTATTATCAACTACAGTCGTATATGAATACTTAACTACTGTTACAAATATCTATAATGTTAATTTAAAACATTACTTAAAAATGTATATCGATTCTTCTGATAACTTAACAGTTAGTTTCGTAGATTCTGTTGGTGATTCATTACCTTTAGATTTAGGTCCTAATTTTGGTGGATCTACATTCTTTAATGAGTTAGAATACGCTCAATATGGTTTCAATGTATTCTCTGATAGATTAAACTACAAAGAATCTGTAGATGTTGTATATCCTGCTGGATATCAATCATCACCTAATAAGGTTCTTGTAGATGCAACAAGATATATTAATATCGTTATAGGTGACTTCTTAGAAGCTTATGTTGATACATCAAGCTTACAACCTGGAGAAGTTCCAAGAAGATTAACAAGAGTATTAAGTAAGAGATACTATCCAGCTGATACTACTTTAGTCGAATTATCATGTGATTCTAAAATCGCAGTTAATAACTTAGGAACCTCAGTTAATCCTATCTGGCAAACAACTAGATATAAGAAAATAGAAGAGTATATTAGTACTTACAAAGCTATTACCTTAAACGGATTTAAAATTAGACAAGCATCAATGCCTGATGGCACTGAAGTTAGACAAAATCAAATCTTAAACTTAGTTGCAGCTGGAACACCATTATATAACGCTTTAGTTAATAAAGATGCAATTGACTTCAGATATTTAATCGATTCATTCGGATTAGGTTTAATTTCTAACTCTAAACAACAATTAATGGACATCTGTGGTGGAAGATTAGATTGTTTAGGATTCTTAAATATGCCTTCAATAAAACAATTCGCATCATCAACTAATCCTTCATTCTTAACTAATGGAGTATTAGATACCGCACTTGTCGCTGCAGGTGGTAACATTTCACTAAATCCTTTGTACTTGTATTCATTTGGTCAAGGACAAGGTGTAACCACGGTTGGTTATTTCACTCCTTACTTAACTGTAAGTGATAACGGTAGACCATTAGATTTACCACCAGCAATGTTTGTAGCTACTACTTATATGAAAAAACAAAATTCAAATATTTCTTCAATCGTTCCTTGGACAGTAGCAGCAGGTGTTACAAATGGTAAAGTAACTGGATTCAACAATGTTGAAACTGATTTCACTAACATTGATATTGAAAACCTTAATGGAGCTCAAATGAATCCAATTGTATATAAGAGAAATAGAGGATTTGTAATTGAAACTGAAAACACAGCTCAAACAGAATACAAATCATCATTATCTTACATACACGTTAGAGAAGTATTAATTGAATTGGAAAGATCACTTTCAGCTATGTTGTTAGACTTCCAATGGAAATTTAACACTCCTGATGTAAGAGCTGAAATAAAATTAAGAGCAGATGTAATCTGTGAACAATTTGTAAATAAAAATGGTTTATACAACTACTTTAACAAATGTGATGATGAAAATAACACACCTGATATAATAGATAATCAAATTGGTGTATTAGATACATATGTCGAACCAATAAAAGCGATGGGTATTATAGTAAATAATATTACTATCTTAAGAACCGGAGCAATTCAAAGTGGTGGATTTATAAAATCCTAATTAGAAAATTAAAAAATATAAAAGTCGTATATTTCTATACGACTTTTTTTATTAAACAAATATTGGTGTATTTAATATATATATTAAACACACTATGTAAATGAATTTAGAAGTATTTAAAAACTCTGACCCAACTGGTAAAATGTCTCGCGAGACATTTGTAATAAAAAACTATACAGAAGAGTATGATTATATCATAAAATTTTGCCAACAACATAATTTGGAAGATTTACCTTTTAAACAAAAAATATATCATGCTATTAATAATATATCTAATATAGTTTTATGTAAGAATCCAGATTGTAATAACTCCGTTAATTATAAAAATTCAACCATTGGATATTATGAATATTGTAGCGTTAGATGTATTTCTTCAGACCCGAATATTAAAAAAATAAAACGAGAAAAATCGATTGCTAAATTTGGAACAAAAACGCCAGCTGAGTCTGAAATTATTAAAAATAAAATAGTAAAAAGTAATAATGAAAAATATGGTGGTAATTCACCGATGTCTAATAAACTAATACAATATAAATCTAAAAAAACATTATTGAAAAATTATGGCGTTGATAGTCCATCTAAAAGTGAAGAAATTTTAAGCAAAAGAATTAAATCATTTAAAAATAGTGGTTATAAAGAATCCTATAAAAAGACATCATTAGAAAAATATGGAGTTGAACATCCATGGATGAATAAGGATATTCATATAAAATCAATTGAAAAAATAAAAATAACCAAAAATAATTTATTAAAAGAATTGGTAATTAATAAATTAAATAGTCAAAATGATGAACTATTGGATATAGATTATGATAAAAGAATAATTAAGGCAAAGTGTAAAAATGGACATACTTATACTATAAATAGGCATATGTTATATAGCAGAAATAAATTAAATACTATATTATGCACAATTTGTAATCCAATATATTCCGGGATATCTGGTATGGAAGTTTCGTTGTTACATCATATCAAACAAGTTTATCAAGATGAGATTCTATCAAATGAGAGGATCTTAAATGGAAAAGAAATAGATATTTATTTACCTAAATTAAAATTGGGATTTGAATTTAATGGATTGTGGTGGCATTCGGAGGAAAATAAACCAATTAATTATCATATTGATAAATATGATGAAGCAAAATCTTTAGGAATTGATTTAATCTTTATATGGGAAGATGACTGGTTATATAAACAAGAGATTATCAAATCTATTATTAATAATAGGATACAGGCTAATAAGGATAAAATATACGCCAGGAAATGCGAAATTAGAAATGTATCTGCTAAAGATTGTAGAGATTTTCTTGAAGAAAATCATATACAGGGATATGTTGCTTCAAAATATAAATACGGATTATATTATAAAAATGAATTAGTTAGTTTAATGACTTTCGGAGAATTAAGAATTCCAATGGGATTTAAAAAAGAAAATAATGTATTTGAACTAGCTAGATTTTGCTCTAAATTAAATATAAATGTAGTAGGTGGTGCACAAAGATTATTCAAACACTTTTTAAAAGAAGTTAATTCAAAGAAAATTATTTCATATTCTGAAATAAGTAAATTTAGTGGTGATTTATATTCCAGTCTTGGATTTGAATTTGAATCAATTTCAAATCCTAATTATTATTGGGTTATAGATGGTGTTAGGTTTCATAGGTATAATTACAGGAAAGACCTTTTAATTAAAAGAGGATATGATAAAAATAAAACAGAGGTTCAAATTATGACAGAAGATATGGACTCTTTTAGAGTATGGGATTGTGGACAAAGAAAGTGGGTTTATAACAATTAAAATCCTTACATTTGTAAAATGCTAACTATATCAAGTAAAAGAATTAAAGGAAGTGGTAAAGGAACTGAAATAGGTTTTCCTACTGTAAACTTTATACTAGATGAATTGCCATCTGGTTTAGAAATAGGTTTATATGCTATTATAAATCAATTAGGACAAAAAGGATTATCTCTTATATCAAAATATAAAAGCCAATATAGAATAGAAACACATATTATAAAAAAAAATATCAATGTTAATGTTGGAACTATGTATAGTCTGATATTTTTAGATAAGTTGCGAGATCCTATAAGAACTCGCGATGTTAAATCAATGATTGAAAATGATATTAGATTAGCGACTGATTATTTTAGTAATTTTAAAACTTGCTTATCATGTGAGTTGTGTTATATACAAGATCATGGATATTCTAACTATACAGTTGAAGGATCTAATATTGGATGCTACGCTGGTGTATTTGAAGAAGGTGATTATTCTAATCGCGATACAATTGATATATATAACTCAGCCGGTTGTAAACACATGACAGTGGGTAGTCATTGGAAATTGGATGTAGATGGTGAAAGTGAAAGACCGTCAGATGATTGGATTAAAATGATACTAAGAGATCGTAAAATCAAGGATATAATAGAATGAAAATAAGAAAGTCATCAATGTGATAAAGAAATAATCTTATATTTTATCTTCAAAATATTTTATATATACATTATGAAATATATAAAATATTTTGAAGAAATTGACATTTCAGGTTCTTTCTTATCATGCTATAAGGCTTTATCTAAACATAATTTTATATTCCTTCGGTGCGGTTTTTAAATCTAAGACTTTTGCTTTTATATACTTTTCATTAGTATTTATAGCCTTTTGTAATCTATGGTGTCCATCTAAAATCATATTATATTTACCATCAGTATTCTTTGATATAATAATAGGAAATGATAGGTCAGCAGCTTCTGCCCTTTTTCTAGTTGCTTCATCTTTTTTATCTTTATGAATACACATATCCTTTATTTCATCAACTGGTATTTCAACTACTGGTGAATTATTAAGATATTTCTCTATTTCTCCAATAGTTATAGTTACCTCTTTTCCATCAATAGTGTCTATCCAAGATGTTTCCTGATAATGATTGTAATATTCAAATGTTTTTAAGTATTTCATATAGTATTTTTTTTATATATTTCATAAAAGTAATTTTTAAGCTATAAATTTACGAGTAACATATCCAGATATTGGAATTAATAATATTAAAACTAGTAAAATGATTAAAATTATTTTAGAGTTCTCATCAACAGCATCTTTAGATTTTTTAAACAAAATTTTATAATCAATTTTTAATTTTTCAATATCTTTAGATTTAATATGATTTAAAGAATCACTTATATCTTGATCATACATATCATTGTCTTTAGCAAACTTTTCAATTTTAGAGCAAACATCAAGTATTTCATCAGGAGAAAATCTTGTGAATTTATCCTGTTTTAAATGATCAACAGATTTTATTAAATCAGATAACTCCGGATCTTTGACCTCTTCTTTTAATGTGTTTAAATCATTAAAAACATTATCTAATTCATTAATTACATATCCCTTTGGGAAAAGGGGTTTGGTAGAAACAACAGCAGTAGTTGGTGCTATAAAAACTCCAGCTAATGAATTTAAACTAATAAACAAAGAAGATATTAAAGGAACTATTGGTTTTAATGATATTTCTTCATTTAATTCATCTTTGTGAAATTCTTCAAAAATTTTTAAATATTTCATATTACTATTTTTTTTTATATGTAAATTTTAAATTCCCACTATCATAAATTTTGTCTATACCTCTTTCTGACATAATTTCAAATTCAGTTTTTTCTTTATCATATCCTTCTTTTACCAAAATATCCTTTCTATAATTGAATCTATTTTTCCTAATTCCATTAACTACATAATAATAATTTGGTTGAGTAATTCCATCCATACTAAATCCCAGCCTTCTATAAAGATTTCCATTTGACCAACATCTATCAGCATAACTTATTACTAAATTAGGATTATACTTATTTTTGAAGTATTTAAATATTTTAGAAGCCCCTCCGGTAATACTAAAATTCAATTTATTACAAAATCTTAAAAGTTCATATTGATCTTCCCTCTTCGTTTGTCCCAAAGATTTTCTTAAAGAACCAAATGTCATCAAACTAACCAATTTATCTTTATAATATAAACCGATATTATATTTTGAAACTACACTCCCTTGTATATGATTTTCATCAAGAAATAATTTAGTATCATTAAATGATACTTCCTTTACTTGACACAGCCTAGCCCAAATTCGATTGGATTTGCCTAATAGATTATTTATTCTTGATTCAACAATTGATCTTTTATATTTCCAATCATCTTCCCAGATATGTATTAACTGAACACCCTTTTCTAAACAAATATTAGTTTTATTAACATGATAATTCTTATCTTTATATTTATCAGAGTGCCAATAGACACCATTAAACTCAAATGCAATTTTAGATTCAGATAAATAAATATCTAATTCCATTCCAATTAATGTCCTATCATTTTTGATTACTTGATTATTATAAATAGAAGATATGTAATCATATAGTTGGTTTTGTGCATCAGACTCATTATTAATTGGATTACAAATTGTACAAATAGTATTGTTGTTATTTATTCTATCATTTAAAGTATTTTTATGTATTTCAAATTGGTGTTTATTTTTACATATTAACTTATAAATAGATGTATCTACTAATTCGACGAACTTAATATTATATTTACTTACCTTATCAGTTAGATATAAAATTAAATTATCTTTCTTTTTTTGATTTAAATTTTTAGTTTTTTCCTTCATTATTATACTCAACTTATCTCTAACATCTTGTTTTTGTGATAAATATTTAACACCAAATTTATTTAAATTAGTATTTTCTACTTTTCTTTTAGTCTCTTCTAATTTTGATATATTTTCAACATTATATCTTTCCATTATAGACTTTTTATAAATTTCCTGAACTTTTGTATCCTTCATTGGATTATCTACACCATATTTAACAAAACAAGTTTCTTTTCTTTTTTGTTTAATCGAAGGGTCATTGGATAAACAATAAGTTGAGCAATATTTTCTATATCCCTTTGTTATACTGATAAAATGAACATTTTTTCCACAATAACAATTTGGTGAATTATCCAATGAATGTATATGTAAATATAATTTTTCTTTCCAAGAAATATCGAGATAAAAAAGGCTATTAATAAAAGAGTGAAAAGTAGAGAAGTTTTCACTTATCCACTTTTCACTTTTATTTTTATTTTTATCTGATAATATCTGTTCTATATAATCCATATTAGATTATACATTAAAATAAATAAATTGTTTAATATCCAGGAATCAAAGGAGGCTGAATTGTAAAATTACCATCAATATACTCATCAATCCAGTAGTCTGCTACAAATTTAGCTGTCACATTTTCCCATATACTAGAGTTTTGACTCCAATCTAATTCTATCGAACCAACACCTTTAATTTGAGCATTTTGAAAAGTAACTCTTCTTAATACAACACCTTTTCTATCATGTTGGTTAACAATAATAGTACCAATTATATCACTCTTGTAATGTAAAGTACCATTTTGTGAGTTCCATACTAAGTCATACCATGCTTTTAACACATTCCAAGTTTCCATAGAACCTTGATTATTTACGTTAACATTGAATTTTATATCAAAATCTACGTGTGTTTTCTCAGGAGTAGTCATAAATGCTCTTGTTGAGTATTTAAAACGTTGCTCCTTTGTGCTAATATCCGGTGTTAAATCCAAACTTACATTATTTGCCTGTTGTAACATCAAAATAGGGTCTCTACCTTGAGCCTGTAAGATGGTAGGCAATATGAATGTTATTTCAAATAAGTTTAAATATACTGGCTCCTGTGGGTCAGTTCCTGGGCCCCCGGGAGAGCCTGTAACTAATAATTGAGTAAAATGTGGTAATGGCATTTCGTTATATTATTTTTTTTAATTTTGTTTTAATTATAATTTATATATTAAAATATCTTTTGTCTCCATTAGATATTCTAATCTTTTTATTAATGTATATATTAATATAAAAAATCAAAAAAATTCTATTATAGAG
>Ga0214164_1000156_pt1 | contig 45258 bp, 37 predicted proteins | sample TroBogepilimnion_13_FD_153003 | JGI IMG/M metagenome (GOLD analysis project Ga0214164, IMG submission 153003) | Freshwater microbial communities from Trout Bog Lake, WI - Practice 03JUN2009 epilimnion v4 | ecosystem: Environmental > Aquatic > Freshwater > Lake > Epilimnion/Euphotic zone ... | reverse complement strand
GCAGTTATATTTTGTGCCGCATAAGATGCATAAGAATACGTATTAATAGTATTGGCGAACGTATAAGCACCATTGGCAAAACCTGCTGTAATGTTTTGAGATGTATAGGCGGCATTAGCAAATCCAGCAGTTATATTTTGTGCCGCATAAGATGCATAGGAATACGTATTGACAGTATTTGCGAATCCATAACTTGAAGTAATATATGGGTATACATTTATACCACTTAAAGTTAATGTTGTCGTAATTGTTTCGACACTATTAACCGTTACATTATTAAATGTTGTTACTGAGCCATTAACAAATAGATTACCCTGAACATTTAAATTTCCAGTTGTTGTAATGTTAGGAACATAGAGTGTTGTATTCGCATTATTATATAAAAAATATCCATCATTTGTCATCAAGCCAGTTGAATTTGCAAACATCACATTACCGGAATTTGCTTTTGCAAAATACGTATTACTTGTTGCGGCATATGAAATTGTAACTTCAAGTAAGGCTCCACTGGACGGAGGTGAAGAAAATACAATATTAGAACCACTAATACTATAACTACTTCTCAACAATGTTATACCATTATAGTTAACTGATGTTGCGTTTATGCTTGTTGGAGTTATACCCAATGCGAATGTGGTTGCTGTGCCATCACCAGTAAAAGTCACGCTTGTAATTGTAGATGTACCGATACCGGCTGATGAAGCAAAGGCCGAATTAGCTTGTGCGTAGGCCGCATTTGCTTCTAACCAAATTAATGCTATATTACTATTCTGTGCGTTATCAATACCTTGTAGTGTGATTGTATTAGCTACTGCGGAATTGGATTGAGCATAGGCACCATTGGCAAATCCGGCAGTTATATTTTGTGCCGCATATGAGGCATTAGCGGTCACAAAAACTGCATTAGATTGGGCATAAGCGGCATTTGCGTTAGCGAAAGCACTATTGGCAAAACTTGCGGTAATGTTTTGGGAAGCATAAGCGGCATTTGCGGTTGTAGCACCAGAGCCACCAATATTTGCTTGAGCATAAGCGGCATAGGCGTATGTGTTGATGCTATTCGCAAATGCATAAGCGGCATATGCATAAGTGTTTACAGTATTAGCAAAAATACCGGTAGCATTAGCATTGGCATAGGCACCATTGGCAAATCCGGCAGTTATATTTTGTGCCGCATATGATGCATAGGAATACGTATTAATAGTATTAGCAAAAATACCAAGTTCAACACCAGAAACATATATCGCAGGAGTTGTAATATTACCAGTTTGAATTTTATCGTAAATTAAGTTAGCATCAGACCAGTTAATTGTTGTTGATGGTTCAGATGTAAGATTACTGAATAATCCCCAAATGCCAGTATTATGATTACGAACAAAACCAGTTCTTTGATAACCGTTGTTAGTGAAGTGTCCAACAATACCTAAATCAATAGCATTAGATGTATTGTTGGTGCCAATTAAAATAATTGAATCATTCGTCGATATGTTGTTTGCATTAACGAAAGTTGAATTACCGGCAATATATAAATTACCAGTAATATGTAAGTCAGTACTAATAACAACAGAACCTGCAACTGTACCACCAGAAGAAACAAATGTATTTCCGACATTAGCGGCCGCATATGCAGAATATGCATAAGTATTAATCGAGTTTGCAAAAGTGTAAACGGAATTAGCAAATCCGGCAGTTATATTTTGAGATGAGTAAGCGGCATTAGCATTAGCATAGGCACCATTGGCAAAACCTGCTGTAATGTTCTGAGATGCATAAGCAGAATTTGCTTGTAGAGCCGCATAATTTGATGTATTCCATGCTTGAGCAACATTAATTGAGTTTAATGTGTTAGCATAAGCAAATGCGGCATAAGCATAAGTATTAACACTATTAGCAAATATGTATGCACTATTTGCAAAAGAAGCAGTTGTATTTTGTGCCGTATATGATGCATTAGCAAAACTTGCAGTAATATTCTGTGCGGCATATGCGGCATAAGAATATGTGTTGACAGTATTAGCGAATGTTGCTGTTATGTTTTGAGAGGCATAAGCGGCATATGCATAAGTGTTTACAGTATTAGCAAAAATACCGGTAGCATTTGCATTAGCAAAAGCCGAGTTCGCAAAACTTGCAGTAATATTCTGTGCGGCATATGCGGCATTTGAATACGCATATGCAGAATTTGCATAGATGAATATTACATTACCTTGAGCATAAGCGGAATTTGCTTGCGTATAAGCCGCATTAGCAAAACCTGCTGTAATGTTTTGTGCGGCATATGCCGCTATTGCGTATATACTTTGCCCGGAATTTGCAATTGCGAATGCCGAATTCGCAAACGATGCGGTTATATTTTGGGCGGAATATGCAGAGTTTGCTTGAGTATATGCAGAATTCGCAAAAGAAGCGGTTATATTTTGTGAGTTATACGAGGCATTAGCAGTTGTGAAAGCACTATTGGCAAATCCGGCAGTTATATTTTGTGCCGCATAAGAGGCATAAGAATATGTGTTAACAGTATTGGCTAATGTATATGCACTATTGGTAAATCCAGCAGTTATATTTTGAGATGCATAAGTTGAATATGCATATGCATTAATACTATTAGCAAATGTGTATACACTATTAGTAAATGATGCGGTAATGTTTTGGGATGCATAGGAAGCATTTGAATAAGCATATGCAGAATTTGCATAGATGAATATTACATTACCTTGAGAATAAGAAGCATTTGCTTGAGTATATGCAGATTGTGCTAGTATATTTGCTAAATTTGCTTTTTGATAACTAGAGTTTGAATATACATAAGGTGCGGCAGATACAAATTGTTGCGAACCATCATTAAAAGTTAGTGTATTGACAGAAGTATTTTGAGATACAATTAAGTTTCCTGTTACAAATGCGTCCGCATTAACACTTAAATTTTGAAACGTTCCAACTGAACTTGTTGGATTTCCTGATACCGAAAATGTTGCTCCCTGATCACTTGAAATTGAAACCGAACCCGCAACGGATTGAATTACAGCACCATTAATATCAATTGTTGTTCCTGAAACAAAAATATCTTTCCAACGTCTTGTTGGTGAACCTAAACTATAAACAAGATTAGCCGCTGGAAGTATATTTCCAGCATATGTATTACCTGAAATTAAAACTTGACCATTTGGGTATGAAAGAGTGACATTACCATTTGAAAACGCAGATAGTGCCGTTCCTACAATTAAATTTGCACCGGCAATAACTAAATTGCCTGTCATTGTACCGCCAGCTAACGGCAATGCTAAATTTGCTTTGGTGAAAGCTGAATTGGCAAATGATGCAGTAATGTTTTCTGATGTATATGAAGCATTTGCTTGAGCAAACGCAGAAGAAATACTTGAATTTTGAGATAAACTTACACCAGTTTGATAACTAATAAAAGTATTTGAGTTACTATAAGATGCATTTGCTTGAGAAAAAGCCGCATTTGAATACGCATACGCAGAATTCGCATAGGTAAATATTACATTACCTTGTGCATAAGAGGAATTCGCTTGAACATAAGAAGCATTTGCTTGAGCAAAAGCGGCGGTGTCTCCCAAATACGCAATATTTGCTTGAGCATAAGCAGAATTTGCATAATCCCAAGCTAAATTGGCTTGGGAATAACTAGAATATGCATACACATTAATCGTGTTTGCAAAATTATACGCAGAATTTACTGTTGATGATGCGTAATTGGCAACATTATATGCAGTGTTAGCGGTTGACCAAGCAATATTGACCGTCGATGATGTTCCTGCGGCGTTAGCGGCGGCAAATGCGGCATTTGCTTGATTGTATGCAGTGTTTGCTTGATTGTAGGATATATTTGCTTGTGCAAATGAGGACGCAATGTTTGTATTTTGTGCAGTTTCAATACCTTGTAGTGCGGTAATATTGAGTGTATTTGTATTTGATTGAGCATAAGCCGCATATGCATAAGTATTGATACTATTGGCAAATGTAAACGCACCATTAGCAAATATACCAGCAGAATTTGCATTGGCAAAAGCACTATTCGCCAATGATGCTGTTATATTTTGTGCCGTATATGATGCATACGCATAAGTGTTGATACTATTTGCAAATGTATATGCAGAATTAGCGAATGATGCAGTAATGTTTTGTGATGCATAAGAAGCATAACTAAATGTGTTTACGCTATTTGCAAATGTAAACGCACCATTAGCAAATATACCTGCAGAATTTGCATTACCAAACGCAGAATTTGAGTAAGTAAATAAATCAACACCATGACTAAGTACATTACCTTTAAATGTATTTGCATACACGTTAGCGTAAGCAAAACTTGGATCACTAATATTAATTAAATTGTTTGAGCCAATTGGTGATTGATAATTCTGAAAGAATATAAACTCTTTAAGAGTTGGGTTTCTAAACAATCCAGTGAACGCATTACCAGTGGAATTATAATTACCAACAAAACCAATATCTACAATATCAGAAACAATATTATTATTTGCTAAAAATAATAAAGGTGCATTGGTTTCATCTTGTGTTGTATTGATAGCAGTCAAGTTACCAAGTACGTATAAGTTACCAGATATAGTTAAGTTGGCCGCTATTGTTACTGGTCCTGAAATGGTACCACCAGTTCTTACAAATGTATTACCTACGTTAGCCGTAGCAAATGCAGAAGTAATATTACTATTCTGTGCGTTATCAATACCTTGTAGTGTTATCGTATTTGAACTTGCGGAATTTGCGACTGTGAAAGAACTATTTGCAAAAGAACCGGCAGAATTAGCAACTACAAAAGCACCATTCGCAAACACACCAGCGGAATTTGCCGTTGCAAATGCGGCATTAGCATAGGCACTTGTACCAGCGGCATTGGCTGCCGCAAAGGCTGAATTTGCTTGATTAAACGCAGTGTTGGCCTGATTAAAAGCCGGTTGTATTTGAGGCGCTACATTATTGGCAGAATTATATGCGGCATTTGCTTGATTATATGCATTGCTTGCTTGAATAAAAGCAGAATTTGCATTGGCAAAAGCACTATTAGCGAATGATGCTGTTGTATTTTGTGCCGCATATACCGCATTAGCAGTTGAAAATGCTGAGTTGACCGTAGCAGATGAACCAGCGGCATTGGCTGCCGCAAAGGCTTGATTAGCTTGACTATATGCTGAATTCGCTGTTAAGAAAGCCGCATTGACAGTTGTAGATGAACCAGCGGCAACCGCAGTAGCATACGCAACGTTTGCTTGATTAAATGCGGAATTTGCTTGTGAAAAAGAAGAATTGGCTTGATTAAAAGCCACACCAATAACACTTAATGGGGTAACTCCACCAATAGGAACAATATTATTACTATTTGTTCCAATAAAAAGTGTGTTTGATACAAAAGAATATGCTAATTGTCCATCAAGTAAATGTGATGGTTGAGAAGTTCCATACGATCTTAGTATCTGTACATTAGCTATATTTGCCATTAAAAGTATCCGTTATCTATAGTTGTGATGGCATTTTGAAAATTTTGAACATAAAAAAGTTTATTCGTCAGTGAATAAACAACGACATCACCGTCTTGAGCACCCGAAAGATTCAAGTCTGTTGAGCCTGCAAGAGTGCGAAGACCGCCATAAGATAAAGCAGATACTTTTGGTGTATTTTGCCCTATAGTTACTTTGACTGTTGATGGTGGATTTGTTGCCATTTGTTACCCCGGTGTTACGCCAGGAACAACTTGAGCAATTCCTTCAAGAATTCTGATAACTGTATTTGCTTGTCCAGCACCTACATAATATGAAAGAACAGCATCATAAACATATCGTCCTGGAGAAATATTTGCCGTATTGGCGGAATCTAATGTAAAGGTTACTTCACCTGTATTAGCGGAAACTTGAGTTGAAAATGAAGCGGCTACATTGGATGTATAGTAAGAGTATTTCATGCTACTATAAACATTCGCACCAGATAATGCATATACATCACCATAAACATCATCCAGTGTGATTGTAAACGTAAAGGTCGAACCTTGTTCAATATATAAGTCTTGATATCCTGCGGCCATTTTTTCTTATTATGTGTAGTCTTACTATATTTAGTAAGAGAGGATTACTTGGATTTCTTTAATTCTTTAACTTCTGCACGTAATTCATTAATAGCGGCAAATGCGACTGCAACTAATTTTTGGTAGTCAACTGCAAGAGAACCATCAAATCTAGTTCGTGTCGCAACTGGAAATATTGTCAATAAATCTTGAGCGATAACACCAAAATCAGATTTTTGCATTAGGTAGTTATCTGCACCGCCATTTTGTTGAATATATTCATCAGTCCAATCGAATAGTTTACCACCAACAGTATCAACAATATCTAGAGCACCAACAATATCTCTAATATTTTCTTTCCATTTTTTGTCTGAACCAGAATATGCAGTAATATTACCGGTTGATGAAATTGATGAAGCACCACTTAATGTACCATTCATGCTTAATGATGTCACATTAGTTATACTACCACCACCACCAGTCATAGCTAATGATGTCATACCACTTAATGCACCACTCACAGTTAGCCCAGTGAAAGTTGGGGTACTTGTCCATGATGGAGCAGAAGCACCGTTACCAATCAGTACTTGATTTGAGGCGCCTTGTGATATAAATGAAGTTGAACCGGCGCCGGTTTGATATGGTATTTGCCCCACTCCACCATTAGCTATATTTGTTGCCTGAGATGCTGTACCACTAATAGCGGCCCAAGTAAAACCGGTACCATTCCATTGCAAGTATGTTGATGCAGTAGAGGGGGCTCCAATAAATGAAGTTGCACCTGCGGCAGTTTGATATGGTATTACTGATGTTGAGCCACCCGCAAGATTTGTTGCACTACTAACACCAGAAATTGAACTTGGGTTAATCCATGCCGGTAATCCAGAACCACTGACCGACAATATTTGATTTTGAGTTCCTATACCTAACCATCCAGATTGACCTGTTGATTGTTGATAGGGTATACTTCCACTTGAACCACCAGTCAAGTAACCCGCAGACCCCGAAGAACCCGTAATACTAATTCCTACTCCAGTACTCGCCCATGATGGTGCAGAGCCACCAATCAACACTTGAGAATTTGTACCTGCGGCAGTAAATGAAGTTGCACCTGCGGCAGTTTGATATGGTATTTGTCCTGGTGTTGTACCACCCGCAAGATTTGTTGCAGAGCCAGATTTCCCTGTGATACTATGTGTCAATATATATCCAGCATTTGCAAATGCGGTTACAAACGCCGTTGTCGCTAATTTGGTTGAGGTATCAGTAGTTGCTTGTGTTGTTGCAGTCGGATTACCTGTAAATGCTGGAGATGCAAGAGTAGCTTTTATAGTATACAAATCTTGTAATGCCAATTGAGCATTAACTATACTCGATGTAGCTCCAGTTAAAGTCGTTACACCGACGTTGGCCGCATTGTTTGCCATCCATCCAAAACCACCTGGCCCACTTGTATAGAAAATGTATCCTATTTGTTGTGATGTTGGATTTGTTAAATTTTGTAATGCAGTCGCCGCACTTGTACTGCCTGTACCCCCATTAGTAATTGACAATGCGTTTGAAAGTGTTAATGCACTAAATGTGGGTGATGCAGTTGTTCTTATATCCTGCGGTGTTGAAAACGTGAACGTACTTCCAGAACCCGTGATTGTCACACCATTTGCACTAGAAAAAGTCACAGCACCCGAAGTAGGTGTTATTGATCCAGTTGTACCTGTAAATGAATTTACAGAATTGTTTGCCCTACTAAATGCACCATTAGCAAAGGAAGCAGTTGTATTTTGTGCGGTATATGCTGAATTAGCAAAAGAAGCGGTTATATTTTGCGATGCGTATGAGGCAGAAGAATATACGCTAACAGTGTTTGCAAAACCATATGCGGCATATGCATAAGTATTTACGCTGTTGGCAAATATTTGAGTTTGAATTGTATTGGCTACCGCTGAATTTGATTGAGCATATGCCGAGTTTGCAAATGATGCGGTAATGTTTTGGGAAGCATAAGCGGCATACGCATAAGTGTTTACGTTATTTGCGAATGTAAATGCACTATTAGCAAATGATGCGGTAATGTTTTGGGAAGCATAGGCGGCATATGCATAAGTATTTACGCTGTTGGCAAAATTATAGGCTGATTGCGTATATAAATTTGCACTATATACCGCCGTTGATGTTGCAACGTTTCCTGAACTATGATTCGTGATGCTGTCATTTAAAACTTCACCAGTTAAAATAGGCCAAAAATAATTCGTTGTAACATTATTAATTTGCCATTGCTTATTAATTTCATACCATTGTAGCTGTGCAGGTGTTGCACTAGTACCACGATTAATAGAGAAATCTGCAAATTGTGGTGGTCCTGGTTCTAATTGATATAATATAAAATTGTTTGAAGTATAAACTGTCGGTAATTGTAGAAATAAATTACCAGAAACAGTTAAATTTCCAGCATATACATTACCAAGATATGAATTGGCGACGTTTGCAATTAAATATTGAGTAACATTTAAAAGCGGAGTTACAATTGAATTATTCGCAGTAATAACATTAGCCCACTCATTATTCGCATTAAGATTCGTTAAAATTGTAGATGAATTTACATACTCAGTATTGATATAAGCAATACCGGTGTTAACATTTAAGGTGTTTGTTACATTAGCTAAAGTTATTGTTGCAATATTTACACTTTCAGTATTAACTGTAGAGTTATTAATAATTGCATTAGAGATATTGGCGGTTGCAATATTAGCTGTCGTGGCTATAACATTACCACTAGTGATAGTATTTGCAAAAGCAGTATTGATATAAGCAATACCGGTGTTAACATTTAAGGTGTTTGTTACATTAGCAATAGAAATAATTGATGTATTTCCGAATTGTAAATTAGATGATATAGAATTAACATTGATTACTGCGGAATTTGTTGAATTGGCAGTAATAATATTAGCTTTTATATTTGTATTAGATGTGATGTTATTTGCATAAATTGAATTTGCAAGAGTGACCGAAGAATTGACGGTCACAATATTACCAACAATCGCATTTGCGGTAGCAGTATTAGTACTTACGTTTGCTTGTAATGTATTTGCATAACTCACATTTGCAAATAATACATTGTTTGCTTGCAAGGTATTTGCATAATTACCGTTTGCAGTAAAAATAGAATCGCCGACTATTAATTGAGTACCAATTTGACCGTCATTTGTAACAGAGATACGTCCTGCGTTTGCATAACCACTAATTGTTGATAGTGTTCCAGTGAAACCGTCAAGCGCATTTACCCATATCGCATTAACGTTAGCTGTAGAATTAATTGTGTTATATACATTTGTCGTGCCGGTGATGAATACAGTATTATCGATTGCGGTATTACCTAGAACGGTCAATACATTTAGTGTAACAGGGCCAGTTACAAAAATTGAAGATGCAAAATATGTGTTACCTATAATATTAGCAGTTCCTATAATCCGCGCAGAGTTTGCAACATAAAGGCCTTCACCAGAACCATTGGCATAAATTGTGTTACCCCACTGAGAGGCACCATTGACAATAACTGATATGATATTAGCATTTGAAATTAATAATTGACCATAATTAATTGTCAAATCATTATCAACTGTAACATAAGAACCTGGACCTGAAGATTGTAGTTGAGCGCCAAATTGTGCAACACCATTACCGACAACTAAAGCAGTTGAAGGTTCATTGAGGTATAATGTACCAGTATTTTTTGCATATGCGTTTGCGGTAAAGTTGTTGAAATCGACAACCATTGTGTTTGTTGTCGTAAACCAGTCCACAAACGTATTAGCATACGTCATTACTGGTACAAGTGGTGCGGTATAAATCGTTGACATCTGAACCTTTATTTGTTATTATTCATCGCAAAAAGTAATTCTTTAATCACCTTCATGTCATCCTTGATCGAATCAATTTCTTTCTTGACATTATTTATTTCATCTCTTTGAGTGTTTATCATTCTTACTTTAGTTTTATATTCATTTTTTTCTGCGGAATTCGTGTTTATTAGAGCCATACTATCTGTATCTCTAACAAAAGTAGTTCCCTCAACTTTGACCAACATATTAAATTCCCGTTCCAGATGGTAACGCAATAGCACGAATATCAGTTAAATACGGTACATTTGTGTTGTCGTTTGTTGCCATTACAACCTTAATTGCAAATTGAATAAAATTATTGTACAAAGTACCATTTGAACTTAAATAAGAAATTCTATTATTCGCTTGTCCGGAACCCCAAATACCTGGAGCACACTCATACTCAATTAATTGATCGGGTCTTTGTGAATATGTGTTCACATTCGTTGTGGGTGTCATTAATTGCCAGTTCTGAGATGTGAATGTTGAACTGTCTTGTGAACTTAAAATCTTATAGTAAACATACACGGCAGTTCCAACTGGTTGATATGCCGTATAGTAAACTCTTAAATCACCAGAATCATTTCCTGGCTGTAAAACAACCGGTTTAGTAAAATACTTAGAAGATGCATTTCCACCGGTTGCAGATGTTTCTCCAGAAATTATTACTGATGCGTTTGCATTACTTGAAGTACGTGTTGGATTTGGATCTGTAATAGTTATAGTTGGTGTTGTAATATAGCCACTGCCAGTAGTCTGAGTATAAACGGAAATAATATTTCCATTTGCATCTAGATTAAGACCCACAGCGCATTGTACCCCACCTGATAGTGTTGGAGCAGAAACATTCGCATAAGTACTTGTCGAATAATTGTTTCCCGAACTTATAAGCTGAATTGCAGTATTTGTAAGCCCCATATTATTTATTGCATATTGTATTGTATACAAAGACATACCATCATCAGAAATAACTGGACTTACATTCTTATCATTTGATGCTAAGGTAGTTGTTAAGACAAATGAACTATTAGAACTAGGATTAATAACTCTCGGTCCTTGACCATCATTTAATTTAACATCGTTGTATGTTGGAGTTCCATAATGACCAGGAATAATATTTTGTGCTGTAGTTGTAGATAATCCATTAAGAACCGTAGCTTGATATTGATATGTTGCAGATGTGTCTGTTGGTACAAATTGAGTAGCGGTCACATTAAAGGCATCAATTTCAGAGGGGGTTGAATAGTTACCAACAATTTGTGACACTGCATAAGGTATAAGTTTATGTTTGATATCATTTGTTCCAAGTTTTCTGAATGGTGCACCAAGAGGCACGACAAAAGGTATAATTGCTTGAACATTCGTGTTGAATACACACTGATCAATAACAAACATTAAATCTTTAGTTTGATCTACAGACCACGTAATAGAGTTCTGAGATTCAAATAAACCACCAACATATGGGGCTTGACCAATTTTTGTGGGATTTGCAGGATTTACATCTGTTGGATTTGCTTTTGCGGTTGATTGTATCGCCGTAGAATTTTGTTGTGCATACCATAGAGTATAATCTGCCGATTTTGTATTAATTAATATGGCATATAAAACGCCAGCTTGAACATAAACTGGAGCATTGAATTCAAAGTTTGTTGATGCTGTTGTATCCAAAAATTGAGGATTTGCGCTTACATTAACTTGGTTTGGATATAATGTAACTGTAGAATAATCCAGTGTAGAACCATTTGGCACACCATTCAACGTGTTAACAAGTGATATTGTGATCGGTACTGTTGATCCAGGTTTTGAAGCAAAAAACAATTTAATTGAATTTAAAAACGCTCCATTAGGATATTGATCTTTTGAAATGATAAAAGTTTGTGCAATAGGATCAAATGGTGTGTATTTTGCGGTTGAATTTGTAGTAATAGATTGATTACTAATTGTTGTAGTCGCAGTAAATGATGATGCACTTGAGTCAACTGAAGGACCAAAATCTGCTCCGGATGCATTTACTTGCAAACCTGATGCGGTAAATGTTGCTTCTGCATATGTAGTTGCAGTTGTTGGGTCTGATGAGACTACTCTATTATCAATTCTAAAGATTCTTGAACCTGTTTGGAATTGGCTTCCTGGTAAATTAAAAATAGCAGAAAAATTACCTTGTTCATCCGTAGATAAATTTGGTATAGATGTGCCTTTTGCAACTGATTGAGACATATTATAGTCTGTACCAATAATATTATATGTCGAAGTAACATCTCCAACAACACCATTATAACCTAAAGATAAATTAACAGGCTCTGCTAATGTTGCAATTTTAGTTGTTTTATCATATGCAGTAATAACAGACGATTGTACTGGTATTGTTGTTGCGTTTGTTTGTGTTCCCATTTATTCTTCCAAGTTATACGGTTATTTTTTTATAATCTTTAATCGTTTGCATATTAAAAATGAATTGAATTTATAAAATTTGTAACTGGTGACGTTACTGCACTTACTGCATTTACTACTGCATTTACTGCGGCAGTTCCAATATGAGTCGCAGCCGTTACCAAAGTCGTTACAACACCCGGCACACCAGGATTCGATGCAAGTTGAATCAATACACTGCCAGGTCCACCAGGTCCTGGAGCAGATCCTGCAGTTATTGATGTTGTTCCCGCACCAGCACCCCCCGATACTGTTGGTGCTGGCGGTGTATATGTTGCTAATGTGGTTGTCTGGCTAACATATTTCGATGCGAAATTTATTGTTGAACCGGTATAGTCTAAATTATTCGGTGTTCCTGGATCAAGTTTAACTTGAGTTGCACCGGTAAAATATGAACCACCCCATGGCATTACTGTTTCAGAACCACCATAATTATAAGTTACTGCAATAGGATTTGTTGTGCTGAAAATCATATTATTTGAATTATCTGTAATTACGACTGCAATTGATGGGAAATTATCTGAATTTGTTGCAGTCCAGCTAACATTACCAATTGAATTACCTGTTGCGGTAAATGTTGATGTAGTTTGCTGTGATGGCCCATAATTGTTGGAACTCAATGAAATAATCGTGTTCCCATTTATTTTAATTGTTGCAGTTCCATCACATTGTGCGGACATGGTATACTGTCCCGTATAATTAAACAAAACAGGGAATGATGCGCTATACGATGTATTAGATGTTGATGGATCCCAAACACCATACGTATTTAAGAATGGTGAGAAGTTTGTCGCATTGTAATTCATATGATAAAGATTGCCAACTGAAGTGCCAGAAACAGAAGGTGTGTATTGTCCACCAACACCGGAAATTGTTCCGCTTGTTTGAAATGATATTACACTTGAATTAACTGGTATTCCTGATGCAGTTCCGCTACCCGAAATATAATCACCATTAGCATTAAATGAACCGTTTACAATAGTTGATTGAGCTAAATTACCCGCAACATGTAAGAAGTCAGAAATATAAAGTCTCGAATTTGTTGTTCCTGGATAATTGTACACATTCATTACACGCCCAATTGGATAAAATGTTTGTGAACTGACAACAAAATAACCAATAATATCACCGGTCTGGAATCCTTTACCTGTCACATTTTGTAATTCAATCGTGTTTGGTGTCATCATATATTGATTTACATTAACGCCATCAAACCAACAATTTACATTTTGATTTGCTAATAAACCTTTTGCTTCAACAATAACTTGTTGTGGTCTGATATATGGTTGAATTGTATCATTTGTCAAGTATCCATTGATTGAAGACAGTGATGATGTTGTACTTGTCTGTACTTGTGTTGTTGCCAATTGACTCGCATATGTATTACCAGAACCAGAAACTGTTGTGATTGTAGTCGTTGAAGTTCCTGGAATAGATGAATAATCACCAGCATTTGATAAATTGATACCAAATGTTCTTTGATGGATCTGTGTTGTTGGAGTTTGTGTTAGCACTGGGACAACTTGTTGATTATCAATCCAATTATCCATAGGAGGAGTTAATGATGCAACACCCTTTTCAACAACAACGTTAAACGGATTTGCAGATACCGCAGAACTTGCAAGTGCTTGAACAACTATATTTGCCGTTGTATATGGTAAAGTAAACAAATTAGTACCAATACCACTTATGCTCGAAACTGCAAATTCATTTGTATTCGCTAGTGTACCAACTGATGCCATTATTACTGGATTTTGTAACTGAAAGTTTTCAACCAGTTGCGCCGGCATCAATCTATTTGTTCGAATGTTGATATTTGCGTTGAAATCTGGATTGTATGTGTCAGCAGTAGAATAGGAATTAAATGCATCAACAAGAATACCATAGTTTGGTCTTGTTAATCCATTATTGTCTTGAATTTGCGTAGATGATGCAGAAGCCTCTAATAGACTTAATGATGTGTAGTACTCAATATTATTTACACGAGTCTCCAAATCAGTTATATCGCTTTTAGCCCAACGTTTATGAATGATTTTCTGAACAGATAAATTTGATTGACCATTATTAGTTTCCGCACCAACAACCGCAGTATATGGATCAAGGGTTAAGTTTGCAACCACAAGAGATCCATTAGGTTCAGTCGGCAATCTCGGACTTAATGAAGGAACTCCTTCAATAATTTTAAAACTATTATCTTTTGTGAGAACTAATAAGTCTTTTCGTCCAAGATAGAAATCATATGAACTGTTGAAAAATGTACCATTTCTAGGTATTGCTATACCAGCAGAACTCTGACTCTGTGATGGTGATGATGTATAGTTCCATATGAATGAAGTTTGTCCATTTAATCTTGTGGGCCTAAAATCAATACAATCTCTTAGTTGATATGTAATACCACTAGATTTTGCAGTATATGATGGTATAATTGTATAGTCTTCTGATGGGTAAGATGAACTTGTAAAGTAGCCATCACCACCGCTATGAGAATAATAATCAAACACCACAATTAAGTTACCAATAATTGCTGGTGCACCGGGTATTACATTCACATTAGCAAAATCATAGTAAGTATCTCGTTGGCCATTATCTAGGGTAAAATAATTAGTAACATCAAATAACGGATTACCAATTATATTGGCAATATTAATTTCGGAAGGACTAATTAAATTTTTATTTTTTGTGTCGTAAATTGCAACAATATTTCTAACATCCGAAACATACAAAGAAGTTGATTGTGAAACACCAGCATTAAGCACAAAAACTTGACCGTTTGTCAAATCTTGATAAGTGTATGAACCTATTTGAGAACCATATACACCACCAGTAGAGTAATTTGTTGATTGATTATTACCTTGTACTGTTGTTTTAATTTTTGCTATTGATGTGCTATCAGCGTTATAAACATTAACGGTGGCAATTACATCAACTGTATTTCCTGCATAAAACGATGAAGTTAATGTTGCTGTTGTTCCGCTACCACCGATTGAAATTGTATTTCCTGATGAGGTGAAATCTAATATTTTACCTGTCCCGGAATTAATAACCGTGTATATACTTTCAACGTAATTTGAACCAGAGCCTTGAACAAAACTGTAAGGAGAACCGGAAAGATTTAATTGTAGAACACCGGAACTACCAGAAAGAACTCCTCCTCTGAAATTTTTTGTTGTTGTATATGATGTGTTATGTACGTTTTGAACCCATGGAGCCCCAACAGGAATAATGAGTTCTGTAGAGCCAGGATTTTGAAGTATTGCCTCTCCAGTCCAAACACCATTTGTTTTACCTGTAACCACATCAACATTAGCACTTGCTGTAAAATAGTAACTACTATTTGCAATAGTGATGGCATCACAATCACCAATTTTAAAATTCAAAGTAAATTTTGAAGTATAATCTGGTGTTAGTGTAAACGGTTGATTAACGGTAAATAATTTATTAACACCGCTCGTTGTATAACTGGTAACCGTTCGCACATCACCAGCACTTGTACCATTGGTAATTGTCAAAGTAATACCATAATATGCGTTAGCAACTGTAGAAAATTCACCGGAAGAATCTAAACAACCGATTGTATTGGCAGTGCTCAATTGAACATTTGCAAAAGCGCTTAATGTATTTGTTTGAATGTCTGATATGCAAGCATTGAAAACATAAGAGGCTAGATTTGAACTACTCGTACTTTGTTGAAATTGTAAATTTCTCAGGAAAGCAGTACCAACTAACGTTGATGTATACTGACTCGACCCTTGTCCTTGTGCAACGTTATTAGTATTAACACAATGTAAATTGATTATTGGTAATGTCGTTACATTAAAATCACCACTAAGACCAGAAACATTTAAATAATTGCCGTAATCAACAAATGTTTCGCTATTTGTAATGGTTGATGTTGTTAATGCTCTATCACTTGTAAGTGTCAACTGAGATTGATTCTCTACACGATAACCTTTAACATACGCAATACCTTTGCTGATGCCCATATCATATTGAGAAGTATTGATTGTATTGGCTACAGGAGTTAATTTAAAATCTTCTACAATGTAATCACCATTTGTTTCATAGTCACGTTTTGCAAAGTAATCATCAATAGCAGAATATACAGTCGAATCGGTTTGCTTTATAATATTGCCGTTCTCAATTCTCATTAACTCAATAAACTGATCGTCATTACCGATACCAAGTTGAATAGCAGTAAGTGTCAATGTGATTTGATATCTATCTGCACCCGGTGCTTGATAATTTGAGGCTCCGACCGCAGGGTCTAGTAATGCAGGATCATCAATATAATCTATAATTTGTTCAGTAATTTGAAGACCGACACGGTAAGATGGCGCACTATCATACTTATCCAAGATAATGGTTTGGGGAGAAACATTTACAAAATTACCAATAGAGTAATTGGTACCATCTGCGGCTTGTGAATAACCATTGACGATATAAAAAATACCATTAGAAATAGATGCAGTAGAAGAGTTACCTACAGCAATTGATGTTGCGGTTGTGGTTTGAATAGTTGCAAATAAATTTGAGGGTCCAAGAGTTGTTATTGTTTGTCCTGATGTAAAATGTGGACCAGTTAAATAGGCAATAACTAATGTTGGGGGATCGCCAATTGAACCACTTGTACCAGTAGCTTCTGATGTTGCAATAACTCTTGCTTGAATTTGATCGGAATTTACTGACCCAACAATAACTTGATTTAAGAATGCGGATGCTTTAATATTAGTTGTACCATATGTTGGGTTCAACTTGATATAGAAACAATTTAAATTTGTTGTAACTTGTCCACCGGAAACTGGTGTATTTTGTGAGTAGATAGCAGAAGCAAAATCAGAAATTTGATTTTGTAGGATAGTTTGTGCTTGTGTTACTTCTCTGGCTTGAACGGCATAACCAGGTTTAAATAAAATTCGGTGATAATTCTTAGAAGGATCAAAATCATCATAGTAAGGTGAAACATTAAAATTCAGCATTTTTTTCCTTTAGTACCCAAGTACAAATTTAAATTGTTCTATACCATCAGCACTACGTTGTACTGCACTTCTGTTTTCTATATACGTTAAATAGCCCGAAAATGTTACAAAATTTGGGGGCGAAATTGCTAACAAAACTCTGGTTGCTCTTGAAGTTAGCCCAGCCAAGAGTTGATTTAAAACGTATTCTCCTACTGTATTTATTACACTAATAGTGTTGTTTTCAATATTAAAGTAAACAACTTTAGCCGAAAATAAGACATTTCCATTTGTATCTACTTGCTGTATGGTTTCGTCTGTTACAAAGCTACCGGGCCCTGGCGCAACAATAATTGATGTTGTTGTGTTATATATATCAGAATTGGCCGGATTAGGCGCCACAGTTTGAGCTGTCGGATTAACTAAAAGTCCAATCTGATGATAAGCAATTGTAGTCGGTATAAGTCCATTTTCATCAGAATTAAATTGAATTGAGTACATGACATTGCTACACCCCAAATCTGCAACAGGATCAAAACCATGTCCACCAACAGGAGAAACCGGTGCTATTGCACCTGCGGATGTTCCCTGAGCTGATGTAATCGAAACCGTTGCATAGGTATAATTTGAACCCGGATTAGTAATTGTGATATCTGTAATTCTACCCACATTATCAACTTGCGATGCATTTACAGTCGCTGTTGCACCGACACCATCACCATTTATTTTTACAATAACTGGTATTGATCCTGGATTATAGTTAAAGCCTGGATTAGTGATAACAAGGGCATCAATACCACCAGAACCATAAGAGTTTTGTGTAGGTAATGGATTTGGTACATTATATCCTAGCGGTACAGGCATCCAATTTTTATCCATAAAGGTTGTTTTTAACCCTTTGTCAATCGTGTACAAGTATTTCCATTTATAACCATCAACACCCTCGTAAACATTGAATGTATTGTATTGTCCTGGTTGAAAATATGGTTGAGCAGTTGTCGCTGTTCCTATTGCTCCATTACTTAAACACTTAAAAACTTGATCATATTGATTTCTAACATAAAAATTTTGCAGAAAAAATCCATTTGAATCTTTTGCAAACATATCCACCGTATCTTGATAGTAGTTATATACCGTATTGGCAGACCAATCAACACGACGAACTACCGGACAAATATCACCCGAAGTTATTCGCTTAACTGCAAATATATTCTTAAAAACTTGTTTAATTGATTGCTGATCTTGTTGCGGTACTGGTGGATTTGCATTGTCCGGCCATGGGTCGACACTAGCTAAAAAACAATAAGTTGTCTGAAATAATATTTGCTTTGTGGGAGGAAGAACCGCAACAGGACTATAATAATCCTGTGTTACTGATGCAATCCCTGCGTTGTATGTGAGTAAAGATTGATTTGCCATATTCTATTTATGTTTAAGATCCGACCCTGATGATACCAAAATTCAAATTCATTGTGTATGCCGCATCGTTACCGGCATTAGAACCATTTGTTACAAGAATGTCAAAACTTCCTACTCTCGTATTTGCCGTTGTAGCTTGAAGTACTGGACAATTTGTACTTTGAACAGATATGATAACTATATCTGAGGCATGTAAAATTGAGCTATTATTAACTGTAAAGACATATGAAGTGCCATGTTGGAATGTACTTGCATTATAGGCTACAATCACACCGGAAGTTCCGCTTGCGTATACTAAAGTTGTTCTGCTACCTGTTTGAACAGCAGTCGTTGTAGTTAGTGAGTTATAGATGAATGAGTTTGCAACAACAGTATTTGCGGTCTCAGAACCTGTAACAATTACGTTAGGTGACACAATTGTACCGTTCGCATAAATTGTTGTATTACCAGCACCCAATGCTGTAGCACCATTGATATTCAAAAACCCGTTTTGTAACACTAAGTTGGCTACATTACCCGTAACAGTATCGGTTAAAAAGATTGTATTGGGTCCTAAATATAGGTTGCCCCATTTCAATGTGGGAGAACCTAAACTGTACAAGTTTGAAGATGCTGGTATTAAATTTCCGGCTAAAGTTAAATTAGTTAATGTGATTGATGCAGTATTCTGAACTGCTGTATTTGCAATAGAATTAGCTAAGTTTGCTTGTGCAAAAGCGGCATTTATATTAGTATTTTGAGTTGTATTGATACCTGATTGTAATGTGGTGGCATTATTTGCGGCTGTGAAGGCACCATTAGCGAAACTTGCGGCACTATTAGCCGTATTTGCAGTTGAGTTTAAAAAAGTTGCAACTGCAACAAATCCTGCGACAGCGGTATTTGCTTGAGCATATGCGGCATTTGTGTACGCACTAGACTTTGCACTTGAGAGTACCGTACCATCAGAAAAAGTAATAAACGTATTAGTGTTCATTACAATACCGTTAGCGGCTACAACCGCAACAATATTGTTTGACTGATAACCACCAACCGCAAACACAACGTTTGCGCCAGGATTTGCAGTACCTATTACAAGATTTCCTGTTGCAGTCGCATTAACTCCCTGAACAATCAAATATGCATCATGTGCATACTGTGATGTTTGTTGATTTGTAGCAGGATTCCATTGAGAATTATTGATACCAAAATCAACAAAACCTAAAGTATCTGTACCGTCATCTGCGGTTAAAATTATGTCTGTGGTGCCATAAGAATTAAAGTTTTGAGAGTTAATCTGCATGTAGCTATTAACATTACCAGAAAACTGTGCAATGGTATTAGGTAATACGATAGTATTATTACCAACAACTAAATTGTTATTCAAATAAAGATTGTTGGCGAGTGCTGTTCCATTTATTTGACCGGTTACATTGTCAGATAAATCCACGCCGAGAAAAAGTATATTCCCAGTATTTGCTCCTGCAAATGTTGATATTTTTGGTAATGCTGAAATTTTTACTGTTGACATTTATTATCCTAATATGATATTATTACCATCTTCTGTTATGATTTCTTCTCCGGCTTCATCTATAATGTAAGGTGTATACTGAATTTGATTTGTTCCTGAGAATAGAATTTTATTTGCTTGTGCTGACGGAACTTTCTTGACTGCAACATTTGAACTAAACGAAATTTGTGAATTGCTATACAAATATACTTGATTATTGGCCCAATCTAAGTAATTAACCATACCAATATGGTATCCGTTTTGACTAATATGGTCACCAGTTTGAATGATATCTATAAGTGGGTATTTTGGGTTTGAATAAACCCCATTATTGTATAAATTATACACACTAGTATAAACATTAGCTATATTTATCACATTTGATGTGTTAGAACCAATGGCGTAAGCGACGTTTGAGTATCTCACCCAAACGCTGTCCTGCATATATATCGTGCCTGATGAAAAATCAACATCGGCAATTTCGGATGACATTTGAAACCCGTTAGAGGTTATCAATGAAAATGAATTTCCAAAACTTATATAATTCGCCGATGGTAAATTTGAAATTGATAATGTATTGCTTGATGAGTAAATGTAATCCGGATACAACCAAAATTGTGCGCTCTGTCCATGTCCACCGGTAACTGATACGGGATTTGTCGGAAACGTTACATAATGACCAACATTACTTAATGCATAGCTGGAAATTTTAAATGGTGCAGTACCCACCGAAAATGGGGTTACTGCTAGAACAGTAATTTTAGCGGGATAATAACATGAACTGTTGATGTCGTTGGAAATTGTTAGTACATCACCAACTTCATAGTTAAAACCTGGATAATAAGTATTTGAACTTACAACATATTGATCGTCTGGCACATTCATTGTCGCATTGGAGTTATTTGCTCCAATAATTTTATCCAAATATTCTTGAGGATTCATCACATTTTCGGTTGAATAAGTAACATTTGTATTGGATTTTAATGCATATCTACCAATCAAATTAACACCAGCCGGGTGTAATAAATTTAACAGCGTTTCTTTATAGTCTGAAATTGCTTTTTCAACTGTAAGTTGATATGTGAAGTTGTTATAATTCTTACTTTGCAATACATCATACGAACTTAATTGTCCTGATGAGTCTATATATTGACCTTGTCCAATCACAAGACCGTTTAAATATTTTGTTGTTGCTTCAGCAGTACCATCACCATAGTTTCTTACGCCAGATTGATTATACACAGAGGGAACATATGTAGTTCCACCAAATGCTGTGTTAACCATTGTCATACTAATAGGTGAATTGGTAATTAATAGAGGTAAATTTGTATTTGGTTGCGAATTATAATTGAAAACACGCAAATTATAAACTGAACTTGTATCAACAATATTATGTTGGAGCATTGTAATTGAATTTACTGTAGCAATATAGGGGGCAACATTTATATTAGCCCCTTGATAGACCGTTTGCCCAATTTGAGGTAAACTTAATGAGCTTAAATTAGAAACTGCAATATCTTGAACTACTAATGAAACATTCGGTGTTGCAATATAATCTACACCCCCATCAATCACATTGATTGTAGTAACTGCACCAATTCTATTTAAGGTTAGTGAAAATGTTGCCCCAGTACCTAAAATACCAGGAACATAAATGTTTGCATTGGAACCTGTCGAGGTGTTAATTGTTAGTTTTGGTAATACACCAGAAACATATCCTAGACCACCTGGTTGCACACTTATATGAGAATTTACATTTACAGTGTTGTATATAACACTCTCTACGTTTCCGTGTGCATCAACTGAAATTGAGGCATTTGCACCATAACCATAACCACCTGTGAATATTACAGTATCATTATTTGTATATCCTGTTCCTGGGTTTGCAATTTGAATGGGTGCAAGAATACCAAGAGAAGCTAAATTACCAATTACATTATTCGTTGAATCATTTGAAATATATTCCGACAATGCTATTGCTTTAGGTACTACACTGATATTACCACCACCATTATTCAATAAAACTGAACCGATGGGGTTTGTGGCGAAAGTGGTAAATTGAAATGTGTTTGCTAATGTGGCATTTGCAGTTGCACCGGTGTTTGCTTGAAAGAAACTATAATGAGTTCCATTACCAATTTGAAATCCATTTGAAAATGCGATAGAATCAATTGGTATTGTAACATTAACTGTATTGTTTGATGTTACTGAAAATATTGTTGCGTTAGCACCATTTGTTTCTGTAGTAAATTCAATTACTGAAAAACCATTTCCAGGTAATAATTGAGCACCTTCAGTGGGGAATGTCGTATAACCATAACCACCATTAATAACATTGATATCTTGAATTGATCCTGTTGTTATTGAACCAACTTCTGCAACTGCACCAATTGGATTTGCAATGTTTAAATTTAATCCATTATATACAATAACAGGATCTGCTACATTATATGCGAGTCCTCTTGCTGTTGGATTAATATTGATCTGACTAATTTGACCAATGATAGTTGCAACCAATGTTTCAGAACCAGAAGTTCCTGCAGGAACAATTTTACCATTTAAAAAATATACTGGTTGATTAAAGGAATCTACAATTGTAATCTGCTCACCAGATTGAAACAGTCGCTCAATATCGGAAATAAAAACTTCAATTCTATTTTCAGCAAGAATAACATTTTCGATTGTGGCAAATGATTTTGAAGTTAAACCGAATGCTCTATAGTTGGCGCAAATTAAAAAGTTCTTATCTGTTGACGCCAATTTGATACTTTTTGGTACATACCAAGTGCCCGCCGATGTGGCAAGAACTGCATCTTTTGTATAGAAGTAATCAAAATCCGAATCAAAAAGAATTCTAAACAGAAACTGATATGATGCTGGCGTACCTTTAGCATGATATAGTTGTCTTGCAATTTTAACAGCAGTAACTGGTGATATCAGCGATTCTGCTGGAAAATATTGTAAAAAATCATTTATAAAATATTCTTGAAATCCTTCAAGTGTATTATCAATATCTGAATAATCCCAAAGACTTTTAGAAGCATATAAAGGTCCTTGATAACCATTCGTATCGGCGGTTGCTGTTTGAGCATTTGCAGTGTTTGCAAGCTCCATCCATTCATAATACGCCTGTAAAAATGATACGAAATTATTACCATATACCGTTGTATCTAATAGATATTCGGGTAATTGTGATGGTATGAATAAGGAAGTTTTTTGATTACTTTGTATCATTATCTTGCTGTAACATTGATAGTGATTGCACTAGGATCATTGGGATCAACTGTAATAATTCTATTGTATGATGATGAAAAAATTGTTGTCGCTGGGTTAACAGAAATTGTTAATTGTGCTAGAGGATTATCTACATCGTAAGGGTTAAAAGAATTCAGGGTAACGATACCATTTGTGTAATCAATTGTGCCTGCATTTGAATTTAAAATAGTCTTAACGTTATTTTGATTGTAATAATACAATCTTAGTGTACCAAATTGTCCTTCTAATGTCGCAACACCCGCACCGTTCATACCTGTAGTGTCATTGGGTGCAGGAGTGATTACGACTAAAGCGGCCGTATAACCTGAACCAGGAGTCAATACGTTTATCGCAGATAATGAACCATTAATAATAATTGCTTCAGCAGTCGCACCAGTTCCATCACCGTAAATAGTGACTGATGGTGTTAGTGTGTATGAATAACCCGGATTAATAACTGAAATTTTTTGAATACCGGAAGTTGTTTCTGGTAATTCATCAATGTAAACACCATCAATAATATTCAACGGGTTTGAGGGATCTGTGTATTTTATTGCCGGATAAGTTGTAATTCCACTTAATAGAACACCTCTTGAAAGAGGAACACCAAAATTAAACACATAGGTTTGTGCGACTGTCAAACTCGGATAAAATTTCTTCTGTAATTGAATTGCAAGTTCATTTGCAATAATAGATTGATTTGTATTTTGAATTGAAATTGTTAATTGTGAACCGGAGAATGTTGAATTGAATGTATTTAATGTAGTATTTGCAAAATTTGTAACACTTGTTAAAACAGAGGTGGCGAGTTGTGCGGACGTAAATGTAGTCTGAGTTGAATTATAAAGAACGTTTGCGGTAATTTTAATAAAATTATAATCCGGATCGACAATCACAGGCACTACAGTCATCATTGAAATCGGACTTAAAATTTTATCAATAATAACTTTTTTCTGAGTTTGTGTTAACGTGTATGCACCAGATGGCTTTAGACAAACAAATACTTGCCCGTAAACTGGCGGATTATTTTCTTGTCCACCCCAAACATTAACCGCATCAAAACCAAACAGTGTGTTTTGTTTAATTGCAGTAATATAATCATCTTTAGTGACTGCACGACCTTGAGCGGCATACGACTTAGGTGCTTGAAACTTAATTGATGATATAGTTTCTTTGTTTGAACCTTTAGTTGCCGGTAAAAAACCACTCACAATACTATTATAACCGTTAACAGTTGACATTAATGAAAAACTATTTGCACCAGCCGCTGAAGTACCTTCAGTAGAAAGATATGAAATAATTATGATATTACCATCAACTAATTTTTTTCCTAAAATACCATCACCGAATGAAATATTATAATTGCCGTTTAATGATTCATTGATAAAATATACCGCAGATGTACCGTCTAAGTATAAACTATTTGCGGCCGGATTGTAAACCTGTACCGCTGAATTTGAGGAAGACGTTTGAACTACGACTGCTATTGTCGTTGTATCAATTGTACTATCAGGTAACTCAAATGTATATGTTGGATTTGTTGAAGAATTTACTACAAATGAATATGAAACAGGAACACCTTGATAAATTTGAACATTTGGAAATACGGCCGTATTAGTAATCAAGTTCGTCGATACTGTATAGGGTTCAATATTTGTAAAAACGTAAGAAACACCATTTAATTGGTTGCACAAAAACGTTGAAAATGCAGGTAATATAACTGTTGGTTCAGTAACTCCAGTAAATGTAATGTTTATGAATGCGACGGGACATAAAGCCGAATGTGGTGTATAGTCAAGTAGTTTTGCGTGTGAAACAACAGAACGTCTTTGAACAGCAGAATCCAAAAACAATTCATTAGCTACCATGTTTAAATAGAATGCATTATATTGAGTATTGTAAGCAAATACATCAAGTAATGTATCAATAGCAGAACCTTCAAAATTATAATCAGTAAACTGAGATTGACTTTGAAGATATGTTATAAAATTCTGTTTGACTGAATTGAAATCAAGTGCAGATAATTGAATGTTAGAATTGGCTCCTGCCATTTTATCTATTCCTTTGAAGTATTAGATTGATAGCAGTCGGTGTGGTATTATTACCAATAAAAACATAAAGACTGACTGAAAAACTATCAGAACCTGCATTTGCAGATACATTTAATTGATAAATTGTTGCTCTTGGTTCATAATTATTGATGAGCCTTGTAATCTCATCTTCAATGCTACTAGCGGTTAAAGGTGAAAGCGGCTCAAACAATAGTCCAGGTAAACCACTACCAACCGTAGGGTCAAATAATCTTTCATATGGTTTAGTATATAAAAGATTTTGAATTGAACGAATAACGGCCTGTTCATTATAACTCATAGATACGTCACCCGTCACCGGATTGGGAAGGAACCGTAAATCTAGGTCTGAGTATATAATTGTGCTTGCCATTTTCTATTTATGTGCCTGGTGTAGCTGGATCTAATGGTATTGGTAGTGCTGTTGGAGCACCTAAAGATATAACTTCATGCGTATGAGTATTGTAAACTGTTCGTAATTCACTCAAGGACGCAAAATTATCATATACATTACCTGCAACAAGAGTAGGATTTAATGCTTGAGCGCCAGCGGCAACAGCACCAAGAGTCGTGACACTACCAGTAGAGAACATAGATCCTAAAGTAGAAACGCTACCGTTTACAGTCAAATCTGAATTAATATTTACAGCATCTGCTGTTAGTGTCATGGTTCCTGAAGCGGTAAGATCTACGTCACCATTTGCAATAATCTCTGCATTGCCGGCTGTGTTGGTTATGCAGTCGCCGCCAACATTTTGGTAAACATTTCCGTCAACTTGTATATATGAATCACCTTGAACATGCAAAACTGAAGGACCTACAACTGTAATATTACATTGACCACCAATATACACATTGTTATTTGCCATTGTAATATTATAACCATTACCAAAAATTTTAGTAATTCCCGTGCCGTCTGCTTGCCATTCAATAAAATTATTTGCAGTTCCATGCTGTAGCCGAACTCTTTGATAATTCGGGGTATCATCCATTTCAAATAGATGACCTCCCCTAGTTTGCTTTACATTGTTGTATGGATATTCTGGTTTTGCTGAAGAAAACGGTTCGCTCCATGAGCTATCGGGTGTCGCCATTATATATTCCTATGCTTTTGCAGTTGGTGTTGTGGTTGTACTTGAACTCGCAGATTGTTGTTGTGCCAATCCAGCGGCATAAGATGATTTTGCATCAGAAAGACATTTCTGAAATTGTTTTATAAGATTATCCAAACCTGCTTTAATCATCGCTTCTAGACCCTGTTCTAGTGCTTGTATAAGTTTTTCAAGCTCTTGTAAATAATTTTGAATTGTTTCAATGAATGTTTTGATTGCTTTAATTGTTTTTTGCGCCATTTGTATGGCATTTTTAACTGCTTTTGCTTGTGCTTCAGCATCACTTAGGCCCAATGCTTGAAGAATTTGATCTCTAGCAGATTTTAATGCTTGCATAATTGCCATTCTTGCTTGCGCTACACCGACACCGATTGGGCCACAAATATCGCAGACATGCACCGTATTGGCATTAGCATTTGCAATAGGTGAGCCGGCCGTAATACCTGTTGCCGTTGTTGGTGTTGTGCCAGAAGCATTTGTAGTCTGAGTAATATTTGCATTTGTATTTACAACGGCCGCAGTCACAGAAGGATTTGTTGTTGTAGTTGGTGTTGGATTACCTTCCACACCCAAATCATTAAGTATTGTTTGTACGTCCGATTGTACTTGGGCAACTACTTGTTGTGTACCTGCATTTGCCGCATCAAGTGTTGATAATGGCTGAGCCTGATAAAATCTTCTAGCTTGCTGAAGTGTACTAACTGGTTTTGCATCTGTTGTACCTTGTACTGTAGAATCTGTCATAATGTAGTGTCTCCTGTATCTGCTTTGGGCAATACACCCATCATTATTGGAAATTGTCCTGATTCACCATCCATAAAGAAGCCAACTACCCATTCATTTACATCAGGTGTTTCAAAAGAACTTGAATTATTTATGGGCAGTAATGGATAAGCCCAAGGTAAATCTGAATCTGGAACCATTTGAACATCGGGTGAATGCCAACCAAAAATTCTGACTTGACATCTACCAACGCATAAAGGATCTGAATTGTTTACTATCCTACCAGTCCACCACACAAAACCATTATATCCAAAAAAATTATTACGATTTGACATTTTGCACCCCATCCACTGCATTTTGAAACCCTGGAGATAAAGGATTTGGTGGTGCCGGTAAGTATGCACCACTGTCAGAACCAAAACTTTCCTTCACCATTTCAATAATTGTCTTATATTCTAGATTATTAACTATATGCCGCACAGCAGTTACGAGATAATTACCGGAATAAAATATATCGGAAGTTCTTGCATATTGTCCTTGTGTAGTCAACTGAGTCGGTGTTAGATCAAAGGTATTAAAATTTAAAATCATACCCACATAAATTTGACTATCACCTGGGATAATTATCTTAATCTTCATATAATTAGTTAACCCCAACTGTGCAACTCTATTGGGTATATACTGTTCAATATGAATATCATGAGCCACTGTTGCGTTTTTTAGCGGATCAGTAAAGATTTGTTTTTCATCATTATTACCTGCCGCTATTCTTAATGCACCAACTTCTAATCTTATATCTGAAGGACTCTGATACAGTGTATCACCCCAACGATTTGGTAATCCTGTAGTTATTGGAGCTTTATTTAAAGTTTGAGCTAGTGCAAAATACTCATCATAACGAAAATCGGTTATCAATAAATTGCGTGTCAGAGGATCAATTGTAATTAAACGATTATTAAAAGTACCCTGTGAAGTTCCTTCAAGTACATCAAAGAATTTTACCACTTCCATATGATTGACATTAACTGCTTGATCCGATATTTCTATTGAAATGTTTTGTGGATTATAAAAGAATGATTTAAATGCTCCTTGTGCAAATAAAGTTTGCAAAGAAACAAAATTAAAACCATTAGAATTTTCAAAAAATAGAAAATCTGCTCCAGGATTCATAGTTGCCGGTCTTGAATACATTGACAACCAATGTATTGTTTCAAATATCTTTTTGTTTGGTAATATAAAATCATATACCCCAATCGTCGGATCAATATAGTATGTTTTTGTCTGTGGCTTGGTGTTCCTAGTTAACGATATTGTTTTTGGAGTTAATTTCAAATAACTGGTAAATATATCATTCACGATATCACTTATTTGATAACTCTTGTATGACTTTGATATTCTATATTTTTCTGAGAGTAACAACTCTTCCGAACAAAAATATATGATAAATGCTTCCTGATTTTTAGCCGAGTCTAAATTTCTATCACCTATTTTATAAATTCTAAACGTTCGTTCAATAGCATCTTTATCATTTCTAGTCTTCATCAATTTAAATTCAATGAACTCAGTACCATTTAAACGCAAATTCGAGATCATATTTGTTGCATCATAGATAACAATTTCACCATAGATTGTACTACTATAGATATCTTCATAATAGTTCAATTCCTTTAAATTTTCTTTTAACGGAATTGGATTTTGTAAAGATGCAGTTAACAAATTTATATAAACTAATTCGTAATCCGATACTTGTTTAACTGACGAATTCAGGGAAGTTGTCATTTTATGGGTTCATCAGAGATATGAATTGATTCTCAATATCTTTTGCATAATTGGTATTAATAATGTTAATGTTTCTCTTAGATTCGTTTGTTGCATTCTCGTAATCTAAAATGGATAAAACGTTTGTGGATTGTTGGTACGTTATCGTGCCTGTTGGAAATGTTGCTGTTGCCGTTTCATTAGGTGTATTCGCATACGTAGCTTCATCAATATACACAGTTTTGACTGAAGTTGAACCCGAAACACTATCATATGTAGTGATTATTTTTTGATATCCATAGACTGTTGATTGACAATACGCATTCACACTTTGATTGTTTGCTGTAGCAAGTGCTGAATATTTGTCATTCAAATACACATTAAAATCTATATTATTAAGAGGCCAATCACCTTTTGGGTCCATAATATTATTTGCATAAAATATCATCCAATATTTGTATTGATCTCCATAATATTTGTAAGCAATATTTTCTGGTAAATCTTGTTCTTGTATTGTGTATTGATAGAACAACATTGGCTGTAGGGATAGTTGCGGTATCAATGAAGCTCTTGCAGTCAAATCAATACCGGTTACAATGTTACCGTTTTGATCTAGTGTTACTGCGGTTGGTAATGTATTAAAGTATTGCATTTATTAGCTTCCTATCACATTGATCCATCTGCATACTTGGATGCCAATTCAGATAAATCGTTATACTGTTTTTGCTGTCCTTGATATTGAGAATATGATTTTTGTAATGATGAATTTTGAACATCTTCTTTAGTGAAGATTGATGTTTCCATTAAACTCAATGTCATTGTTGTTTGAACTGGATATCCATCACTAAACGCCGCCCATCCATTAGGCGCATAATCAACCGAAACATTAGTGATTACACACTCTTTAATTGTAAAAATTTTAGCCGGCTGGCCTGAAGTAATTGTATCTGTAATACTGTGAGAAGTATTTAAAAATCCTAAACCGGCATTGTTTAATGCTCCCTGCAATTGATTCATAACAGCACCAGTAAGTCCATTTGACCCTGTGAATGCCATTTTTACTGAGATTAATTGCGGTGGGGTAAGATACCTGCCGGGTAAATTTGAACCAGTATTTACGATGCCAGGAGAAGAATAAAATACAAAAGAATCAATAATATTTTGTACTGTTTGAGCTTCCGCTGAAGTTTTTGGTGTAAAAATAAACGACATTGTGAAATTTCTAAAATCTTTTCCTTGATATATCAACTGCATTTGAGGGTTCACGAATTGACCAAGTGCATTTTGTAATGTTTCTTTTGTCGGAGCACCCACACCCCCTAATTTTCCGCCTAATGAACCTAATAATGTAGTAACCGCATCTTTTGCACTAGGGTCATTTAATAAATTGGCCGCACTAAAGTTTTTAGAACCCCCCTTGATTGCATTTTTAATTGTGTCTGAAGCACTTTCTAAAAATCCTAATGTGCCAAGTTGTTGAGTCATACTCACGCTGTTGTAAGATGAATCCCAGCTAGCATGAAGGGTATCTGGCAAATATAAAGAAATTCTCGAAAGCGGATTTGTTTTTTGTCTTGGCTTATATGTTGTTGCACTATAGATAGACTCAAATAAGCTAAGTAATTTGGGACCAGCTTGCACAAGAGCCTGTTCGGTTGAGTCTGCCGCATCTTGAAGGTTTTTCAAATTAAAAGGAGTAGCCCCACTTCCACTTAAATATGCGCCCTTGGCTTGATTATAAGATGTTACCGATTTTTCATATGCATTTATTGCAATTTGTGCGGCATTTGCACCTGCATTATTATATGCTTGTTGAAATGGTGTATCCCAATCATATATAGAGAATTGAATAGCATGACTTAACGCAGGATTTGATGTCAAATCTGCCGGATAAACATAATTACCGGATTTTTCAGTATTGAAGAGTTTAGATAAAGGACCCGCCAATTGGTTAAATGGTAGCTGAATTCCGTTAACTGATGGATTTGTGATAAATGACATGTGCCTAGGATTTAAGTTGTAATGAGTATTTATATCATAAATAACGAGACATTTAACAATTGGCAATAATATGGCTTATAGCGGAAAATTTATACCTAGAAATCCACAAAAATATCGTGGAGATCATAAAAATATACAATGGCGTTCAACTTGGGAATACCGATATATGAAATGGCTTGATGAAACTGAGGTTGTCATATCATGGGCCAGCGAAGAAATTGTAATACCTTATAGGGATCCTGCTGATGGCAGACCTAGGCGTTACTTTGTTGACTTCTATGCCCAAATAAAATCAAAAGATGGTACTATCAAGTCTTATTTAATAGAGATTAAACCAAAGATACAAACTGTTGAACCTAAAGTTCAAACAAGAAAAACTAAAGGCTATATCAATGAAGTATATAATTATGCCGTCAATCAAAATAAATGGAAGGCGGCTACTGAGTATGCTTTAGACAGAGGTTGGGAGTTTAAAGTATTTACCGAAGATGACTTAGGCCTGTCTAAATAATAGATGGCATCAAAACTAACAATACTATCACAGCAAAGAGAAAAGCTCGGTCATGGTGTAATGACCAAGGATTCTTTGAAGTGGCTCGGTCAAAAGATTACCGAGTTAAGAAATCCTACATTAATACCATCTGCAATTAAGAAAGAAGATGTCCGTAATGTTAAGAGTGTTCAGACAGGTGCAATGTATTTTTTCTACTATGACCCAAAACTAAAAGAAGAGTTGCCGTACTATGATAGATTCCCTATTACATTAATACTTGAAAAGTATAATGACGGTTTTTTGGCGCTAAATTTACATTACTTACCATTTAAATGGCGAGTGGCATTTATGTCAAAGCTAATGCCGTATGGAGCTATCAGGAACAAGCAAGAAGAGGTTGCAAGATTACACATCACTTATGACATACTCAAAGAAACACGCAATCTGAGAGAGTTTAAACCCTGTTTAAAGCGTTATTTGTATGATCATATGCAATCAAGAATCTTAGCAGTTCAACCAAACGAATGGGATACCGCTTTGTCATTACCGATTCAAATGTTTAAGGGTGCCAAAGCAAAAGAGGTTTGGGAAGATTCAATAAACGAGATAAGGAATTCATAGATGCCGTCATCAATTAGTAGTTTTATTAGTACTTTTGGGCAGGATACTGCCAGAAAGTATATGTATGATGTAACGATACCTGTACCAATTGCACTATCAAATTACGCTAGTACCGGTAGAAACTTAAAATTTCGTTGCGATACTGCCACATTACCTGGTAGAAATATTGAATTAACTAACAAGAAAATTGGATCAGCCCCTATTGAAAAGTTTCCGTACCATTCAACATATACCGATGTCACATTAGATTTCATTGTTAGTGCGGATATGAGTGAAAGAGTTTTCTTTGACGGGTGGTTGGATTATGTGAATCCTTCAACCAATTTTAATTTTAATTATAAATCAACTTATGCAGTAGATTTATTGATCACGCAATATGACTTGTCCGGTAATAAAACATATCAAACCAAATTAATTGATGCATATCCGGTAACAGTGAATCAAATGGATCTTGCTTGGAATTCTGAAGATATTCATAGAGTTACTGTTGTGTTTACATACACATATTGGTTGAACAATAACATTAACCCATTGAGTTTAAAGTCATTAGGACAAACAGTAAAACAAGAATTATTAACATTTTGATTGGAGATTATTATGGCATTGCCTAAAATTGATACACCAACGTACACGTTGGATTTACCATTAAGTAAAAAACAAGTTATCTTTAGACCTTTTTTAGTAAAAGAGCAACGCAATTTGATGATGGCTCTTGAGTCTGATGATAAAGATACACTTGAGAGAAATGTAAAACAAGTTTTAACAAACTGTACATTGTCTACAGATATTAATATTGATGATTTACCGGTAACTGATATTGAATATTACTTTATTAATCTACGTGCTAGGTCAGTTGGTGAAATTGTAGAGAACAAATATATTTGTACAAATCTAATAGGTGAAAATCAATGCGGTAATAAAATGCAAATCAAATTGAATTTGCTTGAAATTGAAGTTGAGATACCAGAACAGCCTAATGTAATTAAACTTGATGACAAATTGTCGGTTAAGTTAGCGTACCCAAAGTTCTCAATTATATCTAAACTTGCCGAAAAAGATTCTGCCGTTGAAGTTGCTTTTGATATTATGATTGAATCTATTGAATACATTTTTGATGGGCAACAATATTATTATGCGGTAGATAGCACAAAAGAAGAACTTACCGATTTCGTTGAATCTTTAAATCAAGAACAATTCAGTAAACTAGAATCATTTTTTGAAAATTTACCAAAAATTAAAAAACATGTTGATATGAAATGTTCTAAATGTAATTTTGACCATTCTATGGATGTGGAGGGACTTGAGAATTTTTTCGGATAATGTTCGGCTATGATAGTTTGAAGAACTACTATATGACAAACTTCTCTCTCATGCAACACCACAAATATAGTTTAGCCGAACTTGAAACAATGATACCTTGGGAGAGAGATATCTATGTCACTTTGTTAATGCAATATATTGAAGAAGAAAACGAGAAAGCAAAACAAAGGATGAAGAAATAATAAATGCAAAACGAGTTATTCAATCAACTACTTTCTGAGGGTAAATTAGGAGTTATTCTCGAAGGTGGTGGGGTCAATCTTACTACAGCACAGATACAAAAAGTTAAAGAAGCCGCTAAAGAGCAGGCAAATATGACTTTAGAAGAAGTGCAACGCAATGCGGATATCTTACGTGGTATTCGTGTACAACAAGGCGCACGTGAGTCTGATGTTATGAATGAATATACTGAAAATCTTCAAGATAAGTTTGAACCTCAACGGGTTGCTAAAGCAATGACAGGTATGTCTAAGTTAAAAGGTAAAACTGATGACAAAATGGAAGAAGAACCTGAAGAAAAAGAAAAATACGATAAAAGAAAAGATCCTAGTATATCTAAAGTTGCACCTAATACTCATTTAAGATTAAAGAAAGGTGATTCTGAAGCCGACATTCTTGCCAAAATGTTGAATATGATGAATGAAAATTATGCAGGTAAAAGAAAAAGGCAACTTGACCAAGATAAACTAATGAAACTTGAAGATGAGAAAAAAACAATTCGTAATGAAAAATTGCTTGCCGCTTTTGGGCATAAAAAAGAAAAACCAAAAATGAAATTAAAACATGATTTGTCATGGCTTAAATTTGTAGGACTTGCCGGATTAACTGGTTTAGGTTTGCTTGGTATGGATAAAGTATTTGAAAAACTAAAAGATGAGATAGGAGATTTTAAAATACCCAGAACACTTGATGATATTCGAGATAAAATTGCCAATATTATACCACATAGCCCAAAATATACTACAGATATTAGAAAACTTCTTTATTCACTTAAAAGCCAAGAAGCTGTTGCTGGTGGTGAAGTTTCTGAAGATTTAGTAACAACAATGGAAAAGGTGCAAGAATTGCACCCGGATATAATTATTACTGCTTTAAACGATGCGTATCATCAACATAAACATCCATCTGGTGATGATGTTCATACTAAAGGTATTGCGGCAGACTTTAAATTAAAAAATATGTCATCAAAAGAAGCCGAAAAAATTCAGAAAGAATTGGATGATGCTGGTATTAAAGCAAAAATTATTTATGAAAAACCTACAGGTTCAAATACAGTAAATCCTGAAGGTCATTATCATTTGCAATTAGAAAATAATTCTAATATGAAAATGCAAAAAGAAGAATCGAAAACATCTGGAATGAAAACGTCGGAAGTTACTTCCGAACCAGCACCTCAGATAAAAACACAAACTAAAAAATCAAAATCAATAACATCGGCAATGTTAAGGGGTGAAGAAAGACCTTATGTCTTAGCCCCAACAGATGAAAAGGTTAAAGAGATGCAAGATGTTAAAGGCATGCCAAAAAATCCAAAAGTAACTATACTCAAACAAGACACATATAACATTTATAAAAAATCAGATGTCAAACAAGGGATAGATACTGTTAACGAAAGAAACTGGAAAGCAGATAAAGAATTGCCTTTACAAGTAGTAAAACAGACAGGTTTAAATTTAAACATGTTACAGTATTAGGAATAAAAAAATGGATTACGAAACGGCTCAACGTGTTAAGCGTAGAAGTATTAAAGAACTAACAATTAGAAATATTACCAATGGTCGAGGTATTGTTGGTTCTTTTAAAGGTGCTATTGGGGCAAAAGTTAGGGGTTATGCAACTCGGCAAATTGAAAAGTTTGATCCATTAAACTGGATTAATATGCTTAACTCACCATTAACTACCGCAATTGCTGGTAGATTAACTGGTAGAAGGGGCAGTACAATACGTTATTATATTGAAAAACAAAAGCGTGAGAAAGCCGCACACTATTCAAAAGTACCTGCTGGTCGTGCAACTAGATTACGTGTGGGCGATTCTACTGCGGATATTCTCGCTAAAATGTTTAATCTGATGCAAAAAGAACATGATGATGCCATTAAAAGAATGGAACTTGATGCTGAACACAGTCAACAGCGAAATGAAGAAGAAGAAAAAAGACATCAGGAACTTTTAAAAGCTATTACAATGGCTGGTCGTCAGGTTGAAGAACCTAAACAAGATAAAGAAGATAAAGAAAAAAATAAAACACTTAAAGAAAAATTAGAATCAATACTCGGTGAAGTTATGAAACCATTTAAAGAAATTGGTTTATTTTTTAAGGGTGTGATGGAATTTGTTGGTGCGGCATTTTTAACAATGGGTAAGGGAATTCTAAGAGTTGTTGAAACTATTGGTGAAATTGGTAAAATTATATTCGAAACGATTTCGAATGTTGCATTAAAAGTTGTTGAATTTATTGGGCCAATTTTATCAAAAGCATTTAGTGCAGTTGAAAAATTAGTTATGAAGATCATAAAGATAATAGCTCAACATGAAGCAAAACTTCTTTTTGGAGGAAGCGGCGGAAGTACACCAAGTTTACCAAAAGTTGCGGGATCAAATCAAAAATCTCAAACTTCTGGAACTGCAAGAACTCTAATGACAAAATACGGGGCAATTTTGGGAGGGGCAATAGTCGGTGCAGGCGCTTTTGCAGGTTACGAGCATATAAAAAGTGAAAAAAAAGAAGAGCAGAAAAAATCTAAAGATAGTATTTGGATGGAATTTCTAAAAAATACAGGACTTTTAATTGCTGGTGAGGTTGTTGCAGGCACTACCGGTGCAGTAATTGGTGGTAGTATTGCTGGTCTTGCAATTGGTCCTGAAGCAATTTTACCTGGAGGAATAGCTGGTGCTCAGGCCGGTAGTGAAGCGTTCAATGCTTTGTTGGCTCTTAAAACTTTCATTTTCGATCCCGCAAATGACTTAAAACAAAGAGAAAATGCTTTGTACTATGGTCCTGCCGCAATCGAGGCAATGCAAACGACTGGTAAACAACCAAGTGATAATGAAATTGCCCCAATGATTCTCGATTATCAAGCAAAAACTCTTATACCTTTAATGTATTCCCAAGGTTTAGTCATGGGCGGTAAAGAACGCTATGATTGGTACGCAATGAAACCGGTATTTTTTGATGCCGAAGAAGTTGCAAATATGAAAAAGGGAGAAACCGTAGATGCGGTTAAAGGTGTTGAATTAGCCGGTAGATTATCTGAGGCCATACTTACAAAAGAATCGGGAATAAATTTACGTGATTTAAAATCAACTTCAGAAAATTTAAAAGGTAAATTTATTGAAAAAATTAAAAGTGAAATTGAGCCTGTACAAGGTTTCTTTGATAAAAAAATAGACTTAGTAAAGGGAAGTCTAAGTGATGAATATAATAAAACTCAACAGATGTTTAGAGATTTAATTGGTGCAGATGACCACGGAGCAACACTTATAATGCCTACTGTAACTAATACATTCGGTGAACCAGAAATGAAAAATATAACTGGTGATGGTTTAGGTCTTGTAAGAACTACAGAAAGTTCTTTACGTCAATGTCAATCTAATTACGCTATAGCCTGCTAACAAAAAACCCACCTTGCGGTGGGTCAAAAACTCTTCAGAAGACACTTAAGAAGAAAGAGTTTTAAACGAGTTCGTAGTCTTCCTTACCACATCCGCACTCTGGACATTCAAAATCATCGGGTAATGTTTCCCATTTACCTTCAGTCTCATCATCATGTATGTGTCCACATACTAAACATACGTGTTCTTTCATAGAGCCTCCAATACTTTAGTGTATGCCTCGGCGTGTCTTTTCTCTACTTTAGCAAGAGCCGCAAACTTCTTTTCAGCTTTCTTTAGAACTTCTCTGAATTGTTCAGCGTGTTCTTTAGATTCTGCAATTTGTTCTTGTATCTCTTTTTGGGCTTCAGATTTACCTTCTGCAACTGCAATAGAATAAAACTGAGGATACATTTCTGTAAACTCATATGTCTCACCATCGATTGCTTTCTGTAAACATTCTTTAGTCGAAGGTTTACCGATTAACAATTCTAAATGGCTCCATGCATGTAAGATTTCTTGGTCAGCAGTATGTTCAAAGTGTTTTGCAACCTCTTCGAAACCTTCTTCCCTAGCAATCTTTGCAAAATATCTATACTTGATATGTGCCATGGACTCTCCTGCCAAGGCACTCTCAAGGTTTTTGAGAGTGACACTCATATTAATCTTCCTCTGCTAATCTAGAGAAATAATCCAAGTCATCATCCTCAGCAACCAATTCAGGTTCTTTGAATTTTTCCTTAGGTGCAGTCTCTTTAATTGTTTGAACTGTTGTTTTTGGTACGTCAGAACTTAATCCAAGAACTTTGTCAAGGCGTTTCTTCAAGTCATCATATGATTTAAACTCTTTTTCGCCTACAAGAACTTGTAATGAATGTTCTGAGTTATAAATCTTTTCAAGTTTTGCATCATCTTCACTCAATGGTGCTGGTGTAGAAAACTCAGACTTATCATAAGATTGATAACCATCAACTTTACGAATCTTCAATTTGAAGTTTGCACCTTTCCACAAATCAAATGGATCAAAAGGTTTTTCGTCAGGGAATGTGGGATTCCATGCTTCTACCAATTTCTCATAGATTTTCTTACCGTACTTGAATAAAAATACTTTACCTTCATTCTCCGGATGCTTAGGGTCGGAAACAACATAGATGTTAGAAACATAATTTAATTTACGTTTTCTATCTCTTGCTACTTGTTTGTTTGCCTCGATGCCAGAATTCCATAACAAACTATTACTCTCACAAACAGGACAATTCTTACCGTGAGTTGTTAAACAATTATCAATTAACCAGCCACCAGGACCTTGAAAGCCGTGATGCCAGTATTTGACCCATTGTAAACCATCTTCACCATCTTGCGGTGGTGTAGGTAAGAAACGTATTTCAGCCATACCATTACCAGCCTTATCGACTTCTGGTTTCCAAAATAGTTCTTTGTTTGATGCACCATCGAATGAGGTGTTGAGTGCTTCAGCGGCTTTTGCAAGACGGTCTAGATTTGAACCTTCTTCCGCTCTTTTCTTTAATTTAGAAAAATCTACCATGTGTATTTCCTTTCGTTGTATACGTTGTATTTTCGTTTGATTTCACAGTTTTCATAATATAGTCTATTTATAAGAGTTTTTGCAACTCTTCTATTGTTTCTTTGGCATTTTTATGCCAAATTGCAATTCCACCGGCTTCAATCCAATCATCAATAACACTTCTAGTGTCATCAATAATGATTGAGTCCTTATTCGCAAATTTGTACTTGAGAGACTTACCAGGTACAAAATGTCTTGGGTATTCGATACCGTGTTTCTTTAACCATATAGTCTTCTGCTCAGAGATTGTTTCATGTGAATCTTCTCTTGCAGATGAGGATAGAATGCGAGTAGGAGGATAGGCTTCATTTAAGAACTGTATGAGTTCTTTCATGTCTTCCATAGGTTCAAGTGTTTCAAACTGACGAGTCTCAATGAAATGTGTAAAACTCTTACCGAATGTACCTTTACGTTCAGCCATATCGGTATGATTATTGTACAGTTCTTGATAACGTTTTTGAAAATCACAGATGACGCCATCCATGTCTAAGTAAATTGTTTCAATCATAATAAATGTTCCTTCATAATATCTCTACATCGATCCTTATCAAATTTTAAAAATGCGACATATTTTAAAATAAGATTTTTTTTCTGAGGCCATATTATAGTTTCAGAAATCTTTTCCGACCACATTGTGGTAAACTTCAATAGACTTTCCATGATACATATTGTTTCAAGTTTGATATTCCCATGCATCCATTCAGAAAGCAATTTCGGGTAATCGCCACGATTTACTTTCAATAACTCCGATGGGCTATCTTGGACTAAATCTTTTAAATGCAGTATATCTTGTTCAAACTCGTACATCAATGATTGTTTTGTTTTTTGCCATTTGCGATAAACTTCATCAGATTCAGTATCAAGTAAATCACCAGCCCATTTAACATTTCTTACCAAGAAATTTGCAACTAAAAAATCTATCAATTCATTATACGAATACTTTTTTGCAAGTTTGTAGAATTGAAATTTATCTTTTCGTCTTGCGAATTGATCTTTGGTAATATTAGACTTTCCGTTATACTTAAAAAAGTCATAAGAATCAGTAGTAAAATGGAGTTTGATGGCATTATAAAGTGAACAAGCCGCAAAGCCTGTATTCTCATCATTCATATTGGTAGTTTAGAAGTTCTCTTAAGAAGATTTAATTCTTGTGCCTCATCTCGTATCTTTACTTTCAATGCCGAGGTGAGTAGCTTTGATGCTACATCGACCTCAAGGCCTGTCTGTTCACAATGCCAAAGAATTGCTTCCATTTTAGATATTCTTTTGTCAGTTGATATTGTTTCAATCAAAAGAGAAAAGTCGCTTATTTCAGATTTAGTTGGTGTAGTCATAGTGTAATTATATCACAATTAAGTTAATGAGTCAAGTTATTATTTTGCATAAAACACATGATTGCCTATTATCTTCACCGGATGAATATTTGTCCAACCAGGATGAACATATGTGGCGTGATAGAACATCACATTCGCTTTCGCAATATCTCTGTGTAGTATCGATTCAGTTAATGCTTTATGTGCGACCAGAACTGATTCTTCCCATGCGTATTCATTACGAACAGGATAAGATTTCTCACATGTCCATGTGAACTGGCAAGTTTCACCAGTCTTTTGATACACTACACCACATATATCCGATGGATAGTTTTTGTTTTGTGTACGATTCATCACCACTTGGGCTACTGCTAGTTTACCTTCATAAGGTTCCATAGCGGCTTCATAATATAAGTTTTTTGCCATACAAAGTATTTGTTTGTTGAACTCTGCTTTAATTGTATCTGTTAAAGTAGAGGGTTGTTTAGCATTAGTTGTAATAAGTGTCAATGCTAAAATAAAAATGATAGTTTTTCTAAAAAACTTCATTAGTTCTCCTTGTTAAGAAAGAGGCCGAAGCCTCTCACCCACAATTAACTATGTTTCTTAGTTTTTACTTCTACGTGTGGGGACGGTGTTTGAGACACAAAATCATTCAAGACTTGGGCCTTGGCGATAATGTCGTTCTCTGTGGGGTAGTTTGGCATTACTGGTACACCTGGGGCTGCTGTGCCTGCAATCTTTGCGGCTTCAATCTCTGTGTGCCATGCCTCTGATAGTGTTTGACGCTTTGAATGAAAATCATCGGTCAACATATCTTTCGCCATTTTAAGTAATTCTAGGCGGATTTCATAGGGTGTCATACTCATAGTTTTCTCCTTTATGTGTTTTGAGTGTGTGTAAAGTTTGGACTTTTATTGAGAGTCCTCAACTCATATATCTATTTAGACTATTAGAAACTTACACGGCCTGTAATACCGTATGCTTTGTCTTTAATGTCTTGGAAAGATGCAGAGCCACCAACTTCAACTGCAAATGTTTTTGTAACTGGTAATGAAACACCAGCATATGCAACTGTTTGTTTTGGTGCATCTTTGTCCCAATTTGCGTGAGTCTTAGCACCTGCAAATGCATATGTAGGACCTACTGGAACACCTGCTGTGAAACCAACTAAACCGTAGTTATATGCTTGGTCTTTTCCACCGTTTAAGCCTTGGTCACGTCCAGCACCTACGTATACATTCAATGGAGATACTACTTGATAACCAACTGTACCTTCTACACTGTTGAACATACCGCCAGCGTTCTCAACTTGTGTACGGTCTTGAATAGCAATGTTGAAACCAGCACCGATATCTTTATTGGCACGAACTGTTTCTACGACTGCGTTAGAACGGTCTACACGACTTTTATCATTCTCTACACTCAAAGAAACGTAATCACCTGCAATTGCAGACAATGCTGATACTGCCGCTAAGGCAACTAAAACTTTCTTCATCTAAAACTCCTTTTGTTAATAAAATAGTTGATTATTAAGGAAATCAACAAAAACCATTATAACATACTTTTATTATAAATACAAGTGATAGCCACGATATTTGCCGTATCTGCTATCTCTAGAACTAAAATCTTAACAGGAGTTCCAGCATGAATATTTATTCGTTCTATGTATACGCTTATTTACGAACAGATGGTACACCATACTATATCGGAAAAGGATCTTTTACAAGAGCCTATAAAAAAAGCAAAAAAGAAATAAAAAAACCAAAAAACAACAAAAACATACTAATTGTCGAAAAACATCTTTCTGAAGTGGGTGCTTTTGCTTTGGAGAGGCGTCTTATCCGTTGGTATGGTAGGAAAGATTTAGGTACCGGCATATTAAGAAATATGACTGATGGTGGTGAAGGAAATTCTGGCACTAAAAGAACCAAAAAACATAAAGAAATCATTAGGAAATTTATGTTGGGTAATACTCATGCAAAAGGTCATAGAAGGCCTGGAACAAAACCTGAATTAAATAAACACAAAATATATATGAGTTGCTTACATTGCAATAAACAATTTAATATTGGTAATTTTACAAAACATATCAGAAAAAATGCCAACTGATTCTGTTACTAGGACAGTTGGCGAAACCCTAAGCCACGTTTAGGCGGCTAATGCGTATAACTCTTCGTTTGCAGTTATTGAATTTTGCTTTTAACGTCTACTCCTGACGAGTTGTCTGTGCCTCTACTTGTTGCCCTGTCGAAACTATGCAGGCCCATCAAAAGCACACTATCTCTACTTAAAGTTTATCAGCAAGCCGACTCACAGTATGCTTTTGGTGGACCTGGGGGGATTCGCACCCCCGTCCAAAACACTTTTCGATTTACTTCATACAACCATAATCATCTAACAGATTGCGTTTGCTTTCTTTTAAATGATTTTCTTAAAATCTTAAGCCACAGTTTTTTAGCTTTTCTTTTTTGATGCTTAAACTCTGCTTTGTTTAGCTTGAAGATTAACTTTTCAGTTTTCATTATACTCTTTTTTTAGTTACTTGTCAATAATTAAACCGGTAACCAACCACTTTCTTTACCGTCTGAACTGATTATTTTTCGCATCAATGCGTAATGTATACTGGTTAATTGATTTTTAATATTATTCTCTAAAATTTGTAACGCATTTACTGTATCATTGGTTGTATTAAATTCATCATGCGTACCGGTGAGAGTATTATAAAACGTATAAGTGGCATTGGGTAACGTGGGTAATACTGAAATATCTATTTTAGTCCATGTTGTAGTATTATCCGAATTTTTTGTGATTTTATGAACTGAAAATAAATCCTTCATATTTGTTGTTATATATGACTGTTTATTTGTCTCGATTTGAGCCTGAGCCGCCTCTAGAGTATCATATTCTTCATAAGCATTTGCCGAATTTAAAACACCATAGTTTCCAAATGTATAATTCCCAATAGATTTAATAATTAACGGTTTTACGTCTTCCAGCCACTTGGCTTCCATTTGATTTTCATTGGATATTAATTGAGACACCACATTTTGATAATCTTCCGGAAAATTAATTTTTAGCAATCCTGGAACATGATCTAAATTTAAAAGACCAATATTTAAAATTATTTCTTTCGTGATTATCATACTATTGTTCCGTAAACTCTACAGGTATTACCACATACCCAAGTAATGGGATTTGAACTACACGCCGGACGATAAACTGCGGGTGCGCCAAGACCGGCATAACCACCATAAACTGGACCACTCGGACCGTATCCTGTTGCGCCCCCACCATAGTGTCCCCAACCACCACCACCACCGGCAGCATATTGTTGAGGTGTTGGTGAACCAGGACCTGGAGGACCTACTGATAAATAACCAACACCTCCTGGGTTAACCGCCATACCAGCCCCCCCTTGGGTGAAACTGCCCGGTGCGGATTGAAATGCTTGAGCACCACCAGCACCTCCCGCCGGACCGCCTTTTCCACCGGCTTCTTGATATATAGAAGAACTAACCGCATTTAGTACTGTACCGTATATATTAGTTCCTGGAGCAATAAAACCCCCACCACCCCCACCGACTCCTGCATATTGTCCTCCTGAAGTTGGATAAGGTTGATAAACAGATCCATCAACTCCCGGAAAAGCAACATTACAAGTGACACAACCTCCCGCACCACCACAAAGATAACCTAAAGGACCCCAGCCATATCCTCCTCTTCCGCCGCCCGCACCACCACCACCGCCAATTCCAGCATTTAGGATTGGATTTTTTATTGCGGCGCCACCACCACCACCACCACCTATAACCCCATTGATATTGTTAATTGTTATGGGTATGCCACTAGTTAAAACAAACTGTAATGCACCCCCACCATTTGTACCAGATATAAAAGTACTAACGGGTGCATTATAGTATCCTCCCGCCCCTCCTTTTCCTAAAATATAGCCGTTGTTTACGATGCGTACTGTATCACCGGAAGCACCACCAAATATAACCAGTGCGGTGGCGGTTTCAAGTGTGGAGTGAATATATATCCCAGGGTTTATGTTTACAGTGATATCACTTTTTCCGGCAACATATCCGGGGATAGTAGGAATTGACAATTGTGTCTGAGTTGTTGAACTAGAGTATGTCTTAGTAACAGATATTCTATTTGATTTTCCGTATGCACAATAAAAAGATATTTGCCCGCTAGGAACACCTAGTAATGTTCGGACTGCCGGATCATTCATTGAGATTGTAGCAGTACCACTGGGATTGTAACTAGGCGTTGTTGGAGCTAATTCTTTCTCAATAGATTCGTTGAAACTCCCACTTGTAGCAGAGCAACCTAAAGATATTGCTGTTGGATTATTTGATGCTGGTATAATTGCCATTTATTTCTTTGCTGTTATTATCGCTGTGGATGTTTCTCTGTCAAATTTAATATACCCCTCACAACAGATATTCCAGTCATCGTTTCCTCGACCGTCGCCAGTAGTTTCATCATGTGATTTAACATCTATTCTAAAATGTTTGACAAGATATTCTTTTTGTTCATTTTCAAAGATACGCCAAACGTGGTCCATTGAACCTCGGCCTGGTTCTCCTCTACTTTTATTAAATCTTATATAGTATTTATTCATATGACCTCCGCAACAGGACGGCAAACTTGATTGGGCACTTGATTCACCGGTATAATACTTAAATTAAAGTGAATAAAAATAAAAGCGCTATCTGAACCATGTCGCCCAAAGGCATGAGGTAACCATGCATTCGAGAACATGAATGTGCCAGATTTTGAGGCAAAATTAACTGCAATGCTACCAGGAGTTAATTCCATCATATTTTTTTCAGGTAAATTTATTTGTTTTTTACCTGGTCTTGGATCATGAAATATTACATTAGAACAATTTTCGGGGCACTCCAATAGATAAAACCCTGTTAATTGGGCCCCAAATGGATGTATATGTTCTTCATTATGTGAATGTTTATAATGTTCCTGCGCCCAAAAGTCTTGTATGTATACATTGTAATGTTGCATATCATAGCCTTGACTATCTAAAATATTCCAACCGGCTTGTGCAGTATATTGTGCAAGATCGGCAATTCTAGGATCATCATGAAAAGAATTTGTCATAACGACAGGATACAATTGATTTAATTTATCTCCGGCTTCTTTTCTTGCCTTACGCAAATGCTCTCTCGCAACAATTCTAGCA
>Ga0214164_1000154_pt1 | contig 45788 bp, 49 predicted proteins | sample TroBogepilimnion_13_FD_153003 | JGI IMG/M metagenome (GOLD analysis project Ga0214164, IMG submission 153003) | Freshwater microbial communities from Trout Bog Lake, WI - Practice 03JUN2009 epilimnion v4 | ecosystem: Environmental > Aquatic > Freshwater > Lake > Epilimnion/Euphotic zone ... | reverse complement strand
TTAGCGGCCGGAGGAGTTACCGCCTTTTGGCCCGCATTAATTTCAAAAAAAGTATAAGACAAGGTGATCGTTTTAACGTCTTTTGGTAAGCTCCGATCTACGACAAATACGACCGGCAATTCTTTGGCCTGAAGTGGGCCCAGCGTTTGCTGTTGAAAACAAAAACATTCTAATTTGGTAAAGTACTCAGTGGCAATTTTGGGGGTATAGCTTGGAATCGCTTGTGCCATGATGGGACGATCAAAATTATTAACTACCTCATACATAATTTGCACCATTTCACCGGGGTGAACTTCAAGATAATTTTTGAGCGGCTTAAACGTAAAGGGGCCACGACTATTGGAGTCAAACTCTACGGTTACTGTACGCGTGTAGTCGACTTGCGTATTGGTTGATTTATTGGGGCGAAAAGCGCGCGTTCCATAATCATTTTTATTGGTTAGTACATTAATGCCGGTAACTTCGCAGAGGGCCTGATACATTGGTACCAAAGCATAGCCAAAACCAAACATCAGTACTACGACTACCGTTAGCTTGACTAATATTTGGCGATTAAGCGCAAGAAGATTGGTTGGCATTTAGGCGTCTGCAATTAAGCTAAGACCACTCTTTTCAACACAATGCCCAAGAAAAAGACCAGGGCTATGCTGAATAGAATATAAGCTAAGCGCTTATTGTGGTTCGCTTGATTAGGCTTGTTCACGAGGTTCGCTCTAACCTTGCTTTAGCGTTAATGGGCATGAGCAGGCGTATTACTTGGATGCATCGGCGCGTCAAAATCAACCTGCGGTGGTGTTTCAAAAGTATGAAATGGGGCGGGCGATGGAATCGTCCACTCTAAACCTTTAGCACCATCCCAAGGGCAATCAGATGCTTTTACGCCATGACCTCGATATGCTGGTAAAACGACAAAAAGTAGGAAATAAACTTGCATCACGCCAAAGCCTAAAGCACTGATTGAGGCAATCATATTGAAATCGGCAAATTGGGTGGGGTAATCCGCATAGCGGCGTGGCATACCAGCTAAGCCTAAAAAATGCATGGGGAAAAAAGTGAGGTTGAAAAAAATCAAGGAGCCCCAGAAGTGGATTTTGCCGCGGAATTCATTAGCCATGCGGCCAGTCCACTTAGGACACCAGAAGTAAAAACCTGCAAACATGGCAAACAAGGATCCTGCCACTAAGACGTAATGGAAATGAGCCACTACATAGTAGGTGTCTTGCAAGCCAATATCGATTGGTGCCATAGCCAAAATTAACCCAGTGAAGCCGCCCATCGTAAAGACGAAAATAAAGCCAATTGCCCAGAGCATTGGGGTTTCAAATGTCATTGAACCGCGCCACATCGTAGCGACCCAATTAAAAATTTTCACGCCCGTAGGTACTGCAATTAACATCGTGGCGTACATAAAAAAGAGTTGGCCAGTGACTGGCATACCAGTCGTAAACATATGGTGCGCCCAAACAATAAAAGACAATATCGCAATCGATGAGGTGGCATAAACCATCGAGCTATAACCAAATAATGTTTTGCGCGAAAAAGCGGGTACGATTTCCGAGATGATGCCAAAGGCAGGCAAAATCATGATGTAAACCTCAGGGTGTCCAAAGAACCAAAAAATATGTTGGAACATCACAGGGTCACCACCACCTACAGCTGAGAAAAAAGTGGTACCAAAATGCCGATCGGTCAAGACCATCGTAATCACCCCCGCCAATACTGGCATGACGGCAATTAATAAATAGGCAGTAATGAGCCAAGTCCAGCAAAACATCGGCATCTTCATCATCGTCATGCCTGGCGCACGCATATTCAATACCGTCACGATAATATTAATTGAGCCCATGATGGAAGATGCGCCCAATAAGTGAATGGCAAAAATCGCCATGTCCATACCCGGGCCCATTTGCAAACTTAAGGGTGCATACAGAGTCCAGCCGCCAGCGGGGGCGCCACCTGGTGCTAAAAAAGAACCAAAGAGCAACATTGCTGCAACAGGCAAAATCCAAAAACTTAAATTATTCATCCGTGCAAAAGCCATATCAGCAGCACCAATTTGTAATGGGATCATCCAATTAGCGAAACCCACAAATGCTGGCATGATCGCGCCGAATACCATCACCAAACCATGCATGGTAGTTAATTGATTAAAGAATTCAGGGCGAAAATATTGCAAGCCGGGCTGAAATAGTTCTAAGCGAATACCTAAGGCCATTACGCCACCGGCCAATAAACTCACAAATGAAAAAATTAAATACATCGTCCCAATATCTTTATGATTGGTAGCGAATAGCCAACGACGCCAGCCATGAGGTTGATCGTGGGCATGATCATGATCATGAACGCTATCGTGGGTAGTGGATATGGTGCTCATAGATGACTCTCTTCAGGTCGATTAAATAATGATTGAATAAGGTAAATATTTATTTGCTTGCAGTTCGTGCCGTAATAAAGTCTTGGGTTTGAATTACTTCACCCGTTTTATTGCCCCAGGTGTTACGCGTAAAGGTCATTACTGCGGCTAACTCGCCATCAGATAACACCCCACCCCACTTGGGCATGGCATTTTTTCCGTACAGCAAAATTTGATATTGCCCCTCTTTAGGTCCCAGTACTACCTTGCTGCCCACCAATGCCGGGAATGCGCCTGCGCCTGCGCCATTAGCCTGGTGACAGGCGGCACAGTTTGCTGCATACACTTTCGCGCCACGTTCTTTTTGCTCATCAAGCGTATATGTTTTAGTTGGATCGTCAGCATTGCCTGCCATTTCTTTTTTCTTGGCGTCGACCCACTTACTGTAGTCCTCTGCTGAAACTACTTTAACGACAATCGGCATAAAGGCATGTTGGGCACCGCATAACTCGGAGCACTGTCCCCGAAATGTACCGATTTTTTCTGCTTTAAACCACGTGTCCCGCACAAAGCCTGGAATAGCATCTTGCTTGACACCAAATGCGGGAACAGCCCAGGCATGAATCACATCATTTGCGGTGGTGATAATACGAATTTTTTTATTGACCGGCACCACCATCTCATTGTCGACTTCCATTAAATAGGTCAGCGACTTTGGTTCGAGGTTATTTACTTGAGCACGCGGTGTCGAGAGGGTTGAGACAAAGCTAATGCCTTCACCTTCGCCCTTGATGTAATCGTAGCCCCACTTCCATTGATAGCCTGTGGTTTTAATGGTGATATCAGAATTGGTCGTGTCTTTCATGGCGACTACTGTTTTAGTGGCTGGCAGAGCCATCGCTATGACGATAATTAATGGGATGACTGTCCAAATAATTTCAACTGTGGTGCTTTCATGAAACGCTGCAGCTTTAGCGCCCTTTGATTTACGGTGTTTCAAAATGGAATAAAACATCACCCCAAATACACCAACAAAAATTACTGCGCAAATCACGATCATGAACCAATTGAGCCAATGAATTTCTGCCATGATTTTGGTTGCAGGAGCAGCGAAGTCCATTTGATTCACTTTCGGACCACCAGGCATGTCACCATTAGCATGCACTGCCGGCGTTATCGCACCGGCTAGCAATGCTCCCAAGTAAAACCAAGCCTTTAAGGCTTTTGCTAATAAATTCATCTCATTCTCTATTTGTTGTGCTGCACAATTTTCACGAATAATTGCGCTTAAAAATGCAAAAACCCATTTCAACCTTGCTATCTAAGCTTCGATTATAGGGTTAAATAAGGGGGCGCGAAAGCGGAGTTGCGCTATTTAACCAACATGAAGACCTATCTTATATTGATAGTGAGCACTTACATTTAAGTTAATCCTTAACCCTCTTTGTTTGAATTTGATCTGGACTAATAAATGCCACTTGATTCTGGGTTTTTGAGAGGTGCTTATTCACTACCCAGGCATGCCCGTAAATAATCTCTAAGGTCAATTTTTTCGGTAAAAGGGACTTATTCCCCTGCCAGTTTTCTAGGCTGATGGGTTTTGCCAACAAGCCTAAAGCATGGGCATCATGCAACATTAATTGCGCCGAGTCGTATTGCAAAGCGAGATACTCCATATCCATTACTGGCTCAGCAAAATGTTGGGCAATTAAGGCATCACCCAAATCATGCATATCCCAAGCGCTGGCTAAAGGCACAAGGCCCAACGCTGTCCTTATCTTTGCGTCAAGCGCGTGCAATTCCTTGCCGGTATCGGGGCCCAAATAACTAAAACTCAGTAACCCTCCTTCACGCAGTAGGCGCCAAAATTCAGCGATGATTATTTTTGGATTGCCTTGATCATGAAGCCATAAATTACTCCAAACCAAATCACATGAATTTGGGGCAACTGAAAAAGTGGCTGAAGTCGCTGCTAAGCTTAAATTTAATTGCTTGCCGCCACCGCTTCGCCATAATAAAAACCAACGCGTCACACGGTACCGAGCGAACTCGAAGACTGATAAATTCGGGCGCAGGTAAAAAAAGACTTGTGCGGCCGGGAAGCGTTTTACCAACCAATTGGCGTGTGCACCAGGATAATCTGGCGCAATCAAAATAGCCCGCGGATGTATCTTCACGATGGCCATTTTCTGGCACATGCGTAAAGCAATTTCGGTATAAAGCCATCTCAAGCTATGGGTCATTCGCTGAGTATACTCAGCGCCCCATGAATAATTTTCATCGCTTTATTGGCGCTTTATTGCCAAGCCGTTGCATTTTGTGCAATCGCGCTCAGGCAGCCACGACCTGTGAGTCCTGTCTTAAACTGTTGCAATACCAGAAGCAGCATGACAAATTAGCTTGTATTTGTTGTGGCATTGAATTGCCTGCGCCCCCAAATAAAATTCTTAGATCACCAGTGCATCACTGTCTTGAGTGCATTAACACGCCGCCGTCTTTTGACTTGAGTTTTTGTCTCGCGCCCTACGCTGGCCAATTGAAAACGGCAGTACAGCAGTTGAAATACCAGCGGCGGCTTGCATATGCTACTGGCTTAGCCCACCTTTGGAATCGGTTGATGTTTAAACACTTAGCGCAGTTGCCCCCAGCTTATCTTTTACCCGTTCCCCTGAGCCGTCAAAAACTCGCTGAGCGGGGCTTTAACCAATGCTGGGAAATTGTCAAACATTTAACCTTACCAAAACACCTCAAAGTACTGCCTAATGTCTTACGGCGACGCCATTCTAAGGCTAAACAAATCTCTGCTGGCCGGCTAGAACGTCAACAAGCCTTAAGTGACTTATTTTATTTTGAACCCCGTTATGCAGAGCTTCTGGCGCAGCAAGCCGTTGTTGTGTTTGATGATGTCATGACCACGGGCTCAACCTTGAATGCAATCGCTAGGGTACTAAAAGATCATGGCGTATATCATGTTCGCAACTGGGTTTTATTACGCACGCCGAGGCAATTGACTGATGTTTAATGTAGTACTCTTTGAGCCTGAAATTCCCCCCAATACGGGCAACATCATTCGACTGTGTGCTAACACTGGCGCACAGCTACATCTCATTGAGCCGCTCGGTTTTCCCCTCGAGGATGCCAAGTTGAGACGAGCTGGGCTTGATTATCATGAGTACGCAAGCATCGCTATTTATCCCAACTGGGCAGACTTCCTAGTCAAGCATAACGCCCCACTGCAGCGCCTCTTTTTATTGTCTACCAAAAGTCAGCGTAACTTTTATGAGGCGCAAATGCTGCCAAATGACTATTTTGTTTTTGGCTCTGAAACCAAAGGGGTAAGTGCTGATGTTAGAGCTACAGTACCACTCGACAATCAGGTTCGCTTACCCATGCAAGTAAACAGTCGCAGTCTTAATCTTTCGAACTCAGTAGCCATTGTGGTTTATGAAGCATGGCGCCAAAACCAGTTTAAGCACAGTATCTAAAGCTTAATGTTCGGGCTTAGCATGACGACCCATCAAGCCTTGTAGTGCAACCGCCAAAGATTGCTCCCCTTGCAAGACTGCACTCACATTATTCGTGATGGGCATGTCAACTTTTAAGCGTGCAGCCAAGCTCACAATCGCTGATGCGCATAAAACCCCTTCGGCCACGTGCCCGAGCTCAGCCAAAATAGTGGGTAAAGATTTCCCTTCGGCTAACAATAAACCGACGCGCCGATTACGGGATAAATCACCTGTTGCAGTCAAAATTAAATCGCCCACGCCAGTTAGACCCATACAAGTTTCTGGCTGACCTCCTGCTGCCTTTACTAAACGCATCATTTCGGCTAAGCCACGAGTTAATAAGGCCGCACGCGCATTTAGTCCTAAACCAAGACCATCGCCAATTCCCGCAGCAATCGCAATGACATTTTTTACCGCGCCGCCAAGTTCAACTCCAATTAAATCTTCGCTAGCATAAATACGCACGTTGTCGTGATGAAAGGCATTCTGCACACTAGTGCATAAGCTATTTGAAGCGCTCGCAATCGTTAGAGCACAAGGCAGACCAAGCGCCATTTCATCTGCAAAGCTGGGTCCTGTCAACGATCCATAAGTATGCGGAATATTCCGCCCATGGGCTTGCAATTCTCGTGCGACCAATTGATGTGGCAGTAAGGTTGTTTTAGGTTCAAGCCCCTTGCATAACCAAACAATTTGCAAGGGGCTAGTTGCTATTTCTGCTATGCGCCGCACTGATTCAGCTAGCCCACTGATGGGCGTAGCAATCACAACTAAATCCTCTGCATTCAGCCGCAAAATCGCCTGTTCAAAATTATCACTAATTTCCACTGTGCTCGGCAAAGTAATGCCAGGTAGATGTGAAAGGTTTTCTTTATGCTGCCGTAGCGCCTGTGCTTGGGTAGTGCTTCTGGTCCATAAACAGACCGCATGATCTGGCAAGTGTCGAGCTGCTTGCACCGCGATGGCCGTTCCCCAGGCGCCCGCTCCAATGACAGTTAGCTTCATGAGCTTAACGTGAATGTGAATTAGTTAGGGAGAATAATTTTGCTCTTTTCAGTATCCGTACTACTCTCAGCGGCGCCTTTAGCCCCTTCACTTGCTTGGGCTAAACGTTGCTCGTACATGGCATGAAAATTGATCTCTGCCAAATGAATTGCTTGAAACCCGGCACGACTGACGATATCGGCAATATTGGAGCGTAAATAGGGGTACAAAATCGTCGGGCAGGCAATTGCTAACATCGGCTCAACTTGCTCAGGGGGGATATTTTTAAATTCAAAAATACCTGCTTGTTTTGCTTCTATTAAAAATAGTGTCTTACCCTCCACGCGCGCCGTAATCGTGCCTGATAACATCACCTCAAATAACTCATCACTTAAAGGTGCAATGCCGATATCAACCTCGACTTGCATTTGAGGTTCAGCCTGTACCAACAAAATTGCTGGAGTATTTGGCTGCTCAAGCGAAAGGTCTTTTAAATAGATGCGCTGAATTTGAAAAGAGGGTTCAGTCGAATTTTGTTCGCTCATATTATGTATTCCGTTCGTTTAGTTATTTCAATAAGCCATCGAGTTCGCCAGCTCGATCGAGAGCCACCAAATCATCGTACCCACCCACATGACGCTCGCCAATAAAAATTTGGGGAACTGTGCGGCGGCCCGTACGCGACATCATTTCTTCACGTTGCGTGGCGTCAACATCAATTAAAATTTTCTGTAAATGATTCACCCCTTTTTTTTGTAATAGCTTTTCCGCCATTACGCAATATGGGCAAACTTGAGTGCTGTACATCATTACTGGTGTCATTGGGTTTACCTTAAATACTTACTTTACTAAAGGTAAGTTAGCTGTTTGCCAGGCCTTTAATCCGCCATCGAGCATGCCGACTTCAGCAAAGCCCATTTTTCTGAGTTGCTGAGCAGCTTTACGCGACTCATTGCCGCTTTGACAAACCAAAATAAGAGGCAATTTACGATCTAATTTCAAGCGCTCGAGATCACTTGAGAGTTTGCTAAAGGGGAGATTTTTGGCATTCGGCAGGTGACCTGCCTGAAACTCACTTGCTGCCCTTAAATCGAGCACCGCCGCCTTACGACGATTGATCCAATTGGTTGCTTCAGCCACAGAAAGCCCAGCCCCACTAATTAGTGTCGAAAGCGTGGGCATAAATAAGGCTAAGCCAGCAGCCGCCATCACGCCGATAAGTGCTAAATTGTCGGTTTGCATTAAAAAGTTCATCCTCTGATTATAGAATGGCTCTATGAAACAACTTGTCCTTATTCGCCACGGTGAATCTGCTTGGAATCTGGAAAACCGTTTTACGGGCTGGATGGATGTTGACCTTACCCCCAATGGCAGCGCTCAAGCACTGGCTGCTGGTGAAGCTCTAAAGCAGGCAGGCTATGAGTTTGATATTGCCTATACCTCAGTTTTACGCCGTGCCATACGTACTTTATGGCATGTCCAAGATGCCATGGATCTGATGTGGCTTCCCACAGTACATAGCTGGCGGCTCAATGAACGCCATTATGGCGCGCTTACTGGCCTTAATAAAGCAGAAACCGCAACCCAATATGGGACCGAACAAGTCTATATTTGGCGCCGCTCTTTTGCTATCCGACCGCCTTTATTGGCTTTAGAAGATGAGCGTAGCTCGCATCTAGATGCGCGTTATCAGAAGCTCGATCCCAACGAGATTCCCCGTGGTGAGTGCCTGCAAGACACTATTGCGCGGGTCTTACCTTTATGGCATGAGTCAATTGCGCCGGCCTTAAAGTTGGGAAAACGGGTTTTACTGGTTGCTCATGGAAATAGCATACGCGCTCTAATGAAGCACCTTGATAACATTTCTGCCGAAGCCATCATGGAGCTTAATATCCCCAATGGCAAGCCGATTGTGTATGAACTCAACGATGACTTACAACCACTACAGCATTTTTATATAGAGTAGAGCAAAATAGATGCTCTATTTCTACCGCATGCCTCTATCTAGACCTCTTTACTAATTCAAACTATGCGCCGTTTATTTAAAAATCTTGCTCTTATTCTCATTGGGTTAATTACTGGTATTGCTGCCACGATTCAGCTGTCGGCTACAGCCCAACAAAATACTGCTTTACCACTAGATGAATTGCGCACCCTCTCTAATGTATTTGCCCAAATTAAACAGGAGTACGTCGAGCCAATTGAAGATAAACAGCTCTTAACCGATGCTGTAAAAGGCATGGTTAGCAGTCTTGATCCCCATTCTTCATATTTAGACAAAAAAGATTTTTCAGAAATGCAAGAGCAAACTACTGGTAAGTTTGCTGGCCTTGGGATTGAAATCACTTCAGAAGATGGCTTAGTTAAAGTACTGAATCCAATTGAAGATAGTCCTGCAGCTCGGGCAGGCTTACAAGCTGGTGATCTCATCACCCGTCTTGATGACAAACCCGTGCGTGGTATGACTTTAGATAAAGCCGTACGCACCATGCGTGGTGAACCAGGCACAAAAATTACCTTAACGGTATTTCGTAAAAGTGAAGACCGCACTTTTCCGGTCACTATTACCCGGGCAGAAATTAAGGTGCAGTCGGTCAAAGCAAAAATTTTAGATAATGATATTGCCTGGGTTCGGGTCACTAGCTTTCAAGAACGTACCGTTCCCGATTTGGCTAAACGATTAGCCGAAATTAGCATTCAAGATCCTAAATTAAAAGGTCTAGTACTGGACTTACGCAATAACGGTGGCGGCCTATTGCAAGGGGCCGTTGGCGTTGCGGCAGCTTTTTTACCAGCGGGTGCAGTCATTGTCTCTACCAAAGGTCAGGCGGCCGATTCAAAACAGGTCTTTAATGCCGCCCCTGAAAATTATCGGCTCAGCGAAAGCGCTGACCCACTTGCTTCGGTGCCGGCTATATTCAAAAAAATACCGATGGTGGTATTGGTTAATGCCTATTCAGCATCCGCCTCCGAAATTGTGGCGGGCGCTTTGCAAGATTACAAACGGGCAACGATTATTGGTAAGACTAGCTTTGGTAAAGGTTCAGTACAAACAGTACGCCCCCTCAGTAATGACTCGGCTTTAAAAATAACTACTGCCTATTACTACACCCCAAATGGTCGCTCTATTCAGGGTTTTGGTATTAAGCCCGATATTCCGGTTGATCAAAATAAAGATGGTGATCCTGATGATGTTTTAATTACCCGCGAAGTGGACAGTGAAAAACATTTGCGCAACAAACAATCGTCTGAAGATGCATTGATTAAAGACCGTGAAAAACGTCGCCTGGAAGAAATGCAACGCATCGAAGAAAAGAATGCCACTAAAACGCCTGCAGAACGCGATAAAGATAAAGCAAAAAAACCCACTGAATTAGGAAGTAGTGACGATTTTATGTTGCAACAGGCTGTCGCTTTTCTTAATGGTACAGCAGTCATTCGTTCCTCCTCCAAGCTCGAGTAGATCTACATCCGATTAGCATGAACGACGAGCAGTTACTGCGTTATTCGCGCCACATTCTGTTAGAAGAAATTGATATTGAGGGTCAAGAAAAACTGCTCGCGGCCCATGTACTGGTGATTGGAGTAGGTGGCCTGGGCTCTGCTGCTGCCCCTTACTTAGTTGCTGCTGGCATAGGCCGAGTTTCCTTGATTGACCCAGATACCGTTGAGCTAAGCAATCTTCAGCGCCAAGTGATGCATACCCAAGATCAAATTAGTAAGTTGAAGGTTGCTTCTGGCAAGGCATTTTTAACCCGTCTGAACAGCAATACGGTTATCGAGACGTATGCTGAAAAAGCAACCCCATCTTGGTTGGCGCAAATGCTGCCAGAGGTTGATGTGGTTCTAGATTGCACTGATCAATTCAGTACGCGGCAACAAATTAATAAAGCGTGTTTTGAACATCAGATACCCTTAGTTTCTGGCTCTGCTTTAGGTTTTGATGCGCAAGTTAGCGTCTTTGATTTTAAAAATCCGCGCTCCCCTTGCTATGCTTGTATTTTCCCCCCCGATAGCATTCCAAGCGAAATGAACTGTGCGAGCATGGGTGTATTTTCACCCCTGGTTGGAATTATTGGTAGCCTGCAAGCTGCCCAAGCACTACAACTATTAATCGGCTTTGGTCAGCCCTTAGTTGGCCGCTTACTGCTGTGGAATGCCTTGAATACCCGCATTGATGAAGTGCAAGTTGGCAAAAATGCATCTTGCCCAGTGTGTCATTCTTAATTCAATGTTGGCAAAACCATTACTAAGCTGCCATCAGCTGGGCCATGGCCAGCGCTTGTTCATCTGTCTCTAAAGCTTCTAAAACTGGCGCTAGATGGGTCTTTAACTTGCTAACATTAGCATGCAAAATTTCTCGCTTAACCAACAATAGTTGACTAAAGTGCATTGAAAAATCGGTTAGGCCCATTGCGAGTAAAAGCTTGGTCAGTTCGGGGTCACCCGCCATCTCACCGCAAACTGAAACTGGAATTTTGGCCAATTGTGCCTGCTTAATGATGTGGGTTAGTAAGTACAGTACCGCTGGATGCAAATGATCATAGAGATGAGCAACGGCATGGTCTGCCCGATCAATGGCAAGGGTATATTGAATTAAATCGTTCGTGCCAATGGAAATAAAATCAAAATAACGAATAAATAATGGCAAAGCTAAGGCCGCCGCAGGAATTTCAATCATGGCGCCCACTTGGATCTGGAGATCAAAGAGTTGGCCACGCGCGATAAGCTGTTGTTTGGCCTTTTCTATTAAACGAAAAGTCTCATGAATTTCTTTTGCATGCGCTAGCATCGGGATCATGATTTGCACTTGTCCATGCGCCGAGGCGCGCAAAATAGCGCGTAATTGCTCTAAAAAAATTTCTGGTTCCGCTAGTGACCAGCGAATTGCCCTCAATCCAAGTGGAGACGTCCCCGTTTGCAATAAGTCATTGCTATCGCCAAGGGGCTTATCCGCCCCAATATCGATGGTGCGAATATTGACCGGTAAACCATGCATTAAATCGACTACGCGACGGTACTCTTGATACTGATGTTCCTCATCCGGCAGGATTTGCTTGTGATCCATAAACAGAAATTCAGAACGAAATAAGCCAATACCAATGGCCCCTAATTCAATGGCACGAATCGCATCCTCGGGTAGTTCTGTATTGGCAAATAATTTAATTGGTACGCCATCTTCGGTAACTGTTCGTGAAAACTTCAAAGCTTGTAATGCTTGGCTATTTTCCATCGCCTTTGCTTGTAGGGCGCGATACTCAATTAAGAGGCTTTCATCTGGGGCTACAACCACCAGCCCGCGCTTGCCATCAATAATGAGCCAATCCCCATGGCGAATCATCTCGCTCGCGTGCCGCACACCCAAGACAGCCGGTATTTCAAGGCTTCGCGCCACAATTGAGGTATGTGAAGTCTTGCCACCCAGATCGGTAACGAACCCGAGAAAACGGGTATTTTTAAAACGCAACATATCGTGTGGAGCTATGTCATGCGCTACGATAATGGCATCACTAAAAACATTTTCTGGCGCTAACACATCTTGGATTTCTTGCTGCTGCTCGCTCAAAGCCTTTAAAACCCGTTCTACTACCTGACGAATATCATGGGCACGCTCTTTTAAATATTGATCTTCCATTTCAGAAAACTGTTTGAGCAAATCATTTAATTCACTCGTGAGCGCCCAGGCTGCATTTAATCCTTGGGTACGAATTAGTTGTAGTGGCTTTTCAACTAAGGCAGGATCTGTCAAGATCATGGCATGGACATCAATGAAGGCAGCCATTTCTTGCGGCGCATCTTTAGGTAGGCCCGCGCGCAATTCCTGCAACTCACAGCGCACTTGATCGAAAGCTAAAAGGAGTTTCTTCGCTTCCGCCTCTTCGCTACCGGAATCAATTAAATGGTGGCTAACCTCCAAGGCGGCGCGTGAAATGAGTACTGCTTGCCCAATTGCAATTCCCTTCGAGGCTGGAATACCATGCAAGGCAAAGGTCACTTATTCACCCTCCCCAAACCGATTGTTAATTAACTCTTGTATTGCTTGTAGCGCTTCGTCAGCCTGTTCGCCAACAGTTTCCAAAGTAACCGTACTACCTATTCCTGCAGCTAACATCATCACGCCCATAATGCTTTTTGCATTGACTTGTCGACCATCTCGCGCCAAGTAAACTTCGCAAGGAAATACACCCGCTAATTGCGATAACTTAGCCGAAGCACGTGCATGCAATCCTAACTTATTAATAATTTTAATTTCGATGCTTGGCATTACCTATCCTCAGAGGCGGTGTTAAGAAAATTGGTATTAACGCCAATGCGTAAAATGCCATTTTGGCCGCCCTGTAAGGTTTTTTTGGCTAATTCCTCTAAGTCTGCTTGCCGATAAGAGACTGCGCGCATGAGCATCGGTAAATTTAATCCGGTTAAAACAATAATTGGAGAAAGTGGTTTACCAGCCAACTGGATTTGACCTATCAAACGTGACGCGACATTGGCTGGTGTTGCACCCATAACATCGGTTAATACCAAAATGCCATTACCCATATCAACTGCTTTTGCTACTGCGAGCACCCTGTCGAAGCTGACTTTGGCATCCTCGTATGGCGGAATATCAACGGCCTGAATTTTTTCTGGAAGCGAACCAAAAGTTTGCTCTGCAAATCCCAGCATGGCTGAGGCTAATGGTGTATGGGCAACAATGACAATTCCGGGCATAACACTCCAAAGTTCGCTTAAGTTAATTCTTTCTCTAGTGCCTGCAGCCAAAACTGTGCAACGTCAAGGCCAGTTTGTTCCGTAATTTCGACAAAACAAGTAGGGCTAGTAACATTAATTTCAGTCAGATATCCTCCAATGAGATCGAGACCGACTAAAAAAAGGCCCCTATCCCAAAGTATCGGCGCCAAATACGCAGCCACCGCTTTCTCTTGATCGCTCAATAACATCGCTACGCCCTTGCCGCCAGCGGCGAGGTTTCCTCTTATTTCAGTGCCCTGCGGAATGCGGGCTAAGGCATATGGCACCACCTGGCCCGCGATCAATAAAACCCGTTTATCGCCGGTACTAATCTGCGGTAAAAACTGTTGCGCCATCAGGGTACGTTGACCATTCTCGCCTAAGATTTCAACGATGCTCGCCAAATTTAAGCCGTCGGGGCCAACTCGAAAAACACCCCTACCCCCCATTCCATCCAAAGGCTTAAGCACGATATCGTGGTATTCAGCATGAAATGCAGAAATTGCGGCAAGTTCACGCGAAACTAAAGTGGGCGGAATGAAAGAAGCAAACTCGGTAATAGAAAGTTTTTCGGATTGATTGCGTAATGCACTGGGCTCATTGAATACCCGCGCACCCTGGCGTACTGCTGCTGATAGTATCCAGGTCGCATTCAAATATTCAACATTAAATGGCGGATCTTGACGCATGAGTACCGCAGTAAAACGATCTAAGGTACACACCTCACTAATACCTAGCTTATACCAAGAAGTACTAGTAGGCTGAAGTGAAATTGTGCAACATTCGGCAAATGCAAATCCGGCTTGCCAAAATAACTGCCGACTTTCGGTATACCAAAGTCGATGGCCGGCAGCTTGCGCAGCGCGCATCATTGCTACAGTAGAATCTTTTTGCAACTTTAATGAATCTAATGGATCGCCAATGAATAAAAAATCCATTATTTACTGCGCCTCGGCGTTAGGATCAGTTCTCTCTAGCTCTAATGAAGCTGCTAATAAAGCGAGGCGCGCTACAACCCCATACAAGTAGAAGCGGTTAGGAGCGGCGCTACCAGGCTTAGCATTGCGATCAGGCATGGCATTTTGTTCGAATGCCAAAGGTACAAAATGCATACCTGGGGCATTTAAATTTTCATCGGGACCACGATCGGTATGGACACGATAAAACCCACCAATCACATAACGATCGATCATATAAACAACTGGCTCCGCCACTGCTTCATTGACTTTTTCAAAAGTATAAACACCCTCTTGAATTAGTACATTGTGCACTTCCAAGCCATCCTTAACGACACTCATTTTATTGCGTTCACGGCGATTTAAATTGGCTAATTCACTGGCATTACGAACTACCATGACACCCATACCGTAGGTACCCGCATCGGCCTTAACAACGACATATGGCTTTTCTTTGATACCATATTCCCGATATTTTTTAGCAATCTTTTTTAAAATAACGTCGACTTTTGTTTGTAATTGATCCAACCCTAGTTGCTCATGAAAATCGACGTCAGAGCAATAATCAAAATAGGGATTAATCATCCAAGGATCAATATTAATTAATTTTGCGAACCTCTTAGCTACTTCATCGTAGGCCAAAAAATGCTTTGATTTACGGCGGATTTGCCAGCCTGCATGCAAACCTGGCAAAAGATATTGTTCGTTAATCTTTTCTAAAATGGGTGGAATACCAGCAGATAAATCATTATTTAATAAAATTGAGCAAGGATCAAAATCCTTTAGGCCAAGCCGCTGTTTTTTTAAACCCAAGCGTAATAAAGGTTCGAGCAGTAAACGATTCCCTTCCGGCAATTCAATCCAAGTTGGCTTTTTAATTTCGTCCGATAAGCTACCTAAACGCACATTCAAACCCGCTTGCCGCAAGATCGAAGATAAACGGGCAATATTTTGTAAATAAAATGTATTGCGGGTATGGCGCTCAGGAATAAGTAATAAATTTTTTGCCTCAGGACAAATTTTTTCAATTGCTGCCATGGCTGCTTGCACAGCCAATGGCAACATTTCTGGCGAAAGGTTATTAAAACCACCAGGAAATAAATTTGTATCTACTGGGGCTAATTTAAAGCCTGAATTGCGGAGGTCGACTGAACAGTAAAAAGGCGGGGTATGCTCCTGCCATTCGAGTCGAAACCAGCGCTCAATAGTCGGGGTAGCTTCAAGTACTTTCGACTCAAGATCAAGTAAGGGGCCGCTTAAAGCGGTAATTAGATGTGGAACCATCTTGCCATTGTAAGTTTTTTATGCGAAAGCTCCATTTTTAAGCTATTTTGACAATAAAAAAACGCAGGATCGTGAGATCCTGCGCTAGAAACCAGGCAGAAATACTGCCTAGTGCGGGGTAAGTCAATTAAATTTCGTACGCTTCTTCGCTGTGGGAACTAATGTCTAAACCTTCGCGCTCTTCTTCCTCAGTAACGCGCAAGCCAATAATGATGTCAACGAGCTTGAAGGCGATGAAAGAGACGATGCCCGACCAAATCAAGGTGGTAATAACGCCCTGACTTTGAATCCACAGCTGACCCATGATTGAGTACTCTGGGGCAACAGCATTCGTCACGTAATCATAGATACCTGTACCGCCCAATGAGGGGGCTGCAAATACGCCGGTAAGTAAGGCGCCTAATATACCGCCGACACCATGAACACCGAAGACATCAAAGCTATCATCTGAGCCTAACATTTTCTTCAGACCAGAAACGCCCCATAAGCAAACAATGCCAGCCAACGCACCAATAATCAGCGCACCCATTGGACCAACAAAACCTGCAGCCGGTGTAATGGCCACTAAACCAGCCACACAACCTGAAGCAGCGCCAAGCATCGATGGCTTACCTTTGGTAATCCACTCAGCTAGAGACCAGCCAATAACCGCAGCTGCAGTAGCGAGATAGGTGTTCACAAACGCTAAGGCGGCGCTACCGTTTGCTTCTAGTGCAGAGCCTGCATTAAAACCAAACCAACCAAACCACAAGAGCGATGCACCTGTCATAACATAAACTAAGTTATGTGGCTTCATGGCTTCTTTGCCGTAACCTAGACGCTTACCAATCACATAGGAGCCCACTAAACCTGCAATCGCCGCATTGATGTGGACAACAGTACCACCAGCGAAATCAAGAATTCCTTTTTGCCAGAGCCAACCTGCTTTTGCAGTAATCGCATCAAGAGAGGCAGCATCTTTAATATCATCAGGACCAGGCCAAAACCAGACCATGTGGGCAATTGGTAAATAGCTAAAAGTAAACCAAAGAATCATGAACAGGAGAACTGCCGAAAACTTGGCGCGCTCAGCAAAAGAACCGATGATTAGACAACAGGTGATGGTTGCAAAAACTGCTTGAAATGCCATGAAAACATATTCCGGAATCACAACGCCTTTGCTAAACGTTGCCGCATTCGAATCAGGCGTCATCCCAGCCAAGAACAAGCGATCCATGCCACCAAAAAATGCGCCGCCCTCAGTGAAGGCAATGCTATAGCCATAAATCGCCCATAGCACCGTGATCACCGAAAAGATGACCATACACTGCATTAAGATTGACAACACATTCTTACTGCGCGTCAAGCCACCATAAAATAGCGCTAAGCCTGGTACCGTCATCAATAGCACCAATGCTGTGGATACCAACATCCAAGCGGTATCACCCTTGTTAGGGGTTGGTGCTGGAGCTGCTGTCGCAGCGGGCGCAGCAGAAGTTGCAGCTGCTGCAGGAGCGGTAACAGCAGGTTTAGCATCTTCAGCAGCATAAGCTACTGATGTCACTACCATGCCAGTAAAGCCAATCGCCATTGCTATTGCGCCGCCAGCGACAATTCTTTTTATCCAAGTTAACATTTTGAACCTCTCTTTAAAGTGCGGCCGCGCCGGTTTCACCGGTGCGAATGCGAATAACGTGTTCAATTGAGGAGACAAAAATTTTGCCATCGCCAATTTTTCCGGTGCGCGCTGATTTTTCAATTGCTTCAATTGCTCGCTCTAAAATACCGTCTTCTACCGCAGCTTCTATTTTTACCTTAGGCAAAAAATCAACTACGTACTCAGCGCCTCGGTATAACTCGGTATGGCCTTTTTGACGCCCAAAACCCTTTACTTCGGTGACAGTAATGCCAGAAATTCCAACTTCTGATAAAGCTTCTCGCACCTCGTCAAGCTTAAAGGGCTTGATAATTGCTGTGATGAGTTTCATGCGTTTCTCCGTTGTTGGAAATTAGAAAACTTTGGTTAAAGAAACAAGTCCTTGCGAGCCACCGAGATTTTTTCCGGTAGGACTTTGGTAGGCATATGTACTTCCTGCCTTTGCGGCATTAGTGGCAACATAAGCCGCTGAAATACCTAAACCACCGCCTAAGTCTTTAGATAAGCCAATTTTCCAATCGGTATAACTTGCGGTAGGTACCGTTGAAGATGTTTTCTGCCCAGCAATATATTGATAGCCGACGTGTGCATTGACGACTAAGCCCCATAAACCTGTATCGTAATTGGCCGTTAAGTCAGGGTAATAAGACCCCGAGCTATTTGAAAAACCGAAAATGTTAGTAACCGCGTAATTAAACTTTACAAACCCACTGACTGGTCCAAACGTATAGTTTTGGGCAGCGTAAATTTCTGTGGTGTTTGGATTAGTAAGCGAAGATGGATAGTTTGTGGTTGGGTAATAGTATTGGAGAACACCAATATCTGACATAAAGCCTTGGCCAATCAGCTCCTTTTTAAAGCCAGCATAAAAATCCATCTCGATTGGCGCAGAAACGTTTTTGCTGGTGCCAACAGATGTAGAGGAATTACTGCCAGTGCCACCATTGGATGCGGCATCTGAAATCCAAGTAATCGATGAGTTCCAGTTACCAATATAGAAACCACTGGAATGCGCATAATCAAAACCACCTTGTATGGCTGGATTAAAGTTTGTTTGCGTAATACCCCGATAGATGTAGTTATTGGCTACGGTGACGTTGGCAGTAATGGGGCTAATATCGGGCCCGCTAACAGCGCCAGCAGGTTCTGCGGGCAATGGAGTTGGGTTAGGTGAGTCAGCATTTTGGGCGAATGCAGTTGTAGTTAAGAGCCCTACAACTGCAACAGCGACGGCTGATTTATGGAAAGTTTTCATTCGCACTCCTTATTCAGATTAAAAATTTTAAGAATTTGCAACTTTTCTTGAAGACAATGATCGTTTTATGCAATGCGCTGTTTCTGTAGTTTTTCCCCATGCTTGGGCACGTGCCCTAAAATGAGCGGTACTTTTGCACTATTTTGGTGCAAAATGGCTTCAAATTGCCATTGAGACATTGGGGAAATCAATTCGACTTAAAATAAACTTTGTTCATTTAGCTATTCACCTCCTCAAATCGGTCTTTTAATGCAAAAACCCAACGAAATTCTGGAACAAATGCAGCGCGTTGCTGCTGAGATGCAAAATAAAGTGGGCGAGGCGATTCGTAACTCGCCAGCCAAAGATTTAGAAAAAAATGTACGCACGATGATGACGCAAGGCTTTCAAAAATTAGACTTGGTCACGCGTGATGAATTTGATTTGCAAGCAAAAGTACTTGCTAAAACCCGTGAGAAACTCACAGCACTAGAGGCCAAAGTAGCTGAAATAGAAAAGCTGCGCTCGTAATTGCCGCTTGCAGTTATTTTTAGTCGGGGCCTGAGTGGTCTCGATGCTCCGCAGGTGCGCGTTGAAGTTCACCTTACCAATGGCTTGCCTGCGTTTACCATCGTTGGCTTAGCCGATACAGGTGTTAGAGAAAGTAAAGATCGGGTACGGGCCGCGATCATCCAAAGTGGCTATGAATTTCCCAACCGGCGTATTACTGTTAATTTAGCGCCGGCCGATTTACCAAAATATTCTGGGCGTTTTGACTTAGCGATAGCACTAGGAATTTTGGCTGCTAGCATGCAACTGCCTTGTACGGAATTAGATCAATATGAATTTGCTGGTGAACTTTCTTTATCCGGTGAATTGCGACCCTTTAGTGGCTGCCTGGCAATTGCCATGGCGATGCGTAAAGAAAAATCACAACGTAGCTTTATTATTCCGCAAGAAAATTGTAGTGTCACTAGCGTTATTCCTGACCTAAGCATATTGATGGCCAATTGTTTAGCGCAAGTTTGCGATTTTTTATGTGGCCGAATTCAGCTTGAAAGAGTAAGCAACCATGCCAAGAAACTGATGGCTGATTTAAAGGAAGTAAGCGCCCATGATATTGCCGATATTCAAGGGCAGTTGATCGCTAAACGTGGTCTTGAAATTGCGGCCGCAGGTTTTCATTCACTCTTGTTGGCAGGTCCACCTGGTTGCGGTAAATCGATGTTAGCCAAATGCTTGCCGCAATTATTGCCGAAATTAACACTCGATGAAGCCCTTGAGGTTGCTGCACTGCATAGCCTGAAAGGGGGGCGTCATCACAGTGCTCTAGTAGCAACCGATCTATCACGCTTGCGACCCTGGCAAGATCCCCACCATAGCATTACCACTGCAGCGCTCGTGGGTGGCGGAGCGCACCCATTGCCAGGTGCAATTACCTTGGCTCACCAAGGTGTTCTTTTTTTAGATGAGTTACCGCAGTTCGCTCGGCAGACGCTCGAGGCCTTACGCGAGCCCTTGCAAAATCGTGTGATCACAATTCCTCGCGCGCATCTTTCCAGTCACTTTCCCTGTAATTTTATGCTTGTTGCAGCGATGAATTTATGTCCCTGTGGCTACTTTGGCCACCCTGAGAAAGTTTGTATTTGTTCAGTTGCACAAAGACTGCGTTATCAAAATAGAATTTCTGGGCCGCTGCTTGATCGCATTGATATCAAAATGATGATTGCGCCTATCCCGCATGAGTTATTTTTTCAAACGCAATTGATTCCTACGGCTAGCGCGAACTCAACCCAAGTGGCAACGCGCATTGCGAATGCATGGGCACTGCAAATAAATCGCCAAGGGAAGTTGAACCACGCCTTAGACGCGCAGGAAATAAAAAGCTGGGTAGAAATTGATGCCGCTGATGAGAATGAATTACATGCAGTATGGAAAGGTCTTAATCTGTCGGGCAGGGGCATGCATCGCTTACTGAAAATAGCTCGCACTATTGCTGATCTTGAAGGTTCTATATCAACCCAAGTAAAGCGCGCACACCTGCTGGAAGCAAGTGCTTTAAGTAAGCCTATTAATGGGATGACGAACTAATTTTAGTCTGGATGAAAATCATTAAAAAAAGGCGTGTCATTGTCATCACTTAAATTTGCTTGAAGTTCAGCTTGGCCTAATAGTCCACTATTTTTTGGTGCAGGCTTGAGTAGGGATAGTTGATAAATAGATAGCCCTAAGCCCGGAATAGTGTGCATTATCCAGCGCACGCGCATTATCCGCTCAACTCCATCTACTGGTTTCATCAGCAAAAAATAATCGGCTGTAGGTGAACGCATTGGCGAGCCGCTGGTTAGATAAAAACTATGCACTATTAGAACACTTGCAGGATCTACATTCGCTTGTGTAAACATTGCTTGCTGTAATTGCTTCATTAATTCATCAGCACTACTAGCATCAGCACTACTAGCAATCGCAGGAGGCACCTGAATTGTTGTAATAGAATAAATTTGGTCAGCTACTTTTGCTACCTCAAGTGCTTGTTTTAGGGTGTCCCCCTTATAACTCAACTGACGCTCGAGGTGCTGAGGCTTGGCAGGAAAAAGTGCTGTGTATGCCTGTTGTTCTACTCGGACTGTGCGCCAATCAAACGCCGGGCTACACCCATATAAATTCAAAATCAAGCCCACTTGTAATACCAAAACTAAAAACTTAGACAAGCCCTGCTCCGTGTGCTTGTTCATCGGCATGATAACTAGACCGAACCATTGCGCCAACAGCCGCATGCTTAAACCCCATTTCATAAGCAGCTTCTTCAAAGGCTTTAAATGCCGTGGGATGAACATAACGCCGCACTGGCAGATGATGTGAGGATGGCGCCAAATACTGCCCAAGGGTGAGCATATCAATTTGATGCGCACGCATATCTCTCATCACCGCTAAAATTTCGTCATCAGTCTCACCCAACCCAACCATCAAACCACTCTTCGTGGCTACTGCTGGAAAGCGGTGTTTAAAGTCGGCCAGTAGTTTAAGAGAATGTGCATAGTCAGCGCCGGGGCGCGCTTCTTTATAAAGTCTTGGCACGGTTTCTAAATTATGGTTCATGACATCGGGTAAGCCATTACTTGTATGAGCAGAGAAAACATCTAAAGCTTTTTCTAAGCGGCCACGAAAATCGGGTACCAAAACTTCAATCCGGGTAGTTGGTGAAAGTGTGCGAGTTTGCATAATACAGTCGACAAAATGCTGCGCCCCGCCATCGCGTAAATCATCACGATCTACGCTGGTAATAACCACATAACTTAAGCGTAATGCAGTGATAGTACGGGCTAAATTTAAAGGCTCGGCTAGATCAAGTGGATCGGGTCGGCCATGACCAACGTCACAAAATGGGCAACGGCGGGGACATTTATCACCCATGATCATGAAGGTTGCTGTCCCTTTACCAAAACACTCCCCGATATTTGGGCAGCTCGCTTCTTCGCATACTGTGACTAATTGGTTGACCCGTAGAATCGTTTTTATTTCAGCAAAACGGGAATTATCGGAGGCTGCTTTAACACGAATCCAGTCGGGCTTTTTCAAAACCTGCTCTAAAGGCACAATCTTAATTGGAATCCGTGTCGTTTTTTCGGCAGACTTTTGTTTGCGCGTGGGATCGTAAGGAAGATTGGATTCGGTTTTGTTGATGGCCATACTTAAAATCAATTTCTATTTTGCAAAAGTTGTAGCAGGTGAGTAACTACCTGCTGTCCGACGATGTCTATATTGTCCTCGATCCCAAGGGTTTGCATATCAACTGTTTTTAAACCCTCAAAGCCGCAAGGATTGATTTGCGTAAATGGGCTTAAATCCATGGCTACATTTAAGGCTAACCCATGATAGGAGGCTTGACGAGACACTTTAAGGCCAAGGGCACCGATTTTGGCGCCCACCCAAGTTGGTGACAGTTTTGCTTGCTTTGCCAAATAAATACCAGGTGCCCCCTTGTGCCTTTCTGCTTCCAAACCATAGTCAGCTAAAGTATTAATGAGGGCCTGTTCGATATGGTGAACCAATTGCTTTACCAGCAATGACTTACGCTTTAAATCGAGTAATAGATAAACGACTAGCTGGCCTGGTCCATGATATGTAATTTGACCACCTCGATCGACTTGCACCAGGGGAATGGTTTGGCTTGGTTCTAGTAGATGGCTGGCGTCTCCCGCCAAACCTAGGGTAAAGACGGGAGGATGCTCCAGCACCCAAATTTCATCGGGGGTATTTTTATCCCGCGCTTGCGTAAATTGGCGCATTGCTTCATAGGTTGTCACATAGTTGACTAAACCTAACTGCTTAACCAAAATAGTGGCGGGATTATTCATTGTTAGGCAAGCAACTAGAGCACCATACTAACCAAAGGATGGGTTGATAGCGTTCGATAAATTTCATCGAGTTGCTCCCGGCTAGTCGCATTGATGGGCAACGTTAAACCTAAATAATTACCATCTTTCGATGGTCGTTGCTCTATTAAGCCAACGTTAAAAATAGGATCGAATTGCTGGGCAATTTGAACAATCGCTGGCAGAAATTCCAGGTTCGCTTTGCCCATCACTTTTATCGGAAAAATGGATGGATATTCAATCAGTGATTTCTCTTCCACTACAACCCCTTTATTTAAATATAAATTATTGTGTCCAAGTAGCTTGGCCAAGCCACTCGCCGAGAATAATATTGCGAATGCAATGTAAGCGTCGATGAAAAAAATGATCTGCTCCGGGAACTACCTGGACAACCAACTCTTGTGGCCTCGCCCAATCAAAAACGGCTTTTAATGGAATGGTTTCGTCGAGCTCACCATGAATTAAAATCGTGCTGGGTGGTACCACTGCCAATTCCCACTTCCCTGCCGCCGAGCCCACCATCACTAGTCGCTCAACTGCTTGACCTACTTGAGCTAAACGCGCGCATAAATGACTACAGACAAAACTACCAAAGGAAAAGCCAGCCAAGACCAATGGTAATTTTTCAATCTCCTTAATCTCAAGGCCTAAAGCTCGCCAGCTAGCTGGCTCACGCATCCATTGTGCAACCAACTCTAAATCGTCTAGTTCACCACTGCCCGCATCATGCGCACCCGCTGATTCGCCTACGCCACGAAAGTTAGGCCGCACAGAAACATAGCCCAATTGATTGAATGTCCGCGCTAAAGTTTGCGTAACCTTGTTATCCATGGTGCCCCCCATCAAAGGATGTGGGTGGGCAATAAGCGCTAATCCACGCAGTACAAAATTAAGGTCACGGATAAATTCTTCAGGATAATCAATCGAGATTTGGACTAAACCTACCAAACCTGAGATAGTAATGACTTGTGTACGACGATTCATGCGAATGAGGTTTATCTTAAGCGAGTTGGAGGCGGTCTACTATTTGACCCTGAATGAGGTGTGTTTGAATAATTTCTTCAATATCATTGGTATCGATAACGGTATACCAAACCCCTGCCGGATAGATAACCAGCACCGGTCCCTCATCACATCGATCTAGGCATCCCGCTTTATTTACCCGCACCTGCCCTGCACCAGCAAGGCCTAATTCTTTGATGCGCCTTTTGGCAAAGTCAAATAAGTTTTGCGCACCATGTTGAGCACAGCAATTTTCGCCATTACTTCGTTCATTTAAACAAAAGAAAAGATGGTGTTGAAAATACATAAAAATGATATCGCTATCTGAAGTTAGTTATTTCTGAAAAATAGATCTATTACTAAAGCTTAGCCACAATAAAGCAAATGGCAACCAGAGCCATGAAACCCATTGCATTAGATCATTAAAATGCAACAAACGTCCTTGATGCCAGGCCCTTAAAGTTAAAACGAAATACGGATTATGTGGCAACCAATTTACTGCAAAAATAATGAGGAGCAAACATGCCAGCGCAATCGAGTAGCGGATTTTTTTCGCTAAACGTAGGCTGAACTTTAACCCAACTGCGCCAATGATCATTCCCCAGACTGAGCCTGTGGTGAGCCATGAAAAACCAAACTCAAAGCCAAACTGTAAAGCGGTAAATATCGTTTTAATTACCACTGAAATAAATAACAGGATATTCAACAAACGCCAAAGGGGCGCTTTTTGATTAATGCCTAATGAAAACAAAAGGCCTGTTCCTAACCAACAAATGGCCGTAATCAACATCTCTTGTAAGGCAGGATTCAGTATCAAAAGCCCCCAATCGGCACCAATAAAAGCCTGATTACTCCAGGCGCCCATACCTAACCAGGAGCTTTGTGGATAAATCTGGGCCCAAGGAAATAGTAAAAATAAAACACAGAGGGCCCAATTCGCACCAAACCAACGATCAAACTGGCGTCTGAGAATGCTGCCTGAAAGCCATCTCGGGCCCAAGGGTATCGCTAAAAGGGCGCCAATTAACCCGCCAGATAGATTGGCCCACCAATCCGTTTTACTGGGAATACGGGTTGGCAGCCAAATTTGCATGGTTTCAACACTGCTAGCCAAGATGGCCGAAAAACCTACTGCAAGAGCCAGTGCTGTTATACCTCGCCAACGCGGAAATACGGCAAAGACGATTAAAAATCCGAGCGGAATGTAGGCTAAAACATTGGCAATTAAATCGAATACGGGAATCGCCCGTGGCATCGGCGCATCCCACCAGGCACCTGCAGTTACACCATTCTGAAAATCGAAATCGAATGGATTAATGCTGGCATAAATGACTAAAAGCCCATAAATAATGGCAAAGGCCCGCGCCAATGGCATTGCTATTAAGGGCCACGCTAGCTTTCGCGGTACACGTCCTGACGATTTCATCTCCCCATTCTAGGTCAGACCTTTCTACAATAACAAAATGAACTGGAATTGCATCTTAGAGCGGGTTACCCATACCGCCTCCACCAATGACGATCTGCTGAGCCGTTGGCGAGCTGGCGAGTTGATCGACCCGATTGCCAGAATGGCGAGCGTACAAACTGCTGGCAAAGGTCGAGCCGGAAGAAATTGGCAAACCCAGTTAGACGACTCCCTCTGTTTTTCTGTGGCCTATCCATTTCAATGTTCACCTGCAGAATTAAGCGGCCTGAGCTTGGCGGTTGGTATTGGTGTTATCAACGGTATTAGTTCCGCACTCAACCTACCCTTAAGCAAGCTTTATGAAATGGGTTTACGGCTCAAGTGGCCAAATGATATTTTATTGGGCGAAAGAAAACTTGGCGGCATTCTGATTGAAGGGGGACAAGCTCAGCCCGATCAGCCAACTTGGATGGTGATTGGTATTGGTCTAAATGCGGCAAAAACTTCTGCCCTAGAAAGTGCTGTTGGCAATGTCATTGCGGGACTCGAAGAATTACTCATCAAACCAGCTGCATTACCTGCGCTCGATATTATCTGGCTCAAAATTCTCGATCAATTAGGACTGGTACTATACGAATTCGAAGTGCACGGTTTTACTGCTTTCCAAAAAATTTGGTTGGAATGGGACGCCTATGCTAATCAAGCTGTCGTCATTAGTAGCCCCGGCATCAGTCCACAATCGGGGATTGCCGTGGGAGTCAATGCCCTGGGCGCCCTCATACTGGAACAAGGCTCTCAGCAACATTTCATTCATGTAGGTGATGTTTCTTTACGGAGCCAGAAGTGAGTTTCTTACTCTTAATTGATCTGGGTAATACCCGTCTGAAATGGGCGGCTGTTGAGCAAGATCACCTACCTACTGAACGCGATAAAAAAGTCTGGGCCTTTAGTGGCACGATAGATACCAAACTTTTACTCTCACCTGAGCATTGTCAAGAGCTCGCTCAATATATTTTGCAGACTGTCCCCCAACCCATATCGATTGCGCTCTGCAGCGTGGCATCTTCTCAGGCAAAAAGTAATTTAAAAAATGTATTAGCGCCATGGTCATCGACGCCATGGATCAATTTACAAGGCGATAGTCCTTTCGCTGGCTTACACACGCAGTATGCAGACCCATTATCTTTAGGCGCTGATCGCTGGGCTGCCCTGATCGGGGCTCGTACCCTCTTTGGGGGAAATGCGTTGGTGGTGAGCGCCGGAACCGCGAGCACCATTGATTTATTAGGTAGCAATGGGATTCATTACGGAGGCTGGATTTTGCCCGGCTTTACCTTAATGGCGAGTAGCTTGGTCGCTGGCACAGCGCAACTACAAGCCCCAAAAGCATTAAGCGCAAGTCGCGAGTTTGCCTTAAGTAGTGAAGCGGCTATTCAGAATGGTTGTCTGGCGGCACAAATCGGGGCCCTCCATGAAGCAATTACTTTAGCTGCAGAATTGCATCACCCGATTGAGCGTATTTTTATCGATGGCGGTAATGCAGACTTATTGGTCGCGGCAATTCACGCTCATCCCGGCTTAAAAAATAGCCCGCTTGAGAAAGTCGACCGTTTAACCCTCAGAGGCTTATGGGCTTTCGTACAACAAAATAATTAGGGTTTTTGACGAATGCGTCCGAGTAAATTCGTAGTAGAACGTTCGAACAAGAAGGGAATTGAAACTGGCTTGCCACCCCAGGTTTTAACTAAACGCGCTTCTTCTAAGGACTCGATGTCATAGTCGCCCCCTTTGACATAAATATCGGGACGAATTTGGTCAATTAAATGTACCGGGGTAGCTTCGTTAAATAACACTACCAAATCAACACTAGCTAATGCTGCGAGTAAAGCCTGGCGATCATCCTCCTGATTAATTGGCCTATCGCCCCCCTTACCCAACAGCCTGACAGAAGCATCTGCATTCACGCCGACCACTAAACTAGCCCCTAAGTGACGAGCCTGGGCCAAATAACTGGCATGCCCCCGATGCAAAATATCGAAGACGCCATTGGTAAAAACTAAGGGCCGTGGCAGCTTCGATACGGCCAAAAGTAGGTCTTTTGGCTGCACCACTTTAGTCTCAAAAACAGGTAAAGGTAAGGTCATACCAGCATATTAAGCTGGAATGTCTTAGACTTGCACTTTTGCCATTCGCACCCAAACCGCTTTTGGGTTTTTACCATGAGGTTACTAAGCATGATGAAGTTCAAATCGCTGGCTTTTTTGTGCCTCTTTTTAGGCGCTCCTTTTGCGCTGGCTCAGACCGCGCCTAGCCAATGCAGCCCCCTGCTTGCGCATACTTTTCCGCGCCTGCAAGACGAGGCGCCACAAAACTTATGTCAATATCAGGGCAAGGTTATTTTGGTTGTTAATACTGCGAGTTTTTGTGGTTTTACAAGCCAATATGAAGGCTTGGAAAAATTATATGCCACCTTTAAAGATCAGGGCTTAGTGGTACTAGGCTTTCCCTCAAATGATTTTGGTCAACAAGAGCCCGGCAGTAATAAAGAAATCGCTGATTTTTGTAAAAATACCTATGACGTGAAATTTCCCATGTTTGCTAAAACTTCGGTTACTGGAAAAAATATAAATCCGCTCTTCAAAATGCTTGTAGCACAAACAGGGACGACGCCGAAATGGAATTTTTATAAATATGTGATTGATCGCAATGGAAAAGTAGTTGATTCTTTCAACAGCATGACCAAGCCCGACAGCAAATCAATTACCAGCGAAGTAGAAAAACTGCTTAAAGAAAAAGTGCTGTAATTTCAATGTCAATAAAAAAACGGGTCGCTATTGTCGGCGCCGGTATAGCCGGTTTAGGGTGTGCTTATGCTTTACGTCAATCGGCCTTATTAGAGCTAACGGTATTTGAAGGTGGTGATCACCTTGGTGGCCATAGCAATACTTTGGATATCGAGATTAAAACGCCGACAGGAAAAATTCGTCACGGAATTGATACCGGATTTTTAGTCTTTAATCGACAAACCTATCCGCGTTTATTACGCTTGTTTGAAGAATTGACAGTGCCCATTGCCACCTCTGAAATGTCTTTTTCAGTTTCGCTTGAAACACCAACCAAAGCGTCGCTTGACGGCGCTAAGGGTCGAGCACTAGAGTGGGCCGGCACCAATCTCAACGCCTTTTTTGGCCAACGCAAAAATATTTTTAAGCCTGCTTTCTGGTTAATGGCGTATGACATTATGCGTTTTAATCGTTTAGCAACTGCCCTGGCTTTAAAGCAAAAACATGAGCCGCATACCAACTCTGGCAGAGAAGAAAGTATTGCGGTTTTTTTACAGCGCCATCGCTTTAGTACCCATTTTCGTCAATGGTATTTCTTGCCAATGATTGGCGCGATTTGGTCCTGCCCAGTTGAGCAGATGCTAGCATTCCCCATTTTAGCAATGGCCCGTTTTTGTCATAATCATGGCTTATTAAAAATTCAAGGGCGTCCCCAGTGGCTTACTGTTCAAGGTGGCTCACGTGAATATGTGCACCGCTTAGTTAGCGCACTGCAATTGCACGCAGTAACTATTACCAGGGAAAAGGTATTGTGCGTAACGGTGAATGAGGACACGAATACGAGTGGAAAAATTGCCATTCAAACCGCACAGGGCATACAGTACTTTGATGAAGTGGTAATGGCCTGTCATAGTGATGAAAGTTTGCATTTGGTACAGGGTAATAGTGCTGCTGAGAAAGCAGTACTGGCGAAGATTCCCTACCAACAGAACCGAGCTATTCTGCATACTGACAGCTCCTTTTTGCCCACCGAAAAACGCTGCTGGGCCTCGTGGAATTACATCGCAGAAGTTGCTCAATCGGCAAATCAAACGGCAACTGTAAGCGTCAATTATTTAATTAACAAACTCCAACCGTTGCCAGCACAACTCGCGCAAATACCAATTCTGGTGAGCTTAAATCCGCTACGGGAACCTAAACCTGAAACGATTCATGCGGTGGTTCACTATGCTCACCCTATTTTTGATGCTAGCGCTATTCAAGCGCAATACGATCTAGCTTTGATGCAGGGTAAATCATCAGTCTGGTATTGCGGCGCTTGGACAGGCTACGGCTTTCATGAAGATGGCTTACGTTCTGGTGAGTTAGTAGCGGCCGATTTACTTGGGCGTCTTCATTCGCTTACCTTACCTGCGCAATTTCAGCGCACTGTTTAAGTGATTCAGTCAGATGAAAGCAGCTCAACTCACTTTCGGCGTAGTGAAACACACGCGTTTTCGACCGAAACATAATTCATTTGGCTACCGTGTTTTTACTCTCAAAATTCCCCTACGCTTACGTCAAGCTGACACACGGCTATTAAGTCGCCATGGCTTGGGTGATAACCAATTTCGCTTAATTTCTTTTTATGATAAAGATCATGGCCAAGGCGAAGTCAATTCCCTGGCTTGGATAGAGGCGCTCTTAACTCAATATCAGATTGATGGCGTTGATGGTGAAATTTGGCTACAAACTTTTCCGCGGGTATTGGGTTACACCTTTAATCCAGTCAGCTTTTGGATTTGTACCCGTTCTAATGGTGAAGTACGTGCAATTGTGGCCGAAGTTAATAATACTTTTGGTGAGCGTCACTGTTATTTGCTAGCTAAAGATTCGGGAGAGTCAATTCGCTCTGGTGAGACTTTGGCGAGTCGCAAAGTTTTTCACGTTTCACCATTTTGCGAAGTGCAGGGTGACTATCATTTCCGCTTTCTATTTTCTGATGATAGCCAAGCAAAAAATCGCACCCTTTATCGCATTGAGTTACTCGAGGATAACCAACCCCTTATTAATACTAGTATTAGTGGTACTGAAAGACCCTTAAATCGGCGCAATTTATACTTGGCAATCTTGAGTTATCCTTTAATGAGTATCGGAGTGATTGTCCGTATTCATTGGCAAGCGATTAAACTGTGGCTTAAAGGTGTACCCTTTCACTCAAAACCCCAACCACCTGAATTTGAAGTAACCCGATGAATCGACCTGGACAACCTTTACTAGCAAAGCTAAATTTCTCTAAAGCAGCGACTGATACTGCTGGCTATCGAAATATTCCCCTAGCTGCTAAAACCATCCTAAAAATGCTTGGGCATTTAAGCGCTGGTCATCTCTCCATTGGTCTACCAAATGGTGAAATTCAATATTTTGGGAATCCAAGTGATCCTCTCCATGCCGAAATTCATGTGCTTGATTGGGATTTATTTAGAAATGTACTACGACATGGGGATATTGGTTTTGCTGAGAGCTATATTCGCGGTAAATGGGAGACCCCCAATCTTAAGCTACTGCTTGAATTGGCAATTCGTAATCGGACTATTTTAGAAAAAGCCATTTATGGTAGTTGGGCCGGATCGCTAGCCTACCGACTTAAGCATTGGCTAAGACGAAACTCGAAAGCCGGTAGTCGTAAAAATATTCATGCACATTATGATTTAGGCAATGATTTTTATAGCCTCTGGCTAGATGAAACAATGTCTTATTCGAGTGGGTTTTTTGAATCTTCTGAGCAATCATCATTAGCACATGCACAAAATGCGAAATATCAGCGCATTCTTAATTCACTTCAGTGCAAAGCGGGTGATAGCGTACTTGAAATTGGTTGTGGCTGGGGCGGTTTTATGGAGGTCGCTACCCGCGCAGGCCTCAGCATCACTGGACTTACTCTCTCAAACGAACAGGCTAAGTTTGCGCTTGATCGCATTGCGAAGCTTACTCATGGCGCAACATTCAATACTAATCAAACAACCCTTTACCCTATCAATCACAGCGTGCGCTTACAAGATTATCGCGATTGTCGTGACCAGTTTGATGGTATTGCCTCTATCGAGATGTTCGAAGCGGTGGGTGAAAGTCATTGGCCTGAGTATTTTCAAAGTATTGCAGCCTGTTTGAAACCCAATGGCAAAGCCTGCGTACAAACCATTGTGATTGCTGCTGAATTATTCGAGCGCTATCGTAATAGTACTGACTTCATTCAACAATACGTTTTCCCCGGCGGTATGCTGCCATCCCGTGACGCTTTTATCACCCAAGCAAACCTAGCGGGATTACAAATTGAGAGCGAATTTTCTTTTGGCAAAGATTACGTAAAAACATTAGAGATCTGGTTTGAGCAATTTAACGCTAAATTACCCGAGGTCAAGCAACTCGGCTTTGATGAGGCCTTTATTCGCTTATGGAATTTTTATTTAATGTATTGTGCTGCTGGCTTTGCGGAGCAAAACATTGATGTTGTGCAATTTACTTTAAGCCACCGGCGAACTCAAAAATCCTTGCAATGAGCATGCGGCAACCTGGCGTTTCTCAATATTTAGGCCTGCGAGTCTGGGTGATTGGTGCCACCAGCGGGATTGGTGAGGCATGCGCAAAAGCGCTCATTACCACAGGGGCAAAAGTTGCCTTATCGGGTCGACGCATAGAGCGCCTGGAGGCCCTTTGTGCCTTGGGCCAAGATCATCAATGTTTAAGCTTACCCTTAGACGTAACGGTGGCAAACCAAATTGAACTTGCCTATCAAACGATTATTCATGAGTGGCAAGGGTTAGATTTATTACTATTTGTTTCGGGAATTTATATTCCGCTACGTGCCGATAATTTTGCGCTTGCAGCAGCCGAAGAAACGATCGATGCGAATGTGCTTGGTCCTATGCGTGCTGTTGCGATAGTGCTCCCCGATATGCTGAAGCAACATGCTGGACATATTGCCATTGTAGGTAGTGTTGCCGGCTATAGCGGTTTACCCAAGGCGCTTGCTTATGGCCCAAGTAAAGCTGCGCTGATTAATTTTTGTGAAACTTTATTCTATGATTTACAACCCCGCGGATTAAGTGTCCACATGATTTCTCCAGGTTTTGTCGCAACTCCAGCAACCGCGCAAAATGATTTTGTGATGCCCGCGCTCATCAGTCCAGACAAAGCAGCGCAAGAAATCTTGGCTGGTATTCAAGCAGGTGAATTTGATATCCACTTTCCTAAACATTTTTCACGATTTTTAAAATTCTTACGTATCCTGCCGTATCCAATTTACTTTTGGATTTTGCGTAACTTTGTCAAAATTTAAAATCGTCCTTACGTAAGCTTTACTTGTACTTTTCTTTACGAACCTTGTCGACTAAATAGTCCATCGTTTGAATCGCTTTAGTTTTAGTACCCGCAATCGAGGGTGAAGTGACATAACGCCCCTGAATAATGACCGTTGGTACACCTTCAATTCGATAGGTGGTCGATTGTTGATTCGCGTTTCGCGCTTTTGATACGGTGGCAAATGAACGAAACGTGGTGAGAAAAGTATTACGATCAAGGCCTTGACTCACTGCCCAATCGGCAATGTCGTTTTCTGTTAGTAGCCGTTTATTTTCTTTATGAATGGCTATCATCACCTTATTATTTAAGGCTTCGCCTTTGCCCATTGCTTCGAGGGTAAAAAATAATTGGCTATGTACTAAAAAATCATCTCTAAACGCGACTGGTATCCGCTTAAATGCAACATCTTTGCCTTGGCGGCTAGCCCAAGCACTAAGTTCAGGCTCAAACTCAAAACAATGTGGACAACCGTACCAAAAAAATTCGATTACCTCAACTTTATTTTTGCTCTCGACAGGCTGTGGAGCAGTTGAAATTCGGTAATCAATGCCCTCTTGAATTTTTTGGTTGCCTGGCTGTGGATTGCTGTTAGGCGCTGCTCCACTGGCAACTTGGCCTGCAGTTTGCGCAGTAATTTGCCCTAAGGGTAAAAAACAAAAGATTGCCGTTATCGCTAGAACACGAAGTTGACGATAAAAAGATAAGGTTGAAATCATGATTTATTTGCTCGAATAATAGTAGGTTTAATACCAAGACTACTTAATTTATTGGTAATGGGCTTAGTCTCTTCAGCAGTGGCAAAGGGGCCAATGCGTACTCGCCAGATGGCATTCCCATCCACCGTTGCCTCACTCATTTGCGCTTGAATTCCCTGCATCGCCAAGTTTGCCTTTTGGGCATCGGCCTCTGCTTGCTTGCTGTAAGCGCCTATTTGAATAAAAAAAGTTGCTTCAGCGGTTATATTATCAGGCGATTTTTGCTCAGGCTTTTTGCCATTAGCTATATCGCGTATGGGGTCGGAACTGACCTCTGCATTAGTTGCTGGTTTTTTGCCCTGTAAGGGCTTATTTAAGTCTAATGGAGGAGGTGCACTCGAAGCACCCTCTTCAACTGGTACCGCCGGCTTAATCGTCAAGGGTAAATTGGGTGCACGAATTCCTGGCTTTTCTTGTGGCGGCGTTTTGGATAAATAAAAAGCCACTCCTAGAGCTAAAACTAGTCCGATTGTTAGCCCTAGAATTAAACCTAGTATGGTGCCCCCAAACTCTCTCGTCGATTTCACTTTCATCCCCTCATCTTACATTTTGCTGGGGGCTGATACCCCTAAAATAGCTAAACCATTTTGAATTACCTGACGGGTCGCCGCCAACAAAGCTAGGCGAGCAGTTTTTAATTCGATATCGTCTACTAAGACACGATCTGCATTATAAAAGGTATGAAAATCGCCCGCTAAATCGCGTAAATAAAAGGTGAGCGCATGGGGGGCTAAATCTGCCGCGGCAGTAGCGAGTAATTCTGGGTATTCAGCTAAGCGACGTAACAAATGATCAGCGGCTTTACTGCTCAAGAGACTGAGGTTTGCCTTCGCTAAATCAGCAGGCGAGCCATGCCACTGCGCCAGAATCGAACAAATTCGGGCATGGGCATACTGGACATAAAAAACTGGGTTTTCATCGTTCTGTTGTAATGCTAAATCAACATCAAAAATAAACTCGGTATCGGCTTTGCGCGAAATTAGAAAGAAGCGTACGGCATCACGGCCGCGTTGCAAGGCCAGTTCACGTTCCTCCTGTGTCATGGCGTCATGAATGCCGCCTGACCATTCAATTAAATCACGCACTGTGACATAAGATCCGGCTCGTTTCGATAATTTCACGACTTCGCCATTGCGCATCACCGTCACCATTTTATGCAAAACATAGGCTGGATAATTACTCGGAATGGACCACTGACGTTGCTGTGCCACCCCCTGCAAACCCGCGCGGACGCGCATGATGGTGCCGTGGTGATCGCTACCCTGAATGTTAATAACCTGCTGATAACCCCGCTGCCATTTACTCGCATGGTAGGCAACATCGGGTACAAAATAGGTATAGCTGCCGTCAGATTTGCGCATCACCCGATCTTTATCGTCGCCATCTGTAGTCGTTTTTAGCCACAAAGCGCCATCCGCTTCATAGGTTTTGCCGGCGCCCTCTAAGTCAGCGACAATTTGCGCTACGCTACCATCAGCATACAAAGAAGACTCTAAGTAGTACTGATCAAATTGCACCCCGAAAATAGTTAAATCGAGATCTTGTTCTGCCCGTAAATAAGCAACCGCAAATTGCTGAATTGATTCAAGATCAGTCTCTGACTGCTGCTCTGGTAAAGCGCGATATGCTGCTGCAATATCGGCAATGTACTCGCCGTTATAAGCTAACTCTGGCCATGAACTGTCGCCTGGCTTAAGCCCGCTTAAGCGCGCCTGAACTGAGAGGGCTAAGTTAGCAATTTGAACGCCCGCATCGTTGTAATAGAACTCGCGATGTACTACTAGTCCTTGCGTGCTGAGTAAATTAGCAATGGCATCTCCTAAGGCCGCCTGTCGTCCATGTCCAACATGCAATGGCCCAGTAGGATTGGCGGAAACAAATTCGATCATCACTTTTGCTGGCTTTGCATTCGCTGCTGGAGGCGCTAACTTCACTAAGCCAAAGCGCGCTTGCTCAACTAAAATCGCTTTGATGACGGCTGTTTTAGCTTGATTGGTCAGCCGAAAATTGATGAAACCAGGCCCAGCGACTTCAGCAGAAGCAATGAAGTCGGCATAATTGGCTTGGGCTGCCAAATGACCAATTAATGTTTGCGCTAAATCACGCGGTTTAAGTTGCCAGAGCTTTGCTACTTGCATGGCAATATTACAGGCTACATCACCATGATCAATCGACTTTGGCCGTTCGAGTTGGGGCACTGGTAAGTCAGTTGGCGACAAATCGTGAGCGAGTGCTGTCTGCTTTAAAGCCTCACTTAAGAGCTGAATTAATTGGTTCTTTTGGGTTATCAACATAGATTAATGAGTTTATCAGGCGCTGGTGGTAAGCTCGACAGATGATTTACCATTTTCATTCTAAAGCCGGTCCTGAGGTGATTATGTTAAGTGATCTCAGTGAACGAATTTTTACCATCTTGGGAAAGCCGCTAGCAAAACGCGGTATTCTTCTTGCTGCCGAACTACCGAATTTAATTTTGCTGCTTGAAGACGCCATTATTCAAGACCAACAAAACCGTCAATCGCAATCTAAGCCCCAAGTAGAATCCCGGGAGGCTAGCAGTCCTAACCGAACAGCACCAAAAGGTGATCCCCTTGGAAGGCGGGCCTTTCCATTTTTAGAGCTCATGAAGCGGGCGGCGGCGGCAGATGAACCGATTGTGTGGGACATCTAAAAAATTGCAACTCAACTAGTTCAACGTGCCACTAATCGAATTGACTTGCTAAGGAGCGCTGTACCACATCAATCGTTTCATTGCGTCTTTTCGCCAAATCGACTAATTGATCTTGCCCTACTTTGCCTACATTGAAATAGCGGGCATCGGGATGTCCTAAATAAAAGCCACTGACACTTGAAGCTGGATCCATCGCAAATGATGATGTTAAAGACATGCCAATATCTTCTGAGCCCAGTACGCGCAATAAATCTAACTTTACTTCGTGGGCAGGGCAAGCGGGGTAACCCGGCGCCGGGCGAATACCTTGATACTGTTCAGCAATCATTTGCTCATTGCTAAGTTGTTCGGCAGTGGCGTAACCCCATAAATCGGTGCGTGCGCGCCAATGCATTAATTCTGCGAATGCCTCGGCTAAACGATCAGCTAGAGCCTTGAGCATAATCGCGCTGTAATCATCATGTTGCGCCTGAAATTGAGCCACTTTTTTCTCCACTCCGTGGCCTGTAGTCACTGCAAAACAACCCACATAATCAGCAATGCCAGTGGCATGCGGTGCGACGTAATCTGCTAGGCTGCGATTCGGGCGCCGTTGACCATCGACTACGGGTCGTTCGCTCTGTTGGCGCAAGTTATGCCAAACAAATAACGGCTGATTACGCGCTTCATCAGTATATAAAACGATATCGTCGCCAATCGTGTTGGCGGGATAAAAAGCCATTACGCCATCTGCCTGCAACCATTGGCCTTTAATTAATTTTTCCAGCATTGCCTGCGCATCTGCAAATACTTTGCGCGCCTCTATACCAACAACTTCGTCGTCTAATATTGCTGGAAACTTGCCTGCCAAATCCCAGGTTTGAAAAAAGGGCGTCCAGTCAATAAACGGAGCTATCTCAGCAAGTGAGTAATTTTTAAAGAGCCGCCTACCAATAAATTTGGGTTTGTGTGGCACCCAATTTTGCCAATCAATCCGTTCCCGATTTTTGCGTGCTGCCTCTAAAGAGATTAAAGGTGTTTTGCGTTTATTCGCATGCTGATCACGAATGCGAATGTAGTCTTCCTGTAATTCTGTAATAAATTTTTTTGCGCCATCATCGGAAAGTAAACTTGACGCTACCGAAACTGAGCGTGAGGCATCGGGCACATAGACCACTGGGCCAACATAATGCGGCGCAATTTTGACAGCAGTGTGCACCCGAGAAGTGGTGGCGCCGCCAATCATTAAGGGCATTAAACGGTCGCGAAAATAGGTATCGCGTTGCATTTCTTGAGCCACGTAAGTCATTTCTTCTAGCGACGGTGTAATCAAACCCGATAGCCCCACAATATCGGCTTGCTCTTCTTTGGCCTTTTTTAAAATTTCGGCGCAAGGCACCATCACACCCATATTGATTACATCAAAGTTATTGCATTGCAAAACTACAGTAACAATATTTTTACCAATATCGTGTACATCACCTTTGACAGTCGCCATGACAATTTTGCCTTTGGCCTTAGCCTCGCCCCCACCGGCAATATGTAAGCGTTTTTCTTCTTCGATGTAGGGAATTAAAACTGCTACTGCCTGCTTCATAACGCGCGCGCTTTTAACTACTTGCGGCAAAAACATCTTTCCTGCGCCAAATAAATCGCCAACGACATTCATGCCGTCCATGAGAGGGCCCTCAATAACCTCGATTGGTCTGCCGCCAGAACCCATAATTTCAGCGCGCAGCGTTTCGGTATCTTCCACAATAAACGTGGTGATACCGTGTACTAACGCATGCGTCAAACGTTCGCGTACTGGCTCTTCCCGCCAGACTAAATTCTCTACTTGCTTTGTGGCATCCCCTTTAAATGTTGCAGCAATCGCCAACAAACGTTCCGTAGGGGTTTGGCCATCTTTTTCTTTAAAGCGGTTGAGCACGACATCTTCAACGCGTTCGAGTAATTCGGGGTCAAGATCAGCATAAACACCGAGTTGCCCGGCATTGACAATCGCCATGTCCATGCCAGCTTGAATGGCATGATAGAGAAATACGGTATGAATCGCTTCGCGAACACGATCATTGCCGCGGAAAGAAAAACTGACATTAGAAACTCCACCGCTGACTTTTGCGCCGGGTAAGTTGGTTTTTATCCAGCGAGTAGCGTTAATAAAATCAACGGCATAATTGTCATGCTCTTCGATGCCGGTGGCGATCGCAAAAATATTGGGATCAAAAATAATATCTTCCGCAGGAAAACCCATTTCACCGACCAACAAGTCGTAGCACCGTTGGCAAATTTCGGTTTTACGTTTAAAAGTGTCTGCCTGGCCTTGTTCATCAAAAGCCATGACCACAGTAGCAGCACCATAACGTTTAACTAAACGGGCTTGCTTACGAAATGCATCTTCGCCTTCTTTCAGTGAAATTGAATTAACGATCGACTTCCCTTGTACGCACTTGAGGCCCGCTTCAATGACCGTCCATTTAGACGAATCGAGCATGATCGGTACTCTAGCAATATCGGGTTCTGAGGCAATTAAATTCAAAAAGCGTGTCATTGCCGCCTCTGAATCCAACATCGCCTCATCCATGTTGATATCAATTATCTGCGCACCATTTTCAACTTGTTGACGCGCAACAGCCAAGGCCTCATCAAATTGATTATTCAATATCATGCGCGCGAAGGCTTTTGAGCCAGTCACATTGGTACGCTCACCGATATTTACAAAACCTACTGTAGGGGTGATATTGCAGGGCTCTAGGCCAGCCAGCCGCATCGCCTTAAGGTCACTCATGCCAAAACCTCAGGCGTATTTTCGCGATAAAAGGCCCTCGGCTTACGCCGCGCTACTGCTGTTGCAATCGCCCGAATATGCTCTGGTGTAGTGCCGCAACACCCACCGACCAAATTGACTAAACCATCGGCTGCAAAGCCATCAATCAATGCAGAAGTAATTTCGGGGGTTTCATCAAAACCCGTGTCGCTCATCGGATTAGGTAAGCCTGCATTCGGATAGCAGGAGATCGCCGTATCGCAAACCCGCGCTAATTCAGCAATATAGGGTCGCATTAAAGCTGCCCCTAAGGCACAATTAAGGCCGAAAGTAAGGGGCTTGATATGGCGCAAACTATTCCAAAATGCCTCGACAGTCTGGCCCGATAAGATACGTCCCGATGCATCGGTGACGGTACCTGAAATCATGACTGGTAAAAGCTCACCGGTCTCTTCAAAAAATTCATCGAGGGCAAATAATGCCGCCTTCGCATTTAACGTATCAAAAATAGTTTCGACTAAAAATACATCGACACCACCAGCAAACAAACCTTCAATTTGTTCACGATAGGCTTTACGTAAAATATCAAAGGTCACATTACGCGCACCTGGGTCATTCACTTCGGGAGAAATACTGGCGGTTTTGGGGGTTGGGCCAATTGCGCCCGCCGCAAAGCGCGGCTTGTCTGCTGTGCTATAGGCCAAACAAGCCTCGTGGGCAATACGTGCCGCTTGTTCATTCATTTCGCGGGCTAGCTCGGGCATACGGTAATCGTCTTGCGCTACCGAGGTTGCTCCAAAGGTATTCGTTTCAATAATATCGGCACCCGCCGCTAAATATTGATCATGAATATCACGAATGATTTGGGGCTGCGTTAATACGAGTAACTCGTTATTCCCCTTGACATCACTAGCATGCTGCGCAAAGCGCTCACTCGCTGGCAAACCGCGGTAATCTGCTTCAGAAAGCTTACGCTGCTGAATCATTGTGCCCATCGCGCCATCTAAAATTAAAATTCGCTCTTGCAAGAGCTGGGGCAGCAGAGCCCCACGCGTATACCTTACCGAACCTAACAAGGGGGGCACATTTACAGCGGGCACAACTGAACCATTTGATTGCATTGTGGCGTTAAGAGGATTAATCTTTAAAATCCCGTATTTTATCGGTATTACTTGTCTTTAGCCAAAATGGAGAATTTATGTTTGGAACCATCCCAGAATTTAATCAAAGCCTAGAGATGTTAAAAAATATGTGGGGACAAGGCGTGGCCGGACAAAATGTGGGTCAATTTCCTTTTACCGCTGATATGAATAAGGCCGCCAGTGGCTTTAATGGGGCGTTTGCGGGTCTTGATATCGCTGAAATTGAAAAACGCATTAAAGATCTTAAAAGCGTAGAAAACTGGTTAAATCTGAATTTAAACGTCTTAAAATCTACCATTCAAGGCCTTGAAGTTCAGCATGCGACGCTCTTAGCGCTGCGCTCTTTTGGCGAGGCGATGGGTTCGGCACAGGAGACTGCCATGGACAATGTGAATAAAGCAACAACTGCAGCCGCAGCTGCTGCGGCAGCTGCAGGCAATGCAGCGACTAGCGGACGGAAAACTGCCAAACCCCGGCGGAAGCCTTCCGCGTAAGCTTTCCCAGGCGCCAAAGATGATTCAAGTGGGCAATTGCTTCGCCCATGGCAAAAGTCATTTGATGGGTATCTAAAGCACGTTTAAATAAAATAGGCACTAAGTCTCGCGCTGTAATTGGCTCATGACATGCGTTTATGGTGTCAGCCAAGCGATCAACATGGTGTTCTTGTAATTGCTGAATACGAACATGTAAGCCAGTGAACGGCTTACCATGCGAGGGCAAAACTAAGGTGTCTGCGGGTAACTGGGCAAATAAAGCCAAGGAACGTAAAAATAATCCCAAAGGGTCTGCATCGGGATCGGCATCATAGACGCTGATGTTAGTAGAGATGCGCGGTAAAACCATATCGCCCGAGATAAAGACGCCTAATTTTGCGCAATACAGGGTGGCATGTTCAGGAGCATGCCCATAACCCATTTGTACCTGCCAAAGTTGGCCGCCAATGGTGATGACATCGCCCTCCATCAGGCGCCGATAACGGGGTGGCATGCCTGGCACCATCCTGCTGTAGTAGTCTGATCGACCCCGAATTAATGCTAAGTCTTCTGCGGAATTTAAGCCATGTCGCTCAAGGTGGTCTGCCGATCCTCCGCTACCCATTTTTGCGCCAATTGCGGCGCCACCCTCTTTATTGCTTAACCACTGAGCGGTTAAGTAATCTGCCATAGACATCCATAAGGGCACTTGCCACCGCTCGCAGAGCCATTTTGCTAGCCCCACATGATCTGGATGCATATGGGTCACAATGACTCGTAACACAGGCAAACCCGCCAATTGAGTAGCAAAAATAGTTTCCCAGGCAGCCTGGGTCTCGGCATTGCTGATACCACAATCAATGATGGTCCAGCCCTCTACCCCCTCGATTGCATCTCGTAAAAGCCATAAATTAATATGGTCCAGCGCAAATGGCAGTCCCATTCTCAACCAACGCACGCCCGGAGCCACCTCTAGCGTTTCACCTAAAGGTGGCAGAGCATCCCCTAGGGGGTAATGGATTTGAGAACTAGTCAAGTTTGGCGCGCTTCGATTAAGCTTAATAGCATGAGCCATTTTCCCAAATTATTATCATCGCAGGTTGCTTTCGATATGGCGCAATCGCTTTTGGCCGGATTTCAACGCCATTACAGCATTTTCCGCGAAGCTGGAACCGCTGCGAAAGCCTGCTTTGAAGCACAAGATTGGTTTGGGGTAAGTCAATTACAGCGGAATCGCATCGATTATTACGACCAACGCGTACAAGAAACGGTAGAAGTTTTAGAAGATGAGTTTGATGCACAAAATTGTTCCGATGAAGTATGGCAGCAAGTGAAATTACATTACATTGGTTTAGTTTCTAATTTACACCAACCCGAGTTGGCGGAAACGTTTTTTAATTCTGTGTGTACGCGGATCTTACGCCGCGAGTATTTTAATAACGATTTTATTTTTGTACGTCCAACCATTTCAACTGAATACTTAGAAAACGATGAAGTTCCTAATAAGCCAACGTATCGTACTTATTACCCAGAAAATCGCGCCGGTCTTAAACAAGTACTTAAAGATTTACTACTTAGTTTCCAATTTAAAACGCCGTTTGAAAACTTAGCGCGCGATATTGAATTATTAAATCAATGTGTGAATGATGAATTACAAGGCGCTACGACTCAAGCAGATTTTCAAATTCATGTCTTAACTGGACTATTTTTTCGCAATAAAACTGCCTTTATTATCGGTCGAATTATTGATGGCGAAAAAGTTATTCCCTTGGCGATCGCCCTAATGCATAACGCCGCCGGTCAACTTTATATTGATGGGGCATTGTTAGCTGAAGTCGATTTGCGACTCATATTTAGTTTTACCCATAGTTATTTTTTAGTCGATATGGAAGTGCCTTCGGCCTACGTGACTTTTTTACGTAATTTGTTACCCCACAAACCCCGCGCTGAACTTTACAACATGCTTGGACTGCAAAAGCATGGCAAGAATTTGTTTTACCGCGACTTCCAACATCATTTACAACACTCAAGTGATTTATTTCGGATTGCACCTGGCATTAAAGGTTTGGTGATGCTGGTATTTGATTTGCCTAGCTACCCGTATGTTTTTAAGATGATTAAAGATTACTTTCCGCCGCCCAAAGAAACCACCCGTGAACTTATTATGGCGAAATATCAATTGGTTAAACAACATGATCGGGTCGGTCGCATGGCTGATTCACTAGAATTTTCTGATGTAGTTTTTCCGCTTGCGCGTTTTACGCCAGAATTAGTTGCTGAAATTCAAGCGCAGTGTGCCTCCTTGCTGCAAATTAGAAAAGGGCTTGATGGCATAGATGAATTAGTGATTAAGCATGTCTATATTGAGCGGCGTATGACGCCTTTAAATCTCTGGCTACAGAATGGTAGCGATGCAGAAATAGAGCATGGCGTTCTGCAATATGGCAATGCCATTAAAGAATTAATTGCTGCTAATATTTTTCCTGGTGATTTGCTTTATAAAAATTTTGGAGTTACGCGCTATGGCCGGGTTGCTTTTTATGACTACGACGAAATTGAATATTTGACTGCCTGTGAAATTCGTCATGTTCCAGCAGCTCGTAACGAGGAAGAGGAGTTATCGGGTGAGCCTTGGTATCCAATCGGTTCAAAAGATATTTTTCCAGAAACCTTTCGGGTTTTTTTACTCGGTGATCAGCGGGTTAAGCGGTTTTTCCTTAAACATCATCCTGATTTTTTTGATCCTGAAATGTGGCGCGCCCATCAAACACATTTACGGGCTGGGGCATATCCTCATTTTATTGAATATGATGCTGATAAACGTTTTATAAATCGGTTTAAATCCTTCCCGTGAAAATGAGCTACGCCACACCCATTGCCTCGCCCTGTATTAATTGGTGTGAAATTAATCCTGCCAATGGCTTTTGTCGCGGTTGCTTTCGTACGCTGGAAGAAATTGCCGCATGGTCGAGCGCCAATGAAACTGAAAGACAACGCATTTGCCTACGCTTGCCTGAGCGCAAAGCTAACGGTGTTGCCAATTAAAATTGGCGTCACCAAAATACTAGTGCAGGCTCTTTTTTAGCGATTCACATCCACAATTAAGCGGCCACGAATTTTTCCAGCAATTAAATCGGCTGCTAGCGGAATAGCTTCGGCCAAGCTAATTTCGCGGGCAATGGTATCGACGATGGTGAAATCGCAAAGCTGGCTTAATTGTTCCCAAGCCAAAATTCGTTTTGTTTTTTCAACCGTCACGCTATTGATGCCATATAAAGTAATGCCACGCAAAATAAATGGGGCTACCGTAGTTGGAAAATCCATGCCTTGGGCTAAACCACAAGCAGCAACTGCGCCATTACTTTTAACTGCCGCACACGCATTGGCTAAGGTATGACTGCCTACGCTATCGATGACTGCGGCCCAACGCTCTTTCGCCAGGGGCTTGCTAGGCTCTGACAAACTAGCCCGTTCAATGACCTCGCTTGCGCCCAGCCGTTTTAAATATGCGCCTTCTTCTGGTCGACCACTACTAGCGACTACCGTAAAACCCAGTTTGCTCATGAGCAGCGTCGCAAAACTGCCTACCCCCCCTGCTGCACCAGTGACCAAAACTTCGCCAGCGCTGGGCGTTAAGCCATGTTGTTGCAAGGCCATGACACACAACATAGCGGTATAGCCTGCCGTACCCATTGCAAGGGTTTGCTTTGGGGTCATGCCTTTGGGTAGAGGTAAAAGCCATTCGGCCTTAACCCGCGCCTTTTGCGCTAAACCGCCCCAATGCCCCTCTCCTACCCCCCAGCCATTGAGAATTACCTGATCTCCAGGCTGATATTCTGGACTACTACTTTCGAGTACTTCCCCAGCAAAATCGATTCCTGGAACCATGGGAAACGCCCTAACAACAGGGCCTTTACCTGTAATAGCGAGGCCGTCTTTATAATTTAAGGTGGAATAGAGTACTTTGACCAAGACTTCACCAGCCGGCAAAGCTGTTTCATCGAGTTCAGCTAGGTCGGCACGATAGCCTTTTTCGTCTTTATTAATCAATATCGCTTTAAACATTAAAATTCCTTAAACTTCACAACTTTACTTAAACGGTTTATTCTACGTGCACGATTGAATATGAGGTTTGTCATGAAAAAAATTCTACTCTTCACCGCCGCCTTTAGCAGCATCTTGCTAAGCGCTTGTTTTTCAACCGAATTAAGCATGTCTATGGGTAATATGCGACTCATTAATTCCAGCGCCGATCCGCAAGATGTGATGAATTTTGCCACCAAAGTTTGTAAAAACGATTTTTATCTGGGGGCTAGTTTTCTTTCAAAAAATAGCAAAGAGTATCGGTTTAAATGCGTAAAAGCTGATGATAATGAAGTGTTAACCCCCATACCCGGCACCGTAATTCCTACCGGCGAACCAATGACGAGCCCTGCCGCTGTTAATAAATCATAACAAAGCTACCCCAGCAATAACGTATGTCTAGTTCTTTAATGAGTAGCCCCCCTTCAACTGAGGAGCTACGTCAGGGCTTTGCAGCCTTTCCCACGGGCGTTACGGTAATTACTGGGCTTGATGCTGCGCAGGCGCCAATCGGCATCACGATTAGCTCCTTCAACACAGTTTCACTCAACCCGCCGTTAATTTTATGGTCGATTACCAAGCAATCTCCCTTAGCGGCTGCTTTTGCAATGGGGGCTAAACACATAATTCATGTCTTGAATCATGCTCAAGAAGAGCTAGCCATTACCTTTGCAAAGCGCGGTACCAATCAATTTAATCACATAAATTATCAACTTAATCGTAGCGGCATCCCCTTCATACAAGATTGTGCAGCCCATTTTGAATGTGAAACCGTGGCTGTATATCCGGGCGGCGATCACCTCATTATTCTGGCCAAAATTCATGATCTTGCGCATGACCTAACTAAGGCTCCACTGCTGTTTCATCGCAGCCAACTATCGGGTCACATGAACACCAACAATAAGGATTAATCTTTTATGATGCGACTTTGGGGTAGGAAAAGCTCAATTAATGTGCAAAAAGTATTATGGTGTTTAACCGAGCTCCAGCGACAAGAGCAACGTGACTTTGAGCGTATTGATGCAGGCTTGCATTTTGGCATCAATACCACTCCCGACTATCTCAAGTTAAATCCCAATGGTTTGGTGCCAACCTTACAGGATGGCCAACTAACGCTATGGGAATCAAATTCAATTATGCGCTACCTAGCGCGCACTTATGATGCAGCTGGAACTTTTTTCCCCAGCGACAATCTAAGCCAAGCCAACTCGGATAAATGGTTAGATTGGCAAATGTCGACCTTGTGGCCTGCTTTACGACTACCATTTCTGGGGCTGACGCGTGTGCCAGAAGCAGAGCGTAACTATGCCGCCATTAGTAAGGGCT
>Ga0214164_1000153_pt1 | contig 46011 bp, 65 predicted proteins | sample TroBogepilimnion_13_FD_153003 | JGI IMG/M metagenome (GOLD analysis project Ga0214164, IMG submission 153003) | Freshwater microbial communities from Trout Bog Lake, WI - Practice 03JUN2009 epilimnion v4 | ecosystem: Environmental > Aquatic > Freshwater > Lake > Epilimnion/Euphotic zone ... | reverse complement strand
TTGCTCATAGGTGCTCCTTATTAGTGCTAGGAGACAAACCTATAAAACCCTAAGAAGGCTGTAAGGCTAAACTTACTCGAATTGTCTTTTTGGTGCGTCAGGGTGGTAATCGTGGTCAGAAGCCGTCCAATTAACTCCACCAAGGTTTTTGGTGTTTCTTTTGACGTCTCCAGCGTGAGCACGCCCATTCTTTAAGAATCGAACGTCTGCGGTATGGCTGTAGTCACCATTTTGGTGGTAAAAATTTACACGACGCTTTGGGTTATCCCCACGATCTGGTACGGCTGTAACTGCCATAATTATTTACCTGACTTTAGGTAAATAGTTTTTCCTTCAGTTTTTATTGTCATGTTTTCATCTTCTGAATGAACTGATCCACATTCATCACATACTTGAGGTTTTTTAATAGCACGATTCTTACTACGATCTGGGACTGAGTTAGCCATAATTACTTACCTGGATTTACCTTGTTAGGCATCTCAGAGGTGATGAAGCCATAACCTGAGAATGGGTGAAGTGCTTCGCGGTTACGCATAGTCTCTTCATTACCAAGTCCTGGAATGACTGTGGTGTTAGGGCGAGCCTTGCGGTACTTGCCATCAGTTGCACCCTCGTCGAGTGACTGGTTCATTGAGCGTGAGGAGTTAACTGCCATGTTAGACCATCTTTCCTTTGATTCGGCTTGCCTTCTGTTGGGTCAAGCAGTTAAGGCACTTACCTTGGTTATACATAAATTCTACGGGATTCATAATGACTCCACAGGTTGGACATGGGGCAGATCCACGATATTCCATGGCATTCTGCATGACCTTCTTAGCCTGCAGTTCCATTGTCTCAGCGCCGTCGCCATCAAACATTAGTAACCCCTGACTTCGTGCTTAAGTGCTACAGCCCGTGCTGGCATTGGTGATTTGGGAGTAGTAGGTTTACGAGGAACTCGTGTTCCTCCCGCATCTGGTCGCCAATTTCCGCCTTTAGGAGGTTCTTGGTTTTTGTACCCATAACCTGGACGTCTATCGTTAAAGTTACGGGAAACGTACTCCTGCCCAATTTGATTAAATTGATTCATTAGTTAGTTCCCAAATCGTTACGACTGCTACCTGTATAGCCAGCAGGAGATCCTGAGTACCAAGAAACTCTAGGCTCATGATAGTTGCGATCTACGCTTACGACATCCTCAATTCCAGGTTGAACACTTGGGCCGTAGCCAAAACGCTCTGGAAAGAGTTGAATCTGTGGAAGTGGTGGGCGAACCATTGCCTGAATATCGGCTCCTGGAATGGTTGCAACCATGAGTGCCTGAGATGTTAGGCGCTCCATGTTGGTTGACCATGGACCGTTGTATGACCACTTCTTAGCAACCTGATCAGGCTGAATAGGTGCACGCCATGGCTTGGTGTAGTCGTAGTTGCCGTCAAATGATTGTGTCATCCGATTGCTCCTCGATGCTGAACCCATGTTGTGGCTTGAACTCTGTGAGGAAGATCGACACCAAGTTCTGACGAAGCGCGTTGATATGCTTGTACAAAATGCTTATAACGACCTAAAGAACTTAAACCAAGATCTTCAGACATTGGAGTGTGACCGCTAGGACCTTGAGTAAGATTGCGCTTTGCTTTACCGCCACCTGCTCCTACAAAAGGTCTTCCCATGGCGATATCGTAAGCGTGACGATCGATGGTGACTGCGTGTGGGCTACTTGGGTCATTAATATTATGGAAGAAGTTCGTGACTTTGTGTCCACCCAAGACATCTAGGGGATCTTCTCCTGCGTGAATTCTGCGAGCCTTTTCAACGTTTGCTGGAAGAAGAGCGCTTGCTACATTTCCTGTTTTAACAAGTTCATGGGCTTCATCAACGTTTCTTTCCCAGTTATTTAGTGGTGATAAGGCTGCAATAATTCCTGCACCTCTACGAGTATCGCCACCACCAACACGACCTGCTACTTCATTCGCTTTGTCGTACCACTCACTACCACTCTTAACAAACTCAGGAGATGCCTCACGGTACTTAGACATGATGTTTCCTACATGTGCTTGAAATTGCTCTTGAGCAAGGTTCTGATCCCAGCGACCATGTGGGTCTACGCCAAATTTAGCCATGTTATGCCCACGCAGGTCTCAAGTAGGCCATCATTGCCTGACGGCGTGCGTTAATCTCAGTTGGAGCATCTGCCTGTGTGTTTGCCTTACCATCATTGACAAGGTGTGGGGCAGGAGCGAGTTGTGTCTGTGGTGCGGCTCGTGGGACCTTGTAAACCATACCACCATTGACATTGACGAGTGCTGCCTTCATCTGGCGCTGTAGTCCGCTATCCATATTGACCGCATCAGGCCAGAAGTACATGGAGGCTTCGATGCGCTCGCCCTTGTGAACTCCGCGTTGGTATGACTTCTGATTGACACGATTCTTGATTGAATCCAATAGGCGATCATCACGACGTGAGCGGATAGTGCCAAGATAACCATCAGGATATTCTGCTGAAGGAATGCGACCGACACCAATACGAGACTGATCAAGTGTGTCACGAGCAACAGGAGTACCCGCACCACCTTGGTTGTTATACCCATATACGCCTCCAGAACCTAGCGACTGCCAGTTCTGTTGTGGTGAGAAGTTGTTATAACCGCCAGCCATTACTCACGACCGATCGCTTTGCGCTGTCTTAGGGCACGATTTGTATTAATAGTCTTGAGGACATCACCGAGAGTGTGTGGTTTCTGCTCCCCTGTCTCAGGGTCACGCATCGTTCCACCAACGACATTCCAGTCTTTATTCTGGTACTCGTACTTTGTAAGTCCGCCCTTGCCGTCCTTCATGTCGAGGGCTCCAGGACGATAGTTCTCGTCTGCGCTCTCTTTACCGAACTGACCCATGTGAAGGAGTACTGCGCCTCCACCTGGACCAACGGTTGCACCCTTACGATTTACAGGTGTGTGAGGCAATGCGTAGGACTCCATCTCGCCCTCAGATGTGCCCATCGCCTTTGCTGCGTTAGGTGTTGGTGCTTGTACAGAGATGTCTTGAGTTTTGCCCCATGCACCATGGACAGGTGCTAGTCCTGTGCGTGCTGGGACTTTTGCTGCTTCCTTTGCCCATTTAGCGCGATAGGTACTGATGTTCTTACCTGTGAGAGCGCCACGCTTCTTTGTGTGTTCTGCAATAGGGACTGCTGCAGTCATAAACCCACGACCTGTTACAGGTTCACGGTCAAAGTACCCAACAGAGCCACCGCCAGTACCACCCTCTGACTCTGGCTTATTGACGTGAGCAGCAAACTCTTCGTCGCTAAGTGGCATGGTTACTCCTTGATGGCTGGAAGTGAAGACTGGTTATCTTCAAACTTGTAAACAGTTCCTGCAGTCTTTGATGAATACGGGAGTGTTCGTCCTTGTCCCAATGAGCGGTTAGACCACGCGGTGGCTGCTGCGCTACTTGTGTTGGTTGCCGAACTTAACGAGAGTGGTGGAGGTGTTTCAGTGTGTTGCTGAAACATCTGTCCAGTCTTGTTGTTGTCACCAAACTCGGACATTGATAACATTTTAGTAAGACTCACCCATTGCTGCGTTGAAGTCTGGTGCTTGACGTCCCATGACTGATGGGATGGTCTTTGCGTTACGCATTGTTGCAGAGGCTTCGATTGAATGAACTGCTGGGAACTTTGCGCCAATTTCGTAACGAGCGCCCATGCGCTCTGACTGTGCTGCTGAACCAGCAAGTTTGTTCTTGCGGTTAGCCTTGCCACCAGCGGTTGGATCTGCTGCCTGTGTGTTCTTACGTGGGCGTGAGATCGTGTTGCCTGGCTGTGCAGAAACGTTTTCAAAGTTGTTTGCATCCATGCCCATGTAGCGGCGTGGTGACTTAGCGTGTGCTGCTGAAGCAATCACTTGCTCTGGGGTTAGTGAGGTAGATTTCATTGAGGCACCTGTCGCTTCGAGATGGGATGAAGGAGCACCCATGCGGCGGCGCATCGCGTGTCCTAATGATGTCCAAGATGGCATATTGACTCCTTAGTTTGAGTCTATGATACGGCGGTTTTACGACGCTGTAATGTGAAATACGATGGCAGAAATTGCCCCATCACGAGAGTCGATGGTGGTAAATCCTGGCTTGTCTGTGAGGTCCATGCCACGAGGGGCAACGTAGCCACGGGCGATAGCGATCGCCTTTACTGCCTGATTTACCGCTCCAGCACCTACTGCACGCAGTTTTACTTCGCGCTTGTCGTAGCATGCGTGGGCGATGGCTGATGCAACGCTCTGTGGATTGGAACTAGCGCTTACTTTTAGAAAGTCTTCACCTGAAGGTGGTGTTGGTGGTGTAGTCAATTTGTAGTCCTTTATGTCGAGTTAGTGCGCCATCCCTGCATAAAGGGTACATATCTACAGCCTAGGTTGGTCCCTATACTTGGGATCTTCCATTTGTTCGACTACTGCCTTTTCGACGGCATCAATTGAAAATTTTCCAACGAGCCTTGCTAGGGCGTAGGAGTCTGCGGCGTTGTCATCGTTGAACTCAATACCCCATCTTTTATAGATCTGCAGCAGCATTTCCTGCTTTTTAGCGTTGCCTTTACCTGCTGCGTACTTCTTCAGTGTCATTGGTGGTACTTTGAGTGGAAATCGTCTTGGGTCTTCATCTGGAAAGAAATCGTAGATGGCTAGTCTTACAGTGGCCGATAATTCCCCTAAGACTAGGGCGGCTTGGCTTGCTAGGACTGTGCCTTCCATGGCAATGTCTTCAACATCCCAGTGCTCTTCTGCATACCCAAGGTTGTCTATTAACCATTCGCGGATGTCTGATAACCGCTCGATGCCAAAGTACGGTGACTTGTATACCCATGTGAGGTAGTTAGTAGGTGTGGTTGTATCCAGGATTGTTAATGCAAATCCTGTCAACGATTGGTCAATGCCTATTGAGACTTTTGCATCTCGTGGTATTGAGTTACCTTCAATTAACTTTGTTGGCAATTAGGGCATCCATTCGTTGTTGGACTAGTAACTCTAGTTCCTCTATGGTTCCCCCGTTATTTAAAATCTGATCTACCTTGTATCCATCCATTTCTGACTCAGATACATGCCCGTTGACTGCCTCAATTCCTGGGCGCTTGACTCTCCAAAGATAGCCATCCATCTGTTTGATGATGGCTGCTTCGTTTTCAAACCTGACATCTGAGATGACGTAGTTCTTAGTTTTGTCGTTGGCTTTGCGCAGGACTGCGTTGACCCACACTTCTTCGCCTAAAGTGTTTCGGCAACTAACGCCCAATTCTTGAAGCAACCTACGAATTTCAGGAAACATGATTTTGGCTTTGTCCCAACCATAAGCAGTAACAACTCCTTGAAGCGTAAACCCACTATCTTTGACGATCGGATTCATTTCCCAAAGAATAGAACGAATGGCGTCTGCAAACGCCACCCGCTCAAATTCATACTTAGATACAAGTATATTTGCAACTGTATCTTTACCAGATTGTGCGTAACCGCTTAATCCAATGATCATGGTAAGGAAATATACCTACCTGATAAAAACGAATTGCTAGTAGGAATTGATTTGGAAATCATCCATGCATACGTAGATGCAAAAGTTCCTTGATTATTTAAAGCCCACCACGCTGACATTGCTGCAGTTGCGTTTGATGTTCCTACCATAAACTTTGTAATACCTGTTGGCTCTTTTACATACCAACGAGCATTTAAGTAGAAACTAGTTGCAGAGTTACCGTTGCTGTAATTAGCAATAGTTGGTTTTGCATTGATGTCATATGGCTTACCTGATGAACCTGGATCTGGGTTGTCGGTTGCTCCTACAGAGACTACGTCAGGCAAACATGCGATTGAGTTCATCGCTGTACGGTTTGAGTTGTTGCCTGTTGCAGCAATGACGGCAACGTTTGCAGCCTTGAGTGCTGCTACATCTGCTGCTGTTCCAGCAGGAACCTGACAGCCAGCAAACAACCCGCCTTGTGAAATGTTGACAACAGTAATGTTGTACTTAGTGTGGTTTGCAACCACCCAATCAAGTGCCATCTTTACAGCGTTGTTTGTGTAGAGGTATGGAACATTAGGGCTAACAAGTCCGATAATACGAATAGGGATGATATTTGCTGATGGGTTTACCTTTTGAATGATGGAGATCATTTCATCTCCATGAACTAGGTTGGCATTTGTTGCAGTGTTGCCTGTATTGGCTGCGCCAATTCCATCCATGAACTTCTGGTTATTTGGGCAAAAACCGTTTTCAAGAATGCACACTTCATCAACAATGTGTGTTACTTGAGATGTATTGATCCCCGAATCAATAACTGCGATTGCTTGTGTTGTGTCAGCGTGTGCTGGGCTTATTAAGCCAAGAACCAATGCTGATGCTAGTAGTACTTTTTTCATAAATCTCGCCTCATTCTCTCGGATGTTCTCCGAGTTATTTCCCTCGAAACCAGAGTGATATCCCGCTCCTGGTTACCCAGCATCATCTCCAGTAATTTACGATAAGCATACTTCTCATCATAGTCATCCCGCAACTGGTTGATCTCTGGGTCGGTATCAATCATGGCTTTAATGAGCGTGACCGTGGTTCCTTTAGGGGATGTTTGCGTCTTGGTGATGAGCATCATGCTTTCTGCGTACTCCACAGCCCTTGTAGCCTTTTTCTCGGCAATCTGAGCCTGAGCCAACTGTGAGGACATATAATCTGCCCAACCTGTCAGGACGGTGAACATCTCAGCCAGTTGTTCACTGCTTAGGGCGGTGATATCTGGTGGTAGTACTGCTTGATTGTAGGCAGGCTTTGGAAAATCTACGCTCTTGCTTAGGACGGGATCGAGTTGCATGCTTTACACCCATTCTTTGGATCTACGTTGCAGTCTGGCATAGTCTTGTCCTCTATGTACTTGAGAATCTTTCGTACCTTATTGAAGATAGGCTCAACTACATCGTAGTCAGCCCTGACTGTGAACTCTTTGTAGGATTGATCAGCCTTGAACTCATACAAGAATACGATTTCTTGTGGGGCCTCTTTGCCAAACATACGATGAGCCAACTCTAGGTACATCTGTCCTTGCAATAGGTGGCTACGGAATGGTCTACGGATATTCTTGAATGCTTTTGCTGCATCGTTATCGGCATCTAGAAGAAGATCTGGGGCTTCAAATCTAAAGGTGCCTGCACCTACTGACTTGATCTCGATAAGGCAGTCATCTCCAAGGCCTTTGATCCAGCCATCAGTGTGGCCTTTGATACGGAGTTCATCGTCTCTTAGGGTTACCTCTTGGTACTCCATAGTCTTGGCGGTCCCGCACTCATCACACTCTGGAGATACTGCAGTGGTCACTGTTCCGCAGGATACGCATTTGAACTCGCCATACAGAATGCCCATCTCCTGGAATCGTTTCTGCCATTTGGCGTGGATGTAGTGTCCTTCGTCAAAGACGTTCTGCAATCTAAGTGATGGCTTTTCTGCGGTATTCTCTCCACCAGTCATGAGGTGGTAGGAGTATCGGTGACAGAAGTCGTGCTTGATAATTTCTGAGGGATGGAACACTGTGGTTGAACGTGGCTCTGGCTCACGTCGCAGTAAGAACCGCTCAACATCGCCAAGAAGACGTGTAGGTACTTTCTTAGCGTTTAAAAACTTATCGAGTTCTGATGCCATGAGCCTATCTTTCTTGAGCGAATATGTATTCCTTGAGAGTCAGCGTAGTTTTACGCGACTTCTTATCTTTCTTGTACTTACGTTCCAGGGCGTTACGTTCACGGTGACTGAGTCCACCCCAGATACCGTGAGGCTCTGACCTACCTACTGCATCCCACAGACAGTCGAGTCTAACAGGGCATGGATTCTTCCCTGTCTCTCCAAAACAATAGACCTTTGCTTTTGCAGCAATCTCTTTGTACTTTTGTTTGTCTCGTGGTGGATAGAAAATGTCTTCTTCGTCTTGTGATTTAGGTGCGGCTCCATGGCAACGGGCGTTTGCCCACCACGGTGTCTCGTCATCAATCATTGTTCCTAAGATTCTCCCGAAGTTCTAAGTAGTCATCTTCGGTAAGAATGACGTAGTTCTTATCATTCAGACTGAGGCCGAAGACTGGCGTGCGACTCTCCAAGATTGCATGGGTTACATTCTTTTCTAAGTCAACCGCTTTAAGTGTGTAGGTTTTCTTCCCTGTGTACTTGTGCTCGATAAGCAGATCCTCAGATCTGACATCGCCTTTTCTTGACCAGAACGATCCTGATCCAGCATTACGAGTACCGCCAATGGCTTTGGCTAATCTCTTTTCATGCTTTAGTGATTGCTTTTGTCCCTCAGTCTTCAAGTTCAATCTTACCTTCCTCATAGCCCCGCAACAACTTGGGGACAATGAAGAAGAGTGCTTCTCTCCAGAAACATTGGGAGCAACCACAGAACGGTTCTCCCGACTTTGTCTCTGTGATCTCGTCATCAGAACTTTCCCACATGGCTTCAAAGAGCATGTCGGTGTATTCCTCTACGCCCTTCTCAAGTTCATGAGCCCAGTCCTGATCGTTGATGTTGAACTCACGATTACTCATCGTCGGCTTCTCCCATAGGTAGGTCTGATGTTTCAAATACTTTCTTCTGAATCTCTTCCTTGAGATCTACCTCTTCACGAATGCTTGCAATGACTGGCTCGATGCCTTGCCACTTGCGATCGCCGTAGTAGTACCAACCACCCTTACGAGTGATGATTTCCTTTACGACTGCAAGAGAAGCAACTTCTTTGGCAAAGTCAAACTCACCTGGTGCGCAATCTCCTCCTTCGGCAAAGTAGAAGTCGAAGTAAGCGACGCGCTGTGGTGGTGCAGTCTTATTCTTAAGTGTCCGTACCTTAATTCGCTGACCCACTCGAACCTTATTGTTACCTGAACCAACTTCAATCCATTCGTCTCTTTTAACTTCACAACGAGTGAAGAACGCGTAGTTCTTACCCTCTCCCCCTGGAGTTGTACGCGGGTCTCCATGCATTACTCCGATCTTCATACGATACTGGTTGATGATCAAGCCAAGAACTGGACGCTCATCTTCCGTAAGCGATCGCTTCATTGCTGTCCCGACAACTCTAAAGAATTTATTGGTAAGGAGTGCTCCACGACCAACTGTAGCCTCTGACATGTCTTTCTCCATTTCAGGGGCAGGGGAAAGGGCTGGCAGTGAATCAATAACGATCGCATCAATGGACTTCGACTCAGCAAAGTTGATGACTGCTTGATAGGCCTCTTCCATAATGGAAGTCTCAATCACAATAACGCGAGAGGTATCCACGCCACACATCTCTGCGTACTCAGGCACCCACTGCTCTGCGGCAACCCATACAGTTGTGTGCTCTGGATCTAGTGCTTGATTTGCAGCAATCGTCTTAAGAGCAAGCGCAGTTTTTCCGTGAGAAGGTTCGCCAATAAGTTCATTCCACTGATTACCAGGGAAACCGCCACCCAAAACGTAATCCAAAGTCGTAGACCCAGAAGTAATGCGAGGAATAAGATCAGAACGAATGTCACTAGCCACAACAACAACATTGTCTCCAAATTTTTTATTAAGGAGAGCCATAACCTTCTTTGCTTCGTCATTCATTAATTCACTCTTCCGATGATGTTCTGTGGGTTGTAGTTGTTGGTGGTGTCGTTGCCGCGTGCTTCTTTAGCCGAGCCTTCAATGTGCGCTCCAGCCAATGATCCGTACTTACTTCCTGATTGCTCTACTGGATAACCGCAGTCCATGCATCGAGCCTTTGCTCCCTGCACTGACATGTAATTAGCCGAACCACAGTCTGGACATGATCCTGTCTGTGTGGAACTTGGAAGGCGTAGTGCTGGTTGCTGCGCTGGTTGTGGCATCTGCTGCATAGGCATCTGCGATGGTGCAACAGGCATGTTCTCTGGACGTGCTTGAGTTGCAGGTTGCTGTATCTGAGTGCCTAACTTCTTGGCCCAAAAATCACTCACTTGGCTTCTCCCCACTTGTTAACGATCTTTACATCTGCAATAAGAGGAACTGTAATCTGTGGGAAGGAGATTCCCTCCATCGACACGCGGATTGCTTCCGCTACCTCATCAGCAAGATGTTCTGGCGTAACAGTAACTAATTCATCGTGCACAGTCAAGAGAACGTTCACCTCTGGCTCATCCAAAAAGCACGAATGCGCCCTTACAATCGCTAATTTCATGACATCTGCAGCAGATCCCTGGATTACTGTGTTAAATGCCTGACGTTCTGCTCTTGCTCGTAAGCCTTTCTCGCTACTCCGTAGTTCTGGGAGATAACGACGCCGTCCTAGGAGAGTCTCTACATAAGGAGTTGGGCGCTTGTTCTCTGCCAAACGAATAACCTTCGCCTTGTACTTGGCGATGTCGTGAAATCTACCTGTGAAGTCTTCTAGAAGATCCTTGGCTTCTTTCAATGACAGACCTAGTTGTTCAGCGATCTTGTCAGGTCCAACGCCGTAGGACATAGCCAATACCAAGACCTTACCCGCTTTACGATTCAGTCCAACAGTGTCACCGATGGTGGTGTAAATATCTCCATCTTCTAGGTAGTTCTTCATCATGATTGGGTCGTTAGAGAATGCTGCAATGATGCGTGGTTCGATCTGCGAGTAGTCAGCCACAACTAACTTGTAACCCTCAGGTGCGATGAACAAGTTACGAATCAGTTTGCCGTACTCACCACCGCTTGGGATGTTCTGTAGGTTTGGCTCGCTGCTGGAGAATCGACCAGTCTCTGCGCCATGAGGTTTGAAGTTGGTATGAACCTTCCCCTTTACAAGGAGACTGTCCTTCTTCAAGATCTTTGACTTACCCATGTTGGTACGGGTGATGTCTCCACCAAGGTACGGCATCACGTATGTGGTCATCAGTTTGTTGAGATCCTGATAGTCCAGCAACGCATCTACGAGATCATCAGTGCCTCTGAACAGTTCTAGGGCATCAGAAGATACGGAGAAGTGCTGGATACCTAGTGGTTGTCCAGAGTTCTTCTGGATAAATCCCTTAGGGGTCAGGGCAATCTTTAACCGAGTATTAGGCTTGAGACCACGCCCACCCTCACTCTTTGGGCTGAATAACATCTTCTGCTTCTCTGGTATGGAGTTGAGCGAGAACGCTTCTCCTGTGATCTTCCACGCACGAGCCTTGGCGTTGTCTAGATCCTTATCAATGCGCTTCTTAAGAGAGGTCAACTGCTCTGTGTCAATGGTTGCTCCTGATAACTCCATGTCGCAGAGAGCCGCAATGACATCCATCTCTAACTTCCATACCGCCTGCAGACTTCCCTCAAGGCGAGGCTCTAATGTCTTGTATAACTGCCACGTCACATCGGCATCGATGCCTGAGTACTTTGCGACATCTTCAAAGGAGTGGACTTCTACCTGTGCGCCTACGCCCTTCTCAACGATGATTCCCAACTCACGCTTGGAGCAGTCTGCAAGACCAAGTCCTAAGCGGTTTCGGTTGTCGATGATGAATGACGCCATCAAGGTATCAAAGAATGGCTTACTAGGAACTACGCCTCGGTAGTACTTAGCAATTGACTTAAGATCGAACTTAACGTTGTGACCGATCTTCAACTTATCGCTAAAGAAGAGTGGCTTTAATGCTTTGAATACATCTCCAGGAAGTAACTGCTTAGGCGCTGGACCAAATACTGGTCTCCAGTTTGCTTTGTTCTTTGAATAGTCTGCATCAGTTACTGGCTTGCCCTTTGCTAACTTAGCAAGGCCACCTTTGAGTATGTCTTTATCCCAGTGCAGGAACTCACCGTTGGGATGACCCATAGGGATGACATCTACACGGCCTTCTGTTGCTAGTGAGATCCACAGCACATCATTGACTACAGGTTGGATACGGTTTTCTCCAACTGTTTCCACATCAAAGGCGTAACTGGGTTGAGTTAAGTAATACTCAACAAGATCTTCTAGTTGTTCTTTTGTTGTAATGATATTCATTTATCCCTCTTTAAGTAGAAGAAGAGAGCCAGTGATAGGGGCTGGCTCTCTTCTATGGTTGGAAGTTACTCTACGGAGCGAGCGACTTCAAGAAGTTCGGAGCGAGGGGATTCGCGAACTACTTGTGCGGCTGTGTAAGGAACAGCGTTTGCTACGAGAGCGTTGACCTGATCAAGGTCTAACTTCCACTCCTCAGCAAGGTCGCGACCACGGACATAGTTAAGGCTGTACTGTGTCGTTGGTCCCATACCCATGCGAGAAACTTCCCAGAACTCTTTTGAAAGAGGTCCTTTGCGCTCATCTTTGTGAGCAGCAACAATTTGACGGGCGAGAACAGGAGGCGCTGTAAACACCTGAACTGTCTGTGAGTCTCCGCTAAGGACTAGGACATTCCATGCGAACTTGCCGCGTGGCTTATCTCCTAGGATGTCGCAGAGTGGGCAGCCACTATCAGAGTTTGCGGTGCAAACAAAAGACTTGCGACCCTTTGGGCGCTCGATCCAGTGCTGCTCGTAAACTGCAAATGGCTCATCACCAAGAAACTTAACAAGTTGCGCCTCTGGGGTGAACTTGAAGTCTGTTGGATATTCATTAGAGGACTCTGGCTTTAGAAGTGCTTCAAGAGCACTCATCCCAGACTGTACTGTGGTTCCTACTTTTGGTGTAGCGTCTTCTTGATCTGGATCAAGAGCATCGCTATACGCATCAGCAGCAACGGTTGGTTGTGTGATAGGCATTAGTTTTCTTTCTGTAGTGAGGCACGGCAGAGGCGGTTGTACATAGACGTTGCCTAAGTCTGGCTCTCGGTTGATATGATTTCCTTCCAGCGCTGTATTAAAGCCTCTGTTAGGTCATCGAACTGATTCCACTCAACACGAGCAGAACCAAGTAAGCCACGCTTTGAGAATTCCTCAATAGCGGACTCGATGAGGGCGCGAGTATAAACCCGATTTCCTCCAGTCTTTTGACCGTTTAAGGTCTTAGACCGTAGTCGATACGGGGCACGTGGGATATACCCTTTGCGCTCCCACATCCTGATGGTAACAATTGTTTTCTCTAACGCTTGCGCTAACGCACCGATAGTGAATACTTCTGTCTCTTTACCACCGAGTGTTTTAATGATTGGGTTTGCATCCCAACCATTAGTCTCACCGCTTTTACGGCGAGAAACCTTTGGATCTAAATCACGACGCTTGCGCTTTGAACCAGGAAGATACTCAAGATCAGAAAAGATTGCATCGATCTCCTCGTCGTTGCGCATACCGTTATCTTATCCCTTATCCATTGTGAGTGCCCATGTTATTTGTTGTGGGTACATCTCTTCAACTTCTTCTTCTGTGAGTTGATCACTGTACAACGCAGCCATCAACTTATCCTCGTCAATAACGCGGATAGTCTTGTACAACTCGTCACCTAAGTTCTTAGCCTGAATAATCTCTTCACACTTTGCTTCGTTGACTTTACGCTGTACGCGGCGTTGCTTCTTAAACCCTTTAATGCCATCAATCTCTTCTGGAAGATCCAGAATGATGTGGCCCTCAGTATCTACTTCACCTAGTTCTTCAATCTGTGTAAACAACTTGTCTCGCAGAGTCTTTACTTTTGCTTCAAAGTACTCAATCTGCTTCTTAGAGAAAGCATATTCCTTTGCCTGACTAAGCAGGTCATCTTCTGATGCAGTTCTTGGTTGTGTTGGCTGTACTCTCGCCATGGTGCTCCCCTTATTCCCTATGATTTTTTGTTGGTAAGGAAATTTATCAAACTTCCTACCGTCATGTCAACTCCGCCTTTGGAGTTAATGCCTGACCCATCTAACACGGCCTCTGCTACGGCATTCTTTTGCTGAAGCATATCGTGCTGACGTTCTTCTATAGAGTTTTCCATGATCATGTCTTGAATGATCACAGTAGGCCATCTGCTAGAGGCTCTCTTGATTCTGCCATTTCTCTGAACGGATAGTCCAGCACTCCAAGGAAGATCATAATTAATCAGCAGGTTAGCGTTCGGCAAATCTACACCATAGCCACCAGCATCTGAGGAAATAAACACGCGACACGCGGGATCAGTAAGGAACTTCTCCTTACTAGCCTCTTTCTCTTTGGCATCCATAGACCCTGTATAGAGAGTTCCTCCTACTAGATCTTGGATCTTCTTGAGCATTCCCACATATGAAGTAAAGATAACTACCTTGGCATCTGGGTCAGTGTCTAGGTGATCTTCTACATAGGTCTTAAGTGCATTTAACTTATGCGATTTTCTAGAGAGTAAAAGATCTCGATCTTTAAGACTGTATGCGTACGCGCTTCCTTCACCATTTTGTTCTTCAAACTTTTGGGCGCTATCAAAGAGTAACTCAGGATGATCGCAAAGCATTCTTAGCGCGGTGATCTTGCTCATGATAGACCCACGCATTGCATCTGCTGGTCCACTCTGCTTGCTCTCATGACCGTAGTGCGCCGTCAATGAGAACCCAGAACCCAGTAGTTGCTGTGCCTCTATCAATTCGTTGCAAAGTTCTTCGGCAATATACTTGTAGAGTTTTTTATTGTCAGCATCAAATGAAACGACGATCGGGTCTCTGTAAATAGTGTCTGGTAGATATGGTGCAACGTCTTCGTCTGTCTGTGTCTTTCTTACTGAGGCCTGTTTCACTTTCTCATGGAACAAAGGCAGGTTTCTATAGCGTTGTACACCACCAAAGTGATTGCGCACAATAAACGTCTGATCAAATAAATCAAATCTTCCAAGGAGATTAGGATCAACAAACTGCATAATCGAGTACAGTTCTTCTGGGCGTCCGTTCTCAATAGGTGTACCAGTCAGCGCAAACCTAACCTTTACATCCTTTGAGAGTTGTTTGACCTTCTTGGCCCTTTGGGAACGGAAGCCTTTTATAGCAGTGGCTTCATCGCATACGACTGCACCCCACTGAATAGCCTTAATGATCTCCCAGTCGTTGACTACCGCTTCATAGTTACAGATGATGTAGTCCGTAGACTCTGCCCATTGTGTAGTACGTTTTGTTTTGCTGCCATCTACAACTGTGGATGTTGAGTCAGAAAACTTGGCGATCTCTTTCTGCCACTGGTATTTCAAACTTGATAAACAGATGACAAGTATTGGTCCATCTAATTCCTGTGTGTCACGCATATCTTCTAAAGCAGCGATAGACATCGCAGTCTTTCCAAGCCCCATCTCATAGGCTACTAACATCTTCTTACGATCAACCATCTTGGCTACTGCCTCGACTTGATATGGTTTCAAAGATTTTTTAAAAGACATGTTTCTTAGGGTTATCTACGGGGGTGGGGGCAGTCAGTAGGGTGCCGCAGTCATCGCACTCTGCATCAAGAAACCACATCGCTATGTCGTAATCTTCAAACATTGCTCTGATCTTTAATACAAGATGCCCGCAGTTAGGGCATGCATGTGTAGGAACTCCGCGTGCATCTAGTGTCATGCGTATGCTTCCTTGCCATAGATCATATGTTTGGCAGTCTCTAGTCCGCGCTCGATCTGCTTCTCTGTCATGTCTCCGACATCTTTAACATCAATGCCAGCGTAGTTAAAGTACCTAAGATCAAACCCATACTTGCGAGAGAATCCCAGCATCTGTTCTGATGCCTTCTTTCCTGCTTGGTCATTGTCAAAAGCAGAGATCAACTGAGTTGCTCTGCGCATTAACTTGCCCTGCTCTTCGCTGATGATGGCTCCGTATGTAGCAATGGCGTTGTACCCAAGGCCAGTCAAACGCACTGCATCTAGTGGAGACTCGACAACCCATAGAGGTGCAGAGTCAGAGAGGATATGCACACCAAAGACTGTCTTTGATTTCTTTACGCCTGATGGATAGTTCCTAAAAAATCTTCCTGCTGCACCCTTCTCCTGCCATCCCCAGAGAGTGAAGTCATTTGGCTCTCTGATAGGTAGAATCCATGCGTTGTTCTTTGAATCCCAAACAACTCCATGAGCATCTGCGGCTTCTCTGGTTAGGAATCGCTTCTTGAGTTCTTTATCTGGAACATCAGTAAAGACCGCTAGGCGGGCTTCTGACATACCGATGGGTTCTTCTGGGGCAATGTACTGAGGCAAATCTTTTAACCGTTTCATGAGGACATCTAGAGGTAATTCTGACTTCTCCTTGAGGAAGTCCTGCATCTCAAAGTAGTCACAGCCCTTTACATCCATAACCAAGGAGTTGATGTTTCCCTTGTATCCACAGGAGAAACAGATGTGAGCACCTGTGTTGGAGTTAATCCACCATGATGGGTTGTGATCTTCTTTGCCTGTGCGCTCTTTGTGTTTAGGGCATAGGCCATTGATCTCGGCGCCTCGTTGGGCAACCATTGTGATGTCTAGGTTTAAAAGAACCTTCTCTATATCCATCAGCGGCTAGTCATGTATTTCATACAGAACTGGCACTTAGTCATCTCTTCCTCGTCATGAAAGCAACCAGTCTCCCAGTTCCATGTGATAGGAGTCTCTGTTGGTGGACAGTTACGGCTAGATACGATGCGCAGTTTACGTACTTCATCTGCCTCTTCTACTGGCTCAAGTCCCAAGATGACATCTGAGTCTTGGAAGAACGATGATGAGTAACCGATGGAGTCTGCAGTGACCTTGCCACCACGCATCTTCCATAGGAGTGTCTGAGTAGTAATGATCACTGGCTTGTTGATCTTCTGTGCGAGCCTCTTCAACCCACGAGTGATGTTGGTGATTGCTTGGGGAGTATTCATCTCTCCTGAGATTTCATCGAGCATCAGGTACACACCATCTACAAAAACAACGTCTGGCTTTGTCTGTTGGATCTTTGCGGCTAATGATGAGACGGTCAATCCATTGACTGCATCCACCAAATGAAATGATTGCATTGTCTCGATTCTATTAAGAGAAGCGATGTAGCGAGCATCTTCTGTTGGTGTTAACTTTCCTCGGCGCAATCGAGTGTGAGAGATGTTTGCGCGGATAGAGTCGTGACGCTGCTGCTGCTCTTTGTTGTTCATTTCAAAAGACTGGAACATAGGGACTTTGCCCTGCTCGTGGATGTTGATAGCGATCTTCAAAGCAATCTGAGACTTACCAGTCTTTGGTGGAGCGATGATCGTGATCAACTGTCCGCCTTGTAAGCCAGCAGTTGCTTCATCAATCTTCTCAAAGCCTGTAGGTATTCCTAAGAACTCTTGGTTCTGCAGTGACAGATACTCTTTGTAGCGTTCATCGACATTCTTGGACAAGTCCATCTCGTGAGTGCCAAGGACACCCTGCTCGTTAACACGGGTGAGCGTTCCCTCCATAGCGATGAGGGCTGCTTCGTGATTGGAATCTTGCAGGTGCTCAATCGCAGACTCTAATCCTTGACGAGTGAGCAGGTTGCGACGGAATGTGACCATCGTGTCAAGTAAGTAATCAATGGTGTCTTCTACGTCGAGCACCTTGTAATTTGGATAGTGGTCTTTAACGACGACTGCTGTTGGCACTTCGTTGTACTCGTTGTAGTGAGTAATGACGAACTCCCACACACGGCGGTTGTCATCATCAAGAAACCAAGTTGCCTTTACATCACGTTGAAGGGCTGGGAGCAGGTCTCTATCCCGAATTACTTTGCTTACTAAGCGATGCTCATTATCTGCTGCCATTGTGCCCCTCCTACAAGTTTTCTAGTTCTACTCCCCAAGACCCGTACCGAGCGACTCTACCAGGTAAATCTACTACCCCTTTAAAGTTTGCTCTGTAGGGCAGGTCATCAATAAAGTTATCGATGTCGTCATACAGTTCTGCGTAGTTAAATGGGTTGGCACCTCTTCGGTCTAGCCTCTCCATAAAATCTTCTAAATGTTTATCAGTCCAGTCATCTGTCGCATACGCTGCTAACTCTAGTGACAGTCCGTACTTATTTCCTAAATCCCATAACCGCTTTAACGCTAAGGTGTTGAGTCTAGTTATCTTCTTCTCGGTCGATGTCCTAAGTAGTTTCTTTGTGTCCACCATTTCGCTGATAACCACAACGTCAATAAGGACAATAATACGAGGAGGCGTTTCGTTCGAGATGTCACCATTCTTCATATGACCTCAATAGTAGAGTACTTTAAAATCAGTTCTCTAAAACGGACAGGGTCATCGATAGCCTCAGCAACCTCTTCTTCACTGACACCTTTAGGAACACTTATTGCGTAGTGACCGTTGTTAACTCGGCTGCGTATGTTGACGTACTGAGTGTGTTTGCATGAGCCCTTCTTCTTCCAGACTGGGCATGTGCAACGAGTATCTTTACTCTCAGTATCAATCTCAACCTCAAAAACACCAGCGCCCTGATCAGAGATAAACAACTGTATGGTGCGCCAACTGGTGTCCATACTCATCTCCTTCATGCCATGCCTCGTAGGTCTGAGCCAACAATAGGGACCTGTACAAAGGCTTCTTGGGCAAAACTTGCCATAGCCTCTGAGTAGTTTGCTTCCCAGTTCTCAAGTTTAACATTTGTCGTCACGATTGTTGGTAAAGCCCTGTCGTATCTTAGGCGAAGAATCTCGTCAAAAGAGGCATCGTCGTACTTTGAACCGTACTCCTTGCCCAGATCATCGATGATCAAGATGCGGACATTGAGCCAGTCAAACCGCGACCTGCCATGTAGCCCATCGATGCGGTCGGTAACGCTGTGGTCTGTCTCGCTATCAAAGGTTGACTTCTTCAACGATAAGAACTCTGGGTAGGTAAGGTAATGGATAGGGCGAAAACTCATACCAAAGTCTGAGGTCTTGATACCAAAGGCATGGCAGAGTGCAGCGTCATCATCAGGCAACCTGCGGATGATCTCCATGGCAGCAACAACTGCATGAGTCGTCTTACCAATACCTGGCCCACCATCGAAGAGCAGACCAACGCCAGTGGTTCCAATGCTTCCAATGTTCTTAATGACCTGACCTTCTAGGACAGTGTCAATCCAGTCACGTATCTCATCTGGAAAGTATCCAGCCTTCTTAACAATGTCTGAGGGTTCTAGTCCTAAGAATCGTGTAGGGATATTGGATGTGCGCAGTAACCAGTGTCGCTTTAGCGAAGATAGTTCACTGATGTCGTACATCTATGCCTTGAAAGTTAGTTCGCCAGCAAATGAAGTGACCTTGCCTGCAGCATCTACTTGCTCTCCAGCAACCATCTTCACGCTCTTGCGTGGGGTTAGTTCCAATACCTTTGACTTAATCCAGCGCTTGCCTGCTGATGCGTTCTTCCATGCAGTCAACTGTGTGAGTTCAGAGGTTCCATCTTCGGCAGTGAGGGAGACAACCGCCATCCATCCTCCGCCTTGTTCTGCGTTGAGTGTGAGATCTGCAGTGAACTTCTTAGTTACTTTCTTAGCCATGTTGCTCCTCGTGTTATTAGGTGTGTTGTTGCTAATGTGATTAGAACTACCAGTATGTAGCCAAATACTTCTCTCACTTGCTCGCTCCTTTTAGCCGCTCTTCATGTCGCTGCATCTGTGCACGACCTGACATCGTGTTTTGGAATACGCGACCATCGCTGGCAGTGAGGACACTAGCAGATCTCTTTGGCGTTTCGTCAAACTCTTTGCTGGCGATTCTAGATAGGCCTAGGTTCTGTCGTGCTTGGTTCATCTTGGTGCGGAAGGAAGCAAGGTAGCGCTTGTAGAGATGCGGCGCTTCATCCCCGACATCTGTGAAGTTGCGTTCATCCGCCATGAAGAGGCGAAGAAGTTCTAATTCAATGAGTGGGGTGGTTTGATATTGGGATCTGAATTTGGCAAGGGCTCCTGAGAGTTGCTTGACGTTGACTGTTCCTGGTAGTAGCGGGAACTTCCTGCCAACTCTGTAAGAGAACTCAGCAGCGACGTCCATGGCAGTCCACTCATGCTCTGGTCGCTTTCCACGGGTTCGTGGATCATTCTTTCTGACCTTAGGCTGTGGCGCATCCCTGTCCTCAACAAGCCCAAAGCCTGCAAGATCTTCGCCATCGTCGTAGCCTTTCATTGGGATAAGGATTTCCCTTCGAATCTCTGATTCAGAATATTTTAATTTATTACTATTTGTAGTATTGCTACTAGGTACTAGTTGTATATCTGTAATATTACTATCTGAACTAATGATCACCTTATCAGGTGAGGATGGGTAATCTACCGTCAGTTCAGAATTTCCAGATGGGTAATCTGGCGTCAGTTCAGATGGGTAATCCACCGTCAGTTGGTAGATGTTCTTGCCCTTGTAGCCATTGGCTCTTCTGGTGTTGACCACGGTAAAAAAGCCCTTGGCTTCCAAGGCTTTAAGGGCATCTCTGACAGTTCGGTCACTGGATTTGCCAGTCTCACTACCCAACTCGGCTACAGAGGCCTGTAGACGGCCGTCAGAGCCCGAATTCAGGCACATATAGGCCAGGAGTCGGAACTGGTAATCGGTTATGTCGGCTGAATAAGCGCCCTCAGGGATTTTCACGGGCGCAGACTACTCCTCAAAGGGATCGACGTCATTGCGATCATCTAGTTGGTCGAGGTGGGCATTGACTTCCTCAGTCAAAAGGGTGACAACCTTGGAGGTGATGTAGCCAGCCAGCAGTTCGACTAGACCCATGAAGGTATCTTCGATGGCATCGAGGATCTCGTCCTCATCTATGTCCTCTGGGGCAGAGTCGACCTCGATGACATCCAGGCCATCGATGATGTTCCAAGTCTCGATGCCGTAATCCTCTACAGAGTGCAGGGCGGTGTGGGCTTCGGGACTGTCATCCCATGCGATGGCTAGTACGTCATCAGGGGTGTTGATCATCTTGATGACTTCCTTGATGGGGCTGTTGACCTTCGTGAAGTTCTTGGAGCCACTCAAGATGGCATTTGAGAACTCGCTGGATTCTGAGAAGTATGCATGGAACTCGACGTTATGGCGCTTGATGACGTTCCACACACTCTCAACAAAGACTTTGTTCTTAGTGATTGGAAAGAGCAGGAAAGCATCCTCGTACATAAGTACTAGTTCTTCTAAGCCAGCAGAGATGTCAATATCCTGAAAAGAAACTACAGAGATTCTCTTCATAGGCGTGGCAACTGTCGACGAGCCTCAAGTACTACAGGCTTGTTTAAGTAGCGATTGATCATTAGTGATAAGAATGCTGCAGAAGGTACAGTCACTATTAGTTTTAGATCCCAATATCCGAGAAGATAAAAGGCTCCAAGACTTAACGGCATAGGTAGCAGTTTGTTAAGGAGCGATTTATCTACGAGGATGTAGGTAACGAGGTCAAGGAATTCGATGGCATAGGTGACAGCCATTCCTATGAGGAGTACAGATATGAGTAGGTTAGCCATGGCCGCATACTACACGGTCAGGTTGTTGTACTCCACTGTGTCGTAGGTGCGGACACGCCAGAAGGTGTTGTTTGGCAGCCAGTCCGTGACCGTCTTGGCTAAGGTCAGCAACTTCAGATCCTTGTTTATGTATTGATAAGACGGGGAGTTGTTGGCTGTCCCTGACCACACGCACCCTGTGGCTGACGGCAGCGAGCCGTCGATGTAGTCCGTTGGGGCAAAGTGCGGAGTAATGGTTGGGTTAAATCTGAAGGTATTTTCGAACTGCACAGAGTCTATGTAGAAAGTTCCAGCGCCACCAGAGAATACGACCTCATAGGTGTCAGTAGTTGCAACGGCATCGGTGAGGTCTGTGCCGTAGATACGAGTCCAGTTAGTGAAAGTTCCCTGTGGGTATGGATCATTGTCAATGATGTTTCCACTGGCATCTCTACCAATAAATGTCAATAAGATATCTGCTGAAGTCTTTACGTATGCAGATCCTGTGTAGTACTTGCCAGGAAGGATGTTTACTTTGTTAGATGTGAATGTCCATGGTCCAGTAGCAATGATCTTTGCGCTCTTGGTTCCTGAGTACGACTGAGAAGGAACATCTGAAACAATGCTGACTGTAGCCGCACCTGTCAGTGTCCAGTTATCCGTCGCATTTACTTCAAAGGATGGGTTGTAAATTAAGTTGGACTTGTTTGGGTTGAGAAGGATGTCGACTGCACGAGCCTCATCGTAAGAGGCTGTAGCACCAATCTGGAATGCCACGCAGTCAACGTAATACGTTCCCGCTGCTGACCAAATGATTCCAACGCTTGCATAGGCAGCATCCACGTTGTTGGTAGATGGAACTGCAAAACCTGATTCAGTAGATAACGATGTGCCTGTGAAAGAGTTGGATACTGTAAAGGTTGTAGCCGTTATTCCTGTGATAGTTGCACTCGTCAAGTTAAAGCCAGCGGTTGTAAAGCCAGAGATAGTAACTACCTGTCCAGAGGTGAATGGGTGTGCTGATGCTGTGGTGTAAGTGATAGTTCCAGAAGTACCTACGGCACTAGCGACTGCTGCAGAGTAGTACTTGGGAGCAGTTACTGTGTAAGTAAGTTGTTTCCAAGTATTTGTGGCTGATGTGCCTGATGTAGGTGAGAGCGCAGAACCAATTTGAGTACCGTTTTTATCAAAGAACCGCACCTCTTGCTTAAGTGTTCCAGCACTTGCTGGAGAAATCATCTGAGATGACATTGTGTATTGCGTACCTGGTGTGACTGGGATGCCTCGTAATACAGGGATGTCTTTTCCTACAGCCATAGATCCAGCAGCAGAAGCAACAATCTTGCAGGAGTAGTTAAGGTCAATGTAATTTGAAGTAAGTTGAGGTACAGGGGCTTCGTCAAGGCTGGCTGAGATAGTTGCGTTAGTTGCTACCCACTTACCAGTGCTCTTATAAAACGTAGAGTCCTGTGGGCTTAAGAGCAGGTTAGAAGACACCGTGATCGTAGGCGCGTAGTTAGTAAGAGACTCAACGTATGTTAAGAACCCGTTTAAAGTTCCCTTGTGCGTGTACATGTACAGTGCTTCACGAACTAACTGCTTCTGGCTTTTGATTGCCATTCCAGGCTCTGGTGTTAGCCCATAATTTTGTGTCTCTAGAGGAAGAAGTGATAGAGGAGTGTTAACTCGTGTGTGATCTGGCAATAATAAATCTAAAAAGGTAAGAGATTCATCTAGCGTAAATCCAATGCCATCTACAAAGTAGTACAGGTCAGATGTATGGTTAGGTTCTCCTAGAGGACTTTGCTCTACGCTGGTGTACACCCGTGGCAAAGATTGAATGATGGAGTCGGTAGTTCCGTGCGCTGATGGAACAATGTCAGTGACCGCACCAGCAGGCACCCAAACTTTGTCCGATGTAAAAAGAAACATTGCGTAGTAGATAGGCTTTCCAGGAACAATAGAAATGCCCGCAGTATCTTCAATGCCACCGCCATCAGTAAAACTAATCTTGCTTACATTTGAAGAGTATTGTTCCCAAACAATGACGCCATCTTCTGAATTTTCAGGCAAACTATTTTGATTTCGTAATAGACGAATACCTGAGTATGTTCCAGATGGGGATTGCCAGTTAACTACAACTACAGTGGGGTAAACAACCGTAAGAGACATGGGTGATACGGAGTTAGGTATTTGGTTTGTTTGACCATAAATACTTTCTCCATATATTGCTACGCCATAGTTAGCCACAGGTCAGTCCTTATGCTCCAATAAGTAAAAGTGGATTGATGCTTGCTTCTGGGGTTGCCCATGAAGCAGATGTTCCATCTGTTGTTAAGTAATTGCCAGCCTGACCTGATTGGCTAGGCAAAGCGTTGATAGTAGACCAAGCGTAATCGTAATCTGTTCCTGAAGATTTGGTAAGGACTTGTCCAATAGTTCCTCCTGCTGGATTACCTGTCAGAAGGGCTTCGTTAATTCCGTATTCAATGTTGGCAAGACGAGCCTTAAGGGTAGACCAGTTAGTAGTGACCTTATCAAAGACACCCACCCAACCAGAGCCAGTTGTGATGTTAGTACCAAGGTTAGACTCAACCGCGCTGACTTCACTTTGAAGGTCGTTAACGTCTGCAGCCTGAACAGTGGTGATGAAGTTTAGTTTTGTGCTAAAGTCGTTCTTGACGTTACTTGGATAGTACGCAGTCATGAGTCTGCCTTTCTGCCTTTAGACTTGTATTTTCTCTGGTTTGCCCCCAATTTACTGCCTTAACTTGGGTCTATGTCTGGGGTTATCTCTAGAGTATGGACTCTTGTTTCAAGGTTTACCAATTTTTGCGCCATAGAAAGTAACGATGCAGTCAAATCCACCTCAGTAGTTCCGTCAGGATTTGTAACCGTTACAAGGTAACTTGAGATAGATGTCAATGAAACTGTATTGTCTAAAGGTTTAATAGATATCTTTTTATTTTTACCTTGGTTAGTTCCAAAAGTCCCCATCCAAATCGGGTACTCAGGGTCTCCTCCAATATACGAAACCCAAACACCCTGTCCAATAACAGGAACGGTAGGAGAGATACTGGCAGGATCAACTGGCCATGCCCAATCCGTTACCTCTGCGCCAGTTGTTTGTGGGATAGACACACGAAGTCTGCGTTGTGACTGAGGGTCTTTATTGTCTTGGACTACGCCTCTATACACCCCATAGTAACGCTTAATATCATCCACTACATCGTTCCAATATTGATGTTACTTACTTGGAATCGGAAGATCTCGTTGGCTGCTCCCACCAAGGTTGAGTAGGCGGTGAAGTTTCCAGTACCTGTTGCAGTTCCTGAAGTTTGAGTACTTGCCACAGTGAAGTGCGTAGAGTCATCAACCACCGTTACAGGTGCAACCGTAACGTTGTAGCCACTAGGGGTAAACCCTGTGACAGTGACAGTAGAACCCACGCTTAGGCCATGCGGGTTGCTGGTTGTGTAGGTGATGGCGGTTCCAGATGCAGCGGCTGCAGTCACAGGCACCAATGCACGATACAAGAAGTTTACTCGTGCTGTCTTAACACCGTTAAGAGAATTGACTACTGCCTCAATGTCTTGAGGGTAAATAGTTTGTTGGAATGAGACTCCGTTGTACCCGTATATGACATTTAAAGTAGACAAAATCAAGTTTGTAACATCTGACTGCTTATATTTTGGGTCAAGTGCAAATAGAATAGACAACACCACATCCACATAAGTAGGAGGTTGAATGCTAAGAGAACTACCTATTAGTAATTTATCTGCCATAAAGGTAGATACATTATTTGCCAGAGTGGTGTACTCCGAAGAGACTGAGTAATCTGGGTTTAAACCAGGTTGAAGATCGGTAGTTCCTACATTTCGTGTAGGAGAAATATACAAAGTTACTGATGTCCACACTTCAGCATTAGCGTTTGCTTTGCCAACGTTGTTAACTGTCAACGCAAGGTTGCTGTAGTCCTTTAACGTCACAGCCCTATTAGCCGCACGCAAAGATGCTGGTGCAGAAATACGAATTTGATCTGTGCTTTCTGGATCTGATCCAGCAATAGCAGAGGTTTGGTTTGTAACAGTGATAGTTCCTTTAAGAGCAGTGACTTGAGAGTCAGTTAACCCAGGAACATAGTTGATGTTGGTAGCAATTCCAGTACCAATGTTTCCAACAGTTCCTCCACCCACAATGTAGTTGGCACGGATTTGTGAATATGGAACAGGGATTGCTCCAGACACTCCATCACCAAACGTGATGTAGACGTTGTTGTTTTGATCAAAAGATGTTGTGTAGACTAAATCAGAAGGACCATAATCAGTAATGTGAGTAACTTGGTTCCATTGAGAATAGATATCACCGTCTTGGATATACACCTGAAGAGAGCCATCAACTACTGGAGAGTGCAGGACAGCGTACGACTGGTTGGGAGACCCGTCTGATACCCCAATGAGTTCTCCATACGTTGGCAAAGAAGTAGGAGAAACTACAGTGACAAGTTGTCCTTCTGTTGCTAGTACAGTATTTGATGTTTCACTAGCAACCACTACATCAGAGTTAGTTGTAAAGTACAAAGTCTGTACAACATCTCCAGTTGTGACTTGCCCTGATACAACTGTTCCTGCTGGTATGGTTTGGTCTGTAGTTCCAGAGTTAAAGAATGTCAAAGTCACATAGGCCTGACGATACCCCGCTGGGTTATACCCAAAAGTTTGAGCAATATTTAAAACGCTATTGCGCTGGGTTGCGGTGTAAATAGAGTTCTCATTAGCATTTCTATCAATGTAGTAGGAGATCAGATCTCCCATGTAAGCCATAGCCTCAACAAACGCCAACCCAAAATCAGAAGGGTCAGTAGCCGTCCAGTAAGGGATGCGTGCCTGTACTCTGGCAATCAATTGCTCTCTTAGAGAGTAATAATCCCTAGAGGTATAGTCTACGGAAACTGGGATAGTAGAAACTTGTGTTGTCACAATATCTCCTCATATGGTGGGTTAGATCCTGCTAATGAAATTACTCCAAGGTTTGTTGACACTTGAACGTTGTTAGGTAGTGAGTAAACCACGTTTGCAGTGAACGTGTTTGTGTACGAGTCCACAGATACGGTTGCTTCTTGCAGCGTTAGGTTAGGTAACTGCCTATTAAATGCCTTTTGTATCTCTACTTGTATTTCCCCAATGGCGTCGTCTTGTGAGTCAAACAAGGCATACGGAATTAACGTTCCAAAAGTAGGCCGCATCACGCGCTCACGAACTGCGGTACCAATTACCGACTTAACTCTGTCAGCCCAAATTACTTTCTGATCTTGAGTAAAAGAGATTTTACCAGAGTAGTCCACTGTAAAAGGTAAGGTAACAGCCATCTCGTTAGCCATCAGATACCTACCCATCTTCTTGGAGTTACATTAAACCCTGTGTTTGTTTGGTCTATGATTGTGGTTGCTCCACTTAGTGTATAGGAGTGATTTGCGTTAGTCCCTGTTGTACCGCTCCCAAGATTTACAGCGGGCACTGTTCCAGCGGTTCCAGGTCGTGTAACACTAGGCTGATTAGAACCTACGCCATCAGTAGCGCAAGAGAACTCGACCATATACCTGCCATCTATATGCATCTCATGCTTTGTGGATGTGACAATCCAAAACCCATCGGAGTGAGTTCCTGTATTACGAAGTTCGATTGTGCCCCAAGGAGAGATTCTAGGATCTCCCTGAGATGCTCCTTTTCCAGGAATAGATAAACGGGATAGGTGCGCCTTTCCTTCAGATAAGGCTTTCACTATGGATTCACTATTGGCCACAACCCCTGCTTCAACCTTGTTAAATAAAGGAGCCTTAACAGTTTGGCGCAACTTAGATCCCATTAGATGAGGTGAAGAATTGGACTTATAAACTTTTCCAGTTACTGGATCAACGCCAGAAACAATCTTATTTGTTCTGTTGTTTGAATGTTTTTCTACAAAGTCACCTAACTTAGACTCAAAGAAGTCCAGTGTTTGAACACTAAAGGCAGCATTAGAATTTGTGTATGGATCAAGGAAGGCTAGTACAGGGATAGTCGTCATAAACTGATCGATCATCTTGTCGATAGGATGGAAGTGCAGTTCTGCTCCAAGCACCTGTACTCCATACCCAATTCGATTTGCAAGTTCAACTAACTTCTCCCAGTAGGTATGGCCAGCCATAGATATCTGACTAAACTTTACGTTGCTGGAAGTCACTAAAGGCTTTAAGTGCAATGTCTTTGCGATCTCTATTGCAACTTGCGATGCAGATGTATTTACCCAGATCTTTGATGCTTCTTCTTTGAGTGGGTAGGATCCCCCTACACAGACGATCTCAATATACCTATCTAAAATTTGAGTAGTTGGGTATTGAATGTGAGATACATACCCTATAAACTTTTTTGTTGACTTGTCATTGTTCCAAGAGATCTCTACAGGGGTACCCGTTTTAAAGGAAGACGCTATTAAAGAGTTAAAATATTGAAACTTTAAGATCATCACATCATGGTTATTGATGTGCTGAATTAAAATCAGTTTTTTAGGCTGAGTATTAAAACTAGGATAGTCAGGAAAATTTACTGTGTAACTATTTGCAAATTTACCTTGGCGTTCTGGATCAAGCACTTGGCAACCTCAACAGTGTTCCTGGAGTTATCTGTGTCGGATTGATGACCTCTGGATTTAAATCCATAATCTTCCACCAAAACTGGGGGTTGCCTAAAAATTTGTTAGCAACATTATCTAAACGATCGCCGTCTTTCCACTCATAGGTATAAAACCTGTTAACAAAAGTAGGCCAAGTACGTAAGATCATGATGTGGTATTCCTGGCGTCGTTCATCCCACGCCTTAGGGATTGTTCCATCTACATTTTGTATTGGGGTAGTGTATCGGCTGTCTGAATAAATCATGAGGTTGCTCCTGATATGTTAGAGGCAGTAATACTGATGTTGTCGTAGTACCTTGTGCAGGTTAAATTGACCGTAGTAAAGATTGGAACCATACGCTCATTGAATATGGCGTGATTGACTTCCAACGAAGAAACACGAACTAAGTAACGAAGGTTTGCGCCAAGGTGAAGTTCTACAGGCATAGGCATTAACCAACCTTTATCTGCTGTAGTAATTCCTCCAACTGTAGATTTGTATTGAGAGTTGTACCCACCTGTTGCTCTAAAAAGATACTCTAGATCGTACATAGTTCCACGATCGTAAATCAGTCCACGTTCTACAGGATCTACAGCGCTAGGGTACGGCGTTGCGTTGTTTGTGATAAACGCTCCTGAACTGTCTTTTATGTACTGCATGTCCTCAATTCGGTTAAGAATTAAAGAAAAAGTTACAGTGCTTGCAAGCAATCCGTTACCTACAGCCGTAGCAATATCTTGACCACTCTGCTCAAACTGAGGAGAAAAGGACTCAACAATTCCCCAAGACATACCTACCGATGTAGGATTGTAAAGAAACTTAAACCCGTATGGCTTGGTGTCGTTAATAAGTCCATTTGCTTTGTTGTTCTTTGTAGCACTAGTGTTGCGGCTCACATCAGAGGCCAACTCTTGACTCATCTGAATAGCGCCTTTTGCACCACTGAACGTGCCGTCTGCTCCAGGTCTCCACGCGTTTTGCGCATTTGTCCAATATCCTGGGTTAGTTATGAGTTGGTCATTTTTAGCAGACAAAACTTGAGGACCAAACTTTAAATACGATGAACTGGTCATCGGTGCGTTGTACTTAAACGGTGCTGGATCACCCTTTACTGGGGGAGGAGGGTTTCCGCCTTGGTCAGAGTTCCAGTTTGTACCGCCATTGTTTCCGTTATACAGGCTCTTGTCTAATACTGGCAAAGATTTTCCTGCTGCAATTGCCAGTAAAGTTTTTTTTACAAAATCCTGATCCACACTCTGATTATGCAATAACGTGTTCACTGTAGACAGGGCTTTAACTTGAGCGGCTTGTGCAGCAGTGTATGCAGTTTTAGTGTTTTCATAAGCAAGTTTTAAACTTATGTATTGGTTCTGGTAAGTTGAAGGAAGGTCTGCAGGTTGAGTTAATGTGTGACCTGCAGGAGCCTTTGTATAAACTGCAGCATCATAGATGTAGTAATTTCCTAAGTTTCCAAAGGGATTGTTTAACCCACCAGCAACATATGGCTGGCAATACTCTTTGAGTTTCAATTCCGCAAAAGACTTAGTTTGACTTGCCTTAGTTAAGGCATCATTGGCTTTGTTTAATGCAGATTGTGCATCACTTAACTTTTTTGTGTCAGTAGTTACTGCTGCTTGAGCAGTCTTTAAAGCCGTGTTGTTAGCATCAATCTGTGCGTTTGCAGCCTTGGCTTTATTCAGTAGGTCTTGTAATGACTGGGCCATTATCTACTTCCCATCATAGAGATGTTGTTGTTTTCTTCGATGATGCTTTGAACTTTCTTTGCAAACTTTATTGCTTCATCCTGTGATGCTTGAGCAATGTTGACACTGATTTGAACGTTAGTGGTACCGCCTTGTTGTGGCGTTGTAATAGACGCGCCAAATCCAGAACTACCTCCACCATAGCCTGGGATGTGTGTTCCCCATGCAGAGTGATTGACTGCCCCAAGAACCCCTGCTGTGTCGTTACCCTTCATTAGGGCCGCACGAATAGCCGCATACCCTCTTTGATTTTCTTGCAAGGTAGAGATGTTTGATTGAAGTCCTTGAGAGTACGAGGTGTATGACTTGACCCCTGCAGAGTTCATATCCACAGCACCAGATGCTCCTAGGGTGGTGTTAAGAGGGTTGTAGTGAGCGGAGTTCTTCCACTGCCCACCTTCATACGCCATCCATGTAGTCATGGCTTTTACGTTGGCAGATGTTGCAGGGGCGCCAATTCCCTTAAGGAAGTCTGTGGCCCAAGCCTTTTGATCTCCAGTACCAAGCACAGTTCCAGGAGCAGAAACAGTTTTTCCAGAGACTGTCTGCTTAATTCCGCCAGTACCTGTTAAGAAAGAAGACGGATCTACTGGGTTGTTCTTTCCTTTACGAACTTCAAAGTGCAGGTGAGGACCAGTCACATTACCTGATTGTCCAGACTTACCAATCTCTTGACCAACGACTACCTTTTGACCAATCTTTACCGACTTGCTCTGAAGATGTCCATAGAGTGTTTGATACCCATTACCGTGGTCAATCTGTACAGAAACACCAAAGTCTGCACCAGGAGAATCATCGAACACGACACCGTCAGCAACAGCCTTTACAGAGGTACCAACAGGTACGGCGTAGTCATCACCTGTGTGATAGTTCTTAGCGCCGTTCCACATGCCTGGGTCTTTTGCACCATACATAGTTGTAGGAGCAGTTCCAGGAATTGGAGAACTTAAAGTCTGCTTACTACTTTGTCCAGAATATGGATGGATGGTTGAGGTGTTTGCAGCAGTAGATGAGTATCCTCCTGGAGTTGCTTGCGCTTGAGAGTACGCCCCACCCTTGGCACCAAATGAGGCGCCAAATCCTCCGTAAGAACTTCCTCCGCTAAATAGCCCAGCAATACCGCCAATAATAGATCCACCAATAATACTTAAGCCAAGAGTTTCTGGGGCAAATGCACTACCAATTGCAGCGCCTGTGGCAGCACCAGCACCCGCAGCAGCAAGACCAGATGCTGCGCGAGTTACTCCGCTACTGGCGCCAACAGCACTGCCAAGTTTTTTACCTGCAGCACCAACGCCAAGACCAACAGCAGCAGGTGCAAGTACTCTTCCAGCAAGACCTTTAACAAGAGATAGAGCACCTTTACCAGCGCCAAGTAGTCCTGTTCCTGCCATGCCTAATGGCATACCAAGTCTTTCGGCAGCAGCGAGAGCCACCATACCCTCAGCAATATTCTTAACTCCCATGGTGAATCCACCGATGAGAGAGGTTAGCGCTCCACCTAATCCACTCTGTCCAAGGCCTTGCATATAACCTTTTGCTTCAAACAATGCCTGGCCAAATTCAGCAACTCTTTTGTTAACTGCAGTAATGGTATCTGCAGCGTGTTGGAACCCTTTGATCATTGAGTCTTGGGCGTTAGTCATCAACTGAGTCTGAGACATAGTGATCTGCTGCCCTGCTGCATTAGGGTTACCAGTACCAGACATCTTTGAAAGATCTGCGTTTTTGTTTTGCGCTAACGCTAAAAACTGCGCTTTAAAGATCTGCTGTTGATCAGCAGAGAAACCTAGCGCATTTAGATCTGCACCAGCAAGACCGTACTGCAAGGACTGTTGAACGCCTTTGACGTTTCCTTGTCCTCTTCCTTGGAAGATACGGTTGAAGAGTTGCTTAGCCATATCTGATTCAGATAATGGATTGCCGTTCTTATCAAACTGAGAGATACCGTACTGGTATAGGTTAGCACCCATAGCACCTGTTTGAAGGCCTCCGATAGCAGTGGCAGCAGCAGCATTGCTCATATTAAACTGACGGTATGCTCCACCTACTTCACGCATGGTCTGTAGGTATGGGCTACTTCCTGGAGCGTAACTGTATTGCTGAGTGAGGATGGCAGCGGCTGCAGCATCTTCACCGATGCCTGATACGCCTCTACCAAAACTACCACCTAGTGCACTGACTGTAGATCGCTGTAGTTGCTTATAGCCTAACCCAGTAGTTGAATACTGAGAGGTAGCGTAGTAGTTAGAAGCACGAGCAACTGTTGCACCTAGATCAGGAGCAACTCCAAATCCTGCGCCTGCAACTCCTCCAGCCACCTGAGCAACGCCACCAGCAATAGAGAACTTTGCCATGGCAGGAGACATCCAGGGAAGAAGAGTCTCTTGCGACTTGCGTGATTGAAATGCAGACTGTGGCTGTGATGCAGGTACCTTGGTGTCTGTAGTACCACCATCTGTAGGAGTAAAGTTGGCACCATCAGTGCCCATGCTAACTTTGCTGCCCTTGGTAAGATTCTTTTGACCGTTCTTCGTTACGGTCTTTCGCATGCTATCTGCCGCTGTTTGCGCAGGGGCAGATATATGCTTGATCGTGTCATTGATCTCGTTAAGGGTTTTGAGCGTGTCTTTGAGGGCGTCGTTGAGTGACTTGACGCTTGTCACCATACTAGCCATCTGGACTCCTTATCGCTCTTGCCTTGGCTAGTTCTAGCCAATTCTTTCTTTCTCTAGAGGACATCTCCTTGATCTCAGTCAATGTCCAACTGCTGTACATCTCTGATATAGCCGCCCATTCAGCAAACAACTGAATGTACGGAACTACGTTAGAACTGAAACAACGTACCCAAGTTAATGGATATCGTTACCTCACTTCCACAATCTGGGCATTCCATAGTCACGTCATCAAACTGTGGACCAGGTACACGTCGATTGATCTCTTCAATGACCTTCTTACGATCTACAACTGGCAGGTTTTGCACCTGGATCTTGCTGTATACAGGTGAGTTATTGATCTTCAACACTGTTTTTTCAAGAAGAATTGTGTTCATCTCTGCAGGGGTTTTGTCTGCATTGTTGATCAATTCCTTTTGAGCAACTCCAGTAGGAAGTTGTACTTCGATCTCTCCAGCCTTACCTTGAACCGTAAAGACACGATCTGCAATAGGGTCTACAAGAATTTTAGTTTTAATATCTTCATTGATATCAACAGTTACATTCTTAAAATCATCACAGCCTCCACAAAAGATTGACATCTCTGTAGTATTTCCAAACGTTGCTTTCAAGATACCAAGAAGCAAAGCCTCTCGATCACCTGTCAACATGTGGTCAAGAACTTTTTCATCAGCCTTAAGATCGCCTACCTTGACAGTGCCACGCTCTAGAATTACTAGAAGAGCCTTGCCAACATTTGCGGCTTTAGAGATGACTTCTTCATCTCGGCCAGTTAACTCTCGAACTTCTGCGGTCTGCAGCAACTCCCCAGCGGTTGTAATGTAACCGCCAGGAAGTTGTACAGTTGTATCCGAAGGAGCAACTATTGTCGGATTGATATCTTTTGAGGTCTCTTTAAGAGCGTCCTTAACTAAGTTATTTGCCAAGTCTGGGTTAGAGACTGCACTAATTGTACTCGTCATGATAGTCCTTTGTTAGATTACTTGGTTGCTGCTGATGTTCCGCCTGCTGCAGTAAATGCCTCAGCGCTTGTTGCTACGTCTGATCCCCATGAAACGTCAAAGCCTTCGTGAACAACAGACATTTGCTCTACGAGCAGTGCATTGTCTCCAGCATTAAGGTCTGAGTATGAAACAGATGTTGGCCATGCGTTGTAAACCATGAAGCGCATCGCAACAACGTCTGTGCTTGCAGCAGTTGCAGCAGCAGTACCATCAGAGGTGTTAGCACCTGATGGAATTGGGTGAGCAAGAACCTTGATCTCAATATCGCAACGGAAGTTATCTCCCGCAGCACGAGCAGAACCGCCACCTTGAACTGTTGCAAAGAGAGTCTTCATCCAGTCCCAGTTTGTGCTTGTTCCAAGAATCACTCCACGCTGGAATGTGATTGGAGCAAATGTAGTCTGGCCAGGAATCTGGTGAACAGTGGTGTTATACCCACCTTCACGGTAAGGAATGCTGTCTGTTGTGATAGACATTCCTGAGATTGATGTAAAACCAAATGTTACTGGAGGTGTAGCAAGGTTAGTCATAGCCTTGTTAGCGTTTGCTCCACCAGCATTTGGAAGTGGTGTGAAGGTAACTAGGTACCTAAAGTTGCGTAACGGATCGGTCGCAAGCGATGATCGGTTATTGTTAATTGTTGGCATCTATTATCTCCTTCGGGATTACGCCAGGGTCATTTGACTGAGGTTGATTACTACGAACTCAGCAGGGTATTCAAGAGCAACGCCAACTTGGATGTTAACGATACCGTTTTGAATTGATGATGCTGTGTTATTTGTTGCGTTGCAGAGAACGTAATAAGACTGGGCTGGGGTTGCACCACGAAGTCCACCCTGATTACGATAGTCATTCAAGAACGAGTTAAACGTACTTGTAATGCGAGACCATAGACGCTCATCGTTGTTTTCAAAGAGCGCAATCTGAGCAATGTTCTTAAGATTTTGCTCAATGTAGATAAGTGAACGGCGCATGTTAACGTAACGGTTTGCTGTTCCATCTTGGAGTAATGTACGAGCACCCATAACAACTACACCAGCACCTGGGAGTTGACGGATAGCGTTAACAGGGGCAACTGAACCAGTTCCTGATGAAGGAAGACCTGTATTTAAGTTATCAAGTTCGGTGGAAGTAAATGAACGCTCTAGAGAAATAACACCAGCAAGAGGTGAATTCAAACCTGCTGGAGCCTTTGCAACGCTCTTTGATGCATCAGTAGCAAGATAAAGACCAGCAACACCTGCTGATGGTCCGATCAAACGAATTGCTCCGCTACCACGACCAATTGGATCGCTGATGTATGTGTGTGGATAATAGACGGCAGCATTGCTGCTTGCAGTCAATCCCTGTGCGTATGTGATAGCAGCGTCAACTGTCTCTCCTGCAGGAGTTTCTGCAACAAAGAAGCCATTGTTTGCTGATGCCCATGAGATTGCATCGTTAATAACTGCAACAACACCAGAGTTGAGGATGTCATTGATGTTAGGAACAAACATAACAAGAGCGCGGTTGAGTGATGAGAACTCATTCCATACTGATGCGCTTGTTGATGCATATGATGTAAAGTCACCAGAGACAACTGCTGATCCATCTGCTCCACCTGTAAGTGGGTAAACAGTAAGAACAGGTGTACCTGAAGCCAAAGCGCTTACTGTGATAACAGAAGCGGCAGTGTTGTTAATGACAGTTCCAGCATAACTTGATGATGTTGGATCTGAAAATACGAGGTTCTCGTAACGCTCAAGAAGGACATCGTTAGTGATGTTCATTGCAGTTCCTGCAACGCCCTCTTTGTAGACCTCAACTGTGTATGTGCCTGAGACTGTTCCAGCCTTGACGTTGATGCGGAGGTTGTTGCCATCAGCACCACGGTTCTTTGCTGTAAAGGTAGCAACTACTGCGTTGCCTGATGTCTCAACATCAACAGTTGCTGCTGCTGCATCTGAGTGCAGAATACGCTTGACGTAGAGTTCACGTCCACCGTTGCTAAAGAATTGAGCGACGCCAAAGACTGCAGGGAATGCAGCGTTGTAGCCACCAAACTTTGAAGTAAATTCTGTCCAAGATTGAACGCGAGTCACAATCTCAGGACCTTGTGCAAATGGCGCAGCAACTGCACCAGCAGCACTTGTAGCAACTCCCTGAGCGAGAGGTGCTGGAAGTAGGGTCTCTGTTAGGTAGACGCCTGGACGACCGTAAGTCATTCTTTCTCCTGTCTTGTTGTTGGTGGGTTCCGTATTATGGCGTTATTGTGATCGGTGGAATTGGCGTAAACTCAGGAATAGTTCCTCCACGGACCTGATCCTGGTAGCCTGTCATATCGACTTCGAGTGCCTTATAGACTGCCGTGTATAGTTCTGGAGCGATCTCACTAGAGACACGCACCGTGAATGCGTTTACGAATAAACGCTTACCTGCTTCTGTGATATCCCGCTTTGAGATATCCAGAACATCAAGACGACGAACTGTGTTGTCGTTAGGTTGTAGCACACCAAAGCGCAGGGGTAGTCTGGTGTACATAAGTTGCGCGAGAATCTCGCGGTCATGGCGAGGTTCACGGGCATAGGTTGTTATCTGATAGTCAATGTTAACTGGGATAGGCTGATGGATATACCAGTCATGATCATCAGCGTTGTAGTCCGTTGTTCCATCAGGCATTAGCCCAGGATCTGGAAGATAGGAAGGTTTAACGAGGCCACGCATAGAGCGACTGAAGTCTTCAGCAACGTCCACCATGTCGATGGTGATGTAGGGGTAAGTCTGGTCTCTAATTTCCTGGGAAGGCTGTCCAAACCACACGCCCACATCACGGGTGGAACTACCGTGTGCATTGGACTTCTGGTCTGTCACCTTCATGCCCTTGAGGAGATTGCGGATAGCCTCATCTTCTGAAAGAAGAAATGTCATAGTCCACCCCCAAGACGAGCAAAGAGACGGCTAGTAAGAAACTCTTCAGATTCGCTCATGCGATTTGAGAAGCGACGAATGGCGTATGTAGGACGTTGTCCTGGTGTTCCGTACTCAAGATCCTGAGCCTCATCAAAGTGGGAAGGATGTACGTGAGCAGTAAAGCCATCGTTAGATGTATAGCGGACGTGAAGTCCACTGATGATTTTTGAAGGCCAACCTGAGGCCTTGGCTTCTGCACGGAGTTGGGCAGACATGTAGCGAGTAGTATCGCGGGCTGCGTGATGTACGGCTGTGTGGTGAGGGCTTGTCACTTCTTCTTTTTGCCCTTCGCAACTTTACCGCCGATGTAACCTGCGAGTAGTGCTGCGAAGATTGGCTGTTTTTCTTTAGGACGAAAGCCGAACATACCTCGCATGAACTCTTCACGTTCATGCTGATTGTTCATTTCAGCAACTTGTGTATACCAAGGTACATGTGCCATTATAACCCCTTTTCGCAACCTGCGGGAACAGTGGTCAGGAACCGCAGCGGTTACCTGATGTTGCAATGATAAACAAGTAAGGGCCCTTTCGGGCCCTAACTAGTTACTTCTTTTTCTTAGCCATACCTGGCTTCTTGGAGATCTGCTTGACCTTCTTCTCGTCCCAAGCGTTGTCTTCCTTCATAGTCTGCTTAGTTGACTTAGGCTGCTTTTTGTCAGCCTTCTCAAAAGCCTTCTTGCCCTTGGCAGTAAGGTTCTTGGTGTCTTCCTTATCCTGAGGTTTGTCGTTCTTCTCGTTATAAGGCTTTGACTTAGCCATTACATGCCCTTCTTACGATTGGTAATCATCTTAGGATTTTTAGGCGCTGACATCTTCTTGCCCTTACGGAGGGCAGCAAAATCTGCAGCGTCAATCTTCTTCTTGTTGCCACCCATAGCGGCAATCTTCTTCTGCTTAGGAGATAGACCGTCAGCCATTACTTGGCCTTCTTAGTACGAGCAGCCTTGCAAGTTGCACAGGTGCACTTACATCCTTTTGCTGGCTTTCCAGCCTTACATCCACAGCCACATTTAGCGCACATCTACTTGCTCACTTTCTTTCTAGGTTTTGAGTTTGGAATCCTGCCAGAACGATCTGGAACACAGTTCGGTACTTTCTTACCATTCTTCATCTTCATACCAACTTGAGTGTAGCCATCCCAACAAGGGTCTGTCTTCTTACTTGCCATTTTTATTTCTCTTAGAAATAGCGGCTGCTTTGCTCTTCGCATCAGCCTTTGAGGATGCACCCCATGCCTGCAATGAAAGTAGAAGACGTGTTGGCTCACCGTTAGGCTTGCGCTCTGGTCCTGGCATTCCGCCCATGCGAGCAAGGAATGATGCACGACGAGGATTGTCACCTTTTTTTACAGGAGCCTTAATATCATGACCCTGTGCTTTAAGAGAAGCACGACCTTTGGCGTTTAATCCGCCTTTTTTATTTTGTCCTTCAGATCTTTGCCATGCTGGTGTTTTAGCCATGTTACTTCTTCTTTCCAGCCTGCGCCATCTTCTCCATTTTAGCCTTACCATATTTCTTCATACCAGCAGCCGCTGCAACTGCAGCAGGATTCTTAGCACCAGACTTCTTAGCCTCTGCCTCAATCTTCTTGAAGCGGGCTCCTGAACCTAACTTTGCTTTAGCCATTTTCTTTATGCCACTTTCTAGTTGCTTTAACGCCAGCAGCAATTGTCTTAGCGCCAGCCTTCTTTGTCAGGTTAATCTTGTCGTACTTGCCCTTGTTGCCTGCATGGTCAACAATGACATCGCCCTTTTTGTTCTTCTTAATTGTATGGCCTTCGCCTTTAATCTTGATGGTCTTAGCCATTCTTTTTCGCCCCCATAGGACTATTCATCTTGGCGTGTTTCTCTTTGAGTTTAGCCATCTCAGCCTCATGCTTCTTAGCAAGGGCTTCAACTTCTAGCCTATGTGATTCTGGCTTCTTATTTGCCATGGCTTTTAATCCACCTCCATTAGGATAAGTAAGTGGTGCGGGTTGTAACTTAGATAACACCACTTACTTATTAACCTTCTTTGCTTCGCTAATTCCAATGGCCAAGGCTTGCTTGCGAGATGTAACTACTGGACCAGTCTTTGATCCAGAGTGGAGTTTGCCTTCGGCGTACTCCTTCATCACTTTTTCAACCTTACCTTTTTTAGCCATGGTTAACCTTTCTGGTTAATTACTCAGCGTCGTCTTCGTCTTCATCCTCGTCGTCTTCGTCATCGAAGTCGTCGAAGTCAATATCTTCGTCATCTTCATCTTCGGCATCATCTGCGTCTGAATCATCTGCTGTTGCATCATCTGCTACAGGAGCATCTGCTACAGGAGCATCTGCTACAGGAGCATCGGTTGCATCTGCTGCTGGTGCTGTTGTTGCGTCTGTCGCAGTTGCATCCGCTGCTGGAGCGGCTGTTGTATCAACTGCAGTTGCATCGGCAGGTGCTGTAGAAGCGTCTGCCACAGGGGTTGTTGTGTCGTCTGACATTTGTTGCCTTTCAATAGGGTTTACAGGATTGGTTCCACGGCTAATGTTGCATAGCCCATGGGCAGGTCTTACGTTAGATAGGGTATCAGGTCCACCTTGAGAAATTGGTATAACGTGATCAATATGTAAGCCGCTTTGCCACCCCTGTTCGCCTGTGCTTCTTGGTGCTTGTAGGTCAATTGGCAGGTTGCACAGGTGGCAATTTGTTCCATAAAGTTCTAGAACTTGAAATTCACTATACGCTTGTTGACCATTGTTTCGTTTTAGTGCACGTCTTTTTCTGGCAAACGACCTCATGCGTTCTTTAGTTGAGTCTTTTTTTCTATACTTTGCTAATGCTTTAGCACGTTCGTCAGGATTTCGTGTTCTTAGTCTATCTCGTTCCCTAATTCTTTCTTGGTTTTTAGGGTTTGCAGCGTACTTTTTATCGTACTCTATTTTAAAAGATCTACATTCCTCGCATTGTGTTTCTTTGGCTTTAGTGTGCTTATTCCACCCAGAATACGTTCCGCAGGAATCGCGCTTAGTAGGTGGTTCTTTAGTTTGCATAGTCCAAGAATTGAGGATAGTTTTGAAGTTCCTCAGGGTTAATCTGATTGCAGTCGATCTGGACCACACTATACCGTTCGGCGTATCGTCCTAGAGGGTTAACTTGCATAGGGCGAAAGACAATTTGGTTAAATATCACGTGGTCTTTTACGTGGTTAGTTGGGTTCTCAATCATGTCAGGAAGAAGACGGTTGAGATCAGCAACGGCTACCACGATCTTTAGGGTATCCGTGGTATAGAAGCCTCGTTCATTCGGGCTGCTATCGCCACGAACGTGCTGGGACATAATGACTGGAAGATCAAATGGATCATTCCACCTGACACCGTGGCCAGGTGTTTGATCTGATACATCATAGATGGGATCTACCCAGGTGGTGAGATGAGATGCCAAAGCGTTAGGGTCAAAGATCCACCAGGATACGGTGGTTCCTACAGGAGATCGTAGTTCATCTACAATTCCCTCATCGTTAGAGGCAATTTCAAATGGGATCTTGAATCTTCCCTGTACCTGAGTTCCACGCATAGAGACTATTCTCCCCTATCTATAGGGATAATAAAGGATTTACTTAGGCGCCTTTACTTGTATTCCTTCTTGTTCCACCAGAACTTCTTATAACGGTCAAAGAACACTCTGCTGAATTTAGCCATATCAGAGGTAAACTTTTTGCGCTCTTTATCCCCGCCCAATGAAGAGGTCCAAGACTCTCTCTTAAACGGAATAATCTGTAAGAACGGAGTGCCAGCAGGAATCATGCCCTCAAAGTTTGGGTCACGAAGTTTAAGGAACATATTAAATGGGATAGAAAAATCATCGCTATCCACAATCCCACTGGCACAAGAAATAGGTGCTGGCTCGTGGTGCTGAGGTTCCATAACCATAATAGACCAACCCTTTGGGGTTTTGATTGACCATGGAATTACAATTCTTACTGCGTAGTTGATATCGCGGGAATAGGGATGATTTTGGAACTGGTCCATATGTTGAAATGCAATAGCGTCATTGCCACCCCATTGGAAGTATGGGCCGTCTGGAGTCTGGCGAACATAGATATCGTAAGGAGTCTCCATAATGTACCCAGCGGTCATCATGTCCCATAGGGGCATGCAACGCTTAATGGTAGCCATGGGAGTACCGTCTAATGTGGGTGCCTTTTTACCACTAGGGTCCATATATGCTTTAGCGTCTTTATACCATTGTGGAATATACTCAGATGCTGGCTTTGGCTTCTCTAGTACACCATCTGGGTTGTGTATATCGGTAAAGATAATCTCCATGTAAGGCTCCTTAATTAGAGTCCTACAGTATCACACTATATAGTTGGTGGAGTTTTGGTAAAGGCAACCCAAGAGGTTGTAGGCTCATCCCACACATATCCTGTAGTCGGTGTTCCTGCTGGTTTAGGGGTCGGGGCGTCCCACCAACACGTGCCCTCGTTTAATACCCATGATGGATAAGGTTTTGGTGGGATAAACGCATCACGGCTTTCATCATAGGTGTAGCCGATACCAGCATAATTTTTACGGATATTGCCGTGGTATGAGGTTCTTATGCACTTCTGTCCACGAAAATTACCGTACCACTCCTCAGGGCTTAAGCCATCAATCAGTTCTGTTTCATCTTTACCAGCAATAACTTCAGTAACAATATTATCTTTATCTAAGAACGCATAGTGTGCCATTACCATGTCACCGTACCTGTTCCTTGTGTAAATGTGTAAACTTTGTTTCCGCCAGTATTAACTGGCCCAGAATAGGTTAAGCCGCCTGAAATTGTTGAGATGTTTCCGTATGTATTTGGGTAGGAAAGAATGACAATTCCAGACCCACCAGCGCCTCCTGCATAACCGCAACCAGCAAAGAATGCACCACCGCCACCGCCACCGCCAGTATTAGCAGTACCATTAGAACCTTGTTGTGCAGCACCTGTGCCTCCCGTGCCTCCAATGCCGCCACCACCAGCACCACCAGATGACCCAGGAGTGCCGTAAAGTCCATTACCACCACCACCGCCACCAGCATAATAAACAGATGAGCCAGAAATAGAACTTGCTACTCCGATTCCTCCATTAGCACCTTGACCACCTAAAGTAGAACTTTTACTTCCACCAACAGCACCAGCACCACCGCCACCTGCACCACCGTTGTAACTACCACCAGCACCGCCAGCGTAACCTTGATTTGCAGTTCCAGCAGCCGCTGCAACAGTATATCCACCAGCAATTCCGCCGCCTGAACCACCGCTGGCATATGTCGCAGTGTTGTTACCTGTGCCGCCTCCGCCACCATTTGAAGTAATAGTTGCAAAAACAGAATTGCTACCAATTTGACTAGAGGTATTGAATTGGTGCGCCCCACCTGCTCCAATTGTTACTGTATAAGGAGTTCCTGGAGTTACAGTGACTGGTGATTCTGCTGAACCACCTCCTCCAGATGTTCCTGCTGAAGTTCTTAATCCTCCTGCACCACCACCACCAGCACCATAACCAGCAAGCGCATCTGCTCCTCCACCCCCACCAGCAACTACTAAGAAGTTAACTGGAACAGTAAAGGATGATGTAACACTATTAGATGCGGAAGATGCAGCAGATGTACCATTAGCATTTGTAGCAGTTACTGTATAGGTGTAAGAGCCTGCAGCAACTTCAGTAATAGTAATAGGAGAAGAAGAACCTGTTGTAGAACGACCAGATGAAGATGTAACAGTGTAAGAAGAAATTGTTTTTCCGCCAGATGCTCCTGGGGTAAATGTCACAGATACAACACCAGAGGTTCCTCCAGATGCAGTACCGATAGTAGGTGCCTGTGGAACTGTAGTAGCCGTAATAGAACCAGCGGAAGTAGAAGTACCACTTGTAGCAGTAGAGTTAGTTGAGGTAACAGCAATTGCATAAGATGTTGCTGAAGAAAGCCCAGTAATAGTTAGGGGCGAACTTGCACCAGTGGCTGTAAATGATCCAGGTGTAGTTGTGGCTGTATACGATGTTGGAGTACCGCCAGTAGCGGCTGCTGTAAAGGAGACTGTGGCTGCGCCGTTGTTGTACGCACGGCTAGTACCCACATCTGCGCTAGATGCAGAGGCAGGTGCATCAGGGACATCAGGTATAGCGGTTGTGTTACCGTCTACATCTTCTTCACTGGCGTGACGAATGCTCACTTAACTTCCTTCCAAGAGAGTGTAGGCTCATCCCAGACATAACGGTTACCATCAGTTGGATAAGGAATTGGTGTTTCCCATTGACAAGTCTCTTCATTTAATGTCCACGAAGCAAAAGGCTGAGGCCAGTAAAAAGCGTCACGACTTTCATCGTAAATCATGCCAATTCCCGCATAGTTTTTGCGGAAAGGCGTCCCTCCTTCACGTGTGCTCTTACCACCAATTGTGTTATACGAAGTTCTCTTACAAACTTGAGTACGAAAGTTTCCGTACCATTCTTCAGGAGAAAGTCCTTCAATAAGGTCAGTTTCATCTATACCAGTAATTACTTCTGTGACAGTACTGTTTTCATTAAGAAATGCATAATGAGCCATTAGAATGTCACCAAACCTGTTCCCGCTGTAAATGTATACGTCTTATATCCGCCAGCATTGACTGGACCTGAATACGTTAAGCCACCGCCAATTGAAGAAATGTTGGCGTATGTATTGGCATAGCGAAGAATAACAATACCGCTACCGCCTGCAAATCCATTATTTTGTGGACCCGCACCACCACCACCACCACCAGTATTTGTGGTTCCAGCAGACCCACCCAATGGGCTACCACACTGGTTACCACTTCCATTACCAGCACCACCGCAACCAGCAGTACCACCGCAATAAGCACCACCAACTCCGCCATTACCGCAGAAGAACCCGTAGCCACCACCACCGCCGCCTGAATACTTTGTTCCATTCCAAGCCGCAGCACCTTTGCCACCATTACCGCCGTGTCCAGTAGTTGAAAGAACAGATTGGCCTACCGCTCCAGCGCCACCACCACCGCCGCCTTCGTGGATATTGGTACTCGCACCGCAGCCAGCGCTTCCGCCATTAAAACCTTGTCCAGAAATTCCCGTTCCGCCTGACTTTACGCCAGTAACAAAGTATGGTGCCGCTGCACCACCGCCGCTTCCGCCATTACCGCCGTTATATGAAGAAAGAGTTGAACCACCACCACCACCGCCTGTTGCCGTTATGCTTGCAAAGACGGAGTTGCTACCTTGAGTACCTATGGCAGTTGCGCCACGAGCACCACCAGCACCAACGGTTAATGTATAAGCGGTGCCTTGGTTTATGGATAAAGTAGATGTGGCATTTAATAGTCCGCCACCACCGCCGCCGCCAGCAAAGCCACCGCCACCGCCACCGCCGCCACCTGCAACAACAATATAGTCAACTGTAATTGAAGGTACTACTGGGGTTACTGAGTTAGAAGCAGAAGATGCTGCCGAAGTTCCTTGAGAGTTAGTTGCGGTAACCGTAAAGGTATATGCCGTTCCTGCTGTTAGACCAGAAACAGTGATAGGTGAGGCGCCTGTTCCAGTAAATCCACCAGGGCTAGACGTGGCTGTGTATGCAGATACTGCAGCACCGCCAGTAGCGCCTGCTGTATAGGCGACCGTTACACTTGTTCCAGTACCTGCATCTGTTGCGGTACCGATTGTTGGCGCCTGTGGAACAGAGAGCGGAGTTGTTGAGGCTGATGCAGAAGATGCAGAAGATGTGCCATTAGCATTTGTTCCAGTAACAGTATAGGTACGGGCAGTTCCTACAGTATCTGAGATAGTAATTGGACTAGATGATCCTGACGCAGTTCCACCTGATGAGGATGTGACGGTGTAGGACGAGATTGCTTTGCCGCCTGTTGCAGGGGCAGTAAACGGAACGCTTACATTTGCACTTCCAGTATACGACTGACCAGTTGCCACTGTTGGTGTGCCGATAGTTGGCGCTTGAGGAACCGTAGTAGCAGTAATAGCCGAGGTAGCAGATGTAGCAGGAGATGAACCTGTTGTATTAGTTGCTACAGCGGTAAATGTATATGAGGTTGCTGATTGAAGCCCTGTTACAGTTACTGGAGAGGTACCTGTACCTGTGAAAGAGCCAGGAGAGGATGTGACTGTATACCCAGTTACTGGGCCGCCTGTTGCAGCGTTTCCAGTAATAGTTACTGTAGCGGCGCCATTGTTATAGGCCCTACTAGTACCGATATCTGTAGCAGTCAGGCTTGTAGGCGTATCTGGGATGTCGTTGACCTTACGGGTTGGGTCGCTGATAGAGGCGCCACGTAAGTACTTGTAGTTTGCCATAGTTCTCCTATTTTAATGGTCAGGGCGTTGGAAGAACTGCTAAAGCAGGTTGACTAAATCTCGTGTTTTTCCTTCTTGTAACTGCGTGTAGACCTGGGTAGTGGCTACCGAAGAGTGCCTCATAAGGTCTCTCACCGCCATAATATCTCCGTTAGATTTTTCTAGCATTGTGGTGCCAAAGTAGTGGCGCAACGAGTGGAAGTGCTTAGCATCTGGGCCTAAAATACGGCGCATCTCATTGGCCGCTTTCTTAGAGAAAGTATTAGGGGTAATATCCCATAGGCGCCCAAAAGTGTTGTAGGACTTAATCACATCTGCTACTTGTTTAGCCACAGGTACTATGCAGTCGGTATTGCCTTTGCCGATAATGTGAAGAGAATAATTTCCATTGTTCTCAATTAAATCTGCGCCCTGTAATTTAGCGACCTCCATACAGCGCAGACCAGCCATACCCCCGATGATGAACCAATCCTTGTAGGGCTGCTGCGCCTCAGCCATTAGTTTGGCCCATTCGTTCTTAGTAACAGGCTTTGGCACACCCTTTACACCTTTTGGCTTTGGCAGGTCAGCCGCTGGATTATTGCCATTAACTAAATCCATCTTATTAAGGTGGGTGTATATAGACTTAAGGCGAGATACGTAGTTGGCCTTAGTAGATTGTTTAGTAGCCCTTAGCACAACTTGTTCTAAGTCTTTAATAGTGGCTAGAGCAGGGTGAACACCTATACGGCGGATAATCTGCCAGTCAGTCCTAATAATGTAGGGAGAGTAGGCGCTGGCCTCATACCTGTTTTTAAGTTGCAGGTAGATTTCTTCCATCGGCACAAGTTCCACACTTAAAGTGTAGAACGACTATGCGCCAATAAACGGGCTAACTCTCTGTGGAGTGTTCCAGCCTAGCCCTGTGGGGCTGAGTTGGCTGCAAGTGTGGCTAAATATGCTTGGTAGTCCGAGTTAGCAGGGTCGGTAGGGATAAAGGAAACGCTTTCATCGTCATTGACTCTTTTGATATAAATTCCAAATTCAGATTCTAAAGTTTCGTATTTCATCATAACTCCGCACTTGCATCTACATAAGAAGTTGTTTTTCCTGTTTCAATACTTATCCAACCAGAGTATCCAACCGTTGCTCCTGATACGCCAATAGTTAGCATCGCTGTGTCTGGACTTACTCCAAAGATTGTTCCGAATGAATCATTATATGTATCAGAACTACCCCAATGTGCGCCAAATGCACCGCTTGATGCAATGTTTGATGCCCCTACGGTTGGAGCAGTTCTCATTGTTACTGGGAATTTCCATTGTCCATAAGCAGCGCTGGATGCTCTTACCATCATCATTGCAAGAATTTGTTGACCAGTTGCATTGCCTTGCACTCGGTAGTAATAACGCTGGCAGAGGGCTAACTCGCCTTG